>Ga0137374_10007598_pt1 | contig 12888 bp, 12 predicted proteins | sample SagtaG_20_FD_104811 | JGI IMG/M metagenome (GOLD analysis project Ga0137374, IMG submission 104811) | Vadose zone soil microbial communities from Sagehorn Ranch, Mendocino, California, USA - Sage1_R_100_16 metaG | ecosystem: Environmental > Terrestrial > Soil > Vadose zone | place: USA...
CGTGTGAAGTTCACACGATTCTGACCACCGCGCTCCTACGGGCCAATCCCCGGCTTCGTACCATGCTACAATGAGGCTCATGAGACGGTCATTGATCGTGTTCGGCGCCTGGACCGCCGTCGCGCTGTTGTTCGCGATCCAGATGCATTACCAGACGTCTGGCGGCACCGACCCGCGACCCTGGCGTTGGATTCTCGCCTGGCAGCTCGCGGGATGGTGGAGCTGGGCGGTGTTTACCGCGCCGGTGTGCGCGTTCGCGGCGTGGGCGGTTCGGATCCGCCGGCCTGCCATGCTCATCGCGGCCCACGTGCCGATGGCACTGATTACGGCCGTGGCGTGCGCCGGCTTCGAGGGCGCGGTGAAGTGGCTGTTCGGTCTGTATCGCACACCTCACACGGTGAGTACCGGCGTCGGCGATGCGGTGGCGATGTACTGGACGTTCAATCTGCTGGTCTATGCGATGGTCGCGGGGCTGTACCACGCCTGGCGCGCCGCCCGTCTCGAGATGCAACTCGTCCAGGCACGGCTCGATGCCCTCGTGGGACAACTGCAGCCGCACTTCCTCTTCAACACCCTGCACACGATCTCCGCGTTCGTTCTGGAAGATCCGAAGCAGGCGAACCGGATGATCACCCGGCTGTCCGAGTTGCTGCGCCAATCATTTAACCGGGAACGGGGTCCGCTCGTCACACTCGAGGAGGAGTTCGAGTTGCTGGACCACTATGTCGCCATCCAAGAGGCGCGATTCGGCGATCGCTTACGCGTGACGTTTCGGGTCGATCCGCGGGCCGCGTCCGCCGTCGTCCCGACATTGCTCCTGCAGCCACTCGTGGAGAATGCCATCAGACACGGCGTGGTCCCGAACGGCGCCATCGCGGAGATCGAGATCGCCGCGATCCGTGAGGGCGACCGCCTGCATCTCGAGGTGCGCGACAACGGGCCAGGCCTCAACGGCAGCTCCGGCGGTGGCGGATTGGGACTCGCCAATACGCGGGCCCGACTGGTGGAGCTGTACGGTCCCAGTCATCGATTCGAGCTGACCAACGCACCGGCTCCCGGCGGCGCGTTGGCCACGATCGAGATTCCCTACTCCGATCATGCGCGCGATCATCGTTGACGACGAAGCGCCGGCGCGGCGACGACTGCGCGGTGTGCTGCAACAAATCAGCAGCGTCACGCGCATCGACGAGTGCGCCAGCGGCCGCGACGCCGTGGAGCTGCTGCGACGTGGCACGCCTGATCTGGTCTTCCTGGACATTCAGATGCCCGACCTCGACGGCTTTGCGGTCGCCGCGGCCGCGAACGAAGAGCGACCGCCGGCGATCGTGTTCGTCACGGCGTTCGACGAGCACGCCGTGCGGGCCTTCGAGATTCAAGCGTTCGACTACTTACTGAAGCCGTTCGACGATGAGCGCATCATCGCGACGGTGAAACGCGCGGCCGATTTTCTCGACTGGATCAGGCGTGAGGGCGCGGCCGATCCGTCTCTGCACGGCTTCGGCGATGTCAGCGTCGACTTCGCGCGTCATCAGGTGCGGCGTGCCGGGAGGACGGCGGAGCTTCGGCCCAAGGAATACGCGCTGCTCGTGGCGCTGCTCAAACGGGGCGGACGCGTGGCGAGCCGCCTGGAGCTGCTCAGGGAAGTGTGGGGATATGCCGACGACGTGATGAGCCGGACGGTGGATACGCACGTCGCCATGCTGCGGCGCAAGCTGGAGCACGATCCCGCCCATCCGCGCCACATCGTCACCGTGCGTACATTCGGGTACCGGATCGAGCGTTAGGGAAGCTCTGCACAAAATGGGTGACGCTGGGGGTGGGAGCGCCGGGCGCGTTCACGCGATGGCGCTTCGGCGGCACGCGGCGCCCGAAGACTATCGAGATGGGTGATTCCGTGCCCGCCGTGCGCCATCGCGTGCGGCGCCCTAGCTCCCACCCCCAGCGTCATGTGACTTGTGCAGAGCTTCCTTAGCGAAATAGCAGCCGGTCGGCAATCCGCTCGGCGATCGCCTCCGGTTCGCCGCTGGAGCGATTGGTCAGCACAATAACCGTCAGGCGGCGGCGCGGGAAACGTTGGATCGCATTGCGGAATCCGCTCGTCTCGCCGGTATGGCGCCAGCGCTGCTCTCCACGATAGCTGTCGACAAACCAGCCGAACCCGTACTGCGTCGGAGCGCCGCCGGGCAGCTGCGGCGGCGTCGTGGCCAGCTCGAGGGCAGCGGTGTCCACGAGTGACGTTCCAGAGAGCGCCTCATCCCACCGCGTCATATCATCCACGTTTGTGTAGATGCCGCCGTCGCCCAGTGTCGCGCTCGTGACGCTTTGGTCGGTCTGCACGAACGCTCCGCCGCGCGGTGAGTATCCGTACGCGCGACGCGGGATCGTGTCGGATCCTTCCACGTGCGCGACGGTCGCGCCCATACCGAGCGGCGTGAAGATTCGCGCTCGCAGGAACTCGGGGAACGACATCCCCGACACGCGGGCGACGATCAGGCCGAGGAGGACGTAGCCGGAGTTGCTGTAGCGATGTTGGCTCCCCGGCGGGAAATACAGCGAATCCTTTGAGCTGAGGAGCGCGAGTACGTCGCGATCTTCGAGCTGCGCTGTTCGGGATTCCGGGATCAGGTCTTCGTAATCCCAGAGTCCCGATGTGTGGTTGAGCAGGTGTCGGACCGTCACCGACCGCGCGGCGGCGGGCAGCTCAGGCAGGAAATCGCGCCCGGGTTGGTCGTAGCGGAGCTTGCCGTCCTTTGCGAGCAACATGACGGCCATGGCGGTGAACTGCTTCGAGACGGAGGCGAGGCGGTAATCGGTCTCTGGTGTGGCGGCAATGCGATGCTCGAGATCAGCCATCCCGTACGCGCGACGCACAACCACGCGGCCGCCCGAGATCACCACAACGCTCGCGCCAGGCACAAGAGGCCCGCGGTAGGCAGTGAAGAGGTCGTCAGTGTTCACGCGCGGTCCACCCGCGGTTGCACACGCGGTACACAGGACGAGCGTCAGGATTTCGCAGCGGCGTACCACGCGTTCCAGGTCTCCTGGGCGGCGCCGATCGTGAGCTGCTGCTGGTTGCGCACCAGCGGCATCCGCAGCAGCAGCGGCTCGATACTGAGTTTTTCCAGCCAGCGCTCTTCACTCAGCGTGGCCGAACGGAGCCCCAGCTCGGCGAAGCGGCGCGACTCGCGGTCGAGGAGCGTGCTGACGCCGAACTTCTGCGCGAAGCGCCGCAGCTCGCCGACCGACGCCGCGCGCTCGTTCAGATCGACGAAATGGACTTTGATACGCCGCTCGGCGAAAAAGCGCAGCGCCGCGCGCGTATCGGCGCTCTTGCGCACACCGAAAATCTGAACCTCCACGCTGGTTGCCTAGTGGGAGGCGGTGAGGACCTCGATGGCGCCGAGCAGGTGGCCCGCGCCAAATCGCGCTTCGGCGCTACCAGGCGAGAAGTATCGGAGCGAGGCGACGGACCGGAGGGGCAGCAGCCGCAGGCTCTCGATCCCCGCGCCGTAGCGAACACCGTCGACGTAGACCATGAGCTGCGCCTGGTTGCGCTGCAGCACCGCCGTCGGCCGGCCGCGCATGATCCAGGCCGGCCGCAACTGTCGAACGGCGTCGTAGGCCGTCGATCCGTTGGTGCCGGCCAGCTCTTCCGCCATGATGACGTCAGAGTCGTGGCTTGGCGCGGCGTCGCGTGACTGTCTCGTCGCATTCCCAGCGCAGGCGCTCAACACGAGGACGCTCGCCGTCACGATCGGGAATTTCATCGCCAAAAAGGTAGCCTATATTCCTCGCTCCCGGCGAGGTACCATGAGTCCCCGATCAAAAATCATTGCCGCCGCCATCCTATTCTCGAGTGGTGGCGCGGCCATCAAGTGGTGCGGCTTCGGGGCGTGGCAGCTCGCGGCGTTTCGGGCGGCGTTGGCGATGCTCACGATCCTCGTCCTGCTTCCCGAAGCCCGGCGTGGCTGGAGCTGGCGGACCGTCGTGGTCGGCTTCGCTTACGCCGCGACGACGCTGCTGTACGTGCAGGCGAACAAACACACCACGGCGGCCAGCGCCATCTTCCTGCAGTCCACCAGTCCTCTATTCATCCTGCTCCTCGCGCCATGGCTGCTGGGCGAGCACGCGACGCGGCGCGACATTGGGCAAATGGCGGCCATGGGCGCGGGCTTGGGACTGTTCTTGCTCGGCCTCGATCAGCCGTCGGCGACCGCGCCGAATCCTGCGTTGGGGAACGTGCTCGCCGCGGTCTGCGCCGTGACGTGGGCGTTCACGGTCATGGGGTACCGCTGGCTGGCGGCGCGCGGTGCGTCTGTCGCGGCGGCGGCCGTGGCGGGCAACATGACGGCCGGGACGTTCGCCCTCGTGATGGCGCAACCACTCGCCGCCGGCCGACCGGTGGACTGGGCGGTCGTGGTCTTTCTAGGCGTCTGCCAGCTCGGTATCCCGTACCTCTTCTTGGCGCGCGCGGTGCCGCGGGTCCGCGCGCTCGAAGTCGGCCTCTTCCTTCTTATCGAGCCGGTGCTGAATCCGATCTGGGCCTGGCTGGTTCATGGCGAGACGCCTGGGGTGGCGACACTCGCGGGTGGAGCGCTCATCCTAGGCGCCACTGCGGGGCGGATGGTGGTCGATGTTCGCAACAAAAACCCCCGCCCAAGTAGCGAGCGGGGGTTGGTGGCCTAATGAACGAGCCGCTTTAGGGAATCGCCCCTACCGCGCGGGCCGCATTCAGCCGGCCCTTGCCGAAGAACGGATCCTTGCCCTTCGCGCCCAGATCGTCGCTCGTTCCCTCCACGATCCTGCGGATTTGTGAAGGGTTCGTTTGACCATTCGCAATCACCGACGCAACGACGCCGGCGACATGTGGGGACGAGAAGCTTGTGCCTACCGCTCCCACAATCGAGATAAAGCCCGGAGGGGGCTGGCATGCAGGCCCGTCGATTACCGGTGGCGGCGGCGGAGCTCCAGGTGATGGCGGATCGTCCTGGTGCCACGCCAATGCCGTCTGAGAGCATTGCCCGATGATACTCGAGAGCAGCGACGGGGTCAGGCCACCCCCCGGCGCCGCAACACTCACAGACCGACCGAAGTTGGAATAGGACGCGAACGTGTCGGGGTTTCTGACTTGACCGTCCACGACGGCGTTCGGGCCGGTCGCCGAGACGCAGAGGACGTGCGGAGCATCACAGTAGGCGAAGTACGCGTTGGCGAATGCGTCCATCGGCGCCGACTCATTTCCGGCCGCAACCACGATCACGGTGCCGTTCCGGTTCGCGTAATTGAAGACCCGGTTGATGACGGACACGAATCCTGGGCCGAGCTTCTTCAGGAACGCCCCACCGAGGCTCATGTTGATTACGTCGGCGCCCTGATCGACGGCGTATACGATTCCGTTCAATACTGCTGCCGTCGAACACGAGTTGAACACGGTGCAGACCTTGACTCCAAAGAGCGTGGTCCTGCTCGTCACACCGGCGAAGAGACTTGCTTTACTTGCGACGAGCGACGCGACCAGGGTGCCGTGCTTGTTCAAGTCCGTAATGGGGTGTAGCCCCGCCGGAAACCAGCCTCTACTGACGGCGTCAGCCAGTCGCGCGTCCTCATCGGGTCGCAGCGAGATCGAGCGATTCAGATCCACCAGCCCCGCGAGGTCCGGTAGCCGATAATCGATGCCGGTATCAAGAATCGCTACCGAAACGTCCGGTGAACCGAGGGAACCACCCGCCCAGGCAGCGTCCGCCGCGATCGCACGCAGGCTCCACTGTAACGCGAAGAAGAACGCGCCCTGAGGTGCCGCTACACTCTGTATGTCGACGTCACCCGTCTCCAGTTGTTCACCCGAACGCACGGGTTCGATCGCAAATTCCACGTCGGGCTCGATGCTGCTCACGTCGCTCAACTGTCCAAGGCGGGCCGCTCCCTCGGGCGAAAGACCAGAGACGACCGCGAAGCCGAGCTTGTCATACGCGCCTTCGAGGACCCCGCCGCTCGAGCGGAGCTCAGCGCTGACGTCCGAACTTGCGGCGCCGCCTGGTCTGTAGACGACCAGGTATCGCGCTGCGATTCCGGAGGTTGCTGTGGATGCGGTGACTTGGAGCGAGGGGCTGTTGTCCTTCGGAGTGACTGGGGCGTCGTACGCGCAGGCAGCTGCGACGATCGCGCCGATCGCGAGAGTAAATCGCTGGACGTGTTTGTGCATCGTGAACCCCAAGGACGTGAGGATGGACTCGGGAGCGTTGGGATCGTGAAGCTGTCTCGGTTTTTGCCCGCTCGCAAGCTCGACCCCGATGCACATGCAACCCTTGGTCAGCGACCGCGCGGTGGAATCACCAGGAACGAGAGAAAGGCGACGGTCGCCAGCGCGAGCAAGAACAACGACGACCAGACGGTGGGAGGCGGCCGGCCGGTTGGCGCCGGGAGCGTTGTGAGCTCCGAGATCAGGAAAAACGCCGAGAGCTGAGCAGGGATAACAGTGGCGAACACTAACAGCGTGAATACGGCGGCGGCCCCATACTCAGAGACCGAGTTCATCCTGCCAAGCATCCAGAGTCCAACGGCCAACGAGACGAAGAAACTTCCCCCCCAGGCGCGCAGGGCCCACTTCAGGATGCGGGAGTCGGCTTCGGCGCCGGCCCGGCCCAGCAGGAGCAGCGCCAGCACCGCCGCACATGTGAGCGCCGTCCAAACCGCTACCTGGGTGTTGACCGAAGGGTGATGTGCCGCGCTTTGCGCGGCACGGACGGCGAACAGGCCCGGAATGGCCGCAGCATATAGCCCGGGCACCCAGGCAAGCCAGTAGCGCACATGTCGATGAATCGGCCGCAAATCGCTCGGCGTCGGGAGAACCATGGTTAGGTATTACATTCTACGCCCCATGCCCGCATCCCGCTCCCGCATCGGCGTCATCTTCTTCACGGTCCTCATCGATCTCATCGGCTTCGGGATCGTGCTGCCGATCTTGCCGTTCTACGCGCAGCGCTTCGGGGCCGCGGGCCTGGGGTACGGCGCCATCATCGGCGTGTTCTCGCTGATGCAGTTCGTCGCGACGGCATTGCTCGGTAAACTCTCGGATAGGATCGGACGTCGGCCGGTGCTGCTGACGACGATGCTCGTGAACGCCGTGGGCTACACGCTGTTTGCGTTCGCCGGCTCATACTGGGTGCTGTTTCTCTCGCGCGTGGTCTCGGGCTTTGCGGGCGGCAACATCTCGGCGGCGCAGGCATACATGGCTGACATCACGACGCCTGCCGAGCGGTCGCGCGGCATGGGAATGGTGGGGGCCGCGTTCGGCATCGGCTTCAGTCTTGGGCCGGCAATCGGCGGGTTTGCCGCGCACTATGGCGGCACGACTGCGCCCGGTCTTGTCGCAGTGGCCCTGTCACTCGCGAATTTCGTCTCTGCCTACTTCATCCTTTCAGAATCGTTGAAGCACGAGCACCGCGTGAAGCGGCCGGTGCTCGACCTGGCGCACATCGGCGAGGCGATCGCCCGCCCCCGGCTGCGGCCGCTCATGGCGGTATGGGCCCTCGTGCCGCTCGCCTTTGCGGGTTACACCGTCGCGCTGCCCCTCCGCGCCGCTGCCGCGCTCGGCTGGAAAGAGCGCGAGATGGCCATTCTGTTCACGATCATCGGCGTCACGGCCGCTTCAGTGCAGGGCTACTTCTTCGGGAAGATCGTGCGGCGCACGGGCGAGCGCACCCTCGTGATTGCCGGCACGTTCGGCATGGCCCTCGCTATCGCGATTGTGCCATTCCTGCCCAGCTCGTCATGGCTTTACGCTTGGACGTTCCTGCTGGCCGTCTCAAACAGCGTCTTTTCTCCCGCCGCGACCGGGCTCGTGTCCGTGTATGCAGATCCGAATGAGCAAGGCACCGTGTTGGGTGCCGCGCAGGCGATCGCGGCGTTGGGACGGACCGCAGGGCCGCCGCTGATCGGCACGGTCTACGACGTTGTGAGCCCAGTCACTTCTTTTTTGCTCGCCGGCGTGGTCATGGTGCTCGCGGGTCTGGCCGGGTTCAGTCTCGCGCCTGCCCCGCACCACGCGGCGCCCGGTCAGGCGCCGGTCTCTCCCCCGGTTCCATCCGCTCCTCCCCCTGCCCCCGAGGCTTAACGGGATCTAGGCTTCAACGTCAAAGAGCCAGACTTTTCACGGAGCAGCTGATGCACAAGCGGATGACGATCGCACTTGCCGCCCTCACGTTCGCGGCGGCCTGTAGTCAGGATCCGACGGGGGGGGGCGCGTCTTCGAACGAGCTGGTGCTCGCGCAGAACGCCCAGGTGATCGCGGATAACGTAGCGGCCACGCCGAGCGGCGGCACGAATTGCGAGGGGTGGTTCAGACGGTTGCTCGACACCTTGCGCACGACGGATGATCCCGAGGCTCGCGCGTTCCTCGAGGCCGCACGGGCCAACCGCGACTCGGCGTGGGCCGCGTTGCAGGCGGGCGATACCGCCGCGGCACGTGCCTACCGTCGCACGGCGTTCCGAGATGTGCTGTCGGCTGTGATCGAAATCTTCCCGAACGCACCCGAGCGCACCGGTCTCGCGGTCGACAATGCGATCGACAGGATCGAGAAGTTCCTGGGCGGCCGCGATGCGCCGCGGATCCGCGCGGTTCTGGCGCACGTGAAGCAGCTGCGCGTCGAGGCGGACCAGGCATTTGTCGGAGGGGACAAGGTCACGGCGTTCGCTCTCAATTTGAGAGGGATGCAGATATTGCACCGGCTCGTCGAGCATATCCGGGACAACCACCGGGATCATGACGAAGTGGCTGATCAGGAGATGGAAAACGTACAACCGTAGGACCTGCAACTACTAGGCCGCAGACGCACCGCGGGCCACAGTCGACGGGGGTTGGGACAAGCGGTTTGTCCTAGCCCCCGTTTCGCTGTTTACCGCGGTGCGTCTGTTGCCTAGTCGTTGCATGGCCTAGCCCGGCCCTGCACCCTCGGTCCATATTTTTGGTCCCCCTCGCAGGAGAGCTACGCCCCATGCGTGTGTATAAGACGCCGGAGATCCGGAATGTGGCCGTGGTTGGCCACGGCGCGAGCGGCAAGACCTCCCTGGTCGATGCGCTGGCGTTCGTGGCCGGCACGAGCAAACGGCACGGATCTGTCAAGGATGGCACCGCCCTCACCGATTACACCGCCGACGAAATCGAACGCAAGTACTCCATCAACCTCGCCCTGGCCGTTGCCGAGTGGATGGACACGAAGATCAACCTGATCGACACGCCTGGATACCTGGACTTCACCGGCGACGCTCTCGCGGGCGTGTACGCCGCGGATTCCGCCGTCGTCGTACTGTCGGCGACGGCCGGCGTGGAAGTCGGTACCGAAAAAGTGTGGGACTACTGCGAGCGCCGCTCGTTGCCCCGCCTGTTCTTCGTGTCGCTGATGGACAAGGAGCACGCCAACTTCGAGCGCGTCTTCAATCAGATCAAAGACCAGCTGACGTCCAAGGTGATCCCGGTGGAGATTCCGGTCGGTGAAGGACTGGAGTTCCACGGGATCATCAACCTGTTCTCGAAGAAGGCGCACCTCTATAAGAAGGGGACCAAGGCGGGCGAGTACGACGAGGTCGACGTGCCCGACGAGTACAAGGATCGATTCGAGAAGTATTCCCAGGAATTGATCGAGAGCATCGCCGCGACGGACGACACGCTGCTCGAGCGCTACCTCGGCGGTGAGGAGATCGGCCGGGATGAGGCGATCGCCGCGATGAAGGCTGGCATGGCGAAAGGGGAGCTCTTCCCGCTGTTCTGTGGCGCCGCCGAGCTGACGTACGGCACCCGCGCGCTACTCAACAAGCTCGTCGAGCTGTGCCCGGCGCCGCATGAGCGCCCACCTGTCGAAGCGCAGCAATGGGGCAGTGCGGAGCGGCTCACGCTCCAGACCGACGATGCGGGGCCGCTGGCGGCGCAGGTCTTCAAGACGGTCTCGGAGCCGCACGTCGGCGATGTCACGCTCTTCCGCATCTTCTCGGGCCGCGTCAAGAACGGGCAGGACGTCTGGAACGCGCCGCGTGAGGTGTCGGAGAAGCTCAACCACCTGTGCGTGGGGCAGGGCAAGGAGCGCATCGAGATTCCGGAGCTGCATGCGGGCGACATCGGCGTGGTCGCGAAGCTGCGCGATACCCATACCAACGACACGCTGTCGACGAAGGACAAAGGACTCGTCCTCCCGAAGATCCCGTTCCCCGAGCCGGTGATCACGGTCGCGGTCGAGGTCAAGCAGCGCGGGGAAGAGGACAAGCTATCGACCGGCCTCCACAAACTTCACGAAGAGGATCCGACCTTCCATCACGAATACAACAGCGAGCTGGGCCAAACCCTCGTCCGCGGTTTGGGCGAGCGACATCTCGAGATCGTGGTGGGACGGCTGGCGCGGAAATTCGGCGTGCACGCGCAGACCGCAAAGCCCAAGGTCGCCTATCGCGAAACGTTCCGCGGCAAGTCTGAAGGGCAGGGCAAACACAAGAAGCAAACCGGCGGCCGCGGTCAGTACGGCGACTGCTGGATTCGAATTGCGCCGCTGCCCCGTGGCTCAGGCGTGCAGTTCGTGGATGAGATCGTCGGCGGTGTGATCCCGCGCCAATACATCCCGGCCGTCGAGCGCGGCGTGCTTGAGGCGGCACACAAGGGGCCCGTGGCCGGCTACCCGGTCGTGGACTTCAAGTTCGAGCTATACGACGGCTCCTACCACGACGTCGACTCCAACGAAATGTCGTTCAAGATGGCCGGCATCCTAGCGTTCCGGAACGTGAGCCCCGGGGCACGACCCGTTCTGCTGGAGCCGATCATGGACGTCGAGGTCTGGACACCCGACGACTACCAGGGCGCCGTCATGGGCGACCTCTCGTCGCGTCGCGGCCAGATCATGGGCACCGAGAAGGACGGTCGACTGACCAAGGTGAAGGCGCACGTGCCGGAGGCCGAGCTCGATCGCTACGCCACGACGCTGCATTCGATCACGCACGGGCGCGGCACGTACAAGATGAAGTTCCACGTGTATCAGGACGCGCCGCCGGAAATCGCGGCGAAGGTGACCGAGGCGCGGAAGAAGGAGGTGGAGGAAGCGAAAGCGTAGCATGCTCGCCCGCTGGCTGCGCCTGTGGTTCGGGTTCCGCGATCCCGTCAGTCGCGGAACGTATTTCCGGCACGGCGCCGGGCTCATGGCGTTCAAGTATGCCATCGACGCGCTGGTCGTCTGGCGCTTCGCCGGCCGGATCTGGACTCCGCTCAATTATCTGTCTCCCTTGTTGAGTACGCGCACCGAGCTGCTGCGCGGGGCTCCCCCGTGGCTCCTGCCGTTGCTCGTTGCGTTCGCCCTACCGTTCCTCTGGATCGGCGTGAGCATGACGCTGCGGCGCGCCGTCGACGCCCGTCTCAGTCCCTGGATCGCACTCGCCTTTTTCATCCCCGGTCTGAACTTCCTGTTGATGGCGCTGCTGTCGTTGTTGCCGTCACGAGGGGTCGAGTGGCCAGTCGAGGCACCCCCGCCCGTCGTCGACGACCGGATGAAAAGTGCCATGCTCGGCGTTGCTGTCTCAATCGGGATCACGCTCGTGACGGTCGGGATCGGTGTGTATCTGAAGCGCAGCTACTCCACCGGTCTCTTCCTCGGCGTGCCGTTCACGATCGGATACATCAGCTCCTACATCTACAACTACCGGCACGATCGCCCGTCCGGTGAATCGGTGGTCCTGGCGCTCGCGAGCGTCACAATCGCAGGTGGCGCGATGATCGTCTTCGCGCTCGAGGGATTGATCTGTGTCGGGATAGCGCTGCCGATCGCCTGGGCGGTGGCCTGGCCGGGGGCGGTCCTCGGCCGCATGGCGGCCCGGCGTGGTTCGTACATCGCGAGGGGCGCGGGGATGGCGTTGATCGCGCCGCTGTTCTTGAGCATCGAGCCGCGCATCGCACCGCTTTCGCACGAAGTCGTCACGGTCGTGGAAATCGCCGCGCCTCCGGACGTCGTGTGGCAGCACGTCGTGACGTTCCCCGATTTGCCGCCACCCACCGAGCTGCTGTTTCGCGTGGGCGTCGCGGCGCCCCTGCGCGCGCGCATCGAGGGCTACGGCGTCGGCGCAATTCGCTACTGTGATTTCACGACCGGCAGCTTCGTCGAGCCGATCACCGTATGGGAAGAGAACAGGCTGCTGGCGTTCGACATCGTGGCGCAGGCGCCGCCCATGACCGAATGGAGCCCGTACAGCCGTGTGAACCCACCGCACCTGGACGGGTACTTCCGTGCGACCCACGGCGAGTTCCGGCTCACGCCCCTGCCGGGCGGCCGCACGCGCCTGGAAGGGCGCACGACGTACGTCGTGGATATGTTCCCTCAGCGCTATTGGACACTGCCCGCAGGCCGCATCGTCGCGGCCATTCACGAGCGCGTCTTGCGGCACATCGCAGCCCTGGCCGAGGAGGAAGAGCCCTGATGAGAGCGACCGTCCTCTGTATGATCTTTGCTGTCGCCGCGGCCTGCCAGCCCGTCGATCGCAAGCGGCAAGCCTCCAACGTTGCCGACACTACCGCACTGTTGGACACCACACGGGTCGTGCAGCCACCTCCCCCTCCCCCTCCCCCTCCCCCCGCTCCGGGCGCCACGCGGATGCTGACGGTAGCGGGCTTCTCCACCCCGGAATCGGTGCTGCACGACTCGGCGCAGGACATCTACTTCGTCTCGAACATCAATGGCTCCCCGACAGCGAAGGACAACAACGGCTTCATCAGCCGCGTGCGGCCCGACGGGGCGATCGAGAACCTCAAGTTCATCGAGGGCGGCCGTGCCGGCGTGAACCTCAACGCGCCGAAGGGCCTGGCTGTGCTGGGCGACACCCTGTGGGTGACGGACATCGACAGGATCCGCGCGTTCAATGCCC
>Ga0137374_10007611_pt1 | contig 12879 bp, 14 predicted proteins | sample SagtaG_20_FD_104811 | JGI IMG/M metagenome (GOLD analysis project Ga0137374, IMG submission 104811) | Vadose zone soil microbial communities from Sagehorn Ranch, Mendocino, California, USA - Sage1_R_100_16 metaG | ecosystem: Environmental > Terrestrial > Soil > Vadose zone | place: USA...
GATCAGCTCGTCCAGGACGGCACCACACTCACGAACTTCCACACCGGCTCGGTGAGCGCGGTGACCCGCTCGATGCTGTACTCGGGCACCGACCACCACCTCGTCGGCGAGGGGACGATGGGCGCGCCGAACGACGAGCGCAGGGGGCTGCCGGGCTACGAAGGGTACCTGAACGATCGCGCGCTCAGCGTCGCCCAGCTCCTGCAGGACGGTGGCTACCACACGTACATCGCCGGAAAGTGGCATCTCGGCTCGGACATCTCCCGCGGGCAGACCCCCGATGCGTGGGGGTTCGAGCACTCGTACACCTTGCTCGGCGGCGGGACGGGAGACCACTTCGGCCACGAGCGCGCCAACTCGAGGAACTACGCATCGGATGGCAAGTACGTCCAGCCGGGGCAACCGGGCCAGCCCGGCGGCGACGGAACCGCGTTCTACGACACGGACTTCTACGCGCAGAAGATCATCGAGTACATCGACGCGCGCAAGGACGGCCAACCTTTCGCGGCGTTCGCGACCTTCACCTCGCCGCACTGGCCGCTCCAGGCCCCCGAGCCGTACCTGAGCGCCTACCGTGGGCAGTACGACGTGGGCTACGACGTGATCCGCGAGAGGCGGCTCTTCCGTCAGAAGCTCCTCGGCCTGATCCCGCTGAACCACACCGTGAACCCCGGGTTGCCCGAGACGCTGACGCCGTCGCCGGCGACGCCGAACAACGGGACGCTCCAGGCGAGGTACCTCAGCGCGACCCACAACGATCCCAGCTACGTGGACTACGGACCGGGGCGCGTGGACAAGAAGTGGGACAGCCTGTCGCCGTCGGAGAAGCAGCTCTACGCCAGGTACATGGAGATCTACGCCGGCATGGTCGAGAACCTCGACCACAACGTCGGCCTGCTCATCCAGCACCTGAAAGACATCGGCGAGTACGACAACACCGTCATCGTCTTCCACTCCGACAACGGCGCGGAGGGCTGGCCGCTGTCCCCGTTCCAGGACGCGTTCAACTCCCAGCCAGCGAACTTCGCCAAGCTCGGGCAGAGCGGCTCGAACGTGCAGATCGGCGTCCGCTGGGCCGAGGTGGGTGCGACGCCGCTCAAGCTCGTCAAGGGTCACGCGGCGGAAGGCGGCGTCTCGGTGCCAGCCATCGTGCGACTCCCAGGTCAAACGGGTGGGGGCGTCATCAGGGAGTTCGCGCACGTGACCGACTCCGCTCCGACGCTGCTCGAGCTCGCGCACATCGATCCGCCGACGCAGCCTGCGCCGCCGCTGCTCGACGCCAACGGCGTGGACAGGAACCAGGGGAAGGTCGTCTACAAGGGTCGGTACGTGTACCCGATCACCGGCGTGTCGCTCCTCGACGCGCTCGAGGGAAGGGGCCGTGGTCCGGTCCACAAGGACCCGGTCGGTGAAGAGCAATACGGCCGAGCCTATCTGCACGACGGCCCCTGGAAGGCGCTCTGGACCGAGCCGCCGTACGGACCGGTCGACGGGCACTGGGAGCTCTTCCACATCGAGACCGACCGGTCCGAGGTGAACGACCTGTCCGCGGAGAATCCCGACGTGGTCGACCGCCTCGTACGGGAGTGGAACGAGTACATGACGAAGGTCGGCGGCGTCGAGCCGCTGCGGCCGCGCGGCTACTACTGACGATACGGCAGCAACGTCCTCATCACGCGCGAGGGCGTCGCCGGCACACGCCGGCGGCGCCCTCGGCGCGGGTGACGCCGCGCGCGGCACCGCGCGCTTCTGCTGAACACCTCGCATCCGAACCCATGGCGCACATGGATCGTCGAGCAGCGTTACGAAACCTCCTCGCCCTCGCTGCCGGGGCGCTCCTGCCGTCGAGTGCACGCGCTCGGAACGGGCGGCGCATCCGAGTCGGTGTCCTGCCCGGGCCCGATGCCCGCGTCATGAACGTCGTTCGCGACGTTGCGGCGAAGCAGCATCTCTCCGTCGAGATCGTCGCGCTGCCTGACCCAGCTCGGCTCAACGCAGCCGTGGCCGTGGGCGATCTCGACGCGAACAGCTGCCAGGATCTTCCCGCGCTCGAGGTGGACATCGCGGCCCATCGCCACGAGCTCGCCGCGGTGGCTCACACGATCACGCTACCGCTCGCCGTCTACTCGAAGAAGGTCCGATCGCTCCGGGAGCTGAAGCCGGGCGACACGATCGCTCTTCCTGAGAGCCACGTCGATGCCGCGCGGGCTCTCGTCCTGCTGCACAACTACGGGCTGCTTCAGCTCAGGGACGGCGCCGGGCTCGACGCGCGCACCTCGGACATCACGCACAATCCAAGGGAGCTGACGCTCGTATCGGTCGATTCCCGGCAGCTCGAGCGATCGCTCGCGAGCGTCGCGGCCGCCGCCATGACGTACCCGGTCGCGGAGGCGGCCGGCCTCGAGCCGGCGCGCGACTCCATCGCCATGGAGGACGGGCGGTCTCCGTACGCGCACGTGCTCGTCACGCGCGCGCGCGACACCGGCAAGCCCTGGGTCGCGGCGTTGATCGGCGCCTGTCACTCCGACGCGGTCAGGGATTTCATCTTGACCGAGTTCCATGACTCCGTTCGGAGACCTTGGTGAGCGGCGGGTGCGAGCGGACAGGAACGTACTCGTTCCGCTGCTCGGCGTGCGGCAAGTGCTGCAACACCTCGCCGCAGATGTCGCTGCCCGAGCTGTTCAAGCACGAGCGGGTCTTCGTCGGGTGCCTCGCGATCAGCAGGTGCAGGACCCCTCGGCCGGGCGATCCGGCCGATCCGGGCCGCCGCGATCACTTCGCAATCGCTGCGCAGGGGTTCGATTACGCCTCGCAGGCGGGCTGTCCCGCCCTGGCCGGGGACGGCCGGTGCACGATCCATGAGGACGGCAAGCCTGCGACGTGCGCCGTGGTGCCGCTCGATCCCCTCGTGCCGGACAGCCTGCAGCACGTCGTGCTCGCCGGGCGAGTCGCCGGAAGGGACTCCCTGGCCAGCCATTGCATCGTCCAGGGCGAGCGCGATGGCTTCTCCGTCGTGACGCACCAGGGGGGCGTCGTCGATCTGTCGTTCCGGAACGCCCTTGCCCGCCGGCGTGCGGATCTCGCGGCCGACAAGCGGTTCTGGGGGAACGGCGTCTTCGAGATGCTGAGGAAGGACCTCTTCTCCTCCGCCGCGGCGACTGCGCGGATACCTGTCGACGGCTTCTTCTCGATTTCGCTCGTTCCAGCGCTCGTCGTGCTCGCCGGCGTGTCCGAACCCTGTCGGGCGCGCTGCCTCGAATACCTCGACGCGCAGCTCGCCCTCATCGAGCGGACCATTCAGCACGCGCTCCTGCGAGACCGCCGCGAAGACCGCTCGGCCACCGACCAGCTCCACGCGTGGGCCAAGGCGTACCATGCGCTGGCGAACGCTCTGGGATCGGCGTGCGGTCAGTACCACACCGCGAGCGGCGGCGAACGGTGGAGCACCGAAGTCGAGGCTTGGCTCGGCGTTCGCGGCCGGTCCTCGGAGCCGCTCGCTCCTGCAGCGAAGAGGGAAGCCGGCGTCGAGTACTCGGATGAGATCGTCGCGCAAGCCGAGCACCTGCGCATCACTCCGCAGGCTCTGCACACGTATCTCGAGGCGGGAGAGGGAAGACGTGCGCCGGGCGTGAACCGGCACATGCACGCCACGATCAAGCCCGGCGGGGCCGCCTGCAACCTGGAGTGCACCTACTGCTACTACCTCGACAAGCAGCGCCTCCTCGGGCACCGCGCGGGAAGGATGGATGACGCTCTTCTCGAGAAGCTCATCGCCGATTACATCCAGAGCCAGGACGTCGAGGAGATCGCCTTCACCTGGCACGGCGGTGAGCCCACGCTGCTCGGCCTGGACTTCTTCGAGAAGGTCGTCTCCTTGCAGGCAAGGCACACGCCACCCGGCCGTCGCGTGTCGAACGACCTGCAGACGAATGGCACGCTGCTGAGCGAAGCCTGGTGTGCGTTCCTGGCCGAGAACCGGTTTCTCGTCGGCTTGAGCGTCGACGGGCCGAGGCACCTGCACGACCTGTATCGGCGCACGAGGGACGGGTCGTCCAGCGGCGAGGCCGTCCTCGCAGCGAGTCGCCGCCTGAAGCAGCACGGAGTGCCGTTCGGGACCCTCACGACGGTGAATCGCATCAACGCCACGAGGCCACTCGATGTCTATCGATTCCTGCGCGACGAGATAGGCTCCTCGTCGATGCAGTTCATCCCGTGCGTCGAGCCAAACCGGTTCGAGGAGATCGCGCCCGGGCACCACAGCGCGGATGCCCTGGCGGAGGTCGGCAGCCCGACCGGAAGACCGGGCCACGCGCATTCCACCGTGACGAGTTGGAGTGTCGACCCCGATGACTGGGGCCGATTCCTGTGCGCGATCTTCGACGAGTGGGCCGCGAAGGACGTCGCGCGGGTGAAGGTCAATCTGTTCGAGACGATGATCGCGCAGCTGAACGGTCGACCGGCGCTCATCTGCACCAGCAGCCCGTTCTGCGGCAAGAACGTCGCGGTGGAGCACGACGGGCGTGTGTATTCGTGCGACCACTTCGTCTACCCGGAGCACGAGATCGGGAGGATCGGCGAGCGCTCGATCGGCGAGATCGTGTTCTCCCGGGCGCAGCTCGAGTTCGGGCTCGCCAAGTGCAATTCGCTGTCGAGACGATGCAAGGAGTGCGATCACTTGAACTTGTGCTGGGGAGACTGCCCGCGAACGCGCCTCCTGCGGACGCGGGACGGAGAGCCAAGCCTGAGCTACCTCTGTCGCGGCTGGAAGAGCATCTTCAACCATGCGCGGCCCTTGATCGAGCGGATGAGGCTCGCGCCGGCCTCCGCGGCGGTTGCGATCACTGAATCGCGCTGAGCCACCCTGGGGCGGCGCGCGACCTCCCCCTGACAAACCGGATCCGCGCGTGCGAGGGTTGAGCTTCGGCGGCGCCATCGAGACTCGTCTCCGGCGCGCCGCGCCGGTAGACTGAAGGCATGAAAAGACTCGCTCTCGCCTTCGTTCTATCGCTCTGCGCCCTCCCCACCGCCTCCAAGGCACAGGTCGCCGTTCAGATCCACATCGGGCTTCCCGTGTCTCCCCCGCTCGTGGTCGTCCAGCCCGGTATCCAGGTGGTGGAGGACTTCGACGAGGAGGTCTTCTTCACCGGCGGCTACTACTGGGTGCGCCGCGACAACGGCTGGTATCGGGCCACCTCGCCGCGGGCCGCGTTCGTCTACGTCGAGCCGCGCCGCGTTCCGGCGGGTCTCGTTCGCCTACCGCCCGGGCAGTACAAGCACTGGCGCAAGGCTGAGCACAAGGCCTGGAAGGAGGAGGAGAAGGCCGAGCGCAAGGAGCTAAAGGAGCAGGAGAAGGCCGAGCGCAAGCACAAGAAGCACGGCCATTAGGACCCACCTCGCGCGTTCACGTGGCGTCAAGTACAGGGCGGTTCGCTGCCTTCTCCGGTCGACCGTCCGGCGTAGCGGCGGCCGTCACCGCGTCGGCCCGACCGAGGATCCCAGCGAGCTCGCGCAGCGTGACGTTCTGGGGCGAGCTCCGGCTCTCCGTGCGCCTTCCCTGCGGAGCGCCTCCCGCAGATCGTCCACGCGGATGGTGTCGAGATCGCGCGCCGAGAGGTAGCCAACCTGACGGCCAGAGGAGATCCGGGCCAGAAGCCCTGCACGAACCAGCGCCTCGACCTCGAACGTGAGCGGCGACACTTCCAACGAATTCACCGGCGCCGGACGAGGAGACCGAGCGTCTTGCGGAGGTGCGGGATGTCGAATGGCTTCTCGAGGCATCGCACACCGGAATCGACGAATTCCCTCGCTCGCTTGGTGACTGCGGCGCCCGTCATGAACACCATGCGCGCTGCCACGGCGGGGTGCGTCGCCGACAGGTGTCGGTGGACGTCCATCCCCGTCATCTCGGGCATCATGAGATCGCAGAGCACGAGATCAAACGTTTCGCCAGATTGAAGGCGCGCGAGAGCCACGTGCCCGCTCGTCTCGACGGAGACGTCGTACTCCTTCCGCAGGAGGCGTCGCAGGGCCGCGACGATCAAGGGCTCATCGTCGATGATGAGGATCTTGGCGCGAATGGATTCCCCCCGGAATCGAGCACTCGTCGTGTGGAACGCCGCCCGGCGACCCGGGGGCGATCCCGTCCACCAGTCTTGGTATCATAACACGGCGTATGAACCGTTATACGGGGGCCACGGTCACGGTACCGACGCTCGATGCCGAGAGCGCGGACGCAGAAGTACTTCGACTACATCGGCGCCAACGTGAGCCGCGCGAGACTACGAGCGGGGCTGACGCAAGAGAAGCTGGCCGAAGCGGCGGACGTGGATCTTCGGTTCCTCCAGCGGGTCGAGCGCGGCAGGACCAACCTCTCCGTTTCGGTCTTGATCGCGCTCGCCGATGCGCTCGGTGTCGCGCCGGGCAGTCTTCTCAGGCGGGCGACGCTCCAGGAGGTGCGCCGTGGGAGGCCGCCAAGGAGGAGGCCCAGCACGAGATGAGGACGTCGGGCGCTCGCCGGCATCGATGTCGTTGCGCCCGCACGACTACGGTCGAAGGCTTCCGATGATCAGGGCCGCGTTGCTCCCCCCGAAGGCGAACGAGTTGCTCATGATCAGATTTCCTTCGAACTTGCGGCTGCCGGCGGTCACGTAGTCGAGATCGCATTCCGGATCCGGCACGCGGTAGTTGAGCGTCGGCGGCACGATCCGGTCGCGCAAGGTCAGGACGCACCCGATCAGCTCGAGCGCCCCTCCGGCGGCCACCGTATGGCCCAGCGCCGGCTTGTTCCCGACGACGAGCGCACGATACGCGCTCTGGCCGAAGACCAGCTTGATCGCGGCGGTCTCGTTCTTGTCGTTCAACGGGGTGCCCGTCCCGTGCGCGTTGATGTACGCGATCTGCTCGGGCCGGAGCGCGGCACCGAGGAGCGCCTTCTCCATCGCGCGGGCCGGCCCTTCGGGTGATGGCTGGGTCAAGTGATGGCAGTCGGCAGAGGCCCCGTAGCCGAGGACCTCGGCGAGGATCTCGCGGCCTCGTCGGCGAGCCGACGCCTCCGACTCCAGGACGAGCACGCCCGCTCCTTCGCCGAGGACGAGTCCGTCCCGGTCGGCGCTGAACGGACGGCAGGCTTCGGACGGCACATCGTTCCTCTCGGAGAGGACACGGAGGGCGCACCAGCCTTCCATGACCCCGAGCGTGAACGGGGAGTCGGCACCGCCGACGACGGCCATCTCGAGTGCCCCGGAGCGGATGAGGTTGAAACCATAACCGATGCTGTGGGCGGCCGACGCGCATGCCCCGTCCACGTTGATCAGCGGGCCGCCCAGCCCGAACCGGATGGAAACGTTGGACGAAGGAGCGGTGTTCATCGAGGTCGGGATGACGAGGGGCCCGCGCCAGCCGTGCAGGTAGTAGTCGCGGAAGAAGTGGTCGCTCGCGCTGTAGCCGCCGATCGAGCTGCCGATCAGGACGGCCACGTCCCTTCGGTCCACCCCGTCCTCGGATAACCCCGCCTGACGTACCGCCTGGCTCGCCGCGACGACGGCGAGCTGGGAAGAGCGGCTCAGCCGGCGCACTTCCTTCCGGTCGAAATGTTCACGTGGTTCGTAACCCTGGACGACGGCGCCGATCCGCGTGGAGAGAGAGGCGAACGTCTCGTCCGTGAGCGCCACGACCCCGGATTCGCCTCCGGTGAGCCGCCGCCAGAACTCCTCGACCTCGCAGCCGAGGCAGCTCGCCACGCCGAGGCCGGTCACCACCACACGTTGCGGAGTCATGGACGGAGACCTCGCGATCCACCGCGCGTCACATCGGCGAGCGGTACCCTGAGTCTCACCATGTCCTGAATCGCACTGTTTCGCTGGACCCCGGAAGGGACCCTGGGGGGTGGCGAGGCGGCCTCATGCCGCGATGACTTCGAGCCCTGCGCGGCAAGACGAACACGGGCGCGTAGCGCTCGTTCGTGGCAAGACAGGGCCGCGCGATCGCGCATTCGATGGAGACGACGCTCCGAATCGTGCTGGCGCTCCTGGCCACAGCGGCCGTGTCGTGGGCTGTGCTCGTCGTGACGCTGGCGATTGCGCGGCCGCGCGGGCCTCTCCTCCGCGAGGCGCTCCGCTTGGTCCCCGACGCCCTCCGGCTCCTGCGCGCCCTCGCAGCGGACCGCGCCCTGCCTCGCGGCGTACGCGTCCGCCTCTGGGCGCTGTTCGCGTACCTTGCGATGCCGTTCGATCTCATCCCGGACTTCGTCCCGGTGCTCGGGTACGCCGATGACGCGATCTTGGTCGCGCTCGTTCTTCGATCGGTCGTTCGCCTGGCAGGTGCCGACGCGATTCGCCGCCACTGGCGCGGTACGCCAGACGGCCTCGCCGCGCTCTGGCGCGTGGCCGGGCTGCCGGGCACCCCGGAAGGTGGCTGCTCTAAGTGAGTCACGTTCGTGTCACGCCGGTCCATGGGATTCGCAGCGCCCCGGTCGCCGTGCGCGAGATGGCGAGATCGCTGTCCGCGCCGGATTAGCTGTGCCCGAGTTGCATCTCGCGCTCGGAGAACGCGCGCAGAGCGAGATCGACGACGCAGGTCGGGCCGAGCGCCTTGTCCAGGATGGCGTCCGCGCCGGCGGCGTCGAGGCGGGACCTTCGCTCGTCCGTCAGGTACGCCGACACCGCGACGATCGCGAGGTCATGCTCTCCGCCCAGGTGGCGGACGGTGTGGATGAGCGTTTCGCCGTCGAGTTCCGGCATGACCACATCGGTGATGACAAGATCGAGCCCGAGCAGCTCGTCGACGAGTCGGTGGAACCCGGATCGACCGTCGTGCTCGACGATCGCGTCGAAACCGCGGTCGGCCAGCGCGTCCGCGAGCATCTGGGCGGCCAGATGGTCGTCGTCGACGACCAGCGCGCGGCGTCGCGGGGGTGGGACGAGCGTTAGGCGCCCGAGCGGCGTCGCGGCGGTCATGGAGGGGTCCTGCCCGCGCAGCGTTGCCCACCCTGCGGGCTCGCGCGTTGACCCACGTCACGCGCGGCCGCGACAACGCCCACCGGCGACACGCAACGCGTGCCCGCGTTGTGGATGCTAGACTACATCCAGTTGACATCTAGTAGAGCGCATGGCACGCTCGCGTTGTGGGTGTTCGACCTACATCCGATCTTCGAGGGGATCCGCACTGGTGGGGCTCGGTACGAGGCGCTCGAGCCCTCCGAGGAGGAGATCGCCAGATCCGGCAGCGAAGGGGGGAGTGATGTTCCTTCTTCAGATCATGTTCGGGGCGCTCGGGGTGCTCGTCCGACTGCCACGGCGCCTGCTGCTGGGGCTCGTCCTGTTCGTTCTCGGCCTCGTCCTCATCGAGCTCGTGCACCCTTCGCCGCGTTCCGTGCCGCAGCATGCGCCGGCGGCCCCCGCCGCCCGGCAGAGAACCCTGCCGCCTCCGGGTAAGCGCGACTCGCGTGATGAACACGCGATGTCGCCGACGCGCAGCACGCCAGGGCCGGCGTCGTCGGGCGTGATGAAGGGCGGGAGGTAGCCGCATGGTCAACAAGGTCATCCTCGTCGGGAATCTCGGCCGCGACCCGGAGCTACGGGAGGCCGACGGACAGACGGTCGCGATCCTGCGCCTCGCTACCTCCCGCAGCTGGATCGACAAGCGGAGCGGCCAGCGGAAGGAGGAACGCGAGTGGCACGACGTCGAGGTGTGGGGGCGGCAGGGCGAGCTCTGCGGCCAGTACCTCGCCAAGGGCCGCCAGGTCTACGTCGCGGGGCGCCTCAAGACGGACCGCTGGAAGGACAAGCAGACCGGACAGGACCGCCACCGCGTGAAGATCGTCGCGGAGCTCGTCCAGTTCCTTGGTGGCGGAGAGCACCACGCCGCGCACGGTGCCCGGTCCTCGGCGGCGCGCTCTGAACTCGTGCCACCGGTGTCATCCGCGGCAGCGCCCGCCGCGACCGACGAACCTCCGCCAGTAGCTGATGATGCACCTCCGCCGATGCCGCCGCCCGATCTCGACGAACTCGAGCGGATCCCGTAGTCGCGAGGCTTCCTCCGACATGCTCGCATCGAATGCGGTCACACTGGTGCTCCTCGTCGCCTCGGCGCCCGCGCGAGACAGGCTGTACGACCGCGAGATCGACGTGGCGATCGAGGACGCGAAAGACGTTCATCCCGTCCCCGTCGCACTCGTCAAGGCGGTCATCACGCAGGAGAGCTCATGGGATCCGCGCGCCGTTTCGCGCGCCGGAGCGCTCGGACTCATGCAACTCCTTCCCGCGACGGCGTCGAAGGTCGGTGTCTCTCGCGAGGAGCTGTTCGACCCAGCGAAGAACATTCTCGCCGGCGTACGGCTGCTCGCGGTTCTGCTCCGGCACTACAAGGGCGACGTCATCAGCGCGCTCACGGCGTACAACGCTCGGCCGCGCCAGCTGTTCGCGCCGATCCCGGAGAACGGCGAAACGCCGGGGTACGTGAAGACCGTGCTGGCGTACTACGCTCGGTACGCTGGCGGGACGCTGCACGTGGTGCGCGAGCATGCACGAGGCGCCCGGTGAGCTCCCTCACGAGGAGGGGATCGGCATGGTAGGAGCGCCCGAGCCGTGTGGGCCCGATCCGGCGGTCGGTCGGTTGCATCATCGGCTATGCGTTAGTACTTCGCTAACAAGCGCACACCGCATGGTCGGGAGGTCCTGTCCACGGACGCGTTCCAGTTGCCAATACATCGAAACGTTAGTATCTTGCAAACGTTATTAGCTACCGGCAACCGATGGATCGCACTCTCTCCAAGAACGAGTCCCAGGTGGTCCTGGACCTCGAGTGGCGCGGTCAGAGGACCGTGACCCTCGCGGACATTCGTGCCGCGCTGGGGAGCTCCGAAGCCTACACGCGCTTCCTCGCGCACAGGCTCGTTCGGAAGGGCTGGCTCGAGCGGCTGCGCCCGGGGCTGTTCCGGTTGATCCCGGCCGAGCGTGGTCGCGAGGGCATCGCCGACACGAACCCGCTCGCCGCCGGCGCCGCGCTCGTCCACCCCTACTTCTTCTCCTTCGGCACCGCGTGCACGCACCACGGCTTCACCGAGCAGGTCTTCGCCGAGGTCTACGTTGCATGCCAGCAGTACCGGCGTCCCGAGACGATCCGCGGGACGCGATACGTGTTCGTCGAGATGCGAGCGGGATTCTTCGGCTTCGCGGAGGCGAACGTCCTCGGCGAAACAGTCCAGATGGCGACGCGCGAGCGCGCCCTCCTCGATGCGCTCGACCGACCGCAGTACGCCGGGGGCCTGGGAGAGGTCTCGCGAATGGTGCCCCGGTCCTGGGGCAAGCTCTCGTGGGACGTGCTCCAGGAGCTGCTGCGCCGCTGGAACGAGTCCGCGCTCATCCAGCGCCTGGGCTACTTGCTCGATCTGCATCATGTCGAGTTGCTCGCCGAGCAGCGTGCCGCGCTCGAATCGTTGGTGCGCCCCGGCAGCAAGGTCCAGCTGGGACCGCGCGGAAAGTGGGGAACGTCCGGCAAGCTGGTGCACCCATGGAACATCGTCGAGAACGTCCCTCACGACGTGCTCGTGGAGAAGGGGGAACGACTCAGGCGTCGCGTGACCTTCAACACGCCGGAGTCGCCCCGTGATCGCTGACAAGTTCGTCGACCTGTACGCGCGGAACAGCGGGTTGCGTGACAAGCTCGTGGCCGAGCGAGACGTCGTGCTCACGTACGCGTTGCATGCGCTCGACGAGGCGGGCGTGATGAAGCATCTCGCCTTCAAGGGCGGGACCTGCCTGCGCAAGACGGTCTTCGGATCCGCGGGGCGGTTCTCCGAGGATCTCGACTACACGCTGAACAGCGACGAGGCGGAAGACGACGTGCTGATCGCGCTCGTCGACACCTTCAACCGCGAGCACCACGGGATTACGTTCAAGTTCGACGAGTACTACAAGACCGAGGGCGACACCTCGTTCGGCGGCGAGGTTGGCTACCGACACGCCTGGAACTCCGCTGGCCGCTTCCGGTTGCAGGTCAGCCTTCGCGAGCGGCCGACGCTCGCCGTCTTGCCGCGGCCGCTGAAGCCGCAGGCCTACTTCAGCTACCTCGAGTTCCAGCCGTTCGAGGTCCGCTCGCTCGACGTCATCGAGATGATTGCCGAGAAGGTGCGAGCTGGCTTTCAACGGGTGAAGGTGCGCGACCTCTACGACCTGCATCGGTTCGCGACGACGCCGTTTGACGTCGAGCTCCTGCGCAGGCTGGCGGTGCTCAAGCTTTGGCAAGTCCAAGATCCCTTCGACCCCGACGCGTTCTTCGAACGGATCCGCAGCAGCGATTACGACTGGGACGACCTGCACCGCCTCATGCGGGCGAGCGAGCGGCTCGACGCGAAGGAGATCCTGAGGACCGTCGAGACGCGGTTCGCGCCGCTGCGCGCCCTATCGGAGCTCGAGCTGGCCCTGATCGCGGACGCGCGGAGCGGCCGGAATGAGCGACTCGCCGACCAGGTGCGCGACGTGATCCGAGGCTGGTCGAGATGAGGGGCGCCCCACGCTTGACCGGGGTTCATTTGCAGGGCCGGCCGGGGCTCTCGCGCTCGGCCCGCGACGCACTCCTGGCGCTCCAGCCCGTCACGGTGCTCGAGGCGCTTCGCGTTCGCGGTGTCGCGCGCAAGACGACCGCGAGGCTGCTCGCCCTGGTTCTTCTCACCGACCCGGAGGGCGTGCAGCATCGCCCACACACCGCCGTGGGGCTGGGGATCGAACGATGACGAGGCGAAGGGGCCAGCAGCGAGAGCCGCTGGAGGCGGCGATCGAGGCCGCGCTCCGGCCCGGGCAGTTCGTCAAGTACGGTGCCGGGTGGGACTTCGTCTCCGACCTCGAGGCGGTCGCGGGCGAGGTCGAGAAGCTCGCGGGGAGC
>Ga0137374_10007617_pt1 | contig 12871 bp, 13 predicted proteins | sample SagtaG_20_FD_104811 | JGI IMG/M metagenome (GOLD analysis project Ga0137374, IMG submission 104811) | Vadose zone soil microbial communities from Sagehorn Ranch, Mendocino, California, USA - Sage1_R_100_16 metaG | ecosystem: Environmental > Terrestrial > Soil > Vadose zone | place: USA...
ATAAATTCTTTTATGCCAAATGAAGAAAGTTCTCTTCCATATCCTGATTTTTTTACTCCACCAAAAGGATATCGCGGATCTGATTTTACAAGTGCGTTAATAAACACAGCACCTGAATTAATATCTTTTGCCAACTGTTCTCCTTTCTCAATATCTTTTGTCCATACAGAAGCGCACAAACCATAACGGGATTCATTGGCTATTTGTACTGCATGATCTTCATCTATTGCCTGGATAACGCTTGCTACAGGCCCAAACATTTCTTCATCAAATGCAGGCATGCCCTTATGTACATTCAACAATAATGAAGGTTGAAAATTGCATCCGTTTCGTATGCCACCAAGTAAAAGCTGCGCGCCTTTTTGGATAGATTCCTGTAACTGATGTTCAAGTTGCTCTGCAAGATCAAGTTTTGCCATCGGGCCCATTGCAACATTACTATCAAACGGATCGCCTTGCTTAAGTTGCTTTATATGTTGTTCAAAGTGATGAAGAAAATCATCCTTTGCTTTGCCCACAACAATAAAACGTTTTGCAGCAATGCAACTTTGTCCTGCATTCTGCATTCTTGATGCTGTAGCAATCTCTGCTGCCTTTTCCAGATCCGCATCTTCGAGTACAATAAATGCATCACTGCCACCTAATTCCATCACCGTTTTTTTAATTGCTTTTCCCGCAATGGAAGCAACATCTGAACCCGCAAACTCACTGCCTGTGAGCGTTACACCCTGCACAATTTCATGATTGATGATTGATTCAATCACTTCGGTACCGATAATAAGTGTTTGAAACACACCTTTTGGAAAACCTGCTTCCAACAAAAGTTTTTCAATTGCTATAGCTGTGCCCGAAACATTTCTCGCATGTTTTAATAAGGCAACATTACCCGCCATTAAGTAAGGCACTGCAAAACGAAACACCTGCCAGAAAGGAAAATTCCACGGCATAATAGCAACTATAGCACCAATAGGATCATAACGCACATAACTTTTTGAAGCATCCGATGGCATGTTTTCATCTCGTAAAAATTTTTCTGCGTTTTCTGCATAGTAGCGACATGATGTTGCACATTTTTCAACTTCTGCTTTTGCTTCCTTCAAAATTTTACCCATCTCTAATGTAATAATGTATGCAAAATCATCACGCTTTGTTATAAGCAGATCTGCAACACGCAACATTAACTTCCTTCGCTCTTCAAAAGAAGTTTTACGCCATCGCTGAAAAGTTTTTTCTGCAAGCGATAAACAATTATTAATCGTTTCATCAGTCATTACTTCATACTCTGCTTTTACGTCGAGCGTATATGGATATATTGATTTAAAATACATCGTTACTTAATTTTTATATTTTACAATTTCAGATTTTTTTATGTTGCCAGCTTTTCCTTTTCATGGCATCTTCGTTGTGTCACTCTCTTATACTTCTAAACTATGTTGAACATAGCGAACAGCGAGCTTATTAACAATTCACCATTGACCATTCACTTCACACTCACTTTGCAGCAATAGTAATGCCGCATACCTTTTGTTTATCCATTTGTTATAAAGAAAATAAAATAAAAATCCTTGCCTAATTTAAACAGTTCCGGCATGAAATTGTTAGGGTTAAAAGAAAATTTTAATCACTCTTAAAATTATTCGTTATGGCAAATTAAAAAAACCAGGGTAGTCGCAGGCGTGAATGAAAAAGTAAGCGCAAATGAACGTGAAGGTGATGCCGGCAGAACATCCAGCCAGGGACGCAAAGAATCCTCGGGCAGAGGCAGGGCAAAAAAAGGTAATCCTGAAACACATAAAAATATAAAAGCGCGTAAAATTTGATGCGATTCTATGAGTGCAACTCCTAAATCGCAAGTGCTGAAACAAATTCACTATTCACGATTTAAGATTCACCGTCTGTTTAGGTAAGTGATTTGTGAAGACACAAATCACAGCAGCCGTCCCTGATTGTCACAACCACTATGTGAAGCTTAAATAAATGACATTTATTAACGATTCATAATTCACCATTCACGAAAAATTTACTCATAATATTTAAGGATATTATTAACAATCGCATCAAGAAGAACCTTGCCCTGAATATCAGTACTTACCCATCTGTCGGCTTTACGTTCAATCTCGCCCTGGGGCGTTTCCCCAAAGATGATTTGAAAACGAAGCGGAACATTCTGCCCGTCAGGTTCATCATATGGTATTACTTTCACTTCAAAGCGTTTCCCATCATGATCAACATAAAAAGTTACAGGCTCAAAAGTTTCCATGTCTTTGATTCCGCAAAGATTTTGCCATTTACCGCCGCCCCAATCTCTCACTAAAACATCACGCACTAAAAAGTTTTCTTCTGGCATATTTTTTACATGAAACCATTTATAGCTGTTATAAGTTCTTTGTTAAAGGCTGGTTATTAAAATTTCAGTCTTAAACCATAAAGATTGTTAAATGTCCATTCACTGATTTCTGTACAATGGATTTCTATGATTACTATTATTTACATAAAAAAATTCAAAATGAAAACGATTGAGAACCTTAAAAAAACAACACGATTTTTTATAATCATTGCAACAATCTGCCTGCATACAGCATATGCACAGGATTCAACAAAAGAGAAAACTGCATCAAAAGAATCAGCCATAAAAAATATGGTAGATGCAAAGAATTTCATTTTTGTAGCACAGACTGTATCACCCATGAGCGGACGAACAAGGCAATTAACATCTTACTATGATCTTGAAGTATCGAAAGATACTATTGTAAGTGGTCTCCCTTATTTTGGACGTGCATACACAGCTCCCATCAATCCATCAGAAGGTGGTATTAATTTTACATCAACAAATTTTGACTATACAACTACAGAAAGAAAAAAGGGAGGCTGGAATATCGTGATAAAACCAAAAGATGCAAATGACGTTGAACAATTATTACTCACTGTTTCAGAAAAAGGTTATACTTCATTACAGGTAATCAGTGTTAATAGACAAGCTATTTCTTTTAACGGGTATATAATGGAAAGAAAACAAAACAAAAAATAGTAGTAGATTACAAATAAACCAGCTCAGGACTAAACGAACCTGCTTTGTCGGGTTGTGTAAAATCTTTTCCTATCATCATATTACCATCAAAATTCCGGAATAGATTAATGTGTTGAAAGGAAAAGGAATGTCGGACCGTTTTGCGTTTGAAGGAGATAATCCATGCGAGAGATAATAACCCGCAATAAAACACATATTCTCTTTTATTCTTTCGTTGCCGGTGTATGCATATAGCAAACGCCACGACGAAAGCGCCATTGATAATTGATCCCCGCCCATGCCGCGCGGATCATCAAAATTTGGTCTCCATACCTGGTGATTCATATAATAAGGGAGGCCGTTCATATCCGTGCGCATTGTATCCCAGAAATTCCATACAAGTTGTATTACCTGACTGTAAGATTTGCCCAAATCTTTATCATACCACGGAATAATATTGCCTTCGTTATCTGTTTGAATCGAATGATAGATCAATTGTTCCTGCTGTGCAGATGTTGTGTTTTTTGCAACAATAAAAAGAAAGAAGATAATTGTAATTTTTATTCGCATGCAATAATGATTTTAAAGTGCGAATAAAATTAAATAAACTGCAGAGACGCTAAGACGCAGAGAAATAAAAACAAGATTTGAATTACTGCTCCTTTAAAAATGTTATTGTTGTACAAGGAAAAAAATGTAATCGTTCATAAAGTTTAAACAATGAAGATTAGTCAGACTGGGGCGGTCAGACTTTATATTATAGTTGGACTGTTGGGTAAAGTATTGAATGTACAAGGGTGCGACGCAACGGAAGTCTACTTTATGTTCTAAGATTGGTTCATAAAAAATTATTCAATACTCAATAAACAATAATCAATAGCCAATAATCAATGGCAATAATCAAATAAACAATAATCAATAATCAATGTCATTACCATCCACCACTTGCGCCGCCGCCACCACTGCTACCGCCGCCAAATCCACCGAAGCCACCTCCTCCGCCTCCGCCACTCCAGCCACCACCGCCAAAGCCGCTACCACCCCGACTTCCACCTCCCCAGCCACCACTAAACAAGAAAGGAATCCACCAGCCACTATAACCTCTGCGACTCATAATGCCACCACGCGGGCCACGACCGCTACGACCAATAATCAATAATACAACAATCGCAATGATGATGAATTTTAATAAACTGCCAACACCGCCGCCATCACTGCTTCTGTTGCGTTTTTCATGATATTCACCTGCAGCAGCTTTACTTAATGATGTGATTGCTTCGTCAAAACCGCGATAGTAATTATTCTCTCTGAAATTTGGAGCGAGATCATTTTCAATAATATCTTTTGCAGTTACATCTGGTATTGCGCCTTCTAAGCCACGGCCAACTTCAATTCTCATTTTGTGATCATTCACTGCTACAAGAATTAAAATACCATTGTCATGTTTAGTAGTACCAATACCCCATTCGCGAAATAATTTATTGGCATAAGTTTCAATGTCGTAATCGCCCAATGTTGGAATAGTAACAATAGCAATTTGATTGGACGTGCTATCATCAAATGCATCAAGTCTTTGCTCGAGAATATCTACCTGCTCAGGCAAAAGAACCTTTGCAAAATCATTTACCAGTTTTGGAGGATTTGGTCTTGCAGGAATATTTTGTGCATGAATTGAACCAGCAACTGCAAGCAAAAAAAATATTATTAGAAAGCGTTTCATTTTACAAACAAATAAGTCCCGCTTTGTGCAGGACTTTTTAAAAATTTATTTTCCAAAAACAATATCATCCGGCAACTCATTCTTATCGGTTGAGGCATCATAAGGAAAATGGTGAGCAAGAGCAGCACCAATTTTTTCAACTACTTCAATAATTCCTTCTGCATAATTTTCCCTGTTGAATTTTGTAATCATTTGTTTCACCGCAATATTCCAGAAGTCCTTACCGGTTTTTAAATAAATGCCTTCATCACCAAACACAGCCATTTGCCTGTCTTTTAATGCAACATAAACAAGTGTTCCATTGCGATAAGCTGTTTGATCCATTTTTAAACTGTAAAAAACTTCTGCTGCTCTGTCAATTGCATCTACAAAGCGACAATGGTTTTCAACATACACACGTATTTCACCGCTTGTTGCTTGTTCAGCTTTTTGTATAGCAGACAAAATTTTTTCTTTTTCTTCCGGTGAAAAAAAAACCCGTGCCTTTTTTCTGAATAAAGAAAACATGTTGTTGCTTAAATATTATTTAGCGTCAAAGTTTATATCAGGTGGATTTTCACTTCCCGGATTAGCCTGGAAATAGCCTTTTTCATGAAAGCCAAATACACCTGCAAATAAGTTGTTGGGGAAAGTTCTTACCTGAAGGTTATAACCCTGCACAGTTTTATTAAAATCCTGCCGTGCAATATTGATGCGGTTTTCTGTTCCTTCAATTTGTGTTTGAAAATCCTGGAAAGCCTTTGTTGTTTTTAAATCAGGATATGCTTCTGCAACAGCAAGTAATCTTCCAAACGCACCCTGGAACTGGTTTTGCGCCTGCTGATATTGTTGCAGCGATTGGGGGTTGTCAAGATTTACCTGTATACTCGTTGCCCTTGCTCTTGCTGAAATAACATCATTCAAAGTAGATTTTTCAAAATTTGCAGAACCTTGTATGGTTTTTACTACACTGTTATACAGATCGGTACGGCGTTGATAATTTGTTTCAACATTGCTCCATGAACTTTTTACACCCTGGTCGCCTCTTATAAGATTGTTGTAACTGCTGCAACCGCAACCGCCTAAGACAAGTACTAACGCCAGTATAACAATTAAAGCGAGGTTTCTTGTTTTCATTATTCTATTATTTTATTGTTTAAATATACTATCAAACCAAATACCTAAAATTTATTCATGACGTTACGTCATTTTTATTGAGATTTTTATGTACCAATCAATAGTAACATAGATGAAGCTTTCGTTGCGTCGCACACTTGTACGTTTTGTTCTTTAATGATCAGATAATCGTTCCACATTTTATGCATTACTTCAATTGATATGTTTGTAGATGCCTCCTTCGTCGGCATGACAATTAATAATTAATAAAACAGCAGCGATAATTTCTATACAGATACTTGTCATTTCGACGCAGGAGAAATCTATATACTTTTATTCATTCATCTTCGCAAACTCATTAGCCAGTTTATTTACTTCGTCATTCGTTAGTCGTTGCTTTCCCGAATTTATTACAATGCGGTAACGAAAAATCACAGACTGAGTTTTTACTAACTTAAAATTGAGTTCTTCTTTGCCATTGCTAAAAACTTTTTGTCCAAGCGGATTTGCAGCAAACAAACCATAGCCACGTGCATGCCAGTAAGTAGGAGAGCCAACATTGTCAGGATGATCAATAATTGCAATGCTTATTGTATCATTTCCTTTTTTTCCATACAACATGCACCACCATGCACGTGTGCCCCATGCCGCATCGCCTTGCTTTCCTTCGCTTGTTATGTAGTTGCCCGATACCACCGAATTATTACCTAGTTTCACTTTTGTTATGTTGCCTTTGTTGTCTGTAAATTCTCTTTCTTCTTTTGATGGCAATTCAAGTTCGTGTGCTACACGTAAGCCAAGCATTCCATCTTTGGTGTCGGGAAACGCAACATCCCGTTGAGCAGTTAATGTGGTAACTCTGTCAATAATGCGCATACTATCTCTTACAATAAAAACATAAGAAGTTACTTCTTTCAGTAAAATATTTTTCTGCTGATCCTGCCAATGTGCACTATATTTTAAAATACCCGGATTGCCGTTTTTTGTTTCAAGAATGCTGTCTGTTTTTATTGATCCGTACTGATTCTTTTTCTCTGCAGGAATTGCATAAGAGTTATTCCAGAAATCAAGACCATTCACATTTTCATAATTCAGCCATAAACCGATATGATGCGGGTGATCTGTTGGTTCATTGGCACGCGAGTTAATCGGAAAACCTCTTGTAATAATTTCTCCGTCTGCTGCATAAATTGGATAGAGCACTGGTTTTGGCAGTGAATCAGGATAAAAAAGTTCTGTGAAAGGCAGATGATTTATGCGTACCTGAATTTCATGATCATTCTTTTTCACAATTTCAACCTCTGCATTATTCTGTGCGTATAAATAAATATTATTGCAGCAACTGATTGCGATAGAAAGAAAAAATATTTTTTTCATAAAGCATGTTTTGTTTCTTAGGTAATGCAACTCATTTTGATAAATGTATAACTTTAATCGCGATTGCTAGAATGTTCAGACAAGAACAAAACGTACAAGAGTGCGACGCAACTATGTTTAATAGTATTACAAAGTCCGGTTCAAAAAAATCTTTAAAATGTATTCAACTATGGAAAATTCCCGGAGAGATTTTATCAAAAAAACTGCAATGACAGGCGCGGCAACTTATTTGGGCGCGCTTGGTTTTAGTGCATCAAGTTATAAAAGAATTATTGGCGCCAATGATCGTGTAAATGTAGCTGTGGTGGGCTTTTCAGACAGGCATAAAGACGCTCACATACCATGCTTTTTAAACCTGTACAAAGAATTCAACTTTGATGTGATTGCCGTTAGTGATATCTGGAGAAAGAGGAGAGAAGAGGGTATTGCTTTGTGGAAAGAAAAATTAAGACATGATATTAAAGCATGTGTAAACAATGATGCGTTGTATGATATAAAAGACGTTGACGCCGTTTTAATGAGCACTGCAGATTTTCAGCATGCGCATCATACAGTTGAAGCAGTGAAGGCAGGAAAAGATATCTATGCAGAAAAACCTTTAGCCGAGACGATGGAAGATGCACGTGCTGTTTTGAAGGCTGTGAAAGACTCCGATAGAATAGTGCAAATTGGTTCGCAAAGAAGAAGCGGCGCAAATTATAAAGCAGCTTATGATTTTATAAAGTCAGAAAAGTTTGGACCGATTGTAGCGGTTGAATTAACATGGAATGTAAATCAACCGGGCCGCTGGCGCAGACCTGCACTCGTTGAACAGTTGAAAGAAGAAGACACGGACTGGAAAAGATTTTTGATAAATCGTCCGCATGAAACATTTAATGCAAGACATTATTTAGAGTTCCGTTTGTTCTGGCCATATTCATCAGGCATTCCGGGACAATGGATGTGTCATCAAATTGATACTGTGCATTGGTTTACGGGTTTGCCGCACCCGCGCAGTGTTGCTGTGAATGGCGGCATCTATGTTTGGAAAGATGGAAGAAAAAATGCAGATACTCTTACTGCTGTTTTTGATTATGGCCCGTTAGACGATTTGAGCAGCGGCTTCCAGGTTGTGTTTACATCAAGACAAACAAATTCTGCAGGTGATGTAAAAGAAATTTATTATTCCAATGCGGGTACATTAAATCTTGATACAAATAAAATAACACCCGAGGGCGGTCTTATTGAACAATATGCAACAGCCATGAGCATGAAGCCAAATCTTTTGCCTGAATTATCTTTAAACGATACAACAAAAGTTGTCGCACCCACAACAGTTGTAACAAGCGCAAATACAGGCGGCGACACGCTTACGCAGGCACATATGCGCAACTGGATGGAATGTGTGCGCAACCGCAAACAACCTAATGCATCAATTGAAGCGGGATATAACCATTCCATTGCAGTGATTATGACGAATGCTGCTTACCGCACAGGAGAGAAAGTAACATTTGATGAAAAGAAACAGGAAGTGATGGCAGGAGGGAAGGTATTCAAGTATTGATATTTTTAAAAAAAGCACAAAAAAAGTGAATGAAAATGTTATTAAACCGAAGTGTATTGTATGGAACATTCTGGGAGAGGTTTTTTCAAAAAACAATACTTCTTTTTCTAAAATGTACGAAGCGGTTAATTTAAAAAAGTCATCTTCTAAAATTTTTAATTAGTGATACTTGTAACTTGTAAACAGGCTATGGGTAAGTCTTTATAGTGAGCCGTTGAAATAAAAAAAGCCTGTACGTTTTGATACAGGCTTATCGAATAAATTTTAAACTTTAATATTTATACGCAACACCGGCCTTCATTGATTGAGTTCCACCAAGACCTCTGCCACTGGGTCCACTTAAATCTGCATCTTTATCTGATGTCATCAGGATAAAAGCACAACCCATATCTGCTGCTTTTTGTTTTAAATCTTTTTCTGCCTTTGCACTGCTACCGGCTGCTGTGCGATAATTAATCATAGCAGTTTTACCTTTTACCTCATCTACTTTTGTAAGACCGGCAACTTCAGATTTATCGATCAGTATTACAACTTTTTCCCAATCATCTTTAGAGAAAACAGCGATTTTATCAGTTATTTTTTCTTCACGGCTGCTTTTGCCATAAATAATTTTTTCAACTGCATATTTACCAACCGTTTGTTCTGCATCTTCATTTGCATATTTAAATACAATTGTAAATTCTGCTACACGCATTACTGATCCTTCGATTGTTTTACCATTGTGCATGTAGATTTTGTCGGTCTGTGAAAGGGCTGCTACACTAATCAGCAGGAATAGGGTTAAAAATACATTTTTCATGTTCAGTTTGTTTTGATTTTTATTTGAAGTGCAAGATTAAAAGAAATATTTTTTATTCTACATATATAGTGTAACTAATTGAAAAAAGTTGATTAAAATGTGATTAATACACCTTAACTTCAAAAAAATCAGCAAAAAGAAAGGTCTTCTGAGAGAAGACCTTTTTGAAGATATGTAATCTGATTTTATTCTTTAATCGCTGCAATTCCCGGCAATTCTTTTCCCTCAAAATATTCAAGCATTGCTCCACCACCGGTTGATACATAACTTACTTTATCTGCATAACCAAATTGATTCACTGCAGAAACACTGTCACCTCCGCCAATCAGTGAAAATGCGCCATGCTTCGTTGCATCTACTACTGCCATTGCAATGCATTTTGTACCGTGCTGAAATTTTTCCATTTCAAATACACCCATTGGCCCGTTCCATAAAATTGTTTTGGAATGATGAATAACTTTTGTAAAAGTTTCAATAGCCATCTGACCAATATCCAAACCCATCCATCCTTCAGGAATATTATTGCTTAATGATCCTGATATACTTGCATCGGCTGCAAACTTATCTGCAATAATAGAATCAGCAGGTAAATGAATGCAAACACCTTTTGCCTCAGCTTTCTTTAATAAATCTTTGGCAGTATCCAAACGATCATCTTCACATAAAGAATTTCCAATCTCTCCGCCCTGTGCTTTAAAGAATGTGTAAGCCATTCCACCACCAATAATGATATCAGTTGCTCTTTCCAGTAAATTTTCAATGATGAGAATTTTATCAGATACTTTAGCACCACCTAAGATTGCAGTAAATGGTTTTTTTGAAGCGTGTAAAACTTTCTCTGCACTTTCTACTTCACTTTCCATTAATAATCCAAACATCTTTTTATCAGCAGGAAAAAATTTTGCAATTACTGCCGTTGATGCATGAGCACGATGCGCAGTACCAAATGCATCATTCACATATACATCACCAAGTTTTGACAGTTTTTCTGCAAAAGCTTCATCGCCTTTTTCCTCTTGCTTATAAAAACGAAGATTTTCTAATAACAATACTTGTCCGGGTTTTAATGCTGCTGCTCTATCGGTTGCTTGTTGACCAATGCAATCATCTGCATATTGTACTTCAACACCAAGTAATTCACTTAAATGTTTAACAAGATGCTTTAAAGAATATTTTTCTTCCGGTCCTTCTTTTGGCCGGCCAAGATGACTCATTAAAATAACACTACCGCCATCTTCTAAAATCTTTTTAATCGTAGGAACAGTAGCTTTCATTCTTGTATCATCGGTAATTTCAAAAGTTTTTTTATCAAGCGGCACATTAAAATCAACACGTATCAGTGCTTTTTCATTGGCGAAGTTGTGGCTGGAGAATTTGCTCATAAAAAAATTTTAAAAAAATAAACCGCAAAGTGCGCTAAGGTACGCAATGTAAACGCAAAGCAATTGTATCTTCTTTGCGAACCTTGCGGTATCTCTGCGTCCTTTGCGGTTGAATATGTTGAAGAACTTGTTGCAGTACAAGTGAGTGACACAATAAACGTTTAATAGTAGCGCCACTGTCAGGCAAATAATTATTTATTTACCGCATTTAAAGCCGGAGCCTCTTTTGTTATTAACTCTGCAAAATATTTTACAGTGCGTACCAACTGACTTGCATAACTCATTTCATTATCGTACCAGCTTACAGTTTTTACAAGCTGTTGATCACCCACAGTCAATACTTTTGTCTGAGTTGCATCAAAGAGTGAACCATAAGTCATTCCAATTATATCACTACTTACAATTTCGTCCTCATTATAACCATAACTTTCATTGGCAGCAGCTTTCATGGCAGCATTTACTTCATCAACGGTTACCTTTTTTCTTAAGATGGTTGTTAACTCGGTTGATGAACCTGTAATAGTTGGAACACGTTGAGCAGTGCCATCCATTTTGCCTTTTAAATTCGGCAATACCAAACCAATTGCTTTTGCTGCACCGGTAGTATTGGGAACAATGTTCACTGCAGCAGCCCTTGCGCGGCGAAGATCACCCTTTGCATGCGGAGAATCCTGCGTATTCTGATCATTGGTGTAAGCATGAATGGTTGTCATTAAACCTCCAACAATTCCAAACTGTTTATCCAACACATCTGCCATCGGAGCTAAGCAGTTTGTAGTGCAAGATGCGCAACTGATAACCGTTTCGCTGCCATCAAGTGTGTTATGATTCACGTTGAACACGATTGTTTTTAAATCGCCGGTTGCAGGTGCAGAAATTACAACACGCTTAGCACCCGCTTTTAAATGCGCTTCTGATTTTGCTTTATCTGTAAAGAAACCAGTGCATTCCAATACTACATCAACATTATGCTCGCCCCAGGGAATTTCAGCAGGATTTTTTTGAGCATAAATTTTTATTTCTTCTTTATTAACGATAATCGCATTCTCAGAAAATTTTACATCTTGATTAAAGCGGCCTTGTGCACTATCATATTTTAAAAGATGTGCCAATACCTTAGGACTTGTCAAATCATTAATCGCCACCACTTCAATTCCTTCCATGTTGTAGATTTGACGATATACCAAACGGCCGATACGTCCAAATCCATTGATTGCAACTTTTACTGTGCTCATATTTAAAGTATTTAAGTTTAAAAAAACGTTGCGAATTTACAAGTATTGGTGTGAAATAAAAGGATAATTTTTTGGAGTACAAGCAGCAGTATTGCTATTTATCTTTTGTTACGTCTGCCCCGAAACTTCGTGAGTCGCATTCCTTTCATCGCCTGAAATGGGTGGCAGCAGTAGGTTCCAAAGAAAAGATGCTCATTGAGTAAATAAGTGTACTGTAAAAAGATTTTGCCGAAATCCAAATCGCTGCTATTTTTGCGCTCCGATTTTTAACGAACGGCCGGTTCGTCTATCGGCTAGGACATCTCCCTTTCACGGAGGAAAGACGGGTTCGATTCCCGTACCGGCTACAGGTAAAAGGTAAAAGTTGAAATCCCAAATGCAGCAATGTGTTTGGGATTTTTATTTTATAAATAACTATAGTCGGTTTCAACTGCCGATTTTTAAATGAATTATTCACACAATTTGTTTGCAACAAATAAACTTCTCACTTCATTAATAAAATCATTTTAATTTAACCTGATATTTGGCATTAGTAAACTTCAATATTTATGATTGCATTTGTAAGGGGGAAATTTGCTTATAAGACACCGGCACAACTAATAGTAGATGTAAACGGAGTGGGTTATGAATTGCAAATAAGTTTGCATACTTATTCATTTATCAGCAATAAGGATGAGGGACAGTTGCATACTTATCTTCACATCACAGAAAAT
>Ga0137374_10007629_pt1 | contig 12857 bp, 8 predicted proteins | sample SagtaG_20_FD_104811 | JGI IMG/M metagenome (GOLD analysis project Ga0137374, IMG submission 104811) | Vadose zone soil microbial communities from Sagehorn Ranch, Mendocino, California, USA - Sage1_R_100_16 metaG | ecosystem: Environmental > Terrestrial > Soil > Vadose zone | place: USA...
ATATGGATACCATTGACGTGGCACCGGTTCACGTGGCAACTCGCCGGGTGGGCGCAGTTTTTCCAAACCATCCAGAATGGCCTGATAAACAAGCTTTCCGCGGTCAAGATGAGTACTATTGGGATTGTCACTAAGTCTCTGCACTTGCTTTAACTTCGAGAGAGGGCTGTCGGAAAGATATGTGTAATCATATAGATTGCGCAATGCCTCTTCCACGGCTCTGACAGAGACTTCATCGTCCACGTTAAGTTTCGGTAAGGTTGTTTGAGCGATCTGTGTCAAATGAGCCAGATGTTCGCTCTCTCTGCGGGCATCGCGAATAAGATCGGCGATCCGATCACTTGCATCAAGCAGACGCTCTATATCGGAAGTGGCATACGAAAGAGCATTTTCAGGGCGACCAAGAATTAAGACGCCTTGTTGTATATCCCCAGCATACAAAGGAACCAAAAGTGCGGCTTCTTCTAGTGGCGGCATGAATTTACGTGCAGATAATCGCACGATATCATCTGACCTCAAAGCATTGGGATTCAGATCCGGTATGGTGTATCTCCAGCGATAGGATGCTGCAAGTTGGAGTTGGTCATCCTTGAATAGGATGATCAGCCCATAAGTCGCGCGCACGAATCTACATAACGTCTCGAGTGCAGTGGAAAGGTTTTCCCCGAGCGCCTCGGCTTGGTATGTCTGTTGAGCCAGACGGCGCAGTCCTGCGCGCAGTTCGCGGGTTTCGCGGCTATAGAATACAAAATCGAAAAAGCGACGGCCAATGTCGACGAGCGAATGCGTCAGGATTGCCAGGATCGCTACAATGGCAACCGCTACAACGGGTACTCCGTAAACCACAACAGAGCTCCAAACCACCAGCAGATAGACTGTGGCAATCAAAAGGATAACAACGCCGTTATATAGAAAGTCACGCCCAATGACCCGCCCTTCCATAAAGGCGCTATAGCGTGCTACACCATAACCAATCATGAATATCGCACAGCCAAGCAACAAGGTGACGGTGACGCGCGGCAGGAGGTAATTCAACTTAAAAGTAATATAGGAAATTGGTCCTGCTAGCCCGGCGATGACTGTGGCTGCTACCATTAGATTGAGCTGCTTCCTCTGCACCAGGGTTGGAGCGGCTCTTGCCGAGCGAATAAGATTCACAAGACTTAGAAACGTAAAGATAAAAAGAGCGAACATATATAAGGGATACAGTGGACCGGGAACCAGCGTGGTCAGATAAAGCGGATCTCCATTTGTGGTTGTGAAAACGAGATCGGTATAACGCTGGCCGATAATAGCAACGAGGGCGATTACGTATCCAAGGATCACACGCGTCCAGCGCCAGGGGTTCATATGCTCGGAGCGGATGAGCACAGTGACATGGTGCCAGATCATGATTGCCGGTGTCATTTGCCAGCCTTTCAACCAGTTGCCCCAACCACTGTCAAAAGCACCTTTGGGCCAGAACCATAGCAGGGGACGCATCCATAGAGGTACTAATGCAGGAGAGGGGGGTGGGTTAAGGGCAAGCAGAACGTTAAAAAAGAAGCCAGCAATTGACCAAAGAGCGAGCCCAGCCAGCCAGGCAATTCCACTGCGTGAACTGCGGGTGACTATGTAAATCCCAAGCCAGACCGCGACAGCCATGGCTATGAAGTTAATAACGACAGTAAATGTGTACAACATATATTCCCGGGGTCAATGAATAGGTGATTTTTTAAGGGTGGCGTTCTTTTCAGGACTGTGTCTTGTTTTTCCTGTCACTCAACAGTCTGGCAAGACCGCGTAAGGCATTTCGCCTTGTACGATTAAAAGTCCCTTCCGAGATATACAGGCGCGCCATAATCTCGCGGTTTGGAACGCCCTCCACATAGGCATCGTACAAGACCGCATAACTATACCAAACGCGTGGGAGAGGTTCGGGTGGTCGCTTTTCGGCGGGGCGCAAGGATTCAATGGAATCGATCAGCAATTTGTTTAATTGCTTGCCGCACTCAATATGCGAATCTCCGGTGATGTTCATCTGGCTGGCAAGAGGCAATTGTCCCAAGGTGATGTAATCAGATAAATTGCGCAGACCCTCTTCAACGGTTTTAATGAATTCTGAGTCGAAATTCGTGGAGATCGCTGCGATCATTTCGCCTGCAATTGAATTTAGTTCGTTCGCGTGTATTTGAGATTCGACGACTAGTTGTTGGATCTGATTGGCGCGTCCTACGGTCAGATTGCTCAAAGAGATAAGCGAGCCCACCTGGTCCGCGACCTCAGCCAATAACTCAAGGTCTCCAGCGGAATAATCCAGTTTGGCTTTGGGATGACTGAGAGCAATCACCGCCACCTGAGTCGGTCCTTCGAATGCCGGAGCGACCCAGGCAATATTTGGAAGTTGGTCACTTTTGGGGTGAGATATATCTTCGCAAGCAACAGCCTCAGGAGGAAGCGGGCTATTCGTTGGCACAGACTCTTTTGTAGCAATCACAACAAAGTTTTCGTCACGTCGAATGGCAATGAATCCACCTGATGAGGCTAGTGTCTCACATAATAAGTCCAGCCCATCCTGTAAACGAACCTGAAGCGCTTCCTCGCTTGTACTCAGGTTTTCCAATTGTCGCAATTGTCGCCGAAATGTGCCTTCATGGCGAATGCGCTGGCGCTCCAAAAATTCACGCGTCAGATCGTAGAAGGAATGTGTTAATACGGCAAATGCCACTACCGCGCCGAGCTTCTCAAAAGGCAGGTCCCACTGGAATGCAAAATAAGCATATAAAATTGCCAAGCCCAGGATCGTCAATGCAGAAATAGGTAGATCCTGTATGGTCGTGCGTCGTTCGATCATGGTTTGATGGCGGGCAACAGACATGCCAAGCAGAAATACCCCGCTGAAAATAAGCAGGTCCGGGACCATTCTCGGCATTTGAGGCGTGATTCCCAGGCCAACGATCCCGCCGATGATCGCCATGGCTGGAAAAACAGAAGCTACCAGAAAATATTTGCCTTGGCGTGTGAGACCAATTCTGTCACCTATCAGCAGGTTATATAAAATTCCGAGTACGATGACGATCTGAAACGCTCCATAGAGAATGTAGGGAAAACCCAGCCTCATATGGGCAACGTATAAGGCATTCCCTTGTTCTTCAATAAATGCATCTGGGGTTGTCAGTAACAAAATAGCAGTGAGTCCACCCAAGAGATAAACAGCAATTTGCATCCAACGTAGCTGTATGCGGCTATGTTGAAACATCAGCTGATACGTCAGGCTGTACCATGTTCCCAATCCCAGGATCAACAATACCGCACGCAGGGAAGCGGTCCCAACCACTTGATGAAACAGATTGTTATAAGCGCCAAGGAAAAATATCGAGAGTACCAACAGAACCATGACCGCCCTCAATGTGATCCAGCTCGGAAACCCTCGCGCGAATAAATAGAAGGCTCCCCACAGAGTTGTGGCCATCGCTATGAGATCGACGAAAAGAGTAATATTGAATAACATCCCACAAGTTGTAATCACTATACAGACGAATAAATCAGAAGTCAAGCAGCGATTTGACTGTCTCTGAGAAATATGTTGTTAAGGTTACCCCTTGTATAGATCAATTAACAACCTTTGCCCAGTTCGGTGACAAACTCTCCCACCGAGGAAAATCGCTCTTCAGGCTTCTTTGCCAGGGCTCTAAGAATAGTCAACGCAACCTTTTCGGGCATAGAAACATGAACTCGAGGATCGGGTGGTAACTCTTCGAGATGGGACCGGATCATTGCCCAGGTATTGTTGCGCTCAAAAGGCTTTTTCCCCGTCAACAATTGATAAGTCATTACCGCAAAGCTATATTGGTCTGTGCGGCTGTCCAATTCGGTTATGCCATGAATTTGTTCGGGGGAAATGTAATCGGCGGTGCCCATCACATCGCCGCTTCCGGTTAGGATGGTGTTTTCCGTGATGAAGCGCGCGATGCCAAAATCCATAAGGATGGCACGTTGCGTGCGGCCGGACGTCAGTGTGGTAATGGGCTCAACGATCACGTTGGACGGCTTGATGTCACGGTGGATGACTCCCTGTCCATGAGCATAGTCGAGGGCAGAAGCCAGATCCTGGAGCAGAGGCAATCCCTCATCCAGCGTGAGACGTTCTTGTGTCGCAATGATTTGTGAAAGCGTCTCGCCGATCAGATATTCCATGACGATGTAGGGTAACCCCTCCTGATCGCCGAAATCATGGATCGTAATAATGTTCGGGTGGCGCAATTGCGCCATCGTCTTGGCCTCACGGGCAAAGCGCTTGTTGAAAGCAGGATCATCTTTAAAAAAATTGGATAGCACCTTGATAGCCACCATCCGATTTAGGCTCGGATGCCTCGCTTTGTACACTTCTCCCATGCCGCCGCGTGCGATCAATTCCAAATTTTTGTAGCCGCCCACGTTTGTCACCGCGTGCAAAGGTAGATGCGCGACCTGCTCCATTTTTTCATTGCGACGCTCGATCTCTTCGAAGTCCATGTCCATGCCGTAGATTCTGTGATTGACAAAGCGACGCAAGTACTTTCTCGTAGGCTGGAAAATACTGGAAACTGCAATGGTGGAAACGACCACGGCAATGGTCGGTGGATTCGTTTGATGCGTAATCATCTGATAAGCTGCCTGCAACCCAAAAAGAAGGACGCCGAAGATTGCCACCAAAACAACCGTCAGCAAACCATAGATAATGGAGCGGTTGATGACCACTTCAATATCATACAGTCGGTATTTCAAAATGGAAAAGACGACCGCCACAGGAACGGTGAACTGCGCTATCACGGATAGAGTCTGCGTCACCATATCTACAATAAGGTACGTTCCGGCAGAGGGATTCATCAGTTCGAAGAACGTCAAAAACAAATTGACACCAATGCCTGTAAAAATGCCAATCGCCACGCCAAAGACAATCCACTTTAACTGCTGGCGTTTTACCGGGTTGTGGGTTGTCCGGTAACGATACAGCTGCGCGTAAATGCCAGTGCTTAGCACAGCCAGCAGAGCGAGCAGATATCGTAAAGTGGCAGTGCCACCCCGATTAAAAATGTTGAGTGGGAAGGAAAGCCAGAATACGGAGACGATCAACCACACAAACCAGATGCTCACCACATAAAGCATCCAGCGCTTTTGGATTCGTCCATCCGGGAAGAGATAGCAGGAGAGGGGCAGCCCCATCAGCACCATGCTCACGACAAAATGAACCGGGATCTCAAACCCGGGCACACGTCCCATGCGGGCAAGCGGATCAAAGGCGTTCGCGCCCTGACCGATCAACGTGAACGCCACGAGCAGCGCCAGCCAATCATCTGACTTGTTCCAGGCAATGATCAGACCCGCGATCCCAAACGCGATCGCCAGTAGAACCACCAATGCCACCTGATAGGTAGCATAAAATGTGGTGCTTAAGCCCAATTGCTGTAATGCTGCAAGAGTATCTGAGTTAATCGAGGAAATGTAATCCTGATAAGAAAGCGGTACCCCCAGGCTGAAGAAGATGACTGTTGCGACAGAAAGAATAATAAATGCCGTGCGGGCAAACGGCAACTGCATGCCTCCAAGGCGGAGGTTTGTGCCTGTAGAAGCTAAGGGAGGAAGAGTGGGTTCCAAGCTGACTCGATACCACTAAAGCTGTTTGGTTGAAGTGAAACGCTATATTCTTGACGTGTAAAAGCCAATTTCGTTACTGATTGTAAAACACCTCTTCCCTTCTTTGGATATTACTGATTTAGTTGCCCCAAGGATCCTTGTGGATTAATCACAGTCTGCAATTCACTGTAAGGAACGGTCACCTTTTGCGGACTCGCCGCGTATGGCGCAACCTGATACTCGTCAAAGGTGATCATCAAGCCGTCCGGAGTGATGTTCCAGTTGCGATAGTTTTCTGGAGTTGGCTGTGCACCCTCAGCAAAGGGACCTTCGAAAAAGGGCTGTTTGCTTAGTTCGGTAATGCAGTAGTTGGAGATTGCTTGTAGGTAATTGGAATTCGGGAGGAAAAGATCAGCGAGGGCAAGTTCCCTACCCTGACCGAGATCATAATTTACTGTGATGCTGTAGAGACCGGGATGTGCAGCGCCATCCGAGTAGAACGAAAAATCGAATTTGAAACTCCAAATGTCAGCCGTTTGCGAAAGGAGCGTATAGGTCACATCCAAAGAACTCCCATTGTTAACGATTGGAGCCGTATTTTGCAGGAAGCTTTGCCTGAACGTATCTACCTCTTTTGTGACGAGCTCATTGAGGCGCTGATTGAACGCCGTCAGGCGTGGATCGTCACTGCCCGTGAGTTGTGGCGTTTGGGATGCGATCGTAAAAGGAGGAGTTTGGTTCGTTTCGTTGAATGGCTGCGAGATCAACGTCACTTGCTGACTGATCAGAACCACAGGCGTAATTGTCGGGGGAATAGCGGAAGGCGTTACAGTGGGGACGGGCGCTAGCGCGTTACAAGCCAAGATGAGGGACAGGGCAAGACTTATGACAACTATTTTATAAAAGTTATTTGATTTCATGTGATCTCCATAGTTCATTAACGCTTGGCAGCCCTGTTAAGTTTCCGTCCAAGTATTGTAATAAATCTAGTGCCGTACGAGTAGGTAGGGTAGAAGACTATTGAATCCAAAATGGACTTGCCTTATACTACTGGTGCCGTCTATGAAATTGAAAATCCCCTCTCGCCCAGCTTATATAGTAACTTTCCTGCTGCTGGCGTTCCTCTGCTATCAGGCACATCAACTGACACGTCATTTCGTTGGCGCAGCGTTGTGCGGTGGATTTGGAACCATGACGTTCACCGTGACAACAACCAGGGAAACGTGTTTGTTCCCTACTCTTGTGACGCTTTCGGGACCCGCATTGACCTATGGGCTTGCCTGGTTGGGGATGTTCCTTTTGCGCTCGCCAAAATACAAGTTGTTCGCCTACACACTGATCTTTGCGAGTTTTGCCCACTTACGTTTTATCCAAACGTTGACCGGGCGCGGCGACGAGTTGATTCTTGCTCAACAATGGTTCGGAATTTCTAGCCAGCCAATCGTAGCCGCGATTGTATTTTTGATTGGTTTACCCCCTATTATTGCTGCTTTTCAAGTCATTGCAAATAAACGACGCGTGCTTGTCTTCATTTGTTCGTGGTTGCTGCCATTACCCCTCTTATTTGCAATGCTTTTTGGAAATCAATTTCTTTTTGGGGCAAATGGTAATGAAATCCAACGCGCATCATTATTAGGTATATCGCTCATCGTGTTCATTACCGATTTGGTCGCAATCATACTTTTGATTGTGTTTGGGCCCCAGTATTTACGCCCACAAGAAGATACTTAAGTAGAATCATGAACGCACGCGGTTTTATCAGCTTAATTATTAGTATATGGATAGCCTCATGCACAGCTAACCCTGAGCCATCTGTCATACCCACGGAACTTCAGCCACCCACAGCCAATTCTGTAGCGACGAAGGAAGATTTCTCTACACCGATTCCTACCTCAACAGCCGGCGAGCCACAACCCACAGAGTCAACAGGATCGTTCGAATTAATTGGTCATGCAACTCTTCTTAATCGTGGGATGAATGCTGCCCTGGCTGTCTATGGAAACCATGCTTACGTGGGTAGTCGCACGGATGGCAGTCATCCGAATGCCGGTGTACTTGTCCTCGATATCTCAAATCTAACGAACCCCCAAGTTGTTTATCAGATTGGGCCACCTGAGGAAGGTAATCTTGGTCAGACATCCCGAGAACTGCGTGTATGGTCGGAGCAGGAGTTACTCCTAATTTTGAATTTTGATTGCGAAGCTGGGTTGCATGATTGCGAACAATCCTCGATGCCACCTAATATTAGTTTCTATGATATCTCCGGTGAGAACGCAGCCGCGCCGACGCTCATCGCGAGGTATTTACTCCCACGCACACCTCATGAGTTCTTCTTATGGGATGATCCTAATGTTGATGGGCGTGCGCTTCTCTATTTGTCAACTCCGGGAATCATTGGCGACAATCTGCTTGTGCTGGATATTTCTCAAGCGCGAGGGAATGTGTTCCAAGAAGTGAGCAACTGGAGCGCGCCTAGGGGTCCACTCAGAGGGGAACTGCACTCGCTAAGCCTTTCCGTCGATGGGAGACGTGCTTATCTCGCTTATCTCCGGAACGGTTTCATGATCCTTGACACCTCGGACCTTGCGGAAGCTATTCCCAACCCCCAAATTGAGCTTATTACCCCGCTGGAGAGCTGGCCACAGTGGTCAGGCCCTGGTCCTCACAGTGCGGTCAAGCTTTTTGGCAAACCATATGCCCTGATAACAGAGGAGGTTTATGGGAGATGTCCATGGGGCTGGACGAGTCTCATCGATATCACGGATGAGGCCAAGCCGAAGATTGTTGCTGAATATAAGCTCGACCCCTATAACACAGTCGAGCACTGCGCAGAAGTGGACTCGGAACGGTATAGGTTCACGAGTTTCTCGTCACATAACCCTACTGTTACGAAAAATCTGGCGTTCATCACCTGGCATTCTGGAGGTTTGCAGGCGGTCTCTATCGAGAACCCCTTACAACCGACACAAGTTGCTCAATTCTTACCAGAGCCACTACCTTCAGTAGAGACCGAAGATCCAGCCCTAAGCTCAGGTCCTGATAAGGTTGTCATGTGGAGTTACCCCATTATCAAAGATGGTCTGATCTACGTGGTGGATATTCGTAACGGGTTCTATATTCTTAAATACCATGGACCCTTTGAAGATGAAGTGGCCGAGATTCTTTTTCTGGAAGGCAACTCGAATCTTGGTGAAGCACAGCTGTGGGAGATGCCCTGATGAGATGATTATTATTCTCAGTCGAAAGCCTCAGCCTCTCTGAAATGAGAGGCTGTATACTTCTAGGTTGGCACTGTAATGGGAAAATAAATATTCATTGCGTTGACGTTAACTCCTTCAATATCTCCAAAGCTTCCTGCTTGCCCCCAACTCCATTCTCACCTCCGGGTCCCACGCAAGAGGGGATAACTATTCGTGCAGAATTATTTCCTGAACTGTCGAATCAACTTGTCATATTCGGCATGGGAACCAATCCAGTACCAAATGATGTCGCCCTCGTCGCGAATGCCAACAGCTCGATAATCCATCCCGATACGCACAGAATAAATAGGCCGGATAGGATGGATTGATTTGAATCGTAAACTTGGGTGATAGGGATTCTCCATAAAAAGACGATATGCCCGCCGCGCTTGTTTTTGAACGTCGGCAGGCATATCTGCAAAGGCTTTCCGAAACTTTTCTGTAATGTGAGAATTCATAGAGTGTCGGGATCAAGTTTTTTAGTTTTCTTTTTCTTGTGTTCTGCTAAAGCTTCATCTGCCAGATTCTCTAATACAGCGCCAGAGTCTGCAAACAGTTTCGACCAACGTTCTTCCGAATGTAATTCTTCCAGAATCCACGCCGCAAACTGATTTTGTTCATCAAGGGGAAGTTTTTCGATTTCAGAAATAACTAACTCTAATTGGGTCATATCGTTCTCCTAGCATACTTCAAAGTATAGCATATTCGATCTCCACCAATGAGAGAAGCTAAGAGCCGCTCGTCAACTGCTTTAATATCTCAAGTGTTTCCTGCTTGCCTCCAACTCCATTCTCGCCACCTGGTCCCACGCATGAAGGACAGCCGTCCGCGCAGGGGCACCCGCTGACGAGTTCGAGGGCGCGGGCAATGAGCTCATCATGAATTTCAAAGAGTTTTTGGCTGAAGCCAATTCCCGCAGGGATCGCATCGTAAAGGACGATAGAGGGTTGACCGAAGACCGCGTTTTCGGTTGGCTCCACATGGGTACCCAAATCACCGGCATCACACATCAAGAATAATGGCGCGAGATTGCCAAGCACGTAGGCGAGCCCGGAGAGCCCACTCTTCATGCGGACGTTCTGTTCCACTTTGTGATGACAGGAGGGACAGAGCGTGGTCAGATTTTCGAGTCGATTTGCCTCGGCATAGGATGTAAACGCGCGGAATGGAATCTTGTGATGCACATCATGTTGACGGTTTGTCTCAACTGCGCCGCAAACCTGACAAGTGTATTTATCACGTGCACGCACGCGGTCGCGGATGCGCGACCAATCGGGACCATAGTCGTTCGGGTCGTTGGACCAGACTCCGGCTTCGCGCAGACGCGAGACTATCTCTTCGGAGAGGGAAACCCAATAGCCTGTAGTCATCAGATCGGTGGGAGGTAAGTCCAACGGTTCTTCGCCCAAATTTTCGTGCGTGTACCAGCGACGTTTGCGGAAGCCCGTCACTTGCGTTGTCACTTGTAGCTCGCCCCATTTTTTCTCGCCACCGAGGACGGCGGCTTGAGCAGATTCAGAAAGCACAGTCACTTCTGTGCCTTGTAAGGGTTCGGTGTAATAATCGCTTTCGATGGGTTTCAGGTAAGCGATGTGTTCTTCAAGATTTAAGTCTTTTACAAAAAACGATTGGGCTCCATGTAAATAGATCGCGCCCGGATGGACCATCCACAACGCGCTTTCGCCATCGACTGTTCCAATCGTCAATGGTCGAGAGCCTGCACTGAGCGAAGTCGAAGTGTCAATCATCGTTTGAAGCACAACTCCCTGTGGCGAGGCGGAACGCAACGAAATATTCGCGGCGGGATATTGATCTGCCATCCAATAATATTTTTCGTTCGAGAAATGGGCTTCGTTGTTGGAGAGCAAAAATTGAAGATACTCATCGATGATCTCTCCAGACAACGCGCCGAAGCCTTCGCCTTTTTGGAATGGCAACTCGAACATCGCGCAGCGCAGATGCTCAAGCAAAATCAACAAATGATCTGGGTTGACCAGCGCCTGCTCCGGCGAGCGATCGAAGAAATATTCGGGATGATGGGCGAGGAATTGATCCAAGGGACTCGCCGACGCAACCATCACTGCCGCGGCAGATTCAAGTCCGCGCCCTGCGCGACCCGCTTGCTGCCGCGCGGATGCGACAGTCCCCGGATAGCCTACGAGGATCGCCGCGCCCAGCCCACCGATGTCGATGCCTAGTTCGAGGGCATTTGTGGCAACGACGATTTTTACGGTCCCCTCCCTTAATCCCTTTTCGATCTCTCTTCTCTGCGTGGGCAAGTATCCACTTCGATAGCCTCTGATGAAAGAGGAAAGCCTGTCCTGAGCTTTGTCGAAGGAAGGAAAGATGCTGTCTTCGTTCGGCTTTCCTCCTTCTTCTCCCTGCAAATAAGTGAGAATAATTTCAACACTTCTTCGTGAGCGTGCAAACACCACCGACTGCACATTCTGCCTCAGCAAATCCTGAGAAAGTCTCACCCCCTCTAGCAAAGACGATTTTCGCAAACCCAGAGATGGATCTGTAATCGGTGGGTTGTAAATGATGAAGTGACGAGGTCCACGCCCGGAACCATCATTGTCAATTAAATGAATGGGCTCTTCGATCAGTCGTTCTGCCAGTTCTTTTGGATTGCCAATGGTCGCAGACGCCAAAATGAACTGCGGATTTGCTCCATAAAAATTCGCTACGCGTTTAAGTCTGCGAATCACGTTGGCAACATGTGAGCCAAAGACACCTCGATAGGTGTGAGTCTCATCAATGACGACGAAACGCAGGTTGGTGAAGAAGTCACTCCAATTGGTGTGATGAGGCAGAATTCCGGTGTGGAGCATGTCGGGGTTTGACAGCACAATGCGCGCGTTCTTGCGGATGAGAGACCGGGCAGATTGAGGGGTATCTCCATCGTAGATCGCAGGTGTCAAGTTCCACGTGTCAAGTGTCAGGTTTGAATTAAGAGATTGAAGATTGGAGAATTGGTCTTGGGCGAGAGCTTTGGTCGGGAAAAGGTAAAGCGCGCGGGCGTTGGGATCTTGAAGCAGGGCAGCAAAAACAGGCAAATTATAGGAGAGCGTCTTTCCACTGGCTGTGCCGGTGGAAAGGATGACGTTCTCAGCCGCACGGGCAAAGCTCCAGGCTTCGAGCTGGTGTGAGTAAAGGGTGTGGATCCCAGCGGCGATCAAAATCTGTTTGACGGGAGCAGGCAGATCATCCGGGAAAGGATAGGTTTGGGCAGGTCGCGGAGGCAGAGTCCGCCAGGCGACAAGGTTGGGCGCAGTGTCCGGGTCACGTTTCCAGAAATCCAAAAGGGAGGCAAGAGGCATGGGTTATTTCTTTTCTCTTTCCAATATTCGAAAGGCAACTGCACCAGCCCCCAACGGAAACCAAAAGGTAATGCCTCGATAAGCCAGCGTAATGATGACTGCCTCACTCCATGGCACGCGCAGGGAGGAAAGCGCCAATGGCATGATCCCTTCGACAATGCCGACGCCCGAAGGCGTAGGAGATACAACAAGGAAAAGATAGGAAATTGCAAAACCGCCGATGATGGTCCCGGCTGTAAATGGAACTTGAAAAGCAACAAAGACAGTCAACAGGATGCACATCAACAAAACTTTGCTGATAAATGAATACAAGAGAGGCGTGCTAAGACTGTGAACTTTCTCCGGCAGAGACTTTAGGTCACTTGCCATTTCATGCGCAAATTCATGGGCGCGTGCCTCACTGAGGTAATCCCGGTGAAGAAAAGGATTCAGGATACGGTTGATCGAGCGCGCCATCTTTGCGAGGGCATTGCCTAGCGTCTCCGCAGAACGGGCACCGAGATAGAGCATGGAGCCAAGCCCGGCAGCAATTGCAAACATCACGGCTGAAGCCGCGAGTTCGGTTGGCCCGAGGTCATTGCGGCGGAAGAGGATGATCAGCCCAAGGGCAAGGACAAACAGGAAAGCCATATAGTCCAGAAACAGGTACAGCATATTGGCAACAGTCACTTTGCCAACAGATTGTCCATTGCGTCGGGCATCA
>Ga0137374_10007637_pt1 | contig 12846 bp, 10 predicted proteins | sample SagtaG_20_FD_104811 | JGI IMG/M metagenome (GOLD analysis project Ga0137374, IMG submission 104811) | Vadose zone soil microbial communities from Sagehorn Ranch, Mendocino, California, USA - Sage1_R_100_16 metaG | ecosystem: Environmental > Terrestrial > Soil > Vadose zone | place: USA...
GCGACGAGGGAAGACGGCGCCCGAAGAGCCGGCGCGCCGCGCGAGCGAAGGCTCGCGCCATGAGAACGGCATAGGGCACCGTCCTCGTTCAGCGAGGAGCGGTGCCCTGGCGTGCGTCAGCCTGAGCTGGCGCTGGTGTCAGGCGAGAACGCGAACCTTCTCCGCCTGAGGGCCCTTCTGGCCCTGCGCGATCTCGAACTCGACGCGTTGTCCGTCTTCCAGCGACTTGTAGCCGTCCATCTCGATCGCCGAGAAGTGGACGAAGACGTCCTGTCCCCCGTCGACCGCGATGAAGCCGTAGCCCTTTTCGCTGTTGAACCACTTGACGGTGCCCTGTGCCACGGTGCACTTCCTCACTTCGGTGGTGCTGGGTTGTGCCAACCCCCGGCATAGCGGTCGCCTGCCGGGGCCGTCGGAGTCTCGCTCGTGCCCAGGTGGACACCGACGACGGAGAACGACGACCGAACACGCACGCTACACGAGGTGAGGCTACGCCGCACTGCCCTAAATCGGACAACTGCCTCAGCAGGGCAGTTGTCACACACCTGTCAGATGTGCCGCCGTGACTGCACCACTCGGAACCGGCTGGCCACATAGGCGCCATCGGTCAGCGTCGCGTTCGCGGCCGGGTTGGCGCCGCTGGCGTGGAAGTCCGAGAACGCCGCCGACTGGTTGACGAACACGCCGCCGGTGAGGTTGCCGGACAGGTGTACCCCCACCTCCATCGCCGCCTCTTCGACCGCGTCGAGCACCTTCTCGTCGGTGGAGTACACCGAGGCGGTCAACGCACCGCGCTCGCCGACGGTCTTGCGAAACACCTCGATGCTCTGTTCGGTGGACTCGGTGGCAACGACGAACGAAATGGGCCCGAACCACTCCCGGGCATAAGGTGCGGCGGCTGGGTCTCCAGTGCCCACCTTGACCACCAGGGGAGTACGCACGACAGCCGACCCGAACGAGGGATGCTCGACCGGCTGCGAGTCCAGCACCACCTCGCCGGCCTCGCGCGCCCGCGCCAAGCGGTCCAGTACGCCGTCGTTGACGATCGCCCCGATCACCTCGACGTTGCCGGCGACCTTGCCGACCGCCGCGGCGATGCCGGCGGCCACCTCGTCGAAGCCCTTGTGCCCCGTGTCGGTCTCGATGCCCCCGGCGGGAACGAGGATGTTCTGCGGCGTGGTGCACATCTGTCCACTGTAGAGCGACAGGGAGAAGCCGATGTTGCGGCACATGCCGGCGAAGTCGTCCGTGGAGTCGACGATGATCGTGTTGACGCCGGCCTTCTCCGTGTAGACCGCCGCCTGGCGGGCGTTGGCCTCCAGCCAGTCGCCGTACTCGGTGGAGCCAGTGAAGTCGATGATGCGCACCTCGGGGCGCACCGCCAGGGTCGAGGCCAGCCTTTCGCCCGGCGCCTCGGCGGCCAGCGTCACCAGATTCGGGTCGAAGCCTGCCTCGGCGAGGACCTCGCGGGCGTACCGCACGGTGATCGCCAGCGGCAGCACGGCGCGCGGGTGCGGCTTGACCACGACCGGGTTACCGGTTGCCAGCGACGCGAACAGGCCCGGGTAGGAGTTCCAGGTCGGGAACGTGTTGCAGCCGATCACCAGCGCGACACCGCGAGGCACCACATGGAACGTCTTCGTCATCCGCAGCGGCTCGCCCTTACCTGCGGGCTTCTCCCAGGAGGCGCTGGGCGGCGTCCGGGTCATCTCGCGGTAGGCGTACGCGATCGCCTCCAGCGCCCGGTCCAGCGCGTGCGGGCCGCCGGCCTGGAACGCCATCACGAACGGCTGCCCGGTGGTGTACTGCACCGCGTTGGCCAGCTCGAAGACGTTGGCGTGCAACCGGGCCAGGATCTCCAGGCACACGCCGGCCCGCGCTTGGGGGCCGGCGTCACGCCAGGCCGGCAGCGCCGCGGTCGCGGCGGCCAGCAGCGCGTCGATGTTGGAATGCGGGTACCGGACGTCCAGCGGCACCCCGAACGGGCTCGACTCGGTGGCCACCCGGTCGGTGGTACCGGGTTGGTCGAGCGGGAAGTCGTTCCCCAGGTACGCCCGGAAGGCCGCCTCACCTTCGGGTGCGGCGCTTTCGCCGTACACCTTCGGGCTTGGAGACTCTGGAAACGCGGACCAGTAGCCGCGGTCGGAGATGGCGCCGAGCGCCTTGTCGAGGGTTTCCCGGTGCTTGTCGAACAGCGCCTGCGTCATCTGGCCATCATGCCGCAGTCGGCGCGGGGCTCGCCTGGTCTTCCTCGACTCCGCGGGGCAGCTCGCGCATGGTACGCAGCGGCGAGAAGAACACCGGCAGGAACGTGAGCATCCCGCCGATGGCGCCGACCCACAGCGTCCCGCGGATCCCCAGCGGGCTGCTGCCCAGGATCCCGCCGATGAGACCGCCCAGCGGCATGGTGCCCCAGACCAGGAACCGCATGGTCGCGTTCATCCGGCCAAGGAGGCGGTCCGGGGTGAGGCCCTGCCGGAAGCTGACCTGGGTCACGTTGTAGACCACCACGGCTATCCCGGCCATCACAAAGCCGAACACGGCCAGGTAGAGCAGCCACCCGCGCTGGGCCAGCGGGAACAGCAGGCCGGACACGCCGAAGACCACTGCGGAGATCCAGATCGTCGGCCCCTGACCGAGCCAGCGCACCACCGGGCTGGCGAGGAATGCGCCGAGCAGCCCGCCGACCGCGCCGATCGAGAAGATCACGCCGATCGTGCCGGGCGATAAGCCGAGGACCCGGACGAAGAAGAGGATCGCCATCGAGAAGGTGATCGCGGAGCACAGGTTCGACGAGCCGGTGCAGGCGGCGATCGAGCGGAGCAGGCGGTTGCCGAAGACGAACCGCAGGCCTTCCACGATCTCCCGGACGAGGTTCGCCTCCGGCCCGCGTACGGGCTTGTCCTCCCGCTTGCGGATCAGGCCGACGAACAGCGCCGAGCCGAGGTAGCTGATGGCGTCCGCGACGACAGCCACGGGCGCGGTCAGCACCTGGACTGCGAAGCCGGCCGCGGCGGGACCGCCGATCTGGGTGACGTTGCGCACCACCTCCAGCTTGGAGTTGCCCTCGACCAGGTGCTCCTTGCCAACCAGGTGCGGGAGGTAGCTCTGGTAGGCCACGTCGAAGAAGACCGTGAGGGTGCCGGCGACCAGGGCCACGACATAGAGCTGGGCCATCGTGAGCACGCCGGCCCACCAGGCGACCGGCACCGACCCGAGGACCAGGGCTCGGCCGAGGTCGCCGGCGATCAGGACGCTGCGCCGGCGCATGCGGTCCACCCAGGCACCGGCCGGCAGGGTCAGCACCGCGAAGGCCGCGGTCTCGCAGGTGGCCAGCAGGCCCATCTCCAACGGCGTGGCCTGCAGGGCGAGCACCGCCACCAGGGGCAGCGCCAGCATCGTGACCTGGGTGCCGATCTGGCTGATCGTGTCGGCGAAGAACAGCTGCCGGAAGTCGTGCTCCCGCAGCAACCCCAATCTGCTCACGGCCACCAGCGTGGCTCAGTGATTGAGAGAAGTCAACCAGTCGGTATCGTGGAGAGCGTGCCCGCCCCCCGCGACCTGACCCGCCGCCCGGCGACCGAAGCCGAGGCCCGCGCGCTCGCCTCCGCGATCCGGCTGCGGATCCTCCGGCTGTGCCTGGACCGCGCGCTGACCAACAAGGAGCTCGCCGCGCGCCTGGGCGCCAACCCGGCGACCGTGTTGCACCACGTCCGCAAGCTGGTCGCCACCGGGTTTCTCGCGGCCCAGGAGGAGCGGCGCGGGACGCGGGGCGCGCGCGAGGTGCCGTACCTGGCGACCGGCAAGTCGTGGACGCTCGACGTCGGCGACGACAAGCCGGTCGCCGGCCGCGGCCGGGCGATGCTGGAGGCGTTCCTCGACGAGATCCGCCTGGTGGACACCGACCACGCCGGGCTGACCCGGCTGGGCCTGCGGCTGACCGAGGCGGAGCTGGACGAGCTCCGCGAGCGCCTGTTCACCATCTTCAACGAGTACGCCGGCCGCCCACCCAGCCCGGACGGCCGGCCGTACTCGTTGTTCCTGGCGCTGCACGAAGACGTGAGCCGCGCCTGATCAGATGTCCTGCTGCCAATCGACCCAGGCGTCGACCGGCCGGTAGCCCATGGCCTCATTGATCGAGATCATGTACGAGTTGACTTCGGCGTTCCACGTGTCGATCACCTTCAACGCGGGCTCGTGGGCCAACGTGTACCGAAGGTTCTCGATCTTTACGATTGTGCCGAGACGGTGCCCCCGATCGGCCTGGTGCACCAGCGTGATGCCCTGCCACGCGTGTTCCGGAACGGTCTTGAAGAAGATCAATGTGGACAGTGCGACGAGCCGTCCTGTGGCGTCGTTGCGCATGCCGGCGGCGTAGAGCCGGGTGCCGTGCAGCGCCCGGATCGACTCGTTGCCGCGGATCCGGTCGGCGTCGATCTGCTCCTTCTCCCACGCGAGGTCGCCCATCGGCGCGTCGGTGACCATGCGCCCTTCGAGGACGGCGACGTCGTCGACGTACTCGTCCGGGGTCCAGTCGCGCCAGCGCATTAGCGAGTACCCCTCGGCGCGGGTGTAGGCCTTGGCGAGCAGCCGGTCCAGGGCCTGGTCGTCCACATGCGACAGCTCGAGCTTGCGGCGGATCTCGCACAGCGCGCGGTGCCCGCCCATCGCGGCGGCGAACTCGGCGCCGGCACCATCGCGGTCCGGCCCGCCCGCCATCTGCTCGACGGTGTTGCCCATCAGCCGTTTCCGCCCGCCCGCCTGGGCGACCTCGACGGCCTTGCGGTACAGCGCCCGGCCGATGCCGCGACGGCGGTGCGCCGGGTGGACGATCAGCTCGACAAAGGCGTTGTCGAGGTTGTCCAGCGTCGAGAGCTCGACATTGAGCGAGCCGACCGGAACGCCCTCGAGCAGGGCGAGGAACCGGTTGTCGGCCACGCCGGGGTACGGGTGCCGGATGCCGCCGCGGTACCGATGTCGACAGTGCGGCGGGAAGTCTGGCACGTCATGCGCGCGTGCGGCGGCGTCGATCCGGAATGACGCGTCGACGGCGTCGTCATCGTCAGCGTCGAACGCCGTGATCGTCAGGTTCTGGATTTCGATGCTCATGGCGTCGAGGGTCCCCGCCGGCCGCTCTCAGCGCGACTCAGTTTTTGGCGCTCGCTCCGCTCGCGCGGTCTCCTGCGCCTGGAACAGTCCCCGAACATGGTCGAGAGGACGATCGCGCGACACCTCCGGTGCCGCTGTCGAGGCCACCCGGGCCCCGGCGATACGTCCTCCCGCACGGAGCATCGTGCGCGCCTACCCGTGCGTCGTCAAGTCCTCGAACGCGGGCTCTTCGACGCCTGGCTGATCGGATGTTACCGAAAGCTACGATCTCATCGGACGAACGGCTGAGTCGCGTTCGCCGGAACGCATGACAGCCCACTGAAAACCAGGCGCCGATCATGAGGACCGAACACGCTGTGTTACAACGATTCGCGAAAAAGACCGGCCTCCCGGGCCGCTCGCAGCGACGGCCGTACCCGAAATGTGGGACCGACCAGATGGGCGACCGCGTCGATGGTCTTGAGCCCTTCGCCGGTGTTGAACACGACGGTCTCGGCGTCGGGATCCAGGTGCCCGCTCGCCACGAGCTTGCGCAGCACGGCGACGGTCACGCCGCCGGCCGTCTCGGCGAAGACCCCGGTGGTACGGGCGAGCAGCCGGATCGCGTCGCGGATCTCGTCGTCGTCGGCGTAGTCCATCCAGCCGCCGGTGCGGCGCACGGCTTCGAGGGCGTACAGGCCGGCGGCCGGGTCGCCGATGTTGAGCGACTTGGCGATCCCGGTCGGCTTGACCGGCACGATCTGGTCGGTGTCGGCGTGCAGGGCCGTGGCGATCGGGTTGCAGCCGGCCGACTGCGCGCCAAAGACCCGCCAGGGCGCCTCGGCCACGAGCCCGGTCTCCACCAGCTCCCGGAACGCCTTGTCTATCTTGGTGAGCAGCTCGCCCGAGGCCATCGGGATCACGACCTGGGCCGGCAGCCGCCACCCGAGCTGCTCGGCCACCTCGAACCCGAGCGTGCGTGAGCCCTCGGCGTAGAACGGCCGGACGTTGACGTTGACGAATGCCGTCTGCTCGAACTCGTCGGCCTCGGTGAGCTCGGAGCACAGCCGGTTCACGTCGTCGTACGAGCCGTCGACGGCGACCACGTCACCGCCGTACACCGCGGTGGTGAGGATCTTCCCTGGCTCCAGGTCGGCGGGGATGAACACCATGCTCGGCACCCCGGCGCGCGCGGAGTGGGCCGCCACCGAGTTGGCGAGGTTGCCGGTGGAGGCGCACGCGAAGCGGGTGAACCCGAGCGCCCGCGCGGCGGTCAGCGCGACCGAGACCACCCGGTCCTTGAACGAGTGGGTCGGGTTGGCCGAGTCGTCCTTCACCCACAGCGGCGCGCGCAGCCCGATCGCCTGGGCGAGCGCGTCGGCGCGGACCAGTGGAGTCCATCCCGGGTTCAGCGTGACCCGGGTGGCCGGATCGTGGCCCACCGGCAGCAGCGGCGCATAGCGCCAGATGCTGTCCGGCCCGGCGGCGATCCGCTCGCGGGTCACCCGCTTGAGCGCGTCGAGGTCGTAGCCGATCTCCAGCGGGCCGAAGCACTCGAAGCAGGCGTGCTGCGCGGCGAGCGGGAAGCGGGCGCCACAGCCGCGACAGACCAGCTCGCGGGCTGGGGAGTCGGTGGAGAGACCGCCGAGCGTCGACGTCATGCGAGGCCTTCCTCTCATCTTTCCCGGCGCTCGTCGGCGACGGGACGGATTTGGCACCTGCCTCGCGCTGGCCTCGACTATGAGGTGGACGCGGCGGTTGCCGGGGCGTCATCGGGCCGTTTCCCTCAGCCCCTCTGGATGAGGTATGCAGTTGTGGATGGCTCGGCCGCCAGCGGCGCCGAGGCACGAGGTGCCGCAGTCAAGCGGCCGGAACCAGCAGGCACCAGTCTAGCGGGCCGGTTAGCGTGGTGACCATGCACCCCGTCGCGGCCGCCTGGTTCGCCCGCCGTACCTCGTCGGCCGCCGGCTGGCCGGTCGACCGCCTCGTCGCCGCGAAGGCCGACACTGTTGTGAGCGTGGTGCTGCCCGCGCTGGACGAGGAGCCGACCGTCGGGCAGATCGTGGCGGGGGTTCGGGAGCTGGCCGCCGGGACTGGCCTGGTTGACGAGATCGTGGTGGTCGACTCGGGATCGGTGGATCGGACCGCGGCGGTCGCGGCCGCGGCCGGGGCCGTGGTACACCACCGCGACGACGTCCTGGCCTCGTGCGGCTCCCGGCCGGGCAAGGGCGAGGTGCTGTGGAAGGCGCTCGCGGTGACCCGCGGCGACATCCTGGTGTACCTCGACGCCGACCTCGCCGACTTCCAGCCGCATTTCGTCACCGGGCTGCTCGGTCCGCTGCTGACCGACGAGACGGTCGAGCTGGTGAAGGCGTTCTACGACCGACCACTGCTGGACGTCTCGGCCGCTGGCGGTGGCCGGGTGACCGAGCTCGTCGCACGGCCCCTGCTGAACGCGTACTTTCCCGAGCTCGGCCGGCGTGGTGCAACCGCTCGCCGGGGAGTACGCCGCCCGGCGCACCCTGCTGGAGACGCTGCCCTTCGCCGCCGGGTACGGCGTGGAGACCGGCCTGCTCATCGACACCCTGGCCACCCGGGGACTCGACGTGGTGGCGCAGGTGGACCTTGGCCAGCGCACCCACGGGCACCAGGACACGGCGGCGCTGGGCCGGATGGCCGCCGCCATCCTCCATACCGTGCTGGAGCGCGCCGACCCCGGCAGTCCACTGTGGACATCGTTGACGCAGTTCCGCCGCGTCGGCGGGGCGATCATGCCCGTCGAGGCCGAGGCCGCCGGTCCGGCTCGGCCACCGATGAACACGATCGCCGAGTACGCCGAAAGCCGCGCCGCCGCCCGTCGCTAGGCAGGCCTTACCATACGCCCGGCGAGCGGGCAGGGACGCACCGCGTTACGATCATGACGTGCCGACGGACCGACGGGTCGCCCTCCTCGCTGTGCTCGTTGTCACACTCCTGGCCGCGGCGGTGTGGTACTCGCAACCCACGGGCCACCCGGCGGCATCGAGCCCGCCAGCGGCCTCCCCGACGACGTCGGCGTCCTCGTTCCCGTCGATCCTTGACGCGAGGACCGGGCTACCGGGCATGCCGCCGCTGTTGGACCCCAAGGACCTCTACGCGGCCAACCGGCCGGGCGCGCTGTCCGAGGCGGTACGGGGCGACCCGCCGCGGGTCTACGTGCCCAACTTCGACAGCGGCACGGTCTCGGTCATCGACCCGGCCACGTACCTGGTCATCGAGACGCTGCCGGTCGGTCGGGGACCGCAGCACGTGGTGCCGTCCTGGGACCTGCGCACGTTATGGGTCAACAACAACGACGGCAACTCGCTGAGCCCGATCGATCCGGCGACCGGCCGGCTCGGAGCGGCGGTGGCGGTGGACGACCCGTACAACCTCTACTTCACGCCGGACGGCCGGTACGCCATGGTGATGGCCGAGGCGCGCCACCAGATCGTCTTCCGCGACCCGCACACCATGGCGGTCCGCAACGCGCTGCTGGTCGACTGCGACGGCGTCAACCACGCCGACTTCTCATCCGACGGCCGCTACTTCATCGCCAGCTGCGAGTACTCCGGCGACCTGGTCAAGGTCGACACCGAGCGGCAGCAGGTGATCGGCAAGCTGCACCTGCCGGGGCACCATCCGATGCCGCAGGACGTAAAAATCTCCCCGGACGGCCGGACCTGGTACGTGGCCGACATGCAGAGCTCCGGCGTCTGGGTCCTGGACGGCGACTCGTTCACCTCGGCGACGTTCCTGCCCACCGGGGGCGGCGCACACGGGCTTTACGTGAGCCGGGACTCCAGGTACCTCTACATCACCAACCGCGGCGAGGGCTCGATCTCGCTGCTGGAGTTCGCCACCGGCAAGCTGGTCGCCAAGTGGCAGATCCCGGGCGGCGGCAGCCCGGACATGGGCGGGGTGTCCGCCGATGGCAAGGTGCTCTGGCTGAGCGGCCGGTACCACGACGTCGTCTACGCCATCGACACCGCCGACGGGCATCTGATCGCGAAGATCCCGGTGGGGCGCGAGCCACACGGCCTGTGCGTGTGGCCGCAGCCCGGCCGGTACTCCCTCGGCCACACCGGGATCCTGCGCTGAGTCAGCTGACGACGTCCTTACGCAGGAAACGCCAGAAGGCGAGCGCGACAAAGATCGTGCTGTAGGCCAGCGCCGAGACGCAGCCGCGCACCATGTCATCCAGCTGCGTCGGGTTGGCGAGGAACCCGAACCAGGAGTCGGCGAAGTGCGAGGGCAGGAAGCTGCGGATCGCGCCCAGGGCCGTGATCTGGTCAAGAATGCTCGACAGGATGTTCAGCAGCACCGCGCCGCCCACCGCGCCCAGCGGCGCGTCGGTCAGCACCGACAGCAGGAACGCCAGGCTCGCCACGATCAGCAGGCTCACCGCGATGTAGCCGCCGATCCCGGCCAGCCGCAGCAACCCCTCGCCGGTCGGCACGTCGCCGCCGACCGGCATGCGCAGCGGGTGCCAGCCGTACCGGGCCGTGCCCGCCGCCAGGGCCGTGCCGGTCAGCAACAGCATCGCGACTGCGCAGTAGGCCAGTGCGACGGTGAGCTTCACCGCGAGCAGCCGGGCGCGTGGCACCGGTATCGCGAGCAGGTACCGCAGGCTCCCCCAGCTCGCCTCGCTGGCCACGGCGTCACCGGCGAACAGCGCGAACACCACGACGAGCAGGAAGCCCGCGGAGGCCAGCAGCGTGAAGAGCGCGAAGTTCAGCCCGCCGGACGTGGCGAGGTTGACCAGCGCGGCGAAGTTGCCGTCACCGTCGCTCTCGCCGTCGCTGAGCTGGAACGCCGCCAGGATGATCAGCGGCAGTACGACCATGAACCCGAGCGCGAGCTGCGTGCGGCGGCGCGAGGCCTGGCGGCGGGTCTCGGTCCAGACCGTGAGGGTACGCCCGCCGCGGTAGCCGGCCGCCGCGCCGGCCCCGCCGTCACGACTGTCTACTGTGGTCACCGCTCCCCCTTCGAGCCGCCGCTCACCAGCGCCAGGAAGGCGTCCTCCAGGCGGCGTCGAGGCACCACCCGGTCCACGCCGATGCCGGCTTTCACCAGCGCCGCGACCACCTCGGCGCGGGGTATCCCGTCGAGGTCCACGACCAGCCCGTTGCCGCCGGACAGCGCGACCGAACGCACGGCTGCCAGCCGGTCAAGCACGTGCTCGGCGGCGTCCACATCGGACACCTCGAGCTGGACCGTCGGCGAGTCCCCCACGACCTCGGCCACCGGACCGGCCGCCACGATCTCGCCCTGGTGCATGACCACCACGTCGGTGCAGGTCTGCTCCACCTCGGCGAGCAGGTGGCTGGAGACCAGGACGGCGCGGCCGTCGGTGGCGTACCGGCGCAGGACCCGGCGCATCTCGGCGATCTGTGGCGGGTCCAGGCCGTCGGTGGGTTCGTCGAGCACCAGCAGCTCGGGCATGCCCAGCATGGCTTGGGCGATCGCGAGCCGCTGCTTCATACCGTGGCTGTACTTCTTGACCTTGCGGTGGATCGCGTCACCGAGCCCGGCGATGGCGATCACCTCGTCGAGGCGGGCGTCGGAGGAGGGCCGGCCGGTCGACTTCCAGTACAAGTGCAGGTTCGCCAAGCCGGACAGGTGGGGCAGGAAGCCCGGACCCTCGACGAGGGCGCCGAGGCGGGACAGCACCGGCCCGCCGGGCGCCAGCGGGTGCCCGAAGACGAGAATCTCGCCCGAGGTGGCCCGGATCAGGCCCATGAGCACCCGAAGCGTGGTGGTCTTCCCGGCGCCGTTGGGGCCGAGCAGCCCCACCACGCGGTTGCGCTCGACCGTGAAGTCCACTGTGGAGAGCGCGACATAGCCGTCGCCGTACACCTTGCGCAGCCCCCGGACGACGAGCGGCGTCTGTGCGTACTCGGCGACGACCGAGCGATCGACGCGGCGGCGCCGGCGGCGCGCGACGGCGAGCACCACGACGAGCGCCACCGCGATCGCGGCGGCCAGGCCGGCGAGGATGTAGCGCCAGATCACCGCCGGGTTCGCGATCGGCGTACCGGTCACCGAGGGCAGCCGCACCTGCGAGCCGTCGAGGGCGACCGTGTAGACGGTCGGGGCCGGCGGAGTGGCGTAGGCCTGGTCGGAGGTCGCGACCGTGACGCCCAGCCGGTGCCCGCGCTCGAAGCGGTGCACGATCGCCGGCAGCGTGACCGTCACCGGCCGCGCCTCGCCGAGCGCCTTCGGCAGGCCGGTCAGCCGGATGGGCGCCACCAGGCCGCCCGGGATGCTGGCCGCCCCTTTGGGGTCGACGTCGTAGAGCTTGACGAACAGCACCGCCTCGCCGGTCGGGGAGGCGGCCGTCACCCGGACCGTTGGCGAGCCGATGACGTCCACTGTGGACTCCAGCGGCGCCGAGGCGAAGTCGGCGTGCTGCCCGGGAATCTCGCCGCTCGCCCCGGCGAGCAGGCCGGTGATGTCGCTGACCAGCGGGGAGGACAGCGCGGCCGGGTTGCCGCCGGGCGGGTTGGCGATCGCTTGCGGCGGCCCGGACACGCTGACGACGGCGCCGTCCCCCGCCGACAGGCCCGGATAGTCGGTGACCGAGTAGCCCGACGCGATCCGGCCACGGCGGTTGGCGTCGATGCCGGTGATCCGGGAGTACGTGAAGCTCGTCGACGGGGCGGCACCCTCGCCGCGCAGGTAGTGGTCCAGCCATTGCGCGGTCAGGAACCGCACCCGGTCCTGGTCGCTCTGCGGTCCGGCACCACCGTCGTGCCCGCCGGTGAACCAGGCCACCCGCACGTCGGTCCCGTTGGCGGCGATGCCGCGCGCGTTCGCGTCGGCCTCCGACAGCGGGAACAGGGTGTCCGCCTGGCCCTGGATCAGCAGGGTCGGGGCCTTGATGCGACCGAGCACCGAGCTCGGGCTGGAGCGGCGCAGCAGGTCCACCGCCTCCTGGTCGGCCCGGCCGGTGGTGGCCAGCCGCAGGTACGCGTCGCAGACGTCGCGGGCAAACCGGCCGCACGCTGGATCGGCCGGCTGGCCCCTGTCGGGTCGCCCGCTGTCCAGTCGGCCGCTGTCGGGTTGCCCGCCCGCGCCGGTGAGCGTGCCACCGGTTGCCCCTCCGGCCAGGCTGTCCGTGACGCTGCCCCCGCTGCCGAAGAACCAGCCGGCCCACTGCTTCTTGAACACCCCGTCGACCGGGGCGCCACCGGTGGCCTCGGGGAGGAAGGACCTCGCGAGGTCGTTCCACGTGATCATCGGCACGATCGCGTCGACCCGCCGGTCGTAGGCGGCCAGCAACAGGGCCAGCGCACCGCCGTACGAGCCGCCGACCGCGGCCACCCGCGGGTCGCCCACCGCCTGCTTGGCGATCTCCGGCCGGGCGGCCAGCCAGTCAACCAGCCGGGAGGCGTCCTTGACCTCCCAGTCCGGGCTGTCCAGGTGGATCTGACCGGACGAGCGGCCGAACCCCTGCGCGGTCCAGGTGAGGACGGCGTACCCGAGATCGGCGAGGTCCTCGGCATCCGTGGCCACGCTGAGCTTCGTGCCACCAAAGCCGTGCGCCAGCAGGATCGCCGGTACCGGCCGGGCGCTCGTGGCGGCCTTCGGAAGGTAGAGCCGGGTGTCGAGGCTGATCTCCTGGTCGTCGGCGGGTCCGGACCGTACCGTGATCGTCGCGTCCTCGACCGTGTAGCTCGCCGGCCGGGGCCAGACCGCCCAGCCGACCAGACCGGCCACCAACAGCAACACCACGGA
>Ga0137374_10007642_pt1 | contig 12844 bp, 20 predicted proteins | sample SagtaG_20_FD_104811 | JGI IMG/M metagenome (GOLD analysis project Ga0137374, IMG submission 104811) | Vadose zone soil microbial communities from Sagehorn Ranch, Mendocino, California, USA - Sage1_R_100_16 metaG | ecosystem: Environmental > Terrestrial > Soil > Vadose zone | place: USA...
AGTCCGTGAAAGTCCACAGCGCTCCAGCGATGTGTTCCAACGGTGTTCCAATCGAAGGCGCCGCATGACCGTGGCCCGCCGGGCTCAGCCGACCGGAACGCACTCGGCTGGTGGACGTCCCCATGTCGTCATCCAAGACAACGAGGCGCCTCCCGAGCACGGACGCGCTCGCAGACTCGTTCCACGCCCCGGCGGTCCGGGGAGCGCTCCCTCTAGCGCAACGCGCCTGCGGCTACGTGCTGGGGCTCGACGTGCTCAATCGGTACGACGAGCCGCTCGTGGAATGGGCAGGCTGCCTCGTCATGGAGCTCGGTCGCGAAGAGGTAGTCGCCCCTGATCAGTTCGTGTAGGCGGACGACGAACTCCGCCCCCTGGTCGGGCTTAATCTCTTCGCCTGAGTCACGTGCGACGAACGATCGGAGAATGATCGGCTCCCACCGATCCGGATCCTCCGTGTCCACGTGCACCTCGTCGCCTTCCGGAAACACCCGCGCAACGACGTGCTGAAAGCCGGCGAGCCACTCGTTCTTCACCACGTCGACGTGGGGCATGCCTCGAAGTGTTTCCCTGCGCGTGCTCACAAGCCTCCCTCACTCGGGGGAATCATGGTCCTACCTCAGTAGGCGAATTTCAAGGCTAGGAGATTTCCAGAACGGACGACGAGAGGAGTGTCTCGGCGCGCTCGAAGACAGCGTCGGCCGCCGCGCTCGGCAGGAGCTCATGGAGATGCTCGAGCCCGCTGCGGCGAGCGACGAAGTCGCCGAGCGAGTCCGACACCGCATCCGGGAGCTCCTGTCCGCGCCGCAACTCATAGAAGGTAGAGCTCGGCGGTGACGTAGCCTCCGGAAAGGCGTAGCCGTGGTCAACCAGCTTGAGATGCGGAGAGCGGCTCGAGCCCGGCACGGCGAGCCAGTTGTGTCCGCCACGATCGGCGTGGCCGACGATCGCATCGAAGACCGCGGCGCGCCAGATATCCGCGTCGGAGAAGAGCGCGACCTCGGCGTCTGGAAGATAGTCGGGCCAGATCACCTGCACGCTCGTCTCCACTTCTTCGCCTGACGACGGAGAGGTGATCACCCGCATGACGGTCGTCGAGACGAGGTCCGGCCACCCCAGAGCGCGTGCGAGGACCCAGGCGGCAGCTTCGCGGCGGCACATGATCACGCCTTCCGGAGCCGTGTCTGCAGGCTTCGCGAGGACAGCGACGCCCCCCTCCAGGATGAGTCGATAGCTGTGGTGCGCAGTCGTCTGAGAGAACGCAGCGACGTCCAGAATCTCTGCGTTTGCGAGGTACCGTTCCAGCTCATCGAGTTCGGCCTCTGGCACCTTGCGTTTCCTACGTTGCCTGCTTGAGGACGCGCATTCGCCCGATCACAGGCGAAGCTTCACACAGGTCTAGGACCTCTAGGAGCGCCGACTGCCCGACTCCATGGGCAAAGTTGATTATGTAGTCGTGAGCCGGCTGCTCCTCTGCATCGTGATGGCGACGCGGCGCCGATACGCAATGCCGTGATGCCTCAAAAAGGGCGTGCGCGAACTCGCTGGAGCTAACGTCAGAGATGCCTCGGACTCAAGGACGCTGAGGGAGCGATTCCAGGAACATTTGCACGACGCATGAATGTCTAACCCCTGACATGCTCCGTTCGTTTTCGACCGCCGCGATCGCCTTCCTAGCCCTATTTGTCAGCGGCTGCGACGGAACGGCGCGGGAGTCGTCCCCCAGGCAGGCAGCGGAACCGGTCACGGTTCCGCTGGAACCGGTCACGGTTCCGCGCGTTACCCAGACGAACGTCACCTTCGCCTACGAGCTGCTTCACAAGGCGGGGCTACAAGTGGCGATCCCCGAGACCTTCTCGGTGGCGGCGCTATGGGAGCCAGGGCCGGAAAGCCAGTCGCCCCACGCCGGCACACCCGTCCCGCCCGGCACCGTCGTCACCCTCCATCTGCGCGGCGGGCCGCTCGGCAGCCCCGCTTGGCGGCCGCACGCCGTGACCGTCCGCGACCTCGTCGGGATGCGAGCCAGCGATGCCCTCGCCTGGATCGAGGATGCGAACCTCTTTTATGAGGTGCGCGACATCCCGCCGCTGCCCGCGAGCGACGCGGCACACCTCTTCGACGCCTATCGCGTGACTCGCCAGAGCCCGGCGCCCGGCAGCCGCTTAAGCCCCGGCATCCTGGGCAAGAGCGGCGGCTTCCGACCCACCCCCGTTGTCCTCTGGGTGTCGCTGACCTCTCCGGTCAAAGGATTTGTCGCCTCCACGGTCGCGGTCCCGGACGTCGTCGGCCTAAGCGAAGGGAAGGCGGTGAAGCTCCTCGACTCTGCAGGACTGGTCGCGAACGTCCGCTACGGCTGGGACGCCCCGAGGACGGGCGAGGTGTATCGCTCAGCTCCTGCGGCGGGAAGCGACGTACCCGACAGGTCGGCCGTGGTGCTCTACATCTCCCTCCCCCGTCGCCTCCCGCCGCCCGGACAGGAGCACGAGATGGAGATCGGCCCGCTGGGCAGGCTGGTCGCGCGCCACCCTGAGGTGTTCGTCGGTCTCTACCGCGACGAGGCAGCCATCCCCCATGTCGCCTTCGGCCCAGGTGCTGATCCGGAGGAATGGGCCGATCGCTTGACGGAAGCGGCCCAGGGCATCAGCTACCCAGCCGAGGGTATTGGCTACCGGGTCGACACGTGCTCCCGCGACCGGAGGAGCCTTCGGGCAATTCAGGACGAGATCACGACTGACCAGAGCTGGACACAGAACAAGCACCTGGCGTTCGCCGTCTGGGTACAGCCCGAGACCTGCACCGTCCGCGTCGAGAGCGATCAGCTCATGCGCGCCGACATCGCGGCCTTGGTCGTCCGCTACGGCACGGCGGTCAGCTTCGACACCAGCAAGGGCGCCGCCCCCATTCTCTTGGACAGCTAGACGAGTTCGCCCTCGACCGGGTCGCTTGAGGATTCTCCTCGTCGAACATCTGGAAGTGATTGAGGCGACAACGCCGCTTGAGGAACCGCCCTTGCTCAGTTGAGAGCTCGGATGCTTAGCCCGGTTCGGTCGGAGCCTCGGGCTCGGGCGCGCAGTACGGGTGCGGGTCGCTGTCGGCATGGGGCAGGCGATCGAGAGGAAGGCGGTGCTCACGATGTTGATCCCGTGCTCCTCACAAGCTCGCGTGGCGATCGCGAACCAGTCGGCCCGCTCGCTCGCAAACAGGGCGACGTAGTCCTGATCGAAGCAGAGGATGTCCCGGAGCTCGTCCACCTCATTCAGGTAGTTCTCCTCCATCCCTGATCGCCGACCAGGACCCCGGCCGCCTCGCGGATGATCGCGTCGGGGCCGAGCTGCTCGAGCACGGTCGCCGGCATCAGAATCTCGGGCTGCGCGAGCTTCCAAGCGACGACGGTCATCGAGACGAAGAACTGGCGGGCGAGAAGCGGCGTGTAGTCAGGAAGGTGTGCCAGCGGCAAGTCATCCGTCATTGACAGGTCGGCGAGGCTGACGTCCTCGTGCCCGAGCTGCTCGATGTCGTTCCAGTAGCGGTCGTGCACGAGGTCGATCGCCTTTGCGAGCGCCTCGCGCCGGGGCAGGGAGAGCGTCGCCTCCGGAAAGGCTTGCCCGACCTTCGTTATCACGGGCGAGAGAATACGGCCGGCGCCAGCGGCGCACCGATCGCCCGAGCGGACACACCGGCGCCCGTCGTCGCACCCCCTTACAGGATCAAGCCGCTCACGGGAGATCCTTCCTTCGACTGCCGGGAGAGCCCTTCATTCACCGCAAGAAGTCTCTCCCGTGCCTGAGGCAATAAAAAGCCCTGCAAATGAGATTTCTCCACCGGAAACGTTGGAACACGCATTTGCAGCGATGTGTTCGAGAAAGCGCGACCCCGCAGAGACATCGAGGCAAGCGCTTTTCCCTGCAAATCGGTCGAAGCCGACGCCCGGACTCGAACCGGGGACCCCTTCATTGAGTTAAGCGCGTCTGACAGGCGGATTCCGCTATTTCCCTACAAAAGCCGAGGATGCGCCGGAATGGCTCGTCCGTAGAAGTCCACAGAAGTCCACAGCGCTCCAGCGATGTGTTCCAACGGTGTTCCAATGGTGACCATCCGGGATGCGGCGGTCTCGTCGAGTTCTTCCTGCGCGCGAACGGCTACTCGCTGGTGGCTGCGTTGGTCGTCTCCGCCGCCGACGCAGGGTGGGCGGCGTCGGTCGATCGATCCACGGAACCACCGGAGGAGGGCGAGCGGCCGTTGCGAACCTCCAGGGCTTCGCCGGCGGAGGCCTCGACGGCGCCACACCAGCGCCGCGGCGGCCGACGCCGATCGCAGGCGGTATCAGGGGGTTTCTGATAGCGGCGTCGGGGGAGCGGGTCCATTCGGGTCTCCGGTCGGGTTCCCGTTCCAAACCGGCACCCTGCGCTCGAGGACTTCACCATTTACATCCCGCGCGATGGCCATCTCTATGTCTGGCCCATCGTCCTCTGCACACTCCTGCAGATCTCCACGGTAGGGCCGAAGAGGACACGGAAACGCCGCCCAGTAGAAGTTGAGCGGAAGGCCGTCCGGCCGCTCGACGACGTGTGCGCGCACCGTCTTCCCGTCGGTGAGGACGAGTTCCACGCTCGCCACCCCTTCCGCCAGCAGCCCACGTGCGAACGTCCGCTCAAGCCCGCCCTGCGTATCCCACCCGCTCCCGGGCGCTGACATCCAATGGCGGGGGAGTGATCCGCAGGGCACGACTGTCGTCGGCGTTGCAAGACATTTCGCTGACGGGTTCCCGCGGAGATCGGGGGGAAGATCGCCGCGGATGTCGCGGTAACCGCAGCCGCCCGAGCCGCCCCTTTCGCCGCTCACCTCGATGACGAGAAAGAGACAGAGTCCTTGGTCACTCGCCGTGGCGACGATCCGCCACGGCACGCCGGCCTCGCCGGAGGCGACGACGACGTCTGACGCCGTTGGCACCGGCGCATCCACGTCTTTGGCACCTGCCAGCCAGCTCACAATGTCCTGACCGACGCCAAACGCCGCGGTCGAGAGAACAACGGCCAAGACGAGAGCGGCGGCAAGCGCGATCAGCCGACGGCGACGGTTGCGTGTGCCTCGGCCGCTCTGCTCGGCCGCGATCGCCGCGCGCAAGGATCTGCGTGCGGCGTCAATGGCGTCGTGCTCTGCACGGTCGGCGGCGGGGGTGTCGGCTCCGACGGAACGGATCAGTTCGTCGATCTGGTTCATGGCGTCGTGCGCATCGAGTCGTCACCCGCTTTGTTGCCGGACCGCGCGAGCCGTTCCGCGACGTGCGCGCGCGCGCGGTGAAGACGGCTTCGCACCGTCCCCGCCGAGATGTCGAGCGCTGCCGCGATCTCCTCGTGGGAGAGGTCGGCCCAGGCGTGGAGGAGCAGCACCTCGCGCTGAGCGTGCGGGAGGCCGGCGAGGGCCTCGGCCAGCACCGGTCTCAATGCCGCGGCATCGAGGCGATACTCCGAGTCCGCGCTCAGCGAAGACTCGGAGCCACGCTCCGTTGCGCGGGCGTAGGCGCGCAGACGGCGCTCCTCCCCGCGCCGGTGCATGCGCAGGAGGTTGGCAGCGATTCCGTATAGCCAGGGCAGCGCGGCTTCGCCGCGACGATCGAACCGACGTCGAGCGCGAAAGGCGCGCGCGAACGTCTCGGCGGTGAGCTCCTCCGCGAGCGCAGCGCCCACGCGCCGCCGGAGGTAGCGATAGATCGCCGTCGCGTGGCGTTCGAAGACGGCCTCGAAGCATTCGGGCCGCTCCAATGAGGAGGCGATGACGTCACGGTCGCTCGGCGTGCCGGCGCCTTCGGCGGTGGCGATCATCGCAGCGTTCTTTGCCGCAGCCACGAGAGCGTTCCAAGTCGAAAGGGGCCGGCGGGTCGTTCGACATGCCGGCCCCTGAGGCTAGCTCGCTCAGAGGCCGTGCCCGTGGAGACGGGGCGAGCGCTTGCTTGCTTCCTACACTTTGGCAGGTGCGCGCCGGCCTCCGACGATCCGACACCGAGTACGTGTGGCCCACCGCGCTCGTCGATCCTCCCGAGGGTGTTCGCCTCGTCTATCTCGATCTCAACCATTGGATCGGGCTCGCCAAGGCAGCCGTCGGCCATCGCGACGGCGCTCGCCACCGTGACCCGCTCGAGGCGCTCAGGAAGGCGAAAGCGATCGGGGTCGTATGTGTTCCCTCTCTCCGCGGAGCACTACATGGAGATGTCGGGGATCGCCGACCCGCGGCAACGGTTCGACGTGGCCGCGGTCATGGAAGAGCTCTCCGGATTCGCAAGCCTGGTTTCGCGGACGATCGTCATGCGTGTGGAGGTTGAAGCGGCCGTCGACACGATCGCGCATCCGAGGCCAGAGCCGTACGCGGCCGTTCCCGTGCTGTGTCAGGGCGTCCTGCAGGCGTTCGGGAGGCGAGGCGGGCTGCGCATCCGGGACGAGTCGGGGAAGGATGTCACCGAGGCAGTGCGACGCGAGTGTGGCGGGGCGGGCCCGAGCAGTTCGACGTGTGGCAAGCCGACGCAGAGCGTCAACTCGACTGCTCGGCTCTACGCGGTCCCACGGATGCTGAGGCGCCGAAGCTGCGGGCGCTTGGTTGGGATCCGACCACGGCGCGTCGGGGCGCCAACCAACGCGCCGCACAGGAACACGAACAAGCGGATCGCCTCGCGGCCGAACCGCGCTGGCGACGGGGCGGCTCCGCGACGTCGTCTCGGCCCGCTACATCGCCGTGGAGATCAACGAGATGCTCGCCGAAGCGCTGGCCGCACGGAACCTGGAGCTTGAAGAAGTGTTCCCCGATCCAAAGTTTGCTCGGCGATTTGTCGACTCGATGCCGAGCGCCGACGTATGCGTGTCGTTGATCACAGCCGCTCACCGAAACCCGCAAACGAGATGGAGCGGCAACGACATGTTCGACATCGACGCGCTCAGCGTCGCCGTGCCGTACTGCGACGTCGTGGTGACCGAACGTCATGCGCGCCATGCGCTCGAGGTCTCCGGTGCGCCGGGGCGATGCGGAACGGCGGTGATGGCGACTCTCGGTGAGCTCGCCGCCGCGATCAGCTAGCCCCCGTTTCGCCCGTCGACCGGTCGCTCACAACTCGTTGCGTCCGCACTGGCGAATTCACTGGCGAACGGCAACAAAAACATGACCTCGTGATGCTGACTCGTCTGTCGCAGGCGCTCAGCCGTGCTCGTGCTGTTTCGCTGGCGGCTTTGTCGCTCCCTCGCCTGCCGGGGATGCGACCACTGACGGGGATCCCTTGCTTCGGCTGCCGGGAGAGCCTTCCTGTACCCCAAGAAGTCTCTCCCGTGCTGAGGCTCTAAAAAGCCCTGCAAATGGGCCTTTTGCCACCGAAAGCGTTGGAACACGCATTTGCAGGGATGTGTTCCAGAAAACGCGGGCCCGCAAGGAGGCCAAGCCGAGCGTTTTTCTCCTGCAAATCAGTCTAAAGCCGACGCCCGGACTCGAACCGGGGACCCCTTCATTACGAGTGAAGGGATCGCTCGCGCGCAACCCCTGGAGCTATGAGGGTTTCAGGCCCGTCGAGGGCCGTGTGTCCACCCGCCATGTCCACCCGAGCGTCCCCCAGCACGAAAACGGCACGCGGCGTGTATGACTCAACCGGCTGGAGTCGGGCACGCACCCGGTGGCGCGATGACCCAAACCGAAGCTAAGAGGAGCGCGCGTTTCTCCGGCTTGCTCTTCTTGCCGAGCACGAGCCCATGAGCTTGCTCGAGAGGAGCTTCGCCCTTGCGATCCCGAACAACCGGAAGCCCCGCGGCGCGGGCGTCCCCTGCGGCGAACTCTAGGAGAGCGTGAGTCGGCCAGTCCTCCACAATGTCAGCAGCTGCTAGACCTAGCTCGGCGAGCGTATCCCCGATAAGAACCGACAGTCGTTCGGTTTGGACAGCGCCAGAAGAGGCCCTAACGCAGCGGAGCCGCTCATCTGGATGAAGCCATTGCGGAGCGATTCGCCGGTAGAGCAGAGTCTCGTCGGAAATCGTGAGATCGTCCCCGTCCGGCAAGGGAGGGAACTACTCGATCCGTAGGTTGCCTAGCAGAGGCTGGAACGTGTTTTCCCGGAGAGCCGCCTCTGGCTCTCCCGCCCACTCCATCCCGTTAGCACTATCGACGATTGAGACTTCGTCCCCTTGCTCGGGTGAGAAGACAACCTCGACATCGAGGTTGCCTGTGTGCCACTCGAGCTGAACGCCGCCATCGGACAGGGGAACAACCCAAGGGGCGATTGAACCTGGCTCCAGAAGTCGCGCGAGGAACCAAAGAGCTTCCGAGGCGCTTGCTGATGTGACTGCGACACCGCCGTAGCTGTCCCAATTGCGCGGTAGTCGCGTCAATTCTTCGAGCCGCTCGACTACCGGACGAGCCCAGCGCGTTGTGAAAAGCTCGTATCCGGGTGCGGCCCAGGGCTTAGGGGTGGCGTACTCAAAAGATTGAGGCGACCGTTCGCGAGCGTCGAAGGTGCCGATCACCATCCGATCAGAGAGGTGAGGTGCATCAACGAGTGAACTCATTTTGCTCCATTCGTCGAAGGCCCCATGCGTTGTGCATGTCAGACGTCGTCATCTGTTCAAACGCTCGATCTGCCCAGTCCCTGCCCTCGTCCAGCGACGCTAGAGCGCCGGACAGGGTCTTCTCATTACTGCGGATCCGTGCGGTCAAAGTCAAGACCCATATCGGCACCCGATCCTCGGCTCGAAACGCCGAAGCGAGTGAGACGTTGAAACGTCCTCGGGGTGGATCGCTGTCCTCGCCGATGATGAAGCGCTCTGCAAGTTGGGCGTCTTCTGGCGGCGGCAGAAATCCTCCTTCGTCTGGCGACGCGAACCAGCGCAACACTTGGTGAAGCGGCGGTCGAGGGCCCTCGGGCGTGAGGGGCTCGATGTGATTGATGTACGTGACCTCACACCAGTTCGGCTTTATTGGTTGCTCTCCCTCTCCTGCGAGGATCCCGTCCAAGAGTTCGAGGGTCTCGCTGAGGATCGCACGGAGGCCCCGGTACTTCGGGTAGTCCGTCCCGCCCGGCAAGCGCCGCCAGTTAGCTGCTAGCAGATCGTGCTGGAGTTGCACGAGCTGGGATCCGTCACGGCTCAAGAACCAGAAGCGTTGCATGGGTTGCGTCGTAATGAACTCAAAGCTGACCGGCGGCCGGGATGCCGCGGGACTGAAGTCCTCCATGAGCGGAGGCCGTGCCACCTGCTGTTCGTACTCCGGGAACTTGTCCGTGATCTTGGAACGCAGCTGCGCAGCCTGGAGTGCGTTGACCGTGTTCGGCTCGAACTGAACGGCAAGCGCAACCTCCACGACCGGAGGTCGTGTTACCGAGATGAAGTCAGGTTCAGGCGAAACGTTCGCTTCCGACGCGATGAACAAATCGTACCCATCCAGACGGCCGTCCCTCGCCATCGAGGCGCCTGAGCACGCGCGCACAAGAAGCACGCCTACCGGGCGCGCTTGGCCAGGAACACCTAGCAACCCCTGGCGACGCCAGACCAGCGGGGGGTTCCCGTCGAGAACCTCGCCGTGTCGAACGTCCAGCAGGCTTGGTATCCGTCGCCGTGTACCCGGACGCTCCAGACCGTCCCAGCGACGTGCGTAAGCTGGCCCGGCTCGCAAGTTTCGCACGCCTCCGAGGCGATGCGGCGCGCGATCAGCCCGGCGCGAGCGCGTTCAGCCTCGCGATCATCTGTCGTCTCCCGCCACCCCCAGGTGTAGATGGCGAAGGCGGCCACGGCTCCGGCCACGAGGACGAGCACCGTCAGAAAAAGCCACTTCATCTCTTGGCGGGCTGACTCTACGCTCCGTGGATTTAGGAGGCTAGAGGGCCAAAAGACTGACGAGATTCCCCGCCAGCGCGAGGACGATGCCAACGGCGATGAGAACTGCGCCTACCTTCCGCCTTCCCAAGTCGGCGGTCAGGATCTCACGGAGGAAGCCCCGGATTCTTTCCTCTAGGAGATGGGCTTCCATCTGCCGATCCGCAACACCCATCGCCACGGAGGAAACGCGTTCCCGAAGCTCCTTCAGCCTGTTCTCCGTCCACTCACCGAGGGTGTGGAGGTCGCGCTCAAGCGCCTCAATTCTCTGCTCCTGTGTCGGTGTACCCGTCTCGGCCCCCGAAGGCTCGGCGCGGCCAACGACGGCCGTGACCGGCAACGCTTGCTCGAAGCCCTGGGACGCGAGGGCGCGGGCGTGTCGGCGGGCGCTTTGAATATCGAGCACTACCAGACCGAGGCCGCCAAGTTCGGCGACAGCTCCGGCGAGCATGAGCACGACGGCGAGGACGCACACGGGTGGGATCGTAGGCACCCGGCCGTCCCTGGACGGCTCCTCGTTCTGCGAACATCGTTCGTGACATCGCAAGGCTCGCCCTATGCCCGCTTCCGCAAGGCGCTCGACCAAGGCAACGTCATAGCGGCCGTCTTGGCGCCTCCGAACTTGAACACGTTGGACTTGTCGAGGCGCTAGAGCTCTGCCTGCTTCTGCGCGACAGGGCTCCTGAGAAATACGGGCGTGCGGCCCTGCGCTGGCACGGGCGCTACTGCCGCGAGGTCCGAGACATGAGCATCGAGGAGGGGCAAGCCGTCCTAGCGGCGCTCTCTGTGGTCGCTGGGCCTCGCAGGCGTACGGCCGCTCAACCTAGAATCGCCGTAGGCCGGGTGATAACGTGACTTAAGGTACGAAACCGGCCTCGGACGCGGCACGGGGAGTTAGGAGCCGGGATGGGCTGCATTCAGTCTCGGGGACACGCGATGACAAGCTCAGCGGTGGCTCGCAGTCCTCACTTGAGTCCTCCCCTCGGTCGGTGCCCCGTGATCCCTACCTGTCCGTCTGAAAACAGCACCACTCACAAGAGGGGAGGGAACTACATGGATGAAGAACAGAACGCATCGGTCCGTGAAGATTCAGTTCAGAGTGAAAAACCGCAACTTGATGAGCCGACCGCGCTCTTCGAGATTGAAGAAGAGGGCGTGGACAAGTCGAGGCCGCACGGAGTCATCTTTCAATCAGCTGGGCACCTTGAGCAACTTGAGTATGCGTACTTCGATGTCAAAGACATCGAGCAGCCGTGGCAGGAGGATTCTCCCGCGTTGGCTCCACCGCGAGAGCTTAAGGACGACAGAACGACCTCCGAAAAGACTTCCGAGACGAACAGCGCGTCCTGATCATGTCGCTCTATTTCTGCAACAAATATCCGGCGAAGATTTGGGTTGCTGTAATGTGGTTTGAACCAATTTGCGAACCCCCGGAAAAAATTGGCTGGTACTGGAGGCGCGTAGGATGGTTTTCAATCTACCCTGGATCCTGCAAGACCGTATTACCTAACGCAAGGGCGCCTGACACTGGCGTTGACCTAAGCGATCTAGTGCAATACCTCTGCTTCTACGCGCAGGCACAAGACGGGGCGAAATGGTCCGGTCCTTACAAGCGTGACGTTACTAACGAAAAGTTTGATAGGGATGACTGTCACAGCTATACCGGATACTATTCGTGGATGGCTGGGTTCCGGCTCTTTGACACGCATGGTAATGACGACTACACCGTTAACCTAGTTCCATAGAGATCGCCCGAAGAGGGCGGAAGCCGAAAGCAGCTAGTTCAGCGACTCGCTACTGAGCTCTAACGGCTCGATCCGAAGCGCGTCCCGCCAGTTTGGCTCGTCCTCCCAGCACGAGAGCGAGCATCTCCTCCGCCTCGTCCTTGGTCGGGTAGAGCTCGAATCGCCCGCTCAATCTCCGCGCTCACGACGGCCCAGACAACCATATGGAGAGTCAACCACGAGCGCCGCGCTCTGCGCTACTGATCCTTTGGGGCGGGTTGCGTCTCCCTCCGATGAGTCCTCCGAGCGGGCGGGGGAGGCTCGGGCGGCTTTGGAGTAGCTTCTGTTTGCGCTTCCTCGACTGCCTCCTCCTCTATTGAGGTTGCTTCGGCTCGCTCAAGAAGCCGGTCGAACGTCGGAGACCTTGCTTGCTTGGTCGCAAGCAGGGCTATGAGGAAGTCATTACGCTCACGATCTCGACGCCAACTATCAACGATGAGGGCGGCACAGAAGCCCAAGCCCACGATCATGCATATGGACCACAACCACCATGGAAGGCCGAGGCCAAAAGTGACGACACCAATGACCGCTGCGATTGGAATTGCGACGACGGTTCGGAATTCCACCTCGCCTTTCATTCGGCTAACTTCCAAGAACAGTTCTTGTTTTTCACCCACGAGACGGTTGGCCGTCAACGGTAACTCGTGGTAAAGCTCGTTCCGGATGCGAGCGGGGGTCACAACCTCGATACCTGAGGCTTCCGCCTTCTTCACTGCGATGTGGGGTTCGCCAATCAACGTTGACGTGGGAATCATAGGTTGGTCGATCAACTCATTTGCCTCTCGAACCCACCATTTGTCGCTTTCCGTCCCCAACTCGGTGCTATACATTCGCTTCAACTCATATGGGATAACATTGCGCTCTTCGCCGGGGGATCTGGGGCCCGAACAAGGGGCTCAGAGATCACACGGCAATGGTGAGCGATGGATTACCGGCGGTCGCAGGACGTTTGCGCTGCGTCACACTGTGACCGTTCTAGGCTGGAGTCGGCGTGGCCAGCCGGGCGGTCGAGGCTGGTATTGGTTCCTCGCCTGGAGTGTCGCGGGCTTCTTGATGAGCTTCAGCCTGATCACAGGACTCTCGATTGGCCTTCTCATCCTTCCGTTCGCCGCGGCGATGCTGATTTGGACAACACTCCGCGCGCCCCATCCACGCGAGGCCTCGGGCTTCTTCGCAGGCATCGGAGCGACTGTCGTTCTCATCGCTGCCCTCAACGCCTAGCCCGCC
>Ga0137374_10007645_pt1 | contig 12841 bp, 8 predicted proteins | sample SagtaG_20_FD_104811 | JGI IMG/M metagenome (GOLD analysis project Ga0137374, IMG submission 104811) | Vadose zone soil microbial communities from Sagehorn Ranch, Mendocino, California, USA - Sage1_R_100_16 metaG | ecosystem: Environmental > Terrestrial > Soil > Vadose zone | place: USA...
CCCCCGCCACCCTCTTGTGGGGCGGGGCTTGCCCCCGCCCGCCCCGCCGGAGACGAGCCCCGGCCCACGTGTTGGGGCGTCAGACCTTGGCGACCTGGTCGAAGCCGAGCTCGACCGGGGTCTCGCGGTCGAAGATGTTGACCAGGACCTTCAGCTTGCTCTGGTCCACGTTGATCTCGCTGATCGTGCCGTTGAAGTCGGCGAAGGGCCCGCTGATGATGCGAACGGTGTCGCCCTCCTCGAACTCCAGGCGGAAGGTGGGCTTCACCTCTTCCTGCTTCACCGCGAGGATCTTCTCGACCTCACGTTTCGACAGGGGCGTCGGCTTCGTGCCGGTCCCGCTCGACACGAACCCCGTGACGCCGGGCGTGTTCCGCACGACGTACCAGGAGTCGTTGTCGTAGATCATCTTCACCAGCAGATAGCCGGGAAACACCTTTCGCTGGACGACCTGCTTCTTCCCGCCCTTGATCTCCATGACGTCCTCCATGGGGATGTGGACGTCGAAGATCTTGTCCTCCATCTGCATGGAGTGGATACGGGACTCCAGGTTCGCCTTCACCTTGTTCTCGTAGCCGGCGTAGGTGTGGACGACGTACCAGTCGCCCGGGCCGCGGAAGGGGTCGCGGCGGCCGGGGACGGCCTCCTCCTCGACTGCGACGGCCGCCTCCGCGGTGGCCGGCTCCGGCTCGGCTTCCACGGCGGGCTCGGCTTCGGCAATCGCCTCGGCTTCAACGACGGGCTCGGCTTCGGCAATCGCCTCGGCTTCAACGACTGGCTCGGCGTCAGCCGGAGCGTCGGGCTCTGCCGGTACCTCCTCCGCAGGGATCTCCTCGGGGACCTGGTCCTCGGGGGCCTCCTCCGCCTCGCCCACCAGATCCTCGGCCTCGGTGCCGTCTTCGGCCGGCGTCTCCGGCTCCGGCTCGGGAACCGCCTCCGCCTCCGGCGCGGGGAGGGCCTCGGACTCCTCCTCTCCCGAAGGAGCCTCCAGGGCCGGTTCGGCCGGGGGCTCGCCGAACGCCTCGACCTCGTCCTCGTCGACCTCGACGAGCGGTGGCTCCTCGGGGACGTCGAGCACGGCGACGCCTTCGGACACGGGCTCCTCCATCGGGTCCACCTCGAGCGGGGGCGCCTCCTCGGCAGCCGCTTCGGCCTCGCCGGGCTCGTCCTGGGCGGCCTCCCCTCCAGCCTCGGCCTCTGGCTCCTGGTCCTCCTCGGCCGGGGGTTCCCGGTCCTCGGCGGCCGGTGCCTCCTCGATCGCGGGAGCGGGTGCTTCCTCCTCCACGGCCTCCACGGCCTCGGGCACGCCGTCCGGCTCGCCGGCGGGCACGCTCTCGCCCGCCTCCGGGTCGGGGAGGCTCTCCACGACCTCGTCCGAGGCGTCGTCGGTCATGCGTGTATCGTCGGGAACTCGATCCATCATCGGAGATCTACCTTCGTCGACCGGCTCAGCTCCCGAAGACCCGCAGGACGGCCTTCGAGAACAGGTAGTCCAGGCCGAACACGTACGACGTGAGCACGACGACGGAGACCAGGACCACGACGAAGTAGGCGAACAGCTCCTGGCGCGTCGGCCAGTTCACCTTCTTCAGCTCCTGGCGGACTTCCTTGAGGAACTGCCGCGGCGGAACGCGCTTCTTTCGCTCCTGCGCCGCCGGGCGCCGCGGCGGCGTCGGAGCACGACGCTCCGTCGCTGCCTGCTGCCTCGCCATGAGCCGCTTCGTCTGCCTGTTCATCTCACTCCCCAGGACGGAACCGGGATCGGCCCGCCTCGCGGTCTACCGGGATTCGTGCCCACATCGAAACATGGTGGGGAAGGCCCACCGCCTGGGCCAGTATAGGCACCCCACGGCGCTCCGGCAAAGACGGCGTCGCGGGCCACGGGGCGGAACATGGAAGGGGCGCCGCTCGCGCGACGCCCCGTCCGACCAGGAGGAACAACGAGCTCAGATCTTGACCGTGGGAAGCCCCACCCCGACGTTGCCGAAGCCCCAGTGGTACGGGTCCGTCGCCCACATCGAGTGGGGAAAGGCGTCGTGCCGTTGAAGGATCGCGGCCGCCGCGTTCTTCAGGACGGGCGACATCGACCACCAGTCGGCGACGTAGATCGGGGTCCCGTCCCCGCCGTACGCCAGCAGTTGGCCCGAGCTCGCGAGGGGGACGCCGGCCCCGGCCAGCTCGGCCATCAATTGCAGTCCCGCCACGTCGGCGCCGGTGAAGATCTGGCCGCCCGGCATGTTCGTGGGCGGCTGGAACGGCTGCGTCTTGCCGATCCATACCGGCGGGACGACGGGGCTCGATCCCGGGATGATGACCCACCCCGCGCCGCACGCGTAGTTCAGTGACGACAAGGGGAAGGCTCCGGCCGAATTCGAGTCGTGGTGCTGGTAGTAGGAGATGAAGTCGGCCGTGCCCGCCTTCCCGGGAGCCGCGACGTCGCACCGGCTCCCCCACTTGGCGAAGACGACCGCGGGATCCTCGCCCAGGCGAAGGACGGGCAGCTTGGGCGGGGCCGCCGGCGGGAAGTGCAGCGCCGGCGGGTTCAGCTTCGGGATCGGGACCGATCCCGGCAGGGACGGCACGTCGGGCGGCACCGGCGCTTCCGTCGTCCCCAGCAGGTGCATCGGATGCCGGGTCAACGCCGAGTCGGAAGGTGCACCGTACTGCGTGCTCGTCGTCGTCGAGGGCTGCCCACCGCCGCGTCCGCCACGGAGGCCGGACGAACCGCCACCGGAGCGCACGGAGCCCTTGCCCGGGCCTGTCCGGCTCGCCGGCGCGCCCCGTGTGGACTCCGTCGACTCGGCGCCGCTGCGAGTCCTCCCGGTCGCCTGGCCCACCTGCTGTGACTGGTCGGCGGCCGCACCGCTGCCGGCCGCATACCTGAGCGACACGCTCCCCGATCCCCCCAACCGCGGCGTAGCCACCATCAACGCGACGGGCAGAGAAAGGACAAGGAAGCAGGCGACCATCAAGCCCAGAGGCCCCCATCGCCTTCCCATTGCTACCTCCCTCGTCGTGCCTAGCCAACGTGGCGTGTACCCAGAAGCGCGGGACGACAAACCGAGGAGTCTGTCACGCGAGGGACGGACCCGCTGGGGGAACGGGAGCGCCCGTCCCCCACAAACCCATCGGGGCGCCGCACGAGCGGCGCCCCGATGGGTGGCGGGAAGGAGATCTCAGGTGGGAAGGCCGACGCCGATGTTCCCGTAGCCCCAGTGGTAGGGATCCGTGGCCCACATGGCGTGGGGACGGGAGTCGTGCTTCAGCATGATCGCGGCCGCCGCGTTCTTCTCGACCGGCGTGAGGGTCCACCAGTCCGTGACGTAGATCGGCGAGCCGTCGCCGCCGTACGCGAGCAGCTGGCCCGAGTCCGCGAGCGGGACACCGGCCCCGGACAGCTCGCTCACCAGCTCCTGCCCCGAAACGTCGGCGCCCGTGAAGATCTGGCCGCCGGCCATGTTCGTGGGGGGCTGGAAGGGCTCCGTCGTCCCGCTCCACACGGGGGGCACGATCGGGCTGGAATCCGGGATGATCACCCAGCCGGGCCCGCACGCGTAGTTCAGCGACGAGATCGAGAACGCCCCCGCGGAGGTCGACGGGTGGTGCTGGTAGTACACGTTGAAGGCGGCCGTCCCCGGCGTTCCCGGGTCGGCCACGTCGCACGGGTCGGCCACCCACTCACTGAAATCGATGCCGCCCGCCGTGTCCGTGGAGCTGGGGGTGGGGGACGCGGTGGGCGAGGAGGATGGAGTCGCCGAGTCCGTCGGTGTGGGTGCCACGCCCACGGCCGGAAGGGCGAGGGGCGCCGCTGGCACGGCCGCAGCCGGTCCCGGCGCGGCTGGTGCCTGGACCGAGCCGGTGGACGAGCCACCTGAGGTGGCGGGCCCCCCGGCGAACGATGGAGCCTGCGGCGCGGGGGCCTGGACGCCGGCGGGCACCCCGCCCTGCGACGAGACCGCCGAGGCGAACGCCGAGCCCGACCCGAGGGCCGGACCCGCGAGGACGGCAGGCGGCGTGGCCACGAACACGGCACGGGACTGGGCCGCCCCGAAGCGCTTCAGCACGACGTGCCGCGACAGGGGGTGTGCGGGCCGCACGGTCTGGTCGGAGACCAGCCGAAGGGAAACGCCCTGCCGCTGCACGCCGCCATGGCCCGCAGCCGCGGCCGTCACCACGCTCGCCGCCACCACGGAGGCCACCAGGGCGTACGGCCAGCGCCGGGGACGCCAGGGGCGCCCGAAACTGAACTGGTCCGCGTGCCCCGCGGACCGGGATTGCCGGTGGGATGTACCGAATGTCGTGTTGGTCCGCGTGCTGTCCATGGATGCACTATCGGTGGCGGTGGTTGGGACCTTTAGGCTCGGCTACCTGCCGTTCGGACTCCCCCGGACGGGGTCCCGGGGGGCCGATCGGCGCGGGGGTGAATACGAGTGAAAAAGAGACCGGCCCCCTCGCGGGGGCCGGTCTCCTTGCTGCTGTTCTGGACTCGACCAGAGTCCGGAGCGCTGTGCTACTTCCAGTGGATCTGCATCAGCGCTTCGGTGTTGGTGAGGGCGAAGAACAGGAACGCCGGCACGATGCTCGGCTGCAGCGCATCGCACTCACCGTTGAGGTCGAGGTCGAGGCATGCGAACACCCTGGTGAGGTGGCCGGCGGCGCGAGGCCGGGCGGTCACGCGGGCGATCGCCTTGCCGGTGCCGTCGAAGGCACTGGCCGGCGCGAAGCCGCCCAGGAAGTTGTCCAGGGTGAAGTCGCAGTCGTCACCGAAGCACTGGTCCGGCTGCCCGACGAAGCGGGCAGGGTCAGCGCCGGTGAACGGCCCCGAGGTGTCCAGTCTCCAGATCACCGGAGCGTCCAGCGAGCTGAAGTTGTGGAACACGTCGTGCAGGCAGGCCGTCAGGGAGACCCTGGTGCCGGCCCGCCGCGTGATGCTGACGGGTCCCACGTGGCAGTTCGGGTTGAACTGGAGGTTGCGGGTCTTGCGCAGGTGCACATGGTCGATCCCCGCAGCCAGTGTCTTGTGCACCACGTCGACCAGCGGGACTACCTGGTCGGCGCAGCCGTTGTCCTCTGGGTCGTAGCAGAACGTGATGTCCACGGCCGCCGTCGGTGCGCCGCCTGGAATCGCGGTACCCGTCCACTCGGCCTCGTACTTGTTGTCTGCGACCTCGAGGTTTGCGTTCTCCAGGTGGCAGGTGTGCCCGTCGGCCGAGACCGCCCCGGCGGAACCCTCACACTCGGTGAACACGGCAGGGCCGTCGAGGTGGAAGGTGACCGAGACGTTGCCGAGCAGGTCAGCCGGGTCCTTCTGGTCGGACCCTTCGGCGACCGGCGCGAACTGGTCGAAGACACAACCGATGACCTGGTCCTCGAACCCGGTCAGGACGAGATCGCCCTTCTGGCGGTTCGCGTCCTCACAGAACGTCGGGCCCTGGTCGCCCGGCGCCGGGTTCTCGTCGTTGGTCAGGTGGACCTCTTCCGGAATCGGAATCGCCGAGGCGACGTAGTGGCTGTCGAGGAGACAGGTACGTCCCTCAGTACCATCCGCCAGGGTGTTGGCCCCACCGCCGGCCGGAACCGGGTCGAGCACGTCGCAGAACCCGTCGTTCAGGTCGGCCTCGCCGCCGAAGTTGTCATCGTCCTCGAACAGGTACCACCCCATGTCCTGGTTGACCGGGATGGTGTTCATCGGGACGGTGAACGTGACGAACGAGTACGCCAGCGCAGACTGCGTCGTCGCATCGAACGACTCTGCGTTTGGCGGGTCACAGCCGTCGGCCGGGTCGAACCAGCCGGCGTTGAAGTCGACGCACAGCGTCGCGAAGTTGACGTCCGCGCTGAACCGCGCCCGGACCAGCAGCTCAGAGCCGACCGGGAACGGGCCACCGACGACGGCAGCAGGCACGACGGACCCGTGGAACAGCGGGTGCCGCACCGTGTTGCAGGCGCCGGTCAGCGGGGGCGTGTCAACGCACCAGTCCTGGAGCTCGCCCGTGGACGAGGCACCGTTGGTGGACGGGTTCTGTGAGTCGTCGATGATGATGCCGGTCTCGGCCTGCCCCGAGCAGTGCGATCCGCCGCCCGCGACGGTGTCACAGGCGAACGAAACGAGGTCACGCGCCGAGTTGTCGAACTGGTCCGGGATGTCCCAGAACAGCTCGAACGCATTGCCGCCGCGTGCGCCGGGGGCATTCGACGAGTTCACCACTCGAGCGGCCGTGTCCGTCCCGATGCTCAAGCAGCTTGCCGACGGCGGGAACGTCGCCGGAACGCTTGAGCCACCGGCGCCGTAGGTGCCGGGGGGGCAGATGTACCACAGGGCCGCTACGGCCGTGGAGCTGGCCACCAGGGTGAGGTGGCTGAACTTGTCGATGCCGTCGAACTTGTCCGACAGCACCAGAGCGCTGGGCTCAGAGCCTTCGTCCGTCAGCGTGGTGTCCCAATTGGGATTGAAGTTCTGCATGAGCGGAACGGCAAATGCGGGATGCGCCGCAAAGAGCCCAAAGCCCATGGCGACGGCGAGGCTGGTACACAACGACAGCACCCGCCGCCTCAGAGTCTTTGGCTTACCCAAACTGCACCTCCTGGTCGTTACTGCGTACTTGCTTGCACCACAAGGCCGAATCCTCCCTGCGGCACCCCCTTTCCTCCTCCGTCGGCCACAACTCGCCCGCCCCTCATGGGGCAGGCAGAGGAGCCAATCGCCCCTCTCCACCTGATTGAACGCCCGCAACTGGCCAGAGTTGCGCTTCCCCCGAAAGTTTTTCTCCCCTATGAAGCCTGCGTGAGGTACAGCGTGGACTCGACGGGCTGCGCCGAGGTGCCGTCGGTCCACCATGCGATGAAGCCATTGAGATCCCCGGACGCTTCGAGGTCCGCGGACGACCACGAACCCGAGATCTGGTACGTCCAGATCCCGTCCGCCTTCTTCACCAGCGTGAGGATCGGATGGGCGTCGAAGTGGTAGGTCGTGTCGGGCCCGGTCAGGCTGAAGGTCAGGTTGGCCGATCCGCTGTCGCCGGCCCCCGGAGCGGACGCCGACAGGGTGGCGGCCAGGTCCCAGGTCACGCCGGTCAGGTCGCCCGATCCGCTCAGCTGCTCGGAGAACCGGAAGTCGCTGCCGGGAACGTTCGTCGGGTTGAACGACGAGATCTTGAGGCCGGACACGTCCAGGTCGCCGCCCTCGGTGGCCAGCTTGAAGCTCCCCGACCAGTCGGGGGCGGGCGGGACCTCGATCGTGGGCGGGACCACCGAGGGCGTGGGTCCCGGCGTCTGGGATGGATCGGTCGTGGGCGTGCCGGAGTCGCCGGGCGTGGGCTCGGTGCTCGGATCGCCGTCCGGAGGGGGCCCCACCGTCTGCGTCACGGTTCCGGTGGACGAACCCGTCCCCGTGTCGCCCGGCGTCGCCCTGGGGTGCTTGTCCACCTTGGGCGCCGGCGCCAGGCTCTCGCCCTTCACCGTCGCCAGGGAGGGCGGCGGCGTGATCGCCGACCCGCCCGTCGTCACGGCCGGCGCGGGGGCCGGGGGAGCCGTCGCCACGACCGGCGCGGGCTTCTTCGCGGCCCCGTGGTGGTGGTTGACGGCCGTCACGGCGCCCACACCGATGGCTCCCGTCACCGTCACGGCGGCCAGGACGCCCACCACCCGCTCGGTCAGGGAAGCCCCGACGGGCGATGCGGCCACCTGGCTCACCACGGTGGTCGCCGTCTGCGTGGTCGCGGCGGCGCCGCCGGCGACCGGCTGGCTCACCTCCACGGCCTTGCGCCCGAAGCGCCGCATCCAGCCGAACAGCGGCAGGAGCAGCCCGAAGGAGCGCGTCGCGGCCTGGAGCCACACCTTCCGGAAGCTCTTCTTGGCCCGGTGCAGCAGGGCCTTCACCTGGGAGGTGGACATGCCGAGGACGGCGCCGATCTCCTCGTGGGAGAACCCCTCGTACTCCCGCATCAGCAGCGCCATCCGGTAGTGGTCGGGCAGGGTGTCGAGGGCGGCCCGGACCTCGCGGTCCTCGGTGCGGCGCTCCAGGATCTCGAGCGGGTCAAGCACCTCGGCGGAGCGGCCGTTGCCGCTGGCGTGCTGCTCGGCCCACTCCTCCGTGCTCAGGTGGCCGTACCCGTTGCCGTTGCCGTTCGAATGGCCGTTCCCGTTCCCGTTCCCGTGGCCGTTGCCGTTCACCTGGAACCGGTTGGCCCGGGTCCGGGCCCGGAGCATGTCCAGGCACACGTTCGTGGCGATCTTCGCGATCCAGGGACGGAGCCGGTACTGCCCGTTGAACCGGGGCAGGGCCTGGAACACGCGGATGAAGGTCTCCTGGGTGGCTTCCTCGGCGTCGTGGTAGTTCCCGAGCATGCGGCGGCACAGCGTCTCCACCTCCGCCCGGTACCGCTGGTGGATCACGCGGTACGAGGAGGCGTCCCCGGCCTGGAAGGCCTTGGCCAGGTGCCGGTCTTCCGGCGCCGGTCCGCTGGCCTGGGAGAGCTCTCGTTCCTTGATTGCCACCTGGGCGAATTCCTCCAACATGCATCGAGAGGGCGCCCGGTCTGGCGCCCCCTGTCCAATGGCCGCGCAAGCGTAACGGGTCGGGGTACCCCGGGCAACCTTTGTCGCCGTGATCTTCGGCACTGCATCGACGGAGCCGAAGCCCCTCGGGTTCCCGCTCCTATCCGGGTCGTGAGGAGCGGAAGCGCTCCAGGGCCCTTCGGAACCCGGGCGGGAGCTGCCCGTGGCGGCCGAGGTCGCCCCGGACCAGCGCGTCCAGCATGCCGCCGGTGGACCCCGGGTCGAGCTCGGCCGCCAGCCCGGGCGCCGGGCCGGAGGGGGCGACGGGGACCGCTGCCGAAGGGGTCGGCGAGGGCGTAGGTGTGGGGCTGGGCGAGGGGCTCGGGCCGATGCCGAGCGGGTCGCCGGGATCGGGCCCCGGGAGGACCAGGAACGCCGAGGACACCGCCCGTTCGTGCCCGTCGGAGGGCCTGTTCACGATCCCCTCCCCCTTCACCCACATGAGCGACGAGCCGCCGCCGTCCATGTTCACCGCCCGGATGGCGCCGAGCTGGAGGAACAGGTTCGCGAACTGGGGAAGGCTCTGCCCGATCGAGTACTTCATCTTCCGGCCGTCCACCACCACCAGCAGGAGCTTCCCGTTGGCGGTCACGCCCACCCCGGTGCGCGGATGCGGTCCCCGGCAGAAGTAGGTCGTGCACGTGGTGACGGCGTTCGCCCCGTCCCGCACCAGCATGGGGATCCCGCCGATGGCGTCGAGGACGTTCGGCCACCCGAACGACCAGGTGAGGCGGACGGCCTCGCCGGGGTTCAACGACAGCAGGGTGACCGCCTCGTCGCTCCCCGGGGCCGCTGCCAGGACCACGCCGCCTCCCAGGGCGGGGCGGGCGGGCGTGCACGCCGTCTCGGCCACGGTGTAGTCGCGGGACACCCCCGGTTGGGGGCTCGCCCAGGCCGGGCCGGCGAGCGGCGCCAGGCGCGCCCAGCACGAGTACGTCGGCGGCTCCTCGAGCGAGCCTCCGGCCTCCGAGAAGGCCGCCAGCTCGCCGGTTCGAGGCTCGCCGTCGTTGAACCGGTCCACGGCCCACGACTCGCCAGAGTCCACCTCGAGCGCGGTGACGGTGACGTGGGGGTGGGCCATGAAGACCTGGCGGTCGTCCTGGGACAGCGCCGTGGCCTGGCCGAACGAGAACTGGGTCTGCTTGAGGTCGCCGTCCTCGGCGAAGGAGTGGGCCGGACGGCCCGAACCAAGGCCGAAGTCGCCGTTGATCGCGGCGATGGCCCCGTGGCGCTTCGCCATGCTGGTCGGCCGCTCGAAACCCGGGAGCAGGTCGTTCGAGAGCGCCACGTCCATGGTCAGGGCGGTGGACACGTCCACCGTCAGCACGAAGATCCGGCGGGGGACCTTCTTCTGCACGATCCGGGTCAGCCACAGCCCGTCGGTGATCCGCGTCGTCTTGATCTTCCCGGGGGGCTTGTGCGGGCCCCACGGGAACCGGGACTGGTGCGCCGCGGCCCCGGTGCCAAGGGCTCGAGGAGCCGGGTGCACGAGCGTGGCGGCACCGGCGAGGAGGGCGGCGAGGATGGCGAGGACGGAAGCTCGCCGGGGGCGAGACATGCCGCGGCATCCTACCCAACGACCCCAAGGGTCGCAATACAACTCAAATAGTTCCAGTCGTCGCAATACGGTTGACTGACCGGGAACCGCCGCGTAGCGTCGTCGATCCATGCGGATGCGTCGACGCCGCCCGCGCACGCTCCAATCCTCCCGCCGGACCGCCCCCCGGTGGGCCGCGTGCGGAGCCATGGCCGCGCTCCTCGCCGTGGGACTCCCCGGGGGGCCGGGCCACGCGACGGTCGCCGGCGCCAACGGCGACCTGGTGTTCCGCGAGGTCCAGGGCGGGGACAGCGACCTGTACCGCATGGCCGCCGACGGCTCGGGCCTCCGAAACGTGTCCCGAGCCCCTTCGGCCCAGGACCTCGACCCGGCCTGGGCACCGAACGGCGCCCTCATCGCGTACGCGCGGAAGGTGACCGGCGGCGAGCAGCCTCCGGCCATCTGGGTGATGTTCGCGGACGGCAGCGGGCGGACCCGGCTCACCACCGACGCCGTGCCGGAGCGCCAGCCCGCGTGGGCGCCGGACGGCTCGCGGATCGCCTACGCCCGGGCCAGTGGCAACTTCGGCGGGTATCGGGTGTGGGTCATGAACGCCGACGGCACCGGTCAGGCGGAGCTGACGCATCCGTGGGCCCGGGCCTCGGACACCGACCCGGCCTGGTCGCCAGACGGCACGCGGATCGCGTTCGTCCGATCGAAGCCCGGGAGCTTCCCGGAGCTGTATCTGGTGAACGCCGACGGCTCGGGCCTCCAGCGCCTCACGCTGAACGGGTGGATCGAGGGTCACCCCGCCTGGTCGCCCGACGGGACCAGGATTGCATTCGACCGGTGCTGCCCGGACGGGCAGTCGGACCTGTTCGTCCTCGACGTGGCGACCAGGCTCGAGGCCGACCTCACGAACTCGCTCACGGTCGACGAGTTCGAGCCGGCGTGGTCGCCCGACGGGACGCGGATCGCCTTCGCCGCGTTCGCCCTGGGCGACGGGAACAAGGACCTCTACGCGATGAACGCGGACGGGACCGCGGTGGTCCGGCTGACCTCGGACGCCGGCTCCGACCTGGCGCCCGACTGGCAGCCCCTCGTGGCCTGCACCATCAGCGGCACGTGGCGCCAGGACACGCTCGTCGGCACCGACGGCAACGACGTCATCTGCGGGAACGGCGGCGCCGACACCATCGTCGGGGGCGCGGGCAACGACGTGATCTACGGGGGCGGCGGGAGCGACAGCATCGACGCGGGGGACGGCAACGACGTCGTGTTCGGGGGGAACGGCTACGACAAGATCGCCGGCGGTCCCGGCTTCGACTGGCTCAACGGGGGCCTGAAGGGCGACACCTGCACCGACGATGTCGGCGGCGCGGCGCTCGCCAGCTGTGAGACGGTCGTCAACCCCTGAGGACCGGCGAGGCTAGACCTCCCACTGCCGGTCGTACAACCGCCCCAGCGCCCGAAGGATCCTGGTCGCCTCCTGCCTGGCGAAGCCCCGGGCCGGCGCGGCCGGCGAACCTGCGGACTCCGGCGCTTCCGCAACGGAAACGGGCTGCTCGGCCCGCCCTCGCTCCGCCTCGGATCCCATCCCCGAGGCGGCCTGCGAGGGGACGTCCTCGGCCCGGGCGGGGACGGGCTCCCGCCCCCGGCCAAACCGGCGCAGTCGCACGGCGTTGCCCACCACCGTCACGCTCGACCCCGCCATCGCCGCCGCGGCGACGAGCGGCGAGATCTTTCCGGCCACGGCCAGCGGGATCATGAGGACGTTGTAGGCGAAGGCCCACGTGAGGTTCTGGGCGATCACCCAGAAGGTCTTCCTGGCGAGGTGGAGGGCCTCCGGCACGAGGCGGACGTCCCCTCCCAGGACCAGGACATGCCCCGCCTCGATGGCCACGTCGGTCCCGGTCCCCAGCGCGATCCCCACGTCGGCCTGGGCCAGGGCCGGGGCGTCGTTCACCCCGTCCCCCACGAACGCGACCCGCCTGCCCTCGGCCTGGAGCCGCCGGATCTCCTCCACCTTCCCCTCGGGGAAGACCTCGGCGACCGCGCGGTCGATGCCGACCAGCCGGGCCACGGACACCACCGCCGGCCGCCGGTCCCCGCTCACCACGGCGACCTGGAGGCCCCCCCGCCGGAGCTGCGCGACCGCCTCGGCGGCTCCGTCCTTCACCGAGTCGAACGCTCCGAGCAGGCCGACCGCCTCCTCGTCGCGCCACACGGCGAAGACCGTCAGCCCGCGGCCGGCGAGCTCGGCGACCCGCCCGGCGAGCTCCGGCGGGAGCCCCTCGGGACGGCCCACCCGCACCACGTGGGAGCCCACCCGAGCCGTGATCCCCGCCCCCGGCCGGGCTTGGTACCCGGCCGCCTCCGGCACGGGGATCCCCCGCTCCTCGGCGGCCCGGACCACACATCGGGCGACGGGGTGCTCCGACCCCCGCTCGGCCGCGGCCGCCAGGCCGAGGAGCTCCTCGTCGCCCATCCCCACGCCCACGATCTCCTCGAGTCGCAGGGCCCCCTCGGTGAGCGTGCCGGTCTTGTCCAGCAGGACCGTGTCCACCCGCCGGGCGGCCTCGAAGACCTCGCCGCCCTTGAACAGGATCCCGAGCTCGGCCGCCCGCCCGCTCCCGGCCATGATGGCCGCCGGGGTGGCCAGGCCCAGCGCGCACGGGCACGCCACCAGCAGCACGGCAGCGGCCCGCATCAGCGCGGTTCCGAACCCGGCGCCGAAGATCCACAGCA
>Ga0137374_10007666_pt1 | contig 12820 bp, 21 predicted proteins | sample SagtaG_20_FD_104811 | JGI IMG/M metagenome (GOLD analysis project Ga0137374, IMG submission 104811) | Vadose zone soil microbial communities from Sagehorn Ranch, Mendocino, California, USA - Sage1_R_100_16 metaG | ecosystem: Environmental > Terrestrial > Soil > Vadose zone | place: USA...
AGGATGGGCAAGTGTCTGTAGGAACGGCGGCTCAAATCCGTCTGCATGGATGGCCTCCTCCTCGACCACCTCGAGGCGCAGACGCGCTACTCGAACTTGGTGTATTCGCTGAAGATGTACTCGAGTTCCGCAAGCCGGTGCTCAATCGAAAACGGAACCATCTCGGCGTATGCGGAGAGGATCACCACCGCATTCATGTTGGCATCCTCTTCCGAGGCGCTGGACAGCCGATTGGAGATGCCTCGGTTCACATGCGTGACGGCCTTGTAAATCTCGACCAGCTTCTTCAAGTCCCAATCCGGCGTCTTCCCCTTCCGCATCAGGAGATATTGCGCCGTCAGATACATCGACACAGCCCGGTACACGGTCTCTTCCATCGAGCCGAACGGCAGATGGAACCGCACCATCGGGCGTAGCTTGTCCATCACCGGGCAGGCGCTCGTCACCATATACATCCCGATGATCGAGCTGAGGCCTTTCTGCAACGTCGTCGCCTTTTCGTAAATCCGCTCGTTCGTCTGGACGCGGACGTTCGTACTCTCATAGGAGACGGAGTCTTTGAAGGACTCCACCAGCGCCGAGAGGTTCACCGCCACCGGGCAATACTCGTGCTCGTCGCCGAGCGGGCACTGTTCGCACTGTTTGTATTTCAGCTTTGTCCAGGCGGGCTTGGGCAGGTCTTTCTTGGTGGCCAACTCCAGTGTCTTGGCGTTCAGCTTGACTTCAAATTCCTTCTCCGTGCTGTCCGGGAATTCGAAGGTGTAGAGAAAGCGGATGGTCTCGTTATTACTGCTGTCGGGCATGCGTCCCCCGGTGTTCGACAAGGCCGCCGGCAGGAGAACCGTGGCGGTGACAACGATACCATAATCGTCGTTCCTACAAAAGGCAAAAGAACACTTCGCACCACGTTCTCCCTTCGCCGGTCAGACCCATTCAGCTCATCCGGACTCCCTTATCGCCCGACGTGCTCGACGCAAGCCAGCGCGCCTATTTTCCGAGAACTGCGACCTTGCAGGCTTTCGCCACCCGGAACTTCACGACCCGCTTGGCCGGGATCTTGAGAGGCTCGCCGGTTTGCGGATTGCGGCCCATCCGCGCCTTCCGGTTCACCAAGACCAGCTTGCCCAGGCCGGGCAAGGTGAAGGTGTTCTTGGCTTCCTTGTAGGCAAGGGCGGCCAGCTTCTCGAGCAGGTCGGTCGCCGCCCTCTTGGTGATGCCGACCTTGTCGGCGAGATGTCCGGTAACCTGTGATTTGGTCATCGCTTTTGCCATTGCGCTCCCTCCTGATGGTTGTGTGGGCTGTCTATTCTACCGCCGTTCCCGAGACATGAAAAAAGCGCAACCGGCTTACCCCTGCTCTCTGCCGGAGAGGGACCGATTGCGCCTTCAACTTGCAGGTCCATGCCCTGCCCGCTAAGGATGGCGTCGCCTTCCTAACAGAAGGCCTTCAAGGTGTCAAGCCCATATTGGTGTCTCACTCAGCATATTTTTCAGCAAGCAAGATGGCTGCCACAAAGCAATGACCAACCACCCGGCCCTGTGGTATTCTCCGCCCCGTGACGGGATCACCGCGCCGTACGATCGTTGCGTGGACGCTCTACGATTTCGCCAACTCCGCCTTTTCCGCCATCGTCTACGCGACCGTCTTCCCCGCCTATTACGCCAACACGGTCGTCGGCAACGAACAGGGCCGTGGGGATTTCTGGTGGGGGCTTGCCGTCTCCGTCTCGATGGGCCTCGTCGCCCTGACCTCGCCCTTCCTCGGAGGTATTGCCGATCATGCCGGGGTCCGCAAGCCGTTTCTTGTATGGTTCACGCTGGTCTCGGTGGCCGCGACCGCGCTGCTCGCCACTGTGGGGCCGGGCATGGTCCTCTGGGGATTTGCGCTCGCCGTTGTCGGCATCGTCGCGTTCGAGGCGGCCTTCGTCTATTACAACTCGTACCTGCCCCGCATCGCGCCACCCGATCAGCTCGGCTGGGTGTCCGCAGCGGGCTTCGCGGTCGGCTACGCCGGCTCGGTGGCCGCCTTCCTGGCCGCCTGGCCCTTCGCCGCCAGTCAGGCCTACTGGGGCTGTTTCCTCTCCGCCGCTATGCTGTTCGGCCTGTTTTCGATCCCCGCCTTTGTCATCTTGCCCGCCGACTCACAGCACCCCATGCCGCTCCGCGAGGCCGTCTCGCGAGGCCTGCATCAAACCCTGGCCACACTGCGCGAGATCGTGACGCAACCCGCGCGGACGGCGATGCGGCGGTTCCTTCTGGCGTACCTTGTCTTTGAAGACGGCGTCAACACCGTCATCGCCTTCGCGGGGGTATTCGCCGCAAAAACGCTGGGCTTTGCCATGACCGAGATCATCGCGCTGTTCATGGTGATCCAGGTCACAGCCCTGGCGGGATCGGCGGCGTGGGCAAAACCGACGGACAGCCGCGGGCCGAAGTTCGTCATTGCCGTCATGCTCATCCAGTGGACAGCGGTGACGGTGCTTGCGTACTTCGTGGAGACGAAATGGCATTTCTGGATCGTCGCAGTCCTAGCCGGGACCGGCCTCGGCGCCATCCAGGCCGCCAGCCGCACCTTCATGGCTCTCCTCATCCCGCCGGAACGTGAGGCGGAGTTCTTCGGCTTCTACGCGCTGGTGGGTAAGACCGGGGCGATCCTCGGCCCGTTTGTCTTCGGCATGGTGTCCGCGATGCTGCTGGGCAACCAGCGGGCCGCGATCGTCACAGTGGGATTCTTCTTCGTCATCGGCTTTATCTTGTTGCAACGCGTCCCCGCCGGCGGCCCAACCAAGACTACTACCGAATACCCGGCAGGTAAAAAATTTTCTTGACAATCTTTTCTGTATCCAGTTATGAAACGTGATCCTTTAAGGGCGAGAAGGTGCTCAGCTTAGTTGGGAAGCCTTGGCGCCTCACTTATGAGAAACGACGACGTTGTTATCGTAGATTACGATTGCATGACGCCCCTTGGCCTGACCTTTGACAGCACGTGGAAGGAATTAATCAATAACCGAAGCGGAATCACTGCTATCGATCGCTATGATCCCTCGAACGAACCTCTACGCGGTGTATCGTCGGTTGCCTATGGTGGTCAACTACCAGTCTCCTACGAAGTATTAGCAGGTTCGGACTCCCTCTATAAAAAGTCCTCCGAGCCAGCGTATCACGCCGTCAAGACGGTCTGTAAGAGGATCTTGGAGCGAATTCGTTTTAATATCTCAGACCATAACCCGCAGAGAATTGCCATCTTGGGGGGGACTGCATTCACCTCGCAAATTTCTCATGATTGGGTCGCGAAAACTGGGAAACCCTATGTCTACTTCATGCTGAACCAATGTCACAATATCCCCCTCTCGGTCGCGGCGAAAGAGTTTGGCATGAAGGGGCCTTCCTTTAGTGTGAGCGGGGCTTGCGCTTCGAGTGGCCATGCCGTGTTCCTCGGCGCTCATCTCATCAGGACAGGCTTGATCGACTGTGCGTTGATTGCCGGATTCGAGTTTCCAATCCTGCCAATCTGCGTTGCGGGATTTACATGGTTGAACACCCTGTACACGCGGGATGATCCTACCGACCGAGCCTATGACATGCCCGTAGCAGCTAGTCGGCCTTTCTCCAAAGACCGGCGAGGGTTTCTCCTCGCTGAGGGTGTCGGAGCGGTGTTGATCTGCAACGCCGAGTATGCCACCGCTATGGGCTGGCCGATGAAAGGCAGCATCCGAGGGGGTTACATGAATTCAGATGGCGACCATTTGACTCAAACATCGACGGACAATATCGCCTTCTGCATGCGTACTGCCATGGAGCTAGCGCAGTGCAGTCCGGAGGATATTGGGTGCATAAACGCCCATGCGACCTCCACGACTGTTGGCGATGAGGCGGAATTGCAGGCCCTGTATCAAGTGTTTGGTCATCGCCTGATGAACATACCCATCGTCGCGAATAAGTCTCAATTAGGCCATTCCTTGGGTGCATCCTCCATCCTGTCGTTGATCCTCGCAGTCGAAGGAATGCGGGAGCGGGTTATTCTTCCGACTTTGAATTACGTGCCAGACCCATGCCTGCCCGAGGCGTGGATACCCGCTGGGTGTCTGGAACATAGCCATAACCTCACTCTTCTGAATTCGTTCGGTTTCGGTGGCACGAATGTGTCATTCGTCGTAGGAATCCATCCGCCGGGCTAACAATGGCACACACGTTCGGTTCATCCGGCCAAAGGTGTCTCACAACTTTCTGGCCTCATGCCAGACCGACGAATGACAGAAAAGAGTCTCCGGGAGGGGGCTGAAAAGAAGGGTCAAATGCCAGGAAGCGAGAGTGAGAAAGGCGAAATGTTAGCAAGCCAGATTCAGACGACGGAAGTCTGGCGAGTCCTCTGGGAATTGTTAGGCGCAGGGAGCTACGACATCACCTGGTTGAAGGAGCATGCAACCGAAGATTCTAACTTTGTCAGTGATCTGTCAATGGATAGCCTAAATTTACTGGAGTTTTTCCTCAGACTCGAGGACCATTTTCACGTCACGATCGTCCGGGAAGATTACGCGAAGCTCACATCGGTCAAGGCCATAGGCGAGTTCCTCAAAACCAAGGTCGTTCAGTCTTAACGAGAAGGACACGTTTCGACCGTTGAGGAGGTACCGCACATGGGGCTGACAACATTCCTCACAGTCCCCGAGTTAGCAGAGCGCTATAGGAAAGTGAAACAATCCGCGGGCCGGATACTTCGAAGTGTTCTACAACTCCGAGATCGGCGATCCTGAACTCAATTCTTCGGCCACCCGATTCCTATCTTCGGTAAATAACGCCGACGGTGATGCCTGCAGCCACAGATTCCACCATGCCCGCTACAAACCAGTAGAAGGCCAGGACTGCCGGAATAGGTAACACGGTATACCACCCTAAACTCTGCATGGCGGACAGCGCAACTCCCATATAAACGCCGTAGCGGATCCCCTGTCCCACACCACCCTTACCTTCTTCGTAGCCCTTTACGTAAATCAAGGCAAAGAAGGGGGCAAAGATGAGATAGCCTAACCACATCAGCCACATGAGTCGCCGAATGTCGGCTTCAGGACGCCAGACAGAGGCAGTTTGTTTGTAGATGCCTTCGAGCAAGACACCATGGATAATCATTTCCAAGATGAAGATGACCGCGAAAGTCCCAACGCTTGCGAATACCCAACGCTTGGTGTTCATAGGCATCTCCTTTCCCACAAGGCGGCACCCATTTATTGCATGACCTGATCCACAAGGCTATACACCCAACGCTCCGCGTCCCCGCCCGCGGCCCGACCATTACAATTCCCTCCCCCCACCGAGGGGGAGGGTGAGGGTGGGGGGCATGGCGTCTCATTACACCGCGAGTTTTGCAACCCGAAGCTGTTTGCGGCGCTGCTCAGCGTGCCACAGGTCATACTGAGTTTGTTGATTGAGCCAGCTCTCCGCCGAGGTGCTAAACGCAATGGATAGGCGGACTGCCATCTCGGGGCTGATCCCCGCGCGACCATTCAGAATGGCGGAAAGGGTCTTGCGGCTGACGCCCAACGCCTCGGCCGCCTGTGTGACAGTTACACCGAGCGGCTCCAGGCAAAGCGCCTTGATGATTTCCCCGGGGTGAGGTGGATTGTGCATGCGCATCGCAGACTCAGAAATCGGGCAAGGCATGGTGACTCAAAGCGTCGTGGATTTCCCTGCCGCGTGATCGCGCAGAGCTTTTTCCGCGAGCGCATCGAGCTTACCAGCCGCGACATCTTGCTCAAGTTGGCGGTCCCAGACCTCCCAATCGTAAGCGAGAAACCACTCCCTAAAATTCAAGTCTAACATCAATCTTGTCCACGCGTCCTGTTAGCCGGACTTTGCATGCGCTCTTCCAGCCTTCGGGAGGGCTGTGATGACCGAACGCAGAATGGTGTTTACAGACTCCGATGATCGAAAAATCGACGCAACGTCAGGGTCCAATACAACCGCAACCGCTCTCCCCTTTATCAGGCGTGCAAAGCGGTTCGGACGCGCTCTGCGGTAATCGAAGTGGTACTCGCGGCGCATTTCCTCACGCCTCGGTTTCTTATGACTCGACGTTTTCTTCATAGTCCTCCCGCTCTCGCTTCGTTACCCGATACCGCCTTCCGCGGGTCCCATTCGAACTTCACCGGAAAGAGTATAACTCTTTGCTGTTCAGAAGACTAGCGACTCCGCCGGCGGCCCGACTACAGCTTAATCGAGCGTTCCTCTCAACGCTTTCAGTCGCCCTCGCTTCGTCTTACTCTCCAACCGTCTTAGTTGCGAACCTTTTGTCGGCTTCGTCGCTCTTCGTTTCTTGCGCGGGATGGCGATGCTCTGAATGAGCGCTCGGAGTCGAGTGAGGGCCTCCTCTCTATTCTGCTCCTGGCTCCGATACTGCTGGTCCTTGATGGTAATCACGCCCTCTCGTGAAATGCGATGATCCTTCAGCTTGCAGAGCTGTTCTTTGTACAACTCAGGCAACGAAGACGCCGTGATATCGAAGCGCAAATGAACCGCCGTCGAGACTTTATTGACGTTTTGCCCGCCGGCGCCCTGCGCGCGCATCGCATGGATGTCGATCTCTGTATCCGGGATAGTCACGTGCGGCGAGATGTGCAGCATCGGAAATTAAAGGGGATAGATTTATATTTCGATCTTAAATCCGGATTCTGTCGGCCAGAAAATAAATCTGTCCCACTTATCCCGATTTCGGCCTCTCCGACTCCACCAGAATCATGCAGTCCTCTCCATCCTCGTGAATGAACACTTCGCCAATGGGCTTCCGCTTGTCCAGGGCTGGCGACGTTGGTGGAGATTCTTTGAACAACCACCCATGTCCGCTTGCCCCCCTCTGTTTGCAGTGTGGACAGGTCTTCGTGGCCCAACTGACCTCATAAGTTATGTAGTAAGAGCCACGTCGTGCATTCATGGCTGCCCCTCTCTATCCCTTACAAGTGCAGGGATGTCCTACGTCTGCATAGCGACAAGGCTAAGGCGCGCGCGTATTTCGCGTCGTCCTTCAGCCGATTGTTAGGCAAAGCTACCTTGGGCAACCCTCTTTCATAGCGGCCCAAGCCAAAATATTCATTTGCTCATGCCAACGTGCTGGATTGTTCGCTAGAAACTTATCGAGAATCGCTACGACTTGCTCATCTGTCATTCCAACCACACATGTTTCTATCCAGCGCAATTCTTTCTTAGGGGCGTCAAATATAGGCGACATAAATGCCCCGTCAAGAAATCCCATCGCATACCCACGCTTTCCAGCATAGCTAAGCTCGCGAAATGAATTACCCGTCAGAAACCCCTTCTTTATCTCAACCGGATGCTTCGGCTCCGCATAACACAAAACCGCTGCAATGAGCACACCTGTTAGTACTGTAAGCACTATCATTGCTGTTCCGAATTGTTGCCTAACGTTCGGTTTGAGGGGCGCGAGCGCAAGCGGCCTTTTCAAAGAAGGTGTTACGCGAACGTGCGGCTTCACCATTGCAGGAGTGCCCCAACAGCCACCAACATCAAACCTCCCCAAAACAGGCTCCGGACAATATATGTTTCCGTTGCCACAAATAATCCTGGGTTCTCTTTCTTCGCCCTTTCGACCACCTTGGAGAGCTCGCCCTCATACTGGCCTTTTGTGCGTACCGAGAAGGCTAATGCGACAGTTCCAGCAATCGTAAGCAGTAAGCCTATCTGCTGGCGAGTGATGCAGAGATCCATTTCTTGTTATTCCTCACGTCTAACGCCCACGCTCAACCGCGGGCGCATCCAATTCCGCGCTTGCTGCGCCCGTCGGCTGCAGAGCGAAGTTAGAGGGTAGCCGTGTCATAGCTCGCCGCAACAGGCGAAGATAACTCCAGGCACCGGTGAAGAACAGCGAGGCTATGTCGTAGGAGCAGTTCGTTGCGGCCTGGGCCACTGTGAACCTCGTCGTTAAACTTTCCACCGTGGAAGAGGTTGTTGCGGACGCGTCGAACAAGCTCCAAGACTTGATCCATCAGTTCGAATGTTGTAAAGCCCACTGTCGAGTCCCAGGCAAGTCCGTCAGGGGTTACCACCTGTCGCCAAGGCGGATGCAGCTCGAGGTAATCGACAGCTGCCGCACAGCTAGGATCCTGGCGCACCTTGGCGAGATCGAGGGAGCTACCGAAGAGAGGCCAATCTGGCTTGGCCTTCTGAAGGTCGCCAGTAACAAAGCCAGCAGCCTTCAACGCAAACTCGAACCGGGCGAACGTCAGGAAGAACTCGAACAGTAGATCGTGATCAAGTCCGACGTTCTGCAGAAACCGCTTGCTCATTCTGCCCTCTAACGCTGAGGATCAGCCGCCAGAGTGTAACGGGGGGCGGCTACATCCCACTGTTTGGCAGTCATCAAGTCCTTCCAAAGTTGCCACCACTTTTTCTTTCCCATCTGTTCATTGCTTTCGTGTTTACTGAGAAATTCCTCGCGACGCTTTTTGCGAACCGCTTCTTCGCCTCCGAGTTCATTGAGACGAGTATCGGAGTAAACACAAATGAGAACCATATGTTTATCTTCGGTAAAAAAGAGCTGACCCATGTACTCCACGCGGCCATCCACAACACTAATCCTGTTCTTATCGAACAGCGTTGAAGTTACCGATCGAACCTGGCGATCATCGTTAAATCCGACCCCGACTAATGCGTCGAGCGTTGGCTTGGTAATGTTGTCCACATCTGCCCGGCTACCCTCACTGATTGAAGTGGAATAAATGATTTCAACTTCGATGTCGTTCGCTGCGATAGGCGTATCAATTCTCTTCCGGGCTTCACATCGTACTGCCTGAATGTATTGCTGTTTATGTCTCCCAAGGTTGGGCTGATGATTCACGAATATCAAATACGACGGGGTGTCGTGACGGTGGTAGCGGATCACATCCTTTGGGCCCAATCATTCCTCCTGACTGTCTAATCATTGAGTAGATCAGTCAGCCTATCTCCACTGATGAGTTTTGTAGTTACGGCAAATCCTATAAGCTTTTTGAGAACGTGGCAAGAAATTTCAGCGAGATTGCTTCGCTGCGCTCGCAATGACAGACCCCCTCACCCCCACCCTCTCCCTCCGGGGGAGAGGGAATCCTGTTGGGGTGCCCATGGAGAACCTAAGGGCGACCACACAGGGTCGCCCCTACATCGGAGACAGGACAACATTCACAATGAGATTGCTTCGCTGCGCTCGCAATGACGGGATTTGGGTTTATGAGAAAGCGGGCCAGGCTACAGCAACGCGTGCAGTTTGCCCAAAGTCTCCTGGACGACCTCCGGCGGAGCGGCATCCTTTTTCCTCGCGCGCCGCGCGCGCCAATCCAGGCTTTTCACCTGATCGGCCAAGACCACTCCTGAGAGTCCCCGCTTGACGGCCAGCGCCACCTCAAAGGGATAGCCTTTGACCCTGCTGGTAATCGGACAACACAGCATCAAGCCGCTGCGGCGATTGTACGCGGATGGTGAGAGCACCAGTGCGGGCCGATGGCCGGCCTGCTCGTGGCCCGCTTGTGGGTCGAACTCCAGCCACACGACATCTCCTCGATCCGGAACGTAGGCCCGGCCCGCCATCAGAGCAGCTCGCGACCGACCGGCGGGCCAAACTCGACCGCCTCATGGATGTTCCGCTTCGTGATCCCCTTGACGAGGCTCTCGAGCCGGAAGTCGCGGCGCAGCCTGGGTTTCAGGACGATGTTGCCTCGTACCACGTCGATGTCGAATGAATCGCGGGGGTGGACACCCGCCTTCTCGACAATGCTTTTGGGCACGCGGACTGCCACGCTGTTCCCCCACTTCTGAGCGCTGGTTTTCATACAGTCCTCCCCTCCGTATCTACATGGTAGATACTACCGTGGAGCCTCTCCCGTGTCAACAATGGACGCAAGAAGGGGGACAGGCACGCCTCGGAAGGCGAGCCAGTCCCCGTGCCGTCTCAGCCTAACAGGCTGCTCAAAAAGGCTAGCCAACGCGGCCGCAGGGAGCGAGGACCCTGAGGCGTACTGAAGAAGTACGTTGAGGGGTTCGAGCGACTGAGAACAAAGTTGGGAGGCTTTTTCAGCAGCCTGTCAGTGGTAGCTTTCGGAGTCGGTCGGGAACTTGCCCTGCTCGACTTCTTCGCGGTAGCGGCGGAGGGCTTGCAGCGCGTCGGCTTTCAGGTGCGCGTAGGGCTTGACGAACTTGGGGGCGAACTGATCGAAGAGGCCCAGCAGGTCGTAGAGGACCAGCACCTGGCCGTCGCATGCCGAGCCCGCGCCGATCCCGATGGTGGGGATCGCCAGCGTCTGGGTGATCGTCTTGGCCAGCTTGGCCGGCACGGCTTCCAGCACAATCGCGAAGGCCCCGGCAGCTTCCAACGCGCGCGCGTCGTTTAACAACACCTCCGCCTGATCCGCGGCCTTGCCCTGAACCTTGTACCCGCCGTATTGATGGACCGATTGCGGGGTCATGCCGAGGTGGCCCATGACCGGGATGCCGAAGCGGGTCATCGCCGCCACTCGATCCACCACCGCCGCGCCGCCCTCCAGCTTGACCGCCGCGGCCCCTGCCTGAAGAAATCGTCCGGCGTTCCGGACCGCCTCGTCCACGGAAACTTGATAGGACAGGAACGGCATGTCGCCGATCACCAGCGCGCGCTGGGCGGCTCCGGCCACCAAGCGCGTGTGGTAGAGCATGTCCTCCATCGTCACGGACAGCGTGTCCTTCTTGCCCTGGACCACCACGCCCAGCGAGTCCCCCACGAGAATCACCTCGAGGCCGGCTTCCTCCACAATGCGCGTAAAGAGGGCATCATATGCGGTGACCATCACGATCTTGCGGCCCTCCGCCTTGCGCTTGCGAAAATCGTGGATGGTCATGCGAGTTCCGCCTTCTGGAGGATTTCGGGCAGGCGGTCCACGGCTTTGACGGCCATGATGTGGACCCCGTCGCAGTGGGGGCGCACCGCTTTGATCGTGCGCACCGCGATCTGGACCCCGACATCCAGCGCCCGCTCGTCACCGGCCGCCTTCAGCTCGTCGATGATGGCCTGGGGCACGTCTACGCCGGGAATGTTCGCGTTCATGAATTCCGCCATCTTGGCCGATCTTAAGACCAGAATCCCCGCCAACACCTTGACCGGAAATTTCCGGACGGCCTTCATGAATACCTTGAACTTCTCCACATCGTAAAAGGCCTGAGTCTGGAAGAACCTCGTGCCGGCGTTCACCTTCATTTCAACCTTTGCCAGCATGGGTCCCGGCGGGTCCTGCTCCGGCGTGACGGCCGCACCGATGAAGAGGTCCGCCGGTCCTAGGAGTTTGTGGCCGGCAAGGTCTTTCCCCTGATTCAGCGAGTGGATCACCTGCATGATGCCGACGGAATCGAGGTCATAGACCGGCTTCGCGTCCTTATGGTCCCCGACGGTGGGATAATCGCCGGTCAGGCAGAGGATGTTCCGTATCCCCAGGATGTGCGCGGACAGGAGGTCGGACTGGATGGCCAGGCGGTTGCGGTCGCGGCAGGTCATCTGCATGACCGGGTCGTGCCCCATCTCATAGAGCAGCCGGCAGACCGACAGGGAGCCGGCCCGCAAGATCGCGGCCGTATTGTCGGTGACGTTGACGCCGTGGACCTTGCCCAACAAGGCCTTGGCGTTATCCATGATGTGGGAGACGTCCGTGCCCTTGGGCGGATTGTACTCCACCGTCGTGACGAACTGGCCCGACTCCAGGACTTCTCGCAAGCGTCGGAGACCCATTGCCTTCACCGCCCTCCCTTCCCCATCGTAGCGGGAGGGGTGCGCGCCGCAGCCCGCTGGGCAGATTCAAGGGTATTCTGCAGCAACATGGCGATCGTCATCGGTCCGACGCCGCCTGGCACCGGCGAGATCCACCCGGCCTTCTGACTCACGCCTTCAAAATCCACATCGCCGACGAATTTGCCCTCCACCGTGCGATTCACGCCCACGTCCACCACCACCGCGCCCTCGCGCACCATGTCCGCCGTCACGAACCTGGCCTTGCCGATGGCCACGACCAGAATCTCGGCCTCGCGGCAGACCGCCGGCAAGTCCTTCGTCTTGGAATGACAGATCGTCACGGTCGCGTGCCGATGGAGCAGCATCAAAGCCACGGGCTTGCCCACGATGTTGCTGCGCCCCACGACCACCGCCCGCTTGCCGGCGATCCCCACCCCTGTCGATTCGATCATCTTGATGACGCCGCGGGGCGTGCAGGCCTCAAAAATGGGAGTACCCTCCACGAGCCGGCCCATGTTGTAGGGATGAAACCCGTCCGCGTCCTTCTCAGGCAGGACCGCGTTCAGGACGATTTGGCTGTCGATCTGCTTCGGCAAGGGAAGCTGGACGAGGATGCCGTGTATCTGGGGATCGTGATTCACCTTGTCGATCAGGGCCAGGAGCTCGGCCTGGCTGGTCGAGGCCGGCAGCTTGTGGTCCGCCACATGGATGCCGACCGCCTGGCAGGCCTTCTCCTTGTTCTTGACGTAGAGATGGGACGCGGGGTCGTCGCCGACCAGGATCGCCGCAAGACCGGGCTTGACTCCCGACGCCGCCAGGAGCGCCGCCGCGTCTTTGGCGATCTGGTCCCGCACCGCCTGCGAGAGCGCCTTGCCGTCTATGAGTTGGGCCGCCACCTCGACCTCCCTGTTGCTCGCGAGCGAGCACTCTCTCGACGTGGCGCAGAATAACAAGCGCCCTTGTTTGGAGTCAAGGAATCGTAGTAGAGTGCGCGCGTGACTTCACTGTCGCGCATCACACGAACACTCCCCTCAGGACTGCTCCTCGTGCTCCTTCCGACCACGGTCGCCCTGGCGCTGCAAATCA
>Ga0137374_10007668_pt1 | contig 12816 bp, 10 predicted proteins | sample SagtaG_20_FD_104811 | JGI IMG/M metagenome (GOLD analysis project Ga0137374, IMG submission 104811) | Vadose zone soil microbial communities from Sagehorn Ranch, Mendocino, California, USA - Sage1_R_100_16 metaG | ecosystem: Environmental > Terrestrial > Soil > Vadose zone | place: USA...
CACGACTACAAGAACGCGGGCGGCATGGCGCTGGTCACCGACAAGCCATCAGGGAGTTGCGGGGCGGCGTCGATGATGTTCACCGCCGACGGCCGGAATGCGGCCACCCAAGCCACCGACCTGTACAAGCGCTTCGACACCGGCGAGGACGAGCTCTACGTGCGCTGGTACGCCAAGTACCAGGCGGGCGCGCCCTGGCACCACACGGGCGTGTGGTTCGGCGGCTACAACCCACCCAGCGACTGGCCGAACCCACAAGCGGGAATCAGGCCTCTCGGAAGCGACCGGGTTTCCTTCGCCATAGAGCCGGTGTGGGGCAGCGGCGGTCCCAACCCGGTCTTCGATTTCTATAACTACTGGATGAAGATGCACACCTGCTCGGGCTGCGGCGGCGCCTACTGGGGCAACGCGCTCATCAGCCGAACCGCCTTCACGGCCTCCGACAACACGTGGGCGTGCGTCGAGGTTCACGCCAAACTCAACACCGACATGGCGTCGGACGCTGGCGCGGCGCTCGAAGTGTGGAAGAACGACATCCTCATCCAGCGCTTCCCCGATACCACGGGGATCGGGTACTGGGTGCAGGACCACTTCTGCCCGGCGGGCGCCGACGGCTCGCAGTGCAACTACTCGCCCACAGCAGCGGGCCCGCCAGACATCCAGTTCCGGACCACGACGGATCTGAAGCTGAATGCCTTCTGGCCGCAGAACTACATCACCGACCCGGCCGCGGGCAGCGTCTGGTTTGACGACATGGTCGTAGCCACGCAGCGTATCGGTTGCGTCCGCTAGACCGGCACGCGGAGAAAATCAGTAGTCCCCGAGTCGCACCATTACCCGGTCACCACCAGCGCCACGATGCCCCAGGCGTTGGACGGAGATGAGAAAATAGGTCGGGGCGAAGATGACGAGGCCGGTGATCAGATCTCCCAATTCGAAAACAGCACACCGCGGCCCGGATGGGGCTCTTGATACCCCTCGTAGGTCATCCGGAGGTCGGTCCAGCGGACGCGATAGCCGCGGGCCACGAGCCGGCGGAAGGCGTCGTCGAAGCGGGTCTGGCATCGCACGGCGACGCGACGGATGCCGGCGCGGGCCGCGGCGGCTTCGGTCGCCGCGATCGCGGCATCGAACGTGTGCGGGTCGCGGGCGGCGAGCTTGAGCACGCGCACCTCGTCCTTCGGCCGGCCCTCGGCGAGCGGCGCCGAGTGCCACAGCACCAGCCCGTCCAGTCCGTCGTCCCCGTCGACGAGCGACGTGTCGCCGAGACCGAGCTCCGCGGTGAGCAGGATCTCGCGAGTGAAGTCGTAGCCCGGGGCGAGTGCGACGACGAGCTGGCGCGCCGCCTCGAGCGCCTGGCCGCCCGCCGCGCCCTTGCGCTGAGACAACAGCACCGGGGCGTGATGCCCGCGCGTGACGATGTCGTTCGTCAGCGTCACCGTGAGATGGCCGGGGAAGAATCCGAGCCGCGCGTAGAAGCCGATGTTCTCCACGGTGCGGGGCATGGTCTCGAGGCCCAGCGTCGCCACGTCCTGCTCGAGCAGCCAGTCGAGCGCCGTCCGGACGATGGTCTTCCCCACCCCCGCGCCCTGGCGATCGGGCCGGACGGCGAGGGGTCCCATCCACCCCTCGGCGCCCGAGCGGTGGGCGATGTTGAAGGCGACGACGTGCCCGGCCTCATCGCGCCACAGCATCGCGCCCAGGCCGGCGTCGAGCAGGGCGTAGCGCCACACGTGGGGATTGAGGTGCGGCACACGCACGCCCACGAGCCCGTCGCGGCGGTACCGGTCGGTGAACGCGTCGGCGAAGACGCGGTTCAGCTCCTCGGTGTCGCGCTCGCCCGCGGGCTCGGGCCCGTAGACCTGACGCTCAGGCAGCCACGCCCGCATCGGCGGCTCCTAGGGTGGCAGTGTCGTCCCGGACGACGCTTGCGCCGCGCGCCGAGTCGAAGTCCACGCGGATCACTCGATCGAGGCCCTCACGCACCTGCTCAATGTGCGTGATCAGGATGACCTGGGGGAAGCGGTCGGCCAGGCGGCGCAACAGGCCGACGACGTGCAGGCGCCGGGCCTCGTCGAGTGAGCCGAAGATCTCGTCGAGCACGAGCAACGACAGCGGCTGGCCCGCCCGCTCGGCGATCATCTGCGAGATCGCGAGCCGCAGCACGAGGCTCGCGATGTCCTCCTCGCCGCCCGAGATGACCGGCTTCGGGACGCCGCCCTCGAGGATCGTGAGGGTGTAGTCCTCCGTCAGCTCGAGCTCGTCGTAGCGGCCGTCGGTCAGGTCGGCGAGGAAGCCGGAGGCGAGCTCGGCGATCTCGGGGCGCATGCGCGCGTTCAGCTCGCCCCGCAGGTCCGAGAACGCGCGGTCCAGCTCGTTGTGGAGTCGCTGGCGTCCCTTGAGCGCGGCGATCTGGCGCTCGCGCTGCGCCCGCTCGGCTTCCCGTCGCTTCGCCTCTGCCAGGTCGTCTTCGGCGCGGGTCAGCTCGCCGCGGGCCTCGACGACCGCCAGCTCGGCCTCGCGCAGGGCACCCACCGCCCGATCGTAGCGATCCTTCGCCTGCCGGTACTCGGGGTCCGAGAAGCCCTCCGCACGGACCGCCTCGGTCAGCTCCCGCACCCGCCGCTCGCCGGTCGAGAGCTGCTGCTCCGCCCGCACGGCCTCCTTCACGAGACGCTCCGCGCGCCGGGCGCGCTCCTCCAACGCGGCCGCCTCGAGCGCGATCGGCTCGAGCTTCGCAAGCTCGGCCCGCACCGCGTCGTGTCGCGCCGCGTCGTAGCCGGCGGGCCGCGCGGTGAGCTGGCGCTCGAGGTCGCCCGCCCGCCGCCGCGCGCCCTCGAGCTGCGCGCTCGCGCGATCGCGCTCCTCGACCTGCGCCCGCAGCTCCCCCGCCCGAGCACTGGCGCGGCGGCTTTCCTCGAGCACGCGGTCTCGCTCGGCCTCCACGTCGAGCAGCTTGGCGGGCGGCTGGGCGAGCTGCTCGAGCCGCTGCCGGAAATACTTCCCGTCCCCCGTGATCACTTCGAGCTGGGCATCGAGCAGCGCGAGAACGCCCGCGTATTCCGGGCCGAGCGGCCGCTTGCAGGTGGGACACGTCCCCTCCGGGCCGAGCTTCACGATCTGGTCGCGCTGCTCCTTCACTTCTTCGTACAGTTTGAGCAGCTCGGTGCGCTTCGTCTCGGCATACTGCCGGTCCCGCACCCACACCGTGCGCTCTTCCTCCGCGGCGCGCTCGACCGCCTCGCCGCGCTCGTGCAGTCCCCGCGCCGCCGCATCCGCCCGGGCGAGAGCCTCCGCCACGTCGCCGAGCTCGGTGAGGCGACGCTCCAGCATTCGGACGGCGCGGGCCAGCTCGGCGAGCTGCGCCTCTTCCGCCCGCCGTGCCGCCGTCTCACGCTGCAGCCCTTCGAGGGCCGCGACCTCCTGCTTGAGCCGGGCCGCGGGCGCGAGCTCCGCGCCGAGCAGGCGCAGCTGCTCCCGGGCGGCAAGCGCATCCGCGAGCTCCTTGTCGAGCCGCTGGAAGTCCTGGCGCGACGACACTACCGCCTGCTCCGCCATACGCCGCTCGCCGTCGAGCGACAGCGTGCGCTCGCGGCGGGCCATCCACTCGTTCCAGCGCGGCTCCTCGCGGCCCAGCGCGGCCTCCGCGGCCCGGCGCGCGGCGTCCGCACCCTGCGCCGACGTCCGGGCCCCCGCCAGCCGCTGTTCGGCGGCGTGCCGCGCGGCGGCGAGCGCCGCGCCGTCCGGGAGGCCGGCCTCGAGACCCCGCACCTCCGCCGCTACGGCGTTGCGGACTTCGCGCACGCGCTCCTGCGCCTCGCGCAGGCGCTCGTAGCCGAGCACGCGCGACAGGAACGCCGCCCGCTCGGTCTTGCCGAGCGCCGCCATCACCGCCAGCTCCTTTTGGCCGGTGAAGTAGGTGTTGAAGAACTCGTCGTGCGTCATGCCCAGCGTGCGCTCGAGCTTGTCGGTGACCGCCTTGAGGGAATTCGCGATCACCTGGCCGTCCTGGTGGAGCGCCGCGGTGGAGAGCCCGCGTGTCACGCGATACTCGTGGGCGCCGAGCCGGAACTCGAGGTCCACCTCGACGCCCGCCCGGCCCTTCGCACCGAGCCGGCGGATCGAGTCCTTGTCCCCGCGCACCGCCTGCGCGCCGTACAGCGCCCAGGCGATCGCCTCGAGGATCGTCGTCTTGCCGGAGCCGTTCGGCCCGATGATCCCCGTGATCCCGGGACCGAATTCGAGCTCGGTGTCGGCGTGCTGCCGGAAGTTCACGAGACGGAGCCGCAGCAGCTGCATCAGCTCCCCTCCTCCCCCTTCCCCTCCCCCTCACCCGCCCCGCCCAGCTGCGCCACGTACTCGACGCCGAGCCGCACGAACTCGACGCGGTCCAAGTCGGCGTCGAGCGGCCGGTGCTCGAGGAACTCCTGGACCGTCTCGGGGAGCGTCTGTCGGCGCCCGACGGCGCCCGACGCCTCCACGCGGTGGACCTCGGGACGGCGCAGATCGAGCTGGAAGTGGAACGCGCGGGCCTTGTAGGCGCGGATCGCGGCATGATCCAGGTCCCGGGCGGTGGCCCGTGACACGTCGAACACCAGCTGTCGCACGATCTGATCGTCGATCGCCGGCTTCGCGCCGGCGACGGCGGCGGCTATCCGCTCGTCCAGCGCTCTGGGCGTGAGACCCTTGCCCTCGATCGGCGGTAGCTCGATGTGACGCCGCACCGCCGGAACCCGGCGAAACTCGACCTTCGCGCCCGGCACCTGAACGAGCAGGTACCCCTTTCCGCGGAGCCCATACTCCTCTTCGTCGCTCATCTGCCCCCAGGGGTTGGGAGCGACGTACTCAAGGCTGCCTGCATACCACGCATTAGCCTCTACCTGGTGAGCCACGTGGTAGTGTCCCAGGGCGACGTAGTCCCACTGTGCCGGAGCGAGATCCTGTAGGTCGATCGACGCACCGCCGTACTCCATCGTCCCGCGACGTTCTCCCACGCCGGGCAGATGACCGTGGACGGCCAGGACGTTGAAGGTCGTGCCTCGCTGGGGCCGCATGGACGGGCGTTCGGCCTGCGCGATTGCTTGGTGCGGCACGGCGAGGACCGAGCAATCGAGTTTCGAAAACGTGAGACGCCGCGCTTGCTCCACCACGACCTCCACGGCCAACGCTGCGTACAGCGGGAGGATGCTGCGCGTCTCCGCCGAGCGAGGCGTGTCGTGCTCTCCCCCGATCATGACGATCGGCGCATCCGGGAGGCCCGCGCGCAGGCGATGCAGCTGTTGGAAGAGAAAGAGAATAGCCGGGTTCGTGGGCCGTACGGAATGAAACACATCTCCCGCGAGGATGATCAGGTCCGGACGTTGAGCCAACAGGTCGTCCACCGCCCGGCGGAACGCCTCGGCGACGTCGGCCTCGCGCTGATTCCCCCCCCGCGGCGTCTGCCGGTCGTACTGGCGGAAGCCGAGGTGCAGGTCGGCGAGGTGCGCGAGCTTCACCGCGTCACTTGGCCTCGGTGAGCTGGAGCGACGTCTGCTGCGTCATGGCCATCGTCATCTCGGGTTGACCCCGAGCCCCGCTCTTCATCTTGATCGTCCCGCCCATCATCGCGCGCACCTGGGCACTCCGCCTGAGCGAGTACAACTGTTCTCCTGAGAGATTGCCGGAGAGCCGGAGCGTGCCGGTCTGCGGGGCCCCACCCTCGCCCCGCTGCGTGAGGGTGATCGGCTCGTCCGGAAAGCTCGTCTCGATACCGAGCAGCACGGAGGTGTCCGCGCCGGTAATCTGGATCTCCTTGACGGTGATCTTGGTGCGCGACTTCAGCGGACGACTCGCGTTCAACGCCTGGTGGCCGAGCGGCAGCTCGTGCTCCGCCACCCAGGAGTCGCCCACGCCCACCGGCCCCTCGGGGAGCGGGAACACCATGGCTTTCATGCTGCTCCCCAATTGCTCCGTCACCGGAGAGGGGGCGCCGGTCAGCCCGCTAAAGGCGGCGCTGAGCACGTGCATGCGCTCGTCGTACACGATGTCGCTCCGCATCCCGCGCATCCGGTCGAGCGCCGGCCGCATGGCGCCCGGGCCCATCCCCGGGGCGTCGAGCGAGGTCGAGTCGAACGTCACGGTCACGGCCACCCCACCCTGCGCCGGGCCCTTCACCAGCTGGGTGTAGTACATGCGCATCCGGAAGGTCTGCTCGGGCATGGCGCTCATCGGCCCGCCTTCGAAGCGCATCGCGTTCTGTTGATCGAGCGCGTAGTGGTAGGCCGCACCCGCCGGCGGATGGTAGCGCAGGGTGATCCTGGGTCCGCTCGCACCACGGCGGCAGCCGCCGATCGTGACGAGCACCGTCGCGGCGAGAGCGAGTGAACGGGCAGCGAGCATGCGAGGACTCCTATCGCTTCAGTACGGTTCGTCAGAGATCGGATTCAGCGGCGACACGCTCTCGCGAGCGGTGGCCGGAGCGGCGGCGACGCGGCCGCCCAGCTGCCTCTTGAAGTGCGCGAACGCGTCCTGGGGCCTGGCCTGCCGCGTGTGCGCGAGGGCGCGGCGCACGTCCTCCTCCCGCCGGTCGGCGAGCAGATCCTTCACCAGGTTCGGTCGCACCCGGCGGTCGAGCTTCACGAGCTGTCGCGCCACCGCGTCCTCGAACGGCAGGTCCGCCGCGGGCGGGAACCGCTCCACGCCGTCCCGGCCGCGCAGCACCGCCGGTCGCGGGAAGCGCACGAAGATGGGCTGCGTAAAGTGCGGGTGACGCACCATCAGCTCCCCGATCGGGAGCGTGGCGAGCTTGATCTTGATGGCGGGCGAGAGCACCTGGTAGCCGGGCGTCGCGAGCTCATCCGAGTCCATGCGGCCGAAGACGATCGTCCCCGCGTTCCCCACCACCCGCCGGTGCACCTGGGAGCGGAATTGTTCGGCGCCGAACAGCACCAGACCAAGGTAACGCCCGCGCTCCGAGATATCGAGCAGCATTTTCTTCACGTACGTCTCGGGGCCGTCGCCCGGCGCGTACTTGTTCAGCTCGTCGACGAACACGACGACGGCGTCGACGCCCAAGTCGCGGCGCTCGAGGTGCTCGCGCAGCTTCGACACCGCCCGCGCGAACACCAAATCCTGGCCGAGCGGATCGACGTTCGCCACATCGACCACGTACACGGCGCGGTCCTCGAACCGGCCCCACGGCAAATCGTTCGACGGGCCGTCATCGGTCACCAGGCCCTTGCAGCGCGTGGAGATGTTTGACAGGCGATTGCGCACCTTGCGGATCGTCGCGATGTGGTGCGTGCGCCACGTATCCCCCCGTGCGGACAGCTCCAAGCCGTCGAAAATCGACCGGAACAGCCGTTCCAGGTCGGCGAAGGTGAGCACGCGATGCGCCCCGCCGAACCCGTCGTCGAACTCCTTGTCCACGACGCGGTCCGACAGGAAGTCGATGAACGCGTCGGCCTTAGCATCGATGTCGTCGCGGTTGAGCAGGACCTCGGCGTAGTCCAGCACCTCGCGCAGGCCCCACACCAGCGGCTCCACGTCGCTCACCAGGTCGGGATGTGTGCGCAGCGTGTTCAGGTTCACCCCGTCGGCCTTGAAGGGGGCGTAATAGCGCACCCGCTCGAACGGCCGCGCCGGCACGGCGAGCCGCTCGTAGCGACGACGGTCTTCGTCCTCGAGGGCGCCGGGCTGGTCGAGGAAACACAGATCGGGACCCTTCACGTTGAAGCACACCGCGGCGATCCGCCCCTTGTGGGGCGGGAAGTGCTGGAAGATGGACCCGAGCAAGAACTCCACCGCGCTCGTCTTGGTGGCGAGCCCGGAGACGCCGGAGATGTTCAGGTGCGCGGCTTCCGGTCCGAGCAGGAAATCGGCGTCCAGGTAGACCGGCGCCTCGAGCCCGCCCGACGTGTAGAGACCCACGGGAATAGCAGTAGGCTGTGCCCCACCGAGATAGGCGTCCATGCGGAGCGCCTGCGCCACGTCGACGTCGCTCGCGACGTGCACCTGCCCGAGCGGGACCGGCTGCAGCGGCTCCTCGGGCCGCTGACGCAGCACCGCCGCGGTCCAGAGCCGGATCTCCTGGCGGACCGTCGGACTGTCGGCGGCCTTCGCCGGATCTCCCTCGGCGCCGACAACGTCGTGCAGCGGGGTCGCCAGGTCGGAGTAGGCGAACCCATCCGTCACGACGCCATACACCACCTTTCCCGCTCCCTGCTCCCCGCTCCCTGCTCCCTCGACCCTCACGATCGCCCCGATCCCGATGCTCGTCTCGTTCGCGGTCCAGAAGTGGAATTGGTGCGGAGTCGCGGGCTTCTGCTCGGTGGCGACGACGCGACCGATGGGGGGAGGATCGCGTCGCTCGATCACGATCCGGTCCTCGGGAGCCGAGAGCCGGGATGCGGGATGCGGGATGCGGGATGCGAGACGAGGTCGCGCGGGGCGCGTACCCTCAAATAAGTCTCCACGTCATGGATAGGATAAAGTAACCGATCCCAGCGCCGGTCGGGGGTCGCGAGCGGTGCACGCTCGTCCACGAGCCACGCCGAGATTCGGGACGCGCGCACGACCGTGTCGGGATGGGCGCGCGCTTCGACTCGCAGCAGCCCGTACAACAGGTCGTTCCCCTCCCAGGGCCACAGCCGGAGGTACCAGGAATAGATCTCGCGGCGCGCGCCGCGGCGCTTCGGCCGGAACACGCTGGTGCGGTGGGCGGCGGGGAGGGTCAGCGCGCGCTCGAGCTCCGGGCCCTCGAAGTACTCGGCACCGTGACTCTTGACGACGCCCAGCGCGCGCGGGTGCGCGGACAGCGCGGGGGAATCGGAGAGCACCCCATCCACGACGAGCCACTCGTCGGAGCCGAGCCTCGCGAGCCGCTGCTCCGCCAGCCGCCGCTCGAGCGCGGCGCGGGCTTTCTGCACTTCGACTCGTGCGGCCGGCAGGGCGCGGGCAGGCTGGGCGGCGTCCTCCGCGGCGATCTCGACGACACGGACCCCCGTTCCCTCGAGCGCCCCGCGCACGGCGTCGGGCAAGCGGTCGAGCCGGGTGATGGCAAGCTCGTCCGCGTCCTCGGCGATCGTGCGGGGGCGGCGATCGGCCCCCCGGAGGCGGATCGCGGCGGCGACGTACGCCCGTACGATGGGCGTGACCCCCGCGTACCCCACCACGCGCCACTGCTCGATGCCGTCGAGAAACCCGACGGCCGCGGGCGCCAGCGCGCGCGCGCCCACCAGTGAGTGCACCCGGAGCGTGGGATCCTCCACCGGGTCGGCGCCCGTGAACTCCTCGAGATCGCTGCGGCCGACGCTCGCGTCGGGGACGTAGGATGCCGGCACCACCCCCGCCGCGAGGATCGCATCGACCCAGGAGCGCGACACGGTCAGCGTGTCCGCAGCGCCCAGCCGAGGTAGGTAACGCTCAGATCGTCGGTCAGCACCCGCCGCCCGGTCCCGTCACCGGCACGCTCGACGCCTTTCATCTCCTGTACCACCATATCATGGCGGGCGAGCGCCTCGGTCAGATCCCCGGGGGTGAGGAAGCGTGCGAAGTCGTGGAACCCCTCGGGCATCGTGTGTTGTACGTACTCTTCGTGCCACACGACCTGCAGGAATCCGGCGATCGTGCGGTTGTGGGTGAGAAAGCCGAGCCCGCCGCCGGGCGCGAGCACGTGGGCAATGCCGGCGATGGTGCGCTCCAGGTCGTCGACGTGCTCCAGCACGTCGACGGCGAACACGAGGTCGAAGCCTCCTTCGAAGCCGGCGCCGCCCAAGTCCTCCGCCGTGCCGTGGCGGTAGTCGATGGCAAGACCCGAGCGCCGCGCGTGCTCCTTCGCCGCCGCCAGCGATTTCCCCGACGGGTCGATGCCGGTCACCGTCGCCCCCTCGGCGGCGAGCGTCTCGGCCAGGATGCCGCCACCGCACCCCACGTCGAGGACGCGCTTCCCCCCGAACCCGCCGAACACACGCCGGAAGTATTCGACCCGCAACGCGTTGAGCTCGTGCAGCCCGGCGAAGGGGCCCGCGTCGCTCCACCACACGCCGGGGACCCGCTCCACCAGGCGCTCGTACTTCTCGGGCTCCGAGAGCCCGCCGAGGCGGGGCAGCTGGTCGGACATGAGAGAGAAATCTACGGCGGGAGGGAGGATGGTGGAGGTTGGGGAGGTTGGGGGAGGATGGTGGAGGATGGTGGAGGTTTGGTGGAGGATGGTGGAGGTGACTACCGAGCGAGGGCACGGTAAAGCTGCCACGTGAGGAACCGGGCACGGCACTGGCGGTCGTTGAGGGCCGTCCAATCCTCGTCCGGGAGGAGCTCAGCCTCCCGGCAGAACCGCAGCGCGTAGCCGACTTCAGTGAGCGACGATAGGGAGATGTCGAGAAAGCGACGAAACTCCTTCCGGCTGCGCCGGGCGGATCCTTCTACGATGTTGACCGCGGCAGAGAAGGCGGCACGACGGATCTGTGAGGTGAGGCCATACCGCTCTTCGGTCGGGAAGGATTTGGTAACCCGGTAGACGGCAAGCGCGAGCTCGTGGCACTCACGCCAGACGTGAAGCTTTTCGTAGGGGGCCATGCACAGCAAGCTACGCAGCGCCTGTCAGCAGCCCTTACCATTTTGTCGCTCGATGGGCTCTTCTGCTGCCTTTCGACCTCCACCAACCTCCACCAACCTCACCAACCTCCCTAACCTCCACAACCTCCCGATAGGGTCAGGCCGTCGCTTCGACGTTGGGGAACGGGGGCACGTCGAGGAACCACAGGCCGGCAAGCCGCGAGTTCTTGTCCACCTCGACGAGCAGCAGGTCGGCGACGCGCACGACGCTGGCGACCCGCTGGCGCCCCACGCGGATGTGGAGCACCGACTCGGACTGGTTCTTCTCCACGGTGAGCGCGGTGTCCACCTCGACCGCGGCGACCCGCGGCTGCGACTTGCGGCCCGGAAACACGAGGCGTGCGTCCTTGGCGGGCTCCGGGATCGGGAGGTCGTCGCGCGTGCGGATGTCGTCCGGCCACGTGACGACGTCCACGCCGTGGATGCAACCGCCGGCGACGTCGATCACGACGAACGAGCCGTCGCCGCCCTCCAGGTCGACGGTCCCGTTGAGCCCGGTCGCCTTCCCGGTGCCTTTGCAGGCGACGGAGAGGATGTCAGTTTCCGGGTCCCAGCGATAGCTCACCTTGGGCAGCTTGCCCGCGAGTGGCTCGATCCGTGCTTCGAACTGCATCGGGAACCCGCCTTCCAGGCTTGGCGAAGGGCGGGTAATATAGGCCGCACTATCGGGAGGAGCCAGGACGATGCAGCGGCGGGAGTTTCTGGCGGCTGGCGCCGCCGTGATTGCGGATCGGCGATTGCGGATTGCGGATTCCTCCCCGCCCAATCCGAAATCCACAATCCGAAATCCGCAATCTGCCCAGGAGCCTTCCCTCGGCCCAGAGGTCTTCCAGCGCCGCCTCGAGCGGGCCCGGGGCGAGCTCAAGGCGCGCGGGCTCGACCTCCTCATCGCGACGCCCAGCACCAACTACGAGTACCTCACCGGCTACAACCCGGGGCGGAGCGAGCGGGTGATCGCCCTCCTCCTGCCGGTCACGGGCGCGCCGGCGATTGTCTGCCCTTCGTTCGAGGTGGAGCGCATCAAGCGCCACAGCGTCATCACCGAGCTGCACGGCTGGGAAGAGCAGGAGGATCCCCACGCCCTGCTGGCCGAGACCGTCCGCCGGCTCAGGCCGGGATCGGGGGGCGGCGGGGGCACCATCGCGCTCGAGTCGTCCACGGCGTATCAAACGTTTCTCCGGCTCGCTCGTGCGCTTCCGGGCTGGAAGGTCGTGGACGCTGCGCCGGTGACGGAGCGCTTACGCGTCATCAAGGCGCCCGAGGAGGTGGCCCTGCTGCGCCGCGCGATCGCGATCACGCTGGACGCCATGGCGGCGACCTTCGCCCAGCTCGCGGTCGGCGCCACGGAGGTCCAGGTGTCGCAAGCGTTGTCGCGAGAAATGGAGCAGCGCGGCGCGCCGGGAGGCGGGCTGGTGCAGTTCGGCCCGTCGAGCGCGCTGCCGCACGGCGGCCCTGCCGGCCCCAAGCTCGAGCGCGAGACGGTGGTCCTGATCGACTGCGGCTGCCGCGTGGGCGGCTACACCTCCGACATCACCCGCACCATCTGGTTCGGCGATCACCCGCCGGACGAGTTCCGCAGGGTGTTCAACGTGGTGCACGACGCCCAGACCGCCGCGATGGAGCTGGGGCGCCCCGGCACGCCGTGCGAGGAGATGGATCGCGCCGCCCGCAAGGTCATTACCGCTGCGGGCTACGGCCCGTTCTTCACGCACCGCCTCGGCCACGGGCTCGGCATGGATGGTCACGAGCCCGAGTATCTCGTCGAAGGCAACACGACGCGGCTCGAGCCCGGCATGGTGTTCACGATCGAGCCCGGGATCTATCAGCTCGGGAAGTTCGGGGTCAGGATCGAAGACGACTGTTTCATGACCGAGAACGGAGTGGAGGTGCTGAGTCGGCGGGCTTCCAAGCTCTAGGACGCTCGTTAGTCGCTGAGTTTTTTCGCGAATCCGATGATTCGATCGAGCGCCTTCTGGATGTTTTCCAGCGACGCCGCGTACGATAACCGCACGTAGCGATCGTCCCCGAACGCCGCGCCCGGCACGAGCGCCACACCGGTTGTGGTCACGAGGCGCGTGCAGAACTCCGTCCCCCTGATCCCTCCAAAGGAGTCCACCCGGAAGAAGAAGTAGAACGCGCCGAGCGGCTCGACGAACTCGACGCCGGGGAGCTCCTGACGGAAGCGCGCGACCACGACGTCCCGCCGCTTGCGGAACTCGGCCA
>Ga0137374_10007670_pt1 | contig 12813 bp, 10 predicted proteins | sample SagtaG_20_FD_104811 | JGI IMG/M metagenome (GOLD analysis project Ga0137374, IMG submission 104811) | Vadose zone soil microbial communities from Sagehorn Ranch, Mendocino, California, USA - Sage1_R_100_16 metaG | ecosystem: Environmental > Terrestrial > Soil > Vadose zone | place: USA...
CGAGGTGATCCCGGGCCAGGTCTGCGGACGGCGCTCCGTGAAGTCGATGAGCGCGGCACGTACCCGTTCGGGCGACGCACTGGTCTCGACGTCGAACTCCACTCGTGGCATGGCTTCCCTCCTCACGCGATCCCGCGATCTCTCAGCCAGTGTCGCCCACCCGTCGAGCTCTGCGTGGACTCGACAGGGGCCTGGTGGGACACGCCGCCGAGCCCGGCGACGTCAGCCTTCGCAGGATCGCGGGAGCCTTGGAGCACCTTCGAGGCTCTTCGCCGTAACACAACCGTTATCTGACGGACATTGACCCGAGGGGAGACGATGGCCAGAGTATGTGAGCGTTAACAATCTTCGCGAGCACTGCACAAGGGCCGTTGATGTGAACGTTAACAATCTGCCCCTCCGGCCCCAGGGCCGTTCCCCGTTGTAGAGGAGTGACATGAAGCTCGCGAAGCTGGCCGCCGCCACGGTGGGCCTGATCGTCGCCACCGGGCTTGCCGCCTGTGGCTCAACCACCAAGGCCTCCGACCAGGACCAGAGCGGCGGCGCGGCCGGCGCGCTCGTCGGCGTCACCATGCCGACCAAGTCCTCCGAGCGCTGGATCCACGATGGCCAGAACGTCAAGAGCCAGCTCGAGGCGCTCGGCTACAAGGTCGACCTGCAGTACGCCGAGAACGACATCCCGACCCAGGTGAACCAGATCGAGAACCAGATCACCAAGGGCGCGAAGCTACTGATCATCGCGTCGATCGACGGCACGGCGATCACCACCCAGCTGCAGGAGGCGGCCGACAAGCAGATCCCGGTCATCGCCTACGACCGCCTGATCCGCAAATCGCCGAACGTCGACTACTACGCCACCTTCGACAACTACAAGGTCGGCGTACAGCAGGCGACCTCGCTCCTGGTTGGCCTAGGCCTGAAGAAGGAGGACGGGTCTGACGGCACCGCCAAGGGCCCGTTCAACATCGAGCTGTTCGCCGGCTCGCCCGACGACAACAACGCCACCTTCTTCTTCAACGGCGCGATGGACACGCTCAAGCCGTACATCGACAAGGGCACGCTCGTGGTCAAGAGCGGCGAGACGGACTTCAAGACCGTCGCGATCCTGCGCTGGGACCCGGCGACGGCGCAGAAGCGCATGGAGGACCTGATCACCAAGACCTACTCCAAGGGAGACAAGGTCCAGGGCGTGCTGTCGCCGTACGACGGCCTGTCGATCGGCATCCTCTCGGCGCTCAAGAGCAGCGGCTACGGCACCGCCGGCCAGCCCTACCCGATCGTGAGCGGGCAGGACGCCGAGGTCGCCTCGGTCAAGTCGATCATCGCCCGTGAGCAGTTCGCCACGATCTACAAGGACACCCGGGAGCTTGCCAAGGTCACCGTGAAGATGGCCGACGCGGTCCTCAAGGGCGGCAAGCCGGAGGTCAACAACTCCACCGACTACAACAACGGCGTCAAGGTCGTCCCGTCCTACCTGCTCGACCCGGTGGTCGTCTACAAGGACAACTACAAGAAGGTCCTGGTCGACACCGCCTACTACACCGAGGGCCAGCTCAAGTAGTGGCGCGGGCGCGCGGCCGGTCACCCGGCCGGCCGGGCGCCCCACGCGGATCGATCAGCCAGCGGGCAGAAGGAGGGCGACATTGACCGACGTGATGCTGCAGATGAACGACATCACCAAGACGTTCCCCGGGGTGACCGCCCTCAAGGACGTCAACCTCACGGTCCGCCGCGGGGAGATTCACGCCATCTGCGGAGAGAACGGCGCCGGCAAGTCGACCCTGATGAAAGTCCTGTCGGGGGTCTACCCGCACGGCTCCTACACCGGCGAGATCACCTTCGACGGGCAGCCGTGCCGGTTCTCCGACATCCGCCACAGTGAGCGCCTGGGCATCGTGATCATCCATCAGGAACTGGCGCTGTGCCCGAACCTCTCGATCGAGGAGAACATCTTCCTCGGCAACGAACGGGCCGTACGCGGGGTCGTGGACTGGAACCGCACCCACGCGGAGGCTTCTGCGCTGCTGGAGCGCGTGGGGCTGCGGGAGCACCCGGCGACCCTGGCGATGGACCTCGGCGTCGGCAAGCAGCAGCTGGTCGAGATCGCCAAAGCGCTGTCGAAGCGGGTGCGGCTGCTCATCCTCGACGAGCCGACCGCCGCACTCAACGACGAGGACTCCGCGCACCTGCTGGATCTGCTGCGCGGCCTGCGCGACGAGGGGATCACCTGCGTGATCATCTCGCACAAGCTGAACGAGATAGAGGCGATCGCCGACTCGACGACGATCCTGCGGGACGGCCGCACGATCGAGACGCTCGACATGAAGAACGACGCCGTCACCGAGGAGCGCATCATCGCCGGCATGGTCGGCCGGGACCTGGAGCACCGGTTCCCCGAGCATGAGCCGAACATCGGCGAGGAGGTGTTGCGCATCGAGGACTGGACGGTGCACAGTCCCACCCAGCACGGGCGGGTCGTGGTCGCCGGGGCCGACCTCAGTCTGCGACGGGGCGAGATCGTGGGTCTGGCCGGGCTGATGGGCGCCGGCCGCACCGAGCTGGCGATGAGCGTCTTCGGCCGCAGCTACGGCATCGGCTTCTCCGGCCGGGTCTACAAAGACGGCCGAGAGGTCAACCTGAAGACCGTCGGCGACGCGATCCGACACGGAATCGCGTACGCGACGGAGGACCGCAAGCGCTACGGCCTCAACCTGATCGAGGACATCAAGCGCAACGTGTCGGCCGCCGCACTGGGCAAGCTGGCCACCCGGGGCTGGATCCACGAGAACGAGGAGTATCGGGTCGCCGACGGTTTCCGCACCAGCATGAACATCAAGGCCCCGAACGTCTCGGCACTCACGGGCAAGCTCAGCGGCGGCAACCAGCAGAAGGTCGTGCTGTCCAAGTGGCTGTTCACCGACGCCGACGTTCTCATCCTCGACGAGCCAACCCGCGGCATCGACGTCGGTGCCAAGTTTGAAATCTATTCGACGATCAACCAGATGGCCGACCAGGGCAAAGCCGTGCTGGTCATCTCCTCCGAGCTACCCGAGTTGCTAGGCATCTGCGACCGCATCTATGCGATGTCCGCCGGCCGGATCACCGGCCAGGTCTCGCGCGCGGATGCCACGCCCGAGCGGCTCATGCAGTTCATGACAAAGGTGAAGGAGCAGTAGTCACCATGACCAGTGTCGGCCCTACGACCAGCCCGAGCATCACCGTGCCGGTGGCGCCCGATGTCGCGGCGCAGGCAGTACCGGACCGTCTCGATGGCCGGCTCTTCTCGGCGAACCTGCGCCAGAACGGCATCTACATCGCGTTCGCGCTCATCATCGCCCTGTTCTCCATCCTCACGCACGGAGATCTGCTCGCTCCGCAGAACATCTCCAACCTGGTGGTGCAGAACTCCTACATCCTGATCCTCGCCATCGGGATGATCCTGATCATCATCTCCGGGCACATCGATCTGTCGGCCGGTTCGGTCGTCGCCGTCACCGGCGCGATCTCCGCCGTACTCATGGTCAACCATCATGTGCCGTGGCCGCTGGCGATCCTGATCACGCTGCTCGCCGGTGGCCTGATCGGCGCCTGGCAGGGCTACTGGGTGGCGTACTTCGGCATCCCCGCGTTCATCGTGACCCTCGCCGGCATGCTGATCTTCCGAGCGCTGACCCTCGCCGTGCTGGGCAACCAGGGCATCGGCCCGTTCCCCGACGAGGTACGCACGATCGCGAACGGCTTCATGCCGACCTACCTGGGCAACATCGGCCTCGGCCCGCTCGGCGGGGCCGACCTGTTCACCCTGCTGATCGGCGTGGCCTTCGTCGCAAGCATCGCGGTCACGCAATGGCGCAGCCGCGCCGGGCGCGTCCGCTACGGCCAGAAGGTCGAGCCGCTGGCGCTGTTGGTGGCGAGGATTGCCGTCGTGGCGATCGTGGTGATGACCGTCGTCGTCCAGCTTGCTCGATTCAAGAACCTGCCGTGGGTGCTGGTGCTGCTTGCGGTGCTGGTGCTGGCGTACTCGCTGCTGACCAACCGGGTCGTCTTCGGGCGTCACATCTACGCCATCGGCGGCAATCTCAACGCCGCCACGCTGTCCGGCATCAAGGTCAAGTCGGTCACCTTCTGGCTGTTCGTCAACATGGGCGTACTGGCGGCGGTGGCCGGCATCGTCTTCGCCGGGCGGCTCAACCAGGCCGGCCCGACCGCCGGCAACGGCTTCGAGCTGGACTGCATCGCCGCGGCGTTCATCGGCGGAGCGGCCGTCCAGGGTGGAGTCGGCAAGGTGGTCGGTGCGATCACCGGCGGCCTCATCATGGGCGTCATCAACAACGGCATGTCCCTCATCGGCGCCCCGAGCGAGCAGGTGATGCTCTTCAAGGGCCTGGTGCTGCTGGCCGCCGTCGCGTTCGACGTCTTCACCAAGCGCCGCGCCGGAGCCGTGCGATGAACCAGGCGCTCCGAGGAAGCTAAACGCGGTCGGTGGAGCTCCAGCCCTGCCGGTGCAGGCGTTCGACACCGTCGAGGAGGAGATCGATGCCGAACTCGAACTCGAACTGGTCGTCGCACCCGGGGCCGACGACGGTTTGCTGGTCGTGCGACCGGCTCGTGGCGACCGCCACGATGTTCGGAAATATCTCGGCCATCTGCCGGGCGGCGGCGGCCTGAAGCTCCGGGTCGGCGCTCTGCGAGTCGTCGTAGAGCTCTTGCGTGAAGCCGAAGATCCGGCTGCCCAGCGCGTGCATCACGTGGTGCGTCAGGTCCACGGACAGGCCGCCGGCAAGGAACATTCCGATCGTGGAGTCCATGTAGGCGAGTACGACCGGCGTCGGCGCCGCCTTCGATTCCATCACCCGCCGCACCCACGGGTGCCGGAGCAGTACCGTCCGCGCCGAGAGGATCCGCTGGCGCACCGCGGCCTGCCAGCCGAGCCGGCCATCCGGCGGATCGATCTCGGCGATGACGGCGTCGACCATGCCGTCGAGCAACTCCTCCTTGTTCGCCACGTGCTTGTAGAGGGCCATCGGCACCACGCCGAGCTCCTGCGACAGCTTCCGCATGCTCACCGCCTCGATGCCCGCCTGGTCAGCGAGAGCCACGGCCGTGCGAAGCACCCGGTCGCGGTTCAGGTGCTCCCGCTGTCCCGACTCCGTGCGCGCTGGCATCGACCCACCTTCCACACCTCTTGACAGGTGTACAGCGTACACCTACTGTCGTCTTGCACCGAGGTGTACGCCGTACACCTCGCGAATCAAGGAGGGGTTCACATGACCGCAACGAGGAGAACCGCGGTGGTCGCCGGGGTGCTGTATCTCGTCACCCACGTCACCTCGATCGGTGGGCTTGCCCTGTACGGCCCGGTTCTCAGCAAGTCCGGCTACATCGTCGGTTCCGTGACCGACACCCGTATGCTCCTGGGCGCCTTCCTCGAGGTGATCCTGGCGCTCGCCATCGTCGGCACCGCGGTCGCGCTGTACCCCGTCGTCAAGCGGCAGAACGAAGGCGTCGCTCTCGGCTACATGGGTCTTCGCACTCTCGAAGCCGGCATCATCGCCATCGGCGTCGTCCCCCTCCTCGCCGTCGTGACGCTTCGGCAGCACCTGACGGGGACCGCCGGCACCGACGTCGTCTCCCTCGGCAACGCCCTCGTGGCGTTCCACAACTGGACGTTCCTGCTCGGACCCAGCTACGTCTGCGGAACGAACACGGTGCTGATCGCGTACCTGATGTACCGGTCCGGCCTCGTGCCGCGGTTCATCCCCGTGCTCGGACTCATCGGCGGCCCGCTGGTCTTCGCCTCGGGAGCCGCCCAGATGTTCGGCCTCTTCGAGCAGGTCTCGGTCTGGGCAGCCATCGCCGCGCTGCCGATCTTCGCCTGGGAGGTCAGCCTCGCCCTGTACCTGATCCTCAAGGGCTTCCGGCCGTCGGCCGCGACGCGACCCGACACATCACCGGTCGCAGCCGGCGTCGAGCCGGTGGCCGCTTAAGCCAATGCCTGGCGCGGTCGCCCGGAGTTACGATCGAACGGTGCCGACGTCGGATCGAGCCACGGCGCAGCAGCCACCGCAGGAGCTGAGGTTCTGCCGGTCGGCCGACGGCGTGCGGATCGCCTACGCGCGACACGGCTCCGGGCCGCCGCTGGTGATCGCGACCTGCTGGCTGAGCCATCTGCAGCACGACTGGCAGAGCCCGGTGTGGCGTCACTTCCTCGACGACCTCGGCGAGATCGCCACCGTCATCCGGTACGACGAGCGGGGCTACGGCTTGTCGGACTGGAACGTCGACGACTTCGGCCTGGAGGCGCGGATCGCCGATCTCGAGGCGGTGGTCGACCACGCCGGGGTCGATCGCTTCGCGTTGATGGCCATGGCGCAGGGCGGCCCACCCGCCATCACGTACGCCCTACGGCATCCCGAACGAGTCTCGCGGCTGATCTTCTACGGCAGCTACGCGGCGGCGTACCGCGATCCGACACCGGAGGACCTTGAGCTCAGCGAGACGTTCCAGCGGCTGATCAAGGTCGGCTGGGCGCGGCCGGAGTCGGCGTTCCGGCGGGTGTTCACCTCGCTGATGATCCCCGGCGCCACCGAGGAGCAGATGCGTTGGCTCGACGAGCTCCAGCGCGTGGCCTCGTCGGCGAACAATGTCGCCGCGGCACGCCGGCAGCGCAGTCAGGACAACGTGGTCGAGCTGCTGGCGCGGGTCGACGTGCCGACGCTGGTGCTGCACTCGCGTGGCGACCGGATGAACGCCTTCGAGGAGGGGCGCTTCCTCGCGTCGATGATCGCCGGGGCTCGCTTCGTGGTGCTGGAGAGCTCGAACCACATCGTGCTCGGCGACGAGCCTGCCTGGCGGGTGTTCATGGACGAGGTCGCCGCGTTCATGGCCGCCGATGGCCGGCCCGAGACGCCCGCGGCCGGTGTCGACCCCGCCGCGCTGCTGTCGCCGCGGGAGCTCGGCGTACTCCGGCTGGCGGCGCAGGGACGGGACAACGCGAGCATCGCGGAGTCGCTGACCCTCAGCGTGCGCACGGTCGAGCGGCACCTGCAGAACGTGTACCTGAAGCTGGGCGTCGAGGGGAAGTCGGCCCGCGCGGCCGCGGTCGCCCGGCTACTCACGCGCGCCTGAGCCACTACGCGCATCCCGCCACCGGCGCGGCCGGAGCACGGCCGCGATTGGGTACACGCACCGACGCGCGACCAGCGCTCGCGTTCGTACCTTCGACGCATGAACGGCACCAGCACGGCCTTCCTCGCGATCCCGGAGCCGACCGCGGAGATCCAGCGCCTGTACGACGACAGCGTCGAGCGGCACGGATTCGTGATGAACTTGTCCCGGTTGTGGGCGCACCAGCCGGCCCTGCACGCCGGGCTGTTCGACCTGATCGGACAGGCGGTCCGCGCCGGCGGGCTCACGTTCCGCCAGCGGAGCGTGCTGGTCGTCGCCTGCGCGTCGGCGTTCGGTGACTCGTACTGTTCCCTTGCCTGGGGCAACAAGCTCGCCGGGGTGGCGGGTGAGTCCGCGGCCGGCGGCGTGCTGCGCGGCGACGACGACCTGCTGGACCCGGCGGAGCGAGCGCTGGCGCGCTGGGCCCGCACGATGGCCCGGAACCCCAGCTCGACCGAGGCCCAGGACGTGCAGCCGCTGCGCGACGCCGGGTACGACGACGCGCAGATCTTCGCGATCACGGTGTTCGTGGCGCTGCGGCTGGCCTTCGCGATCGTGAACGACGCGCTCGGCGCGCGGCCGGACGCCGAGCTGGTCGCCGCGGCTTCCACGCCGGTCCGCGACGCGATCACGTTCGGACGACCGGCATGCGTGAGCTAGAGCGCGGCCAGCTTGCCGGTCCGGGCCTGCTGGTACGGACAGCCGAGCTGGGCGAAGGTGATCGCGAACCGCACCAGCCGGCCATGGTCACGAGCCGCGAGCGCGTCCGCGCGTTCGACGATGGCGGTGGCGATCGGGTTGTCGCGGGCGGCGTACCGGCTGCGGTCGACGCGTTCGGCCGCGTCCGGACGGCCGGCGAGCACGGCGGCCTCGGCCCACAGGGCGGCGTACCAGGGACGCCACAGACCACTCCCCCAGTGCCGCCACACCCGGGTGTCGTCGACGTCGGCGCTGAGCCGGTCGACGGCGGCGTCCGGGTCGTCGCGGTGCAGGGCGAGCAGCGCGTCGAAGACCGGCGCCCAGCCGGTCGCGCACCCGGCGAGCCGTTCGGCGGCGATGCCGATGTCGACGGTGATGCGCAGCCACGCCTCGCGCCGCGCGTCGTCGCCGAGCATGCCGTGCACCATCGCCACCGCGTGGGTCGAGGTGCCGAGATTCGGCGCGGCGGACCGGCCGGCTCGCTCCCAGCTGAGCCGGAACCGCTCCCCGTTGCGGACCACGTCGTCGAAGGCGCCGGACAGCGCGTCGACCCTGAGTCGCCGGGCGAGGGCCAGATGGTCCTCGTGGCAGTAGAACGGCAGCCGGGCGAGCGCGTCGGCATTGTCGCCGGCCCCTGCGAGGTCGCCGGCGGCCAGGTCGACGTCGGACGCCATCAGGTGGAAGTCACTGAACTCGAAGCCGCTGGTCGCGTCGACCGCGAGCGTGCGCATCACCTCCGCGCGGCGGCGGACCACCGCGACGGCCGCGGGGATGTCGTCGACAGCCAGGTACACCGAGCACAGCAGGTCCAGGGCTGCGCTGTGCACGATGCCGTCGGCGGCGCGCTCGGCCAGGTCGACGGCTCGCCTTGCCTGCCCGACCGCGCCGGCGTCCCGGGTGATCTCGTCGAACCCGGCCGCCAGGGCGATGGCCGCCTCGGCGCGCTCCGAGCCGTCGGACAGCGACTGCGCCTCGGCCAGCAGGGCCTCCGCCTCCGCCGCCGTGTGCGGTTCGGACATGATCCCCGGCGACCGGTCGATGCAGATGGACATCATGGCCAGGTCCCTGCTTGCGCCGGGCCGGTCGCCGATCGACGCCGCGAGGTCGGCCGCCGTCCGGAACAGCCTGAGCGCGTCGGCCCCGACGAAACGACTCGCGGCCGCGCCGGCCGCCAGGCGCAGGTACTCCACCCGGCCGGCCTGCGTGTCGGCGAGCTCGGCGGCCTGCTCGTAACGTCGCTGGGCCTCCATCGGCCGGCCGCGGATGAACAGCAGCTCCGCGAGATCGGCGGCCAGCGTCGCGGCGTCCACCCGGCGCTGCTGGTCGCGGGCGCAGGTCAGCGCGGCTCGCACGTCGTCGACGATGTTGTCGAACCGTGCGCACCAGGCCTCACCTGGCTCGGCGGCGCGCAATGCGGTCATGACGTCGCGGCACCACTGCTCGTGCCTGGTGCCGACCGTGACCAGCTCGCCAGCGAGGTCGAGCCGCTCGATGCCGTACTGGCGGATCGTCTCGAGCGCCCGGTAGCGGGTCGGATCGCCGCGCTCGACGACCAGCAGGCTGTGGTCGGCCAGCCGGGCCAGCCCGTCGGCGACCACCGCGCGCTCGTGCTCCGGTCCGGCGATGACGCAAGCCGACTCGACGTCGAACCACGACGTGAACACCGCGACACTGCGCAGCAGCGCACGATCATCCGGCGAGAGCAGCTCGTAGCTCCAGTCGATCGCGTCGCGCAGCGAGCGGTGCCGGTCATCCGCCCGCGTGCCGGCGGTGAGGAACCGCAGCCGCTCCTCGAGGCCCGCCTCCAGCCCGTCCAGGCCGAGCGTCGAGTAGCGCGCCGCGGCCAGCTCGATGGCCAGCGCCATCCCGTCCAGCGCCCGGCACAGCCCGGCCACCCGCGAACCGTCCAGCAGGGCGGTGTCCCCGGTCGCGGCAGCCACCCGAGCCGCGAACAGGTCGACCGCGTCTCCACGATCGTCGACGACGGACAGCCCTGGTACGGCGAAGACTCGCTCGTACGGCACCATCAGCCGGGTCCGGCTGGTCGCGAGCACGGTGATCTCCGGGCAGCCGGTAAGGATCCGCTCGACGCAGTCCCGCACGCCCTGCAGCAGGTGCTCGCAGTTGTCGAGCACCAGGAGCGCGTCCCGACCTGCCAGCGACGCGACGAGCGCAACGTCCACCGACACACTGCGCTGCTCGGGCACCCCGACCGTCTCGGCGACCGCCGCGCTGACCATCGCCGGATCGGTCACCTGGACGAGGTCGACGAACCAGGCGCCGTCACGGTGAGCCGGCGCGACGTCGGCCGCGACCATGAGCGCGAGCCGGGTCTTGCCGACACCACCGGGACCGGTCGCGGTGACCATCCGGTGCTCGGCCAGCGTCTCCGCAAGCGCCGCGCGTTCCGTCGTACGGCCGATGAACGACGTGACCGGTGCCGGCAGCGCGCGACGGCCCTGCGCCGCGAGGAGGCCTGGGACGCCCTCGGCGTGCCGCGCCAGGCTGCGGCGGTCGGGCAGCTGCAGCTTGCGCAGCAGCGCGGACACGTGAGTCTCGACGGTGCGCGTGGAGATGAACAGCGCTTCGGCGATCTCGGCGTTCGTCAGGTGCCGGGCGATCAGCGCGAGCACCTCGGCCTCCCGCGCCGTCACGTCCGCCGTCTTCGCGGCCCCCACCGTCGTCACGTCTCCCAGTGTCGTCCAGGCATGCCCGTGCTGGATACCAGTAGCCAGATCCGTAGTGAGCACGGATGTGCCGCGGGTCACAAACAACGAGTCTCTACCGAGGGCGAACCGATCGCCCCGGAGTAACAACAGGAGGAAAGGTCCATGACCATCACCGACAACCCCGTCCGCAACGGCGTCGACACCGCGACCCTGTTCGCCACGCTCGATGCCGTGAAGGGCGACCCCGAGATCGCGAAGTTCCAGTTCCGCGCCACCAACACCTGGGTGAGCGGGACCCACAACCGGTCGACGATCCACGGGTTCCACGGCGCCAAGCAGGAGATGACGCACCGCGAGCCGTTCACGTTCGACGCCGACCACCCGCCGGTGCTGGTCGGGTCCGACAACGGCCCGACGCCGGTCGAGTACGTCCTGCACGCGCTGGCCGCCTGCCTCACGGCGGGCATCGCGAACATCGCCGCGGCCCGCGGGATCAACCTGACCGAGGTGTCCTCGACCGTCGAGGGCGACATCGACCTGATGGGCATCCTCGGGCTGTCCGACGAGGTCCGCAACGGCTACCAGCAGCTCAAGGTGTCGTTCACGCTGCGCGGCGACGACCCGGAGAAGCTGCGCTCCGTCGTGGAGCAGTCCCGCCGGCGGTCCGCCGTGTTCGACGTCGTCACGAACGGCGTCCCCGTGTCCATCGACGTCGACGCCGGCTGACGGCACGTCACCACCTCCGCCGGGCCGGCACGTCACCCATGCGGCCGGCCCGGCGGGAATCTCTTGGAGCGAACCGTGCGCATCACCGACACCGTCGTCATCGGCGCCGGCCAGGCAGGTCTGGCCGCCAGCCGGTGCCTCACCGACCGCGGGCGCGACCACGTCGTCCTCGAACGCGGCCGGATCGGGCACCGCTGGCGCGGCGAGACGTGGGACTCGCTGCACCTGCTGACGCCGAACTGGATCAACACCCTGCCGGGCGAGGTGTACCGCGGGCCCGACCCGGACGGGTTCTCGTCCGCCGCCGCGTTCACCAGCCACCTCGACGGGTACGCCGAGTCGTTCGGCGCGCCGGTCGAGGAGAACACGAGCGTGCGCCGGGTGCGTAGGCGGGACGATCACTTCGAGGTCGTCACCGACCGGGCGGTGTGGCGGGCCGGCAGCGTCGTCATCGCCACCGGCTGGTGCGACCGCCCAGCCGTCCCGGCGCTGGCAGGTGCGCTGCCCACGGACATCCACCAGGTCGTTCCGGCCGGCTACCGCAACCCGGAGTCGCTGCCGGACGGTGGCGTGCTGGTCGTCGGAGCCTCGGCGACCGGTGCGCAGCTCGCCGACGAGCTGCGGGCCGCCGGCCGCGAGGTGACCCTCGCGGTCGGCAGCCACACCCGGATGCCGCGCAACTACCGCGGCCAGGACATCTACTGGTGGCTGCACCGGATCGGCATGCTCGACAAGACCATCGACGAGATGCCCGATCAGCGGCGGGCGCGGTACGAGCCGTCCGCGCAACTGGTCGGCGGCCGCGCGCTCGATCTGGCCACCCTGCAGGCCGCCGGCGTACGCCTCACCGGCCGGGTCGTCGCCGTCGACGGTCACCAGGTGCGGCTGGCGCCCGACCTGCGCGCGACGGTCGCGGCTGCGGACCGGCGCCTGCACCGGCTGCTCGGCGCGATCGAGGCGCACGTCGCCCTGTCCGGCCTGCGCGACCACGTGCTCGCGCCCGAACCGGCGCTCCCGCTCGTGCCGAAGCGCGTCGTACCCGACCTCGACCTGCGCGCCGCCGGCATCCGCACGGTGATCTGGGCGACCGGTCACCGCCGGTCCTACCCATGGCTGCAGGTCCCGGTGCTCGACGGGCACGGCGAGATCCGGCAGCGCCGCGGCCGTACGCCGGTGGACGGGCTCTACGTGCTCGGCCAGCGCTTCCAGCACCGGCGCAGCTCGAGCTTCATCGGCGGCGTCGGCCGCGACGCCGAGTACGTCGCCGACCACATCACCGGCCATCGGCACGCTCCCGAAGTCCTTGCCGCCGGCAACCACTGAAACAGGAGACCTCGCATGCACAGCACTGATCCCAGGTACGACGTCGTGGTCGTCGGCGCTCGCGCCGCCGGCGCGGCAACCGCCCACCTGCTCGCCCGGTTCGGGTTGCGGGTGCTGCTCGTCGACCGCAGCCGGTACGGCGCCGACACACTTTCCACCCACGCCCTGATGCGCGGCGGCGTCATGCAGCTGACCCGCTGGGGCCTGCTCGACCAGGTCATCGCCGCCG
>Ga0137374_10007687_pt1 | contig 12802 bp, 9 predicted proteins | sample SagtaG_20_FD_104811 | JGI IMG/M metagenome (GOLD analysis project Ga0137374, IMG submission 104811) | Vadose zone soil microbial communities from Sagehorn Ranch, Mendocino, California, USA - Sage1_R_100_16 metaG | ecosystem: Environmental > Terrestrial > Soil > Vadose zone | place: USA...
CCTGCGGTTGTGTTACTCGGCGCGGCCCTTCGGGCCCGCCTGCGATCGAGCCAAGCCTGCAACAAGACGGCGGCCGAAGCGCCGTCCACCCGGCTGCGCGCCCGCTTGGCCGAAACACCCCCTTCGCGCAAGCGCCGCGTCGCCTCGACGGTCGAGAGCCGCTCATCGACGAGCTCGACTTCCCGGCCAGCGGCATCGGCGAGCGCCTGGGCGAATTTGCGTGCTCGCCGGGCTTCGCGACCTTCTTCCCCTCCGCGGCTGACCGGCAACCCCAGCACGAAACGGTCGATTTTCTCCTCCCGAGCCACCTGGACCAGTTCGGCCAGCAGCTTTTTCTGGTCGCCTCCCGCGAGCGGGGGGCGGGGGTGCGCCATCATGCCGAGCTCGTCCGAAACCGCGAGCCCCACCCGCACCTTACCGAGATCGACGCCGGCCACGCGCATGCCGTCTATCGCTCTAGCATACGCCCCCGAGCGCTCCTGCCCTCGCCTTCTCACCCCCAAAAGCTTGAAACGAGTTGACCCGGACCGGCCCCCCGACCATAAGCGGTGGCCCGACTGATGAACCTACGCGCCGTCAAGGGGATGAACGACATCCTCCCCGAGGAAATCGGGCGTTGGCATCGTCTCGAAAATACTTTTCGGGAGCTGGTCGAGCTCTATCGCTACGAGGAAGTTCGCCCCCCTCTGGTCGAGCCCACCGCGCTCTTCGTGCGCCAGATCGGCGAGGTCACCGACATCGTCGAGAAAGAAATGTACTCGTTCGACCACCACGGCGAGGATCTCACGCTGCGCCCGGAGGGCACCGCGGGAGTGGCCCGCGCTTACGTCGAGCACAATATTCACACGCGCGAGCCGGTCAGCCGCTGGTATTACCTCGGCCCGATGTTTCGGTCCGAGAAGCCGCAGAAAGGGCGCTACCGCCAGTTTTACCAAGCGGGCTGCGAAATCTTAGGCGACCCCGGACCGGCCATCGACGCCGAGATGATCGACATGCTCGTCAAGTTGATGGACAAGCTCGGCATCAAGAAAGTCTCGGCCTGCATCAATTCCCTCGGCGCGGCAGGTACGCGGGCCCGCTACCGCGAAGCGCTCGTCGCCCATTTGACGCCGCTAAAGGCGGGGCTCAGCGAGGACTCCCAGCGTCGTCTCGAGCGTAGCCCCCTGCGCATTCTCGACTCCAAGGATCCCCGCGACGCCGAAGTGATCGCCGGCGCCCCCTCGATCTTGGATCTCCTCGATGAGGACGATCGCGCTCATTTCGAGAGCCTCTGCCGCTACCTCGATCGCCTGCGCACGCCCTATGTCGTCGAACCGCGGCTGGTGCGGGGATTCGATTACTATACCCGCACGCTTTTCGAGCTTCGGGCCGAGGGGGGTGAGCTCGGCTCCCAAAACGCGCTCGGTGGAGGGGGGCGCTACGACCGCATGGTGCACGAGCTCGGCGGACCCGAGGTGCCCGCCATCGGGTTCGCTCTCGGGCTCGAGCGCATCCTTTTGGCAATGCCCGAAAAACCGAACCCCCGGCGCAAGTCCGTGCTGCTGGCGCCGCTCGGGGAAAGTGCCACGGCTGAAGCGCTCGCCATCGCCAAGAGCCTCCGTAGCTACGGTATCGCCGCCGATGTCGACGGTCGCAAGGCCTCGCTGAAGAGCATGCTCCGGCGCGCCAACGCCACCGGCGCGGCGTTTTGCGTCATCGTGGGAGACACCGAGCTCGCGCGAGGCATCGTTCAGGTCAAGGACCTCAACGCGCACAGCCAAGAGGATCTTTCTCGAGTGGACGTGGCTCGCATCCTCGCCGATCGCATTCGATCTTCGCACCCGCCCGGGGGGGCATGATCGAACTACGTCGGTGGATCGTGCCCTGGGCGGTACTCGTCCTGTCGTTCGCGGGAGGGGCGCGCAGCGCATTCGCGCAGGGTATGCCGGGTCAGGGCATGGGGGGCCCGCGCGCTCCCGCGCCCGCTGCCAAGAAGCCGAATCCCAACGAGCCGGTCACCCACGCCGCTTCGGGAGCAAGCGACGATACGATGAAGCCGGGCGGAAGCGAGCCCTCGCTTCCGCCAAACCCCCTCGAGATCCCCCCCGAAGTGAAAAAGCAGATCGGCACCGACGCCGATCGCGACGGCGAAACCGGCCGAGGGCCGAGCACATTTCGAACGCTGATCCCTCCTTACTATTCGGAGCACAGCGGCTCGTACAGCTTCCGGACGGTCTTCCCGCTTTGGGTCGAACGACGCCAGCCGAGCGACCGCGCCTCGCTCTTCGGAATGCTCTACTACAACCGACGCAGCCCGAAGCACGACGCCGACGTGCTCTTCCCGCTCTTCTGGAACCTGCGCGACGAACAGAACCACACCACCGTGCTGGGGCCCCTCGTGCACCGCGAAGCGCCGGGAGAGCACGATAATTGGTTGGCTCCGCTCGTCTTCAGTGGGTCGCGCCCCAAAGGGGGATACTTGCACATCCCTCCCCTTCTCACGTTCACGCATCACGACGACAAGGGCGGGTTCAATTTGATCGGTCCGTATTACTGCTCGTGGAGCGGCGGCTCCTCGTGCAGCCCTCGCGGAGCGGAGGACATCGACTACGGAATTGCGCCGCTGTTCTTCGCCGGAAAAAGCGAGCAGGCCCGTTACGAATTCGTCCCGCCGCTCTTGCACTACTTCCGCTACAGCGAGCTCGACGACTCGTCGCTCAACGTGTGGGGCCCGTTGGTGTGGAACCACTCCAAGGAAACGGACGCGTTCAACATCCTGCCGCTCTTCTGGCACAATTGGGGCAAGAACGAAGAGCACATCACCGTCTTTCCGCTTTTCCACTACGGCTATGCCGGTAACAGCAACCTCTTCGTCAATCCGCTCTTCTTGACAGCGCGCGGCGAAAAGGGGGAGTCGACATTCGCGACCTGGGGTTACGCTCGCTATCGCGGGCGAACCACCTTCGACCTGGTAACGCCTCTCTACTGGCACTACACCGATCCGGACATCGGCCTGTCGCGCACGATCATTCCACCGTTTCTCTATCTGTCATCGAGCCCTCGCGGCTACGACACCGGAGTGTTTCCTTTCTACTTTCATCGCAAGCGCCCGAACCTGACGGAGACCACCTGGGTCACGCCGTTCTTTCAACACACGACCGATTTGACCGGCTGGGAGACGAACATTCACCCGTTGCTCTACCTAGGGCGAACGTACGAGAGCTCGCACCTGGTGGTCTTTCCGTTCTTCTGGGACTTTGCATCGCCGCACTCGCGTAGCACCGTCGTGTTTCCCTTCTATTGGCGTTTTGCCGACGATACGTCCGTCTCGCAGCTCCTCGGCAATACGTACTACCATGAGCGCCGGGTCGGCACGGGTCTCGACTGGGAGCTGCATTTCTTCCCGGCGTTCTCCTACGGCGAGACACCGGATGGGCACTGGTGGAACATCTTGTTCGGTCTTGCCGGCTACACCCGCCGTGGACCACTCGCCAAAGTCCGAGCCCTTTGGATCCCGATCACGGTGAGCGACGCGCCGAATACCGCGCAATAAGGCGAGCCATGCCTGCAGTTACGTAAAAAGTCGCAATGGATCGCGGATTGCATCGACGCGGATCACGACTCGATTGTGCAACAGGCTGAGTCGCGACAGATCGCCGATCGAACAGGAAGGTGGGACCAAAGTGGTAACTTTGCTGAAGGTTGGAGCCCTGCAGCCAAGGTCGGGTGGGCAGATGCGGGGACGTTTCGAACCGACGGAAGCTGGCTTCATCATCGAAGGCGAGGTGTCGACGACGCCCGCTGTTGGAGCGACCTGCTCGGTCAGTGCGGTCGAACTCGACGGGCACTGCAACGCCGCTCAACGCTCCTTGCTCGAAGCGCTGAAGCAGTTCGAAGGTCAACACGTCCGCATCAGCGTCGAGGTCGTGGAGCACCGACCCATCGAAGCGCTGCGCGAGGCCATCGAACACTTCCGCCGTGACGCCGAAGAGCCGGACGAGTACTCGAACGTCGCCTGAAACCGCCAAAGAACTCGAAGAAGAGGTTCACTTCGGCTGTGGACCTGCGCAACGTTCGAGGAACCGGCGAAGGGCATCGCGCCGAGCGGCGAAGGGTTCCGCTCCTTTGTCGACCCAGATGCCATAGGCTTTGTGGGCCGCCGCCCCGTCGCCGAGGGCGCAGGCGACAATCACCCGTTGCCGAAGCGCCTCGCGTAAGACCCTTCCGGGTGGGAGACGCTTGGCCAGGGCGCGATCGAGGCGATCCGCTGCGTCGGAATAAAACCCACGATTGGCCAAGTCCTTACCCAAGAGATACTCCGGCAAGCCATCGGTTGGATCCTCGGCCGCCCAAGACCCGAGCAAAGCTCCCGCGGTCATCGCGTCGACCCCCCGCTCCGGTGTCCCAACCAAATAGGCGGCGATCGCACGACGCGCGCGTACGTCGCCGAGTGAGCCGGTCTTCACGTCGATCGTTCGCAGCGCGTCTTCGTCGAGCGATCGGGTCGCGAGCTCGCTGTAGCGCAGAGCCGCGCGGTCGTAGTCGCCTCCCTCGAAGTCGATGTCGGCAAGCTGCGAGAGCGCGCGGTTTTGCACGATACGCGACGCGCTCTCGTCCGCGATGATGGCGCTGAGAATTCGCGTCGCGTCCTGCTTTTCCCCCCTGCGCAGGAAACAGCCGGCCATGGCCAGCCGCGCACCTTCGTCGTGAGGATCGAGACGCAACAGCTCTTCGTAGGTGCGACGCGCCTGCAGATAGTCCCCTTTTTCCTGCGCTCGCTCCGCTTCCTTTCGCTGGAGATCGACCGCGTGCGGACACTTGCGCCCCCACAGCGACGGGCGATCGAAACGAGCCCGGGCGATGGCAGGGACCGCTTCCGGCAACTTGAGCTCGGCGAGCTCGGCGCGCCACGCGCCCTCGAGACCTTGCCACGAGGTCTGCGTGAGGGCGGGCAAAGCAGCCCCGGCGTACCATGACCGCAGCGTCGAAGCTCCGAAGTTCGCCTTGATGAAACGCACGAAGGCGCCGGCGACCGTGTACGATTTGGACGCGTTCTCTCCCAAGAACTCGAATGAAAAGAGCGGCGCGACCGGGGGCAAGATCTTCAAATCCAACATCGCGCGCGACCACTCGGCGGGGGTCAACACATCTTCGTCGGGCGCCGCGGCTACGGCCAATCCCTCGATGAGACCAGGGTTGGCTTTGATGCCTTTCCACTTGCCGGCGATGTGAAACGGTCCCGGCGCGAAGGAGCCGGCAACGACATGAGCGAGCTCGTGTCCGAGGACCGGATGGGGGTAGCCGGCCGCCTGCAGGTATACCTCGCGACGCCAGGGCTTGGCGATGAAGGTGTCGCCCGCCCCCATCAACCGGCGCTTGTCGGCAGGGTTGCGGAAGAGATAAGCGGTCACGTGCCCTATCGGAGGGACCTCGAAGTACGCCTCGATGGCGGGAAGCTGCTCGTCGCAATCGCGGGCGAAGAGTCGCGCCTCGTCGATCCGCATCGCACGCGAGTAGACGACGTCGCAGCGCAGGCCGCTGATCCTCGCTCCCAGATCGCGCTCGATCGTCGCCGCCGTCTGCCAGTGTCCCAGCCGCCACCCTTCGAGGACCAGGACCAAGCTCACGGTTGCGCACACGGCTCCGAGCAGCGGCAATCCCATGCGGCTCAGCCATCGCAGTGCCGGTCTGCCGTCTTCGCCGTGCACCAGGTGCGCCGCGAAGATTCCAGCCGCGATGAGGGTCAACGCGGTGCCGAGACGGTACGTCAGCAGCGGGACGGTCGCCTCGACGACGGTGTCGTAAAGCGTTCCCGAAAAGAATCCGAAGAAGGGGTCGAAGGCAAAGATGGCCGGCGTGCTGAAGAAGCGCCAGACGCTGAGCATGATCCCGAGAAGGGGGCCGAGGGGGCCCACCACGAAGGCCGAGATTCTCGCCCAACGCGGTTTTCGCACGAGCAAAAGCAGCTCTCCCACGAGGGCTCCCCAGGCGCCGCCCATGATCGCACCGCACCCCGGGCCCAGTGCGAACATGATCGTTCCACCGGTTGCATCGCAGAACCCCACCCGGATGCCGTGGAAAATCGTCGTCGCGTAACCCACCAAACAGAGCAGCGTGCCCGATGCGACGCCGCGCGAGAACGATTCGAACGGGGCGGAGCGGCGGCGCAACGCATCGAGCGCGGAAGCTACGGCGGCGACGCTCGGCAGAAGCAGTCCCGCCGCGAGCGCGATCTCGTAGCCGGGGCCTCCGAAGAGCGGCACGAAACCCACCACGAAGAGGACCACGAAAACGACGATCGCGGCGATGGTCTGGGCACGCGAGCGCAGCATCCACTTCATGGGGAACGCAAAGCGCAGGGCGGAAGGGTCACCACCACGACAACGTTAACCTAGAATGGGGGGCTAGGAGAAGTTACGGTTGCTGCTGCGCCGCCCCATCGTCGGGCGGCGGGATGCTGCTGTCGCGGGGCTTGGGCTGCGGCGGCTCGAGAACGAGTCCGAGAATTTCGTCCATGCGCCGAATGAGCTTGATATCGAGGTCGGCCCGGACCTCCGCCGGCACGTCCTCGAGGTCGCGCTCGTTCCGGTAAGGGATGAGCACGCGCTTCAGGCCCGCGCGGTGGGCGGCAAGAATTTTCTCCTTGACGCCGCCTACCGGCAAGACATTGCCCCGCAAGGTGATTTCGCCGGTCATTCCCACGTCGGGCTTGACTGCGCAGTCGAGCAAGAGGGAGGCCACCGCGGCGAAAACGGTTACCCCGGCGCTGGGCCCGTCTTTGGGAATGCCGCCCTGGGGGACGTGGACGTGGAGGTCGATGAGCTTGAGCCACTCGTGCGGGAGCATGAGACGATCGGCGTGCGAGCGGACGAACGACACCGCGGTGGTGGCCGACTCTTGCATGACGCTGCGCATGTTGCCGGTCAACGTGGTGTTCCCTTTGCCCGGCATCTTCGAAGCTTCGATGAAGAGGATCTGTCCGCCGGCGGGGGTCCAAGCGAGCCCCGTTGCGACGCCCGGCTCCCCTTTTCGCTCGGCGACTTCCGAACGGTACTTGTGCGGCCCGAGCACCTTCTCCACGAGCTCGGCGGTCGCCTTCTCGCGCACGTCGTCGCCCTCGGCCAGACGAACCGCGACGTAACGACACATCGAGGCGATTTCGCGTTCGAGATTTCGAACGCCCGCCTCTCTCGTGTAGGCATCGATGAGGAGCGAGGTCCCGTCGTCGACGAATTCGAGCCGCTCGTCGGTGATTCCGTGCTCGGAGAGCTGCTTGGGAACCAAAAACTCGCGCGCGATGCTGAGCTTCTCGTTGCGCGTGTATCCGCTCACCTCGATGACTTCCATGCGGTCGAGGAGCGCGGGGGGGATCGTTTCGTAGTTGTTCGCGGTCGCCAAGAACGTGATCTGGGAGACGTCGAAAGCGCAGTCGATGTAGTGGTCCTGAAAGGTCACGTTCTGCTCGGGGTCCAGCACCTCCAAGAGCGCCGCGGCCGGATCGCCGCGCATGTCGATGCCGAGCTTGTCGACTTCGTCGAGCACGAGCACCGGATTCTTGGTGCCCACCTTCTTCAGCGCCTGCATGATCCGCCCGGGTAGCGCGCCCACGTAGGTTCGCCGGTGGCCGCGGATCTCGGCTTCGTCGCGCACGCCTCCGAGGGCGATGCGTCCATAGCGCCGTCCCATCGAGCGGGCGATCGAGCGGCCGAGCGAGGTTTTCCCGACGCCGGGCGGACCGATGAAACAGAGAATGGGACCCTTCTTGTCTTTGCGAAGCTTGCGGATGGCGACGTATTCGACGATGCGCTTTTTGACCTTCTCGAGGCCGTAGTGGTCCTCGTCCAGGCAGCGACGCACGTCGGCGACCTCGATTCGGTCGGGGGTCGTCTTCGACCAGGGCAAGTCGGCCAGCCACTCGAGGTACGTCTTGGTCACGTTGAACTCGGCCGACTGCTGCTGCATCGACGAGAGGCGGAGCAGCTGCTTTTTGGCGATCTTGTCGGCCTCCTGGGGGAGCAGGGCGCGCCGCAGCCGCTCGCGCAGCTCTTCGATCTCGTCGTCGTCGCCCCCCTCGCCGAGCTCCTCTTTGATCGCTTTCATCTGTTGGCGCAGGATGTATTCGCGCTGAGATTTGCCCATCTCCTCCTGCACCATCGAGGAGATCTCTTTTTTGACTTTGAGCACCTCGAGCTGGCGTCCGACCATGGCGAGCACCAGGCGAACGCGCGTTTTGACGTCGAACGCCTCCAATATCTGCTGCTTGTCGCCGACCGAGGCGTGCTCCTGGGGGAAATTCGAGGCGATGAGATCGGCGAGCGCACCGGGTTCGCGCACGTTGTCGAGGATGCCGGCCGTCTCTTTGGGCAGGTTGGGCATCAATCCCAGCACTTCCCTGGTCGACTCGCGCAGGCTCGTGCCGAGGGCATCGAGCTCCACGTCGCGGCTCAGCGCTTCGCTGATGCGCGTGATCCGAGCGCGCATGAACGGCTCGAGTCCGCTCGGCGCCGTGATCCGAAAACGGCCGAGGCCGTTCAGGACCACGCTGTAGTTATTTTGCCCGAGACGAATGACTTTGACGACCCTGGCCAGCGTGCCGATGTCGAAGAGATCCTTGAAGGTGGGCTCGTCGAGGTCGGGACTCTTTTGGCTCACGATGCCGACCAGCGCGCGTTCGCGCCCCAGCAGATCCTCGACGAGGCGCACGCTTCTCGGGCGGCCGACGTTGATCGGCACCACCGACATCGGAAAAAGGACGCTGTTGCGCAGCGGGAGAATGGGGACGGTGTCCGCTACCGTACCCGACGACGGAGGGGAGCCAACAGCCATACCGGCACCGTAGCACCAGCGGCCCGGCGTAGCATCACGCGCGGACGGGTGGCCCGCGCAGCGGAGCCACCATTCCTGGGCCAATTTGTGGTAGGCCAACCTTCGTGCGAGTTTCGTTCCGGTGCGCTCTGGCGGTCGCGTTCGCTTTCCTCGGCTGCCGATCGACCGCCCTGCAGCAGGGCCCGAGCGATACGCTGCGCGCTTACTCCCGCGCGCTCGACGAGGGGCACCCCGACGACGCTTACAAGCTTTTGTCGAGCGAGGCCCGCCGGAGCATCTCGCCGGATGCTTTTCGGAGGATGGTGAAGGAGAACGCGCCGGAGATGAAAGACATCGCGCACGCTCTTTCGCGTCCCTCGAGCGATCCGGTGGTCACCGCGACCGTCACCTCCCCGAAGGGTGAAACGATCTTGCTCGTCTACGAGGAGGGGCGCTGGCGACTCGACGGCTCGGCGATCAATCTCTACGGCCAATCGACGCCGCGACAATCCATCGAAGCATTCTTGCGCGCCTTCGAGCGAAAGCGTTTCGATGTTCTGCTCCGATTCGTTCCCGATGCCCACATGGAGGGCCTCGACGCGCAGAAGCTACGCGCGGCGTGGGAAGGCGCGCAGAAGGAAGAGATGTTGCGCATCACGTCGGCGCTTCGCGCTGCACTCCCCACCGCACAGTTCGAGGAGATCGGCGATCGAGCGACGATGGCTTACGGATCGGGTGGCACCGTGCAGCTCGTGCGCGAGCACGGCGCTTGGAAAATCGAAGACTTCGACTGACGAGTCCCGTTGGGGTGCCGCGCGCGCTGACCTCCTCCCGCACCCACGCACAGCGGATGTTTCGTGAGCGTGTCGCAGTGGTCTCGAGCTTTGCCACGACGCAGATGTCACAGCCATTTTTCGATGTTCACGTCATCGAACTCCGAAATGTTCTGCTAAAATCTTGATCACGTACGACGAACGTGTTCGAAAGACGCGCGTTCGTAGATGTCAATGTGTAGGGGGACGCCCCGTCCTTAAGAAAAGGGGAAGGAGATGACTGATGCGTAAGCTTCATTGGATTTCGATCGCCGTGATCACGCTGCCTTTGGCTGTAGCAGGTGCTTGTGGCGGAGATGATACCGCTGCGCCGGGCACCAGTGGATCGAGCGGCAAGGGCGGTTCGAGTACCAGTTCCACCACCAGCACCACGGCCACCACCGGCACGACCGGCGGAACGGGTGGCGGCGGATCGGGAGGTACCGGCGGAACAGGTGGGACGACGGCCGGCACCGGAGGCGCCGGCACCGGAGGCGCCGGCACCGGAGGCGCGTTGGACGCAGGAAGTGACCGCACGCTCCCCGACGTCGTGGATATCCCGGATCATGTGCTTCCTGACGTAGTTCCGAGCGGCTGAGTCGTTACTCGGCCAGCGACGAGGAAAGAACCACCGCAAGCGCCGCACCGGTGCTTGCGCGTGGTTCTTACTCGCGCCGCTTCGGCTGCTATCGCGATCGGCTCAGCGGCACTCGCCGTTCGTGCAGCGGCCGCCGTCGCAGGTGTGCCCGCAGGTACCGCAGTTGTTTTTGTCCGCCTTCGCGTTGACGCAGGTGAGTCTCCCCGCTTCGGAGCCGCCTCCCGTGCAGTCCAACAGCCCGGTCGCGCACGCGCACATTCGTTCGCTGCAGATCGCTCCCGTGCCGCACGCCTTGCCGCACCCGCCGCAGTTCTGTGGGTTCGTCGACGTGTTGACGCAGAGCGGAGGTGTCCCGCACGCCTCGGTATTCGGCGGACAAGCGCACGAGCCTCTCACGCAGATCATGCCACCCGTGCAAGCGACGCCACAGGTGCCGCAGTTGCCCGAGTTGGTTTGCAGGTTCACGCAGGCCCCCGTGCAAGCGGTGAGATCCTCCGAACCGCACATCGTCGTGCAGCCACCGGTGGAGCAAACTTGATTCGTGCCGCAGGCGTTGGTGCAACTACCGCAATGCTGGGGATCGCTCTGCAAGTCGCTGCAGACGCCATTGCAAAGCGTGCCGCCGTTCGGGCAAACGCAGAGGCCATTGCCGCACACCTGACCCCCGGTGCAAACGACGCCGCAGGCTCCGCAGTTGTTGGGGTCGACCTTGACGTTGACACAAGCGCCGCCGCAACTGACCTGCTGCGTCGGGCAGCCGGTGGTCGTGCATTTACCCGCGAGACAAGCTTCTCCCGACGCGCATTTCATGTTGCAGCCACCACAGTTCTGAAAATCGGCCAGCGTGTCGACGCACCTGCCGTTGCAGACCATCTGTCCCACCGGGCAGTCGCACTTACCCGCGGTGCAGACCTGGTTGGCCGCGCACACGATCCCGCAGGCGCCGCAGTTGTTGCGGTCACTGTTCTTGTCGACGCAGCCGCCATTGCACTCGATCAGCGGCGACGAGCAGGAGTTCAGGCATTTCCCGGCGCTGCAGACCTGAGTCGTCGCGCACCTGATGCCGCACTCCCCGCAGTTGACCTTGTCCGCGGATAGGTTCACGCAGGTGGTGCCGCACTTGTCGAGGCCCACGTTGCACACGCATTGAGCCGTCGCAACCTCCGCCACCGTCACCGTGCCGCAGATCTCTCCGGTTGCACACGCCGTCGTGCAGTTACCGCAGTGGGACGAATCGCTGCTGGTATCGACGCAGCTCCGATCGCACTTCACGAGCGGCTTCGTACAGGTCAGCGTGCAAAGCCCGAGCTCACAGAGCTCGGTCATTGGGCATGAGGTCGTGCAGTTGCCGCAATAGCTCGCATTGGTAAGCGTGTTGACGCAGAGACCGCTGCAATACGTCTCGACGGTGGAACAGACGTTCCCCCCGTCCCCGGGAGTCGTCTCGCTTTGGGTGTCGGCCGGCGTGACCTCCGGGTTCGACTGATCGCCCCCTGTCGCGACATCCGACCGCGGCGTTCCCGTATCGCGCGACGTCGAGCGATCGCTGCCCGCATCGACGACCGGCGCGATTTCGGCCACGTCATCGCCACCGCATCCGGTGAACGAGACGACCGCAAACCCCGTCATCACTACGAAGACCGCAAATTTTCCCGCTGCCATGGCGCCTACCCCCGTGCAAGAAAACACTACAACGTTTCCAAAGAGGTCATGACGATGTCAATGACCTTCATGCCGATATCACCGGGTGCCTGGTCAGCTGCGTGACCGCTCGGAGGGGCGCTATGACGGTTGCGTCATCTCCGTGGTCTCGGCGTCTACCACGCAGATGCATTCTTCACGTGCAGGTGCCCTCTCGATCCGCTGCGGGGGCGCCTAACGATCCAGGCATGTTTTCTGCTTCGAAAGGCGGGGAGTAGTCCAACCATTTGTACTCCGGGCAACTACCCCATCGACCCCGGAGGACGCGACCGAGCGCGGTCAGGCAGGAGCCCCTGCCCTTTCAGTTTGGAGATCACATGCCCGAGTCCTGCGAACCCATTGCAACACGCGAAAACGAGCGAAACGCAACGGCAGGCCACCAGCCGGTGCACATCCAATTGGATGTGACGCTGCAGAGCGAGTCCAACTTCTACATGGGTCTCGGGGACAAACTGCCCAACGGCGGCCTCTTCATCGCAACGCACATGGTTCGCCCGGTCGGAACGGAAGTCGAAGTCGCGTTGAGGCTTCCGGCGAGCGATCACGTCGTTCAAGCGCGCGGCGTCGTGCGATGGGTACGCGACTTTTCCGAAGCGACGGAAGCGCCTCCCGGAATGGGCGTCCGCTTCGAAAAACTCGATCCCGCCGACATGGACGCGATCCAAACTTTCTTGAAGTCGCGCGCGCCATTGTTTTTCGAGTAGCCAGCCGAGCTGCACATGACGCGCCATATTTCGACGGTCATTTCAACCGTCGCCTTCTTGCTCGTGTGCGGGTGCACCGGGCACTCGGGCAAAAACTCCAACGGCCGCACCGATACGTGCACCCCGGATCTCCCGTCGTTGCAGAGCCAGGTTTTCCCCTCTTGCGTCGGCGCCACTTGCCACAACTCGGCTGACCAGGCGGC
>Ga0137374_10007696_pt1 | contig 12791 bp, 16 predicted proteins | sample SagtaG_20_FD_104811 | JGI IMG/M metagenome (GOLD analysis project Ga0137374, IMG submission 104811) | Vadose zone soil microbial communities from Sagehorn Ranch, Mendocino, California, USA - Sage1_R_100_16 metaG | ecosystem: Environmental > Terrestrial > Soil > Vadose zone | place: USA...
ATCAAGTCCCGCATGTGGACAAGTTGTCAAGGGGAATGTCACTCTCACAGCAGATCTAAAATGTCCTGGTGATGGTCTCATAGTCGGAGCAGATAATACTGTAATCGATCTTAATGGTTACTCTATCACCGGCACAGGTCCAGATAGCTCAAAAGTAGGCATAGTAGTACCAAATTCTGACCTTGTTACGATTAGGGGCCCAGGAACAGTACGCTCCTTCCAAGCTGGTATATTGATAACTGGCTCTGACGGCACAAATGTAAAGAGAGTAACATTCGACGGAAATAAGATCGCAGTCTTTATGACAGGAACAACAAACACTGTAGTCGAACAGAACTTGATAGGTCCAAACAGTATAGGCGTAGCAGCTCACTCTAGCGATATGGTCGATGTGCATGCAAACCTCATGTCAAGCAATGGCCTTGCAGGTGTAACTTTTGTTAACACTGACAAATCAACAATTTGGGCAAATAGTATTGGTGGAAGTGCGAACGGCATATTCCTTGATTCACAAAGCGGAAAGAACACAATGAAGTTCAATAACGTCTTGGGCAACACACTGGACATAAATAATGCAGACGGATTAGCTCTGAACATCAATGACAATGAATACTTAAAGAACAACTGTAACACCAGCAACCCAGTTGGCGTATGCGTCGGGACATAACCCCCTCTTCACCAAACTGACTTAAAAAGACCTCTGCGAGAAAAGTGTGTCAACCTCCATTTTTTTATTATTTTTGCAATAATTTTGAACTTAATATTTTAGAGATTTACTAATATCTGACCATCCGAAGTCTTGAGATTAGTTTAGGTATTGCATGACAGTGAATTTGTCATATTATGACAAGGGACTATTACTTTTACCCATAACGATAAGCAGAAATTTATATATCATAGATAAGTACCGATAAATTGATGGTAAAAGAACTACAGGGCTTGAATCTAATTTCATGCGGTGTCAGTACGATCCTAGTAATGCTTATCTCGATTACAGTTTCAGACCCGTTATTTGCTCAACCCGGCCTGAATGCCACGCAGTCTCAAAATGTCAGTAACGCTATTGCAAATGTTCTCAATATAACAAATCAAACAAATCCGACGGGAGCGGTTGTGCAACAAATGATTGAGGCAACTTCAGCTGCAAACTCAACTTCAGCTGCAAACTCAACTTCAGCTGCAAACTCAACTAATGTTGCTTCTTAGCCATTAATAAGTCAAAGGAACTGGTTATTTTTTATCTGAGTATCTAGATGCTAATCTGTACCTTACATATTTATCATCAGGAGAGAACCTCGGAGGGTATGCATCACTAGTAGGGTTACCGCACCGCTTGCATATTTCAAACAATGTGTATTTATTGCAAGTTTTGCATTTTTTTAAGAGTCGTTTCAGTTTGAAACATCCCTACGTTTCTTCGAGTCCTGGCGGGTATAGCGAAACAAGCCTCCCTTCTTCTCGATCATAGAGGATATTTTCTCTATAGAGTTATTCATGGTTTTTTCAGCAATTTTAAAATTTTCTGCCCTTGAAATAATTCTGTACTTGGGAGCGGCTATGTATGTGATCGAGATCTTAGAGTTCCCTTTATCTGACTCGACGGAAGATAGGATGTCTTTGATCATGTCTACTCCATTTGGTGCTCGTATTGATATTTCTAGAGTACCCCGAACTTCGACTTCCGGTATTTGGATTTTCCTGCTTTCCTCTTCAATTGAAGTTCTTAGGTCATCTGGGATCTCTATGGATTTAATTGCCTCGATTCCTTTTCTAGCAACAATTTCAAACATATCATAGACGTAGTCAAACTTTAGCAGGACTTTGTCCTCCAGCTCATGGATCTGTTCATCATTCAGTTTATTTCTCTTCTTGATGATGTCCAAAAAAGCGGATGCCTTCTCTCCTTTCTTTACCTCAATAAGTTTTGATTTCCTTTCTTCCCCTGAGACTTGCTTTAAAGAGAGATCAACTTCTACTCTGCCCTTGTGGACCCTAATGACCTTTAAGACAGTTTTCTGTTTTGGTCTTATGTATCGTTCTACATTTCTAATCCATCCAGTTGCTATCTCCGATATGTGTAAAAACGCCGTTAAATTGTTATATTCATCTAACGATACATAAGCTCCATGGCCAGTAACTTGCTTAACCGTCGCAACAACTAGGTCCCCTTCTTCAGGAAGTTCTGCAATTTCTGTTACCATAAGCAAATTTTACCGTACCCTATGAGATACTTTAAGGTTGCTCTATGATTATAGTGGTCTCATAATTTAGGTTCTACACGAACATTGAGAAAAACTTGTCAAATTAAAAATCAATCCCCTTTTTAGCTTTTATGCCAAGTCTGTATGGGTGCTTAATTTCTTTCATTTCCGTGACTAGATCGGCCAAATCCATAATCTCTCGAGGAGCATGATTTCCAGTAAGAATTAGAGTTAGTTCCTCTGGTTTAAGTATCAATAGATTTGTAACTTCTCTCACAGACACTAGGCCAAGATTAGTAGCGTAATTTATTTCATCGAGTATCAATATGTCATATCTTTTATCAATCATTTTTTTCTTTGCAAACTCAAGTGCCACTTTAGCCGCATCCCTGTGATCCTGAATGTCGTGGTCGTCATCTATTATTCCTACAAACCCCTTACCAGCCGCGACTAGATCGAATTCAGGCTCTAATCTCTTGGCACTAGTCAACTCGCCGTAGTACCACTCCCCTTTGATAAATTGAATCATCCCGACCTTCATGCCATGGCCCACTGCCCTTAAGGCAATACCTAAAGCTGCGGTTGTCTTCCCTTTTCCTCTACCCGTATACACTATGATTAACCCTTTATTAATTACGTCGTCGGTCATTCGCTAATCGATAATACAAGAGAACACAATACAATATAATATAATTGAATAGAATCGATCAACTATAGAGGGACAAAATAAGTGGTAAGAAATTACAAGTAGCTATCTTAAAGATTCTTAACAAATTTCTACCGCTTGTAGAATCTCCATTCTGCCTTCAAAATCCTGCCTGCAGTATCGCGCATTAGATATAAAATAGGGAAAAAAATTAAAAATGTGCCGAGATTGAGTAAGTATGACATATACTAATTAGAGGAACAAAATTAAGTAAAAAGAGAAAGTAATTCCTCTTTTGAATACCACAGCCGTGCCAATACTCACAAATCTAGTGACTTGATTAAGAGTGGAATAATTCTTATTATTGTTAATTGCAGACAGAACCTTAATTGAAACTGATAACGAGCCGGGTTAACACTATCGTCGAAGACTTTTTTGGTCACTTATGTAATCTGCTAATTCCGATTGAAACTGATCGATTCATGGGTGAAGGGAAGACCGTAGGGGTGTGTACATTATCGAGTTTAACACTTCTTAAGGAAATTTCAGTCGACCAATTGCTAATGAAAAAAATTGCACTGGTAGGGAGAATGTTATCTGAAAACAAGGGAATAGACCAGATTATTCGATATTGTAATCAAAATGAATCGTTGAGGCACCTCGTTGTTTGTGGAATCGAAACGAAGGGACATCTCCCCGGAGATGCACTAATATGCTTGCATCAAAATGGAGTTGGGGCCGACGGCAGAATTCTAAATTCAATGGGCCATAGACCTTTTCTTTCATTATCGCTTGAAGCGATTGAAGCCTTTCGTAAGAGGGTGTCTGTCCATAATTTAATTGGAGTTACTGATGTTAAGCTTGTCAAGGATTGTGTTTATAACATTTAGTAATTGCTTTTTTTTCTTAACTTATTTATTTTGTTTTTGTGGGAGTAATGGTTTAGAATATCTTCAGAAGTCATCCCAAGTTCAATTGATGCCTGCAACAGAAAATGCCATATGTCAATCAACTCTTCTCTAGCATTTTTTTCGTTGAATTTCACGGGTTTTTTCCACCACTTCCAGTTTGTTAGCCTTTGGAGCTCTATAGCCTCATGTACTATCGCTGTACATAGTACCGAAATTCTCTGCTCAATTGTGCTTGGATATTTGTCTGACGCCAATTCAATTGAAAGATCGCGTTGCATCTTCAGTAACTTATCGAGTTTATCCATTAGGAAGATCTTAATGAGGAAATTATTAGCCATTACGACCAAGGATGATGGAAAAAACAAAGATAGAGTCATCCCCTTTCTCTAAAGCCCAAAAAACTTTACTACGATATGGGGGTCTATATCAGTTAAAGCACCTTTTGCTGTTACATTTATCATTCAATAATATGTTAACAAACATTTTCATTCGTATAGGACATTGGAAAATAACTACAGAAATTATCATTTTTATATTGTCAAAGAAGCTTTAATGTAAATATAGTTAGGGGAGCGGATGGCCCACAAAATCAGGGTAATTATCTTGCTCAGAACCATCCAGTTTGACAGTAAGTATCGACAGTTGCCAATTTATATTACCAATTGTTTAGGTCGTAATTTTAAGCTCGATGATTTCCAACAAATCATAACCAAAATTTATTATTAATGATAAGTTACAGGACTGTACTGTTGATAGTTCGAAATACCACTGATGACATTTACGGTTCTAGGGAGTGGGATTCGGTTAAGGAGAACGCTGATTTAACATATTGAATCTTGCCACTAGCAAAGTACGCATTTAAGTTCGATAGTATGTCTTCAGCCTTGTTTGAATTCATATATTTGTCCCTTAACGATCCTAATGAAACACTTAGAATTCCTTGGTGGTTTTACCAATTGTACCGAGTAAACAGAATCTTTCACTTCTGACCTTTCGAGTTTTAATACGGTGGATGTATGCATAGAAAGCGTCATGCCAAGCATCTCCTCCTCATATAATAAATTTCGACCATAGGCCACTCGCTTAAAAGCGGTTGATTCCTGAAGAGGATATTGAGAAGCTTTCTGATAAACTGAAGGGTTGGTAATTACAGTTGCTACATCGTGATCTAAAGCCGCCTTAGCCAACTCTCGCAAATGATGCATGACGGATAAATGCTTCGTGATCCCATGAAATTCACTAGAGAATAGCGAAATGAAATTGTCTATAAGTATCAGCTGCGGACGATGTAATATTGACTTTCTTATCACAGTACTGAAGAGTCTTGTTGAGTACAGCCTCACAACTACTATCCTTTTTAATATTTCACTAGGTTCTTTGGTATTCACCAGGTAATTTAGCACAATCTCTGGACGAAAATTTCCTTGCGTATCAACAAATATGACTATAGAATCCGAGAAAATTCTTGCAGCATTTATGCAGATAGAATGTGACAAGGCATTTCTAGCATACTTGCTATTGCCAAAAATATCGGTGACAAGTCCTGTCCTAATCCCACCGCCTAAGAGTTCATTAATAGACCTAGATCCCGTTGAAATAATTGTCACTATTTCTTAAAGATGTAAATATATATAAAAAATATCTAGCATTCTTAGAACCGTGTGGATTAAGGGAAACTTTTTATTGTCGTGACATTGTCTTGATTCCAAAGTGATAATCTGAATTGTCGTCTTCCTCAACTTCGCAGCAGTCAAAAAGACCTCTTACAACTCTTCAACGATCATTGAATAGAAAAGTAGCAGTGAGGCTCAAGAATGAAATAGAATATCGTGGCAAAATGAACAATGTTGATTCTTATATGAATCTCATATTATTAGACGCAGAAGAATTCAATGGCTCGGACCCTATTGCAAATTACGGGAAAGTTGTCATACGCGGAAACAATGTGCTTTTTATTCGTCTGGAAAAAGAGCTATAAGATCAGTTTCTCCTTACTTAACATGGTATAGACAGTGTGAGATGGTAAGAAGACACTTATTCACTTCCGAGAGTGTTACTGAAGGTCATCCTGACAAGATTTGTGATCAGATATCTGACTCTATACTTGACGAACTATTACGTCGCGATTCAGATTCTCGAGTAGCTATGGAGGCTATGATAACTAGCGGAGTAGTTTTTGTTGCTGGCGAGGTTACTTCAAAGGCTAGAATAGATATTCAAAAAATAGTGAGAGATACTTTAATCGATATTGGATATGAAGGTGGAAAATATGGATTTGATGGAAAAAGTTGTTCCGTATTGACCTCAATCCACGAACAAAGCCCCGATATATCCATAGGTATTGATTCAACAGAAATCAAAGAACAAGGGGCGGGAGACCAGGGCCTTATGTTCGGTTATGCAACAAACGAAACCCTAGAGCTAATGCCATTGCCTATTATAATGGCCCACAAACTTTCCTCACGACTGGCAAAAGTTAGAAAAGAAAGAAAATTAGATTGGGTCGGCCCCGATGGCAAATCACAGGTTTCAGTATTATACGAGGACTCTAAACCTAAGAAACTTGATACAGTGTTGGTATCGACACAACACACATCAGATGTCTCTATTGATGACGTGCGAGAAGAAATAATTGATAAAGTCATAAAACCAGTGTGCGAGGATTGGCTGGACGAGACAACGAAGTTTTTAGTGAACCCCACTGGAAGGTTTGTGATCGGAGGTCCAGTGGGTGATACAGGATTGACAGGAAGGAAGATAATAGCCGACACATACGGAGGAATGGGGAGACATGGCGGTGGAGCGTTTTCCGGTAAGGATCCTTCAAAAGTAGACAGATCAGCTTGTTATATGGCACGTTACATCGCTAAGAATATAGTTTCAGCCCAATTGGCAGAGAAATGTGAGGTTCAGATCGCTTATGCTATAGGAGTTGCAGAGCCTGTATCTATCATGGTCGACACATTTGGAACTGGATCTAATGAAGATTTAATAGAAAATCAAATTCGAAAATTTTTCGATACTAGACCAGCTGGCATAATAAAAACGCTAGACTTGAAAAGACCTATCTATAAAATGACTGCAGCATACGGCCACTTCGGAAGAAGCGAGCCTTCATTTACTTGGGAACATACTGATAAAGCCGAATTATTTGATATCCGTTGAAAAATCAAAATTGGCTGTCACATTAGTTTAACGAGCTACTTTGGTAATTTCTTGTGACGCTACCGACAGGATATTTTGACAACATTGGCTATGCACCTAATGGAGAAGTCACACATAATAAGATCATAGCCTCCTTCAATGATCGGATCCAGAACGATGTGATTCATTTTTGTTGAAATCCAATAAAAAACAACTGTTATAATAAATCGTTAAAAAAAAGAACGTATTGCCGATAAACGGCGGCGGTATCTTAATGCATTTTTGATATTAGCCGCAGACTATTAAGCTTATGAATACAATCTGAACACCATTTGTCCACCATCTGAACACCGCCTGAATGTCACCTAGAAGTGTCTGCCTGTTTTCATAATCCCCTTAAAAACGAAAATCAGAGATAAATTCTAATAAAATTAGTATCCAGATAACTCTGGAGTTTGTTTTGTCACTCTTAGATAAAGTAATTGTCATAACTGGGGCTTCATCAGGGCTCGGATTTGCAATGGCTAGAGAATTCTCTGGAATGGGATCAATAGTGATCGTTACCTCCAGAAAAAAGAAAAAGGCTTCGGACGCTTCTCTGTTACTATCAGAAAAATGTATAGGAATGAAATTAGACATAGCTGATAGAGAAAGTGTCATTAATTTTATGAAACAGGTTCGGAGGAATTACGGGAGGGTTGATGTACTAATTAATAATGCGGGCTATTCGTTTCAAAGAAGGGTATGGTTCAAAAAACTTCACATGGTTACAGAGAAAGAGTTACTTTCCATTCTGAAGGTGGATCTAGTTGGTTCATTTCTTATGTCAAGGGCGGCTATAAGATTAATGCTCCTTAAGGGTAATCCGGGTATTATCATTAGTATTGTATCAACACCTTCACTATCTGGATATTTTCTAGGGTCGCCATATTCTCTGGCCAAGTCGGGAATAGTTTGCATGACAAAGCATATCGCATTAGAGTATGCCCAAAAGGGAATTAGAGCATATTCCATTGCTTTAGGAAATATTGCTACTGAAGCGACTTATAGATCTCTTTCAGCTGCGGAAAAGATGAAAGCTGTTCGCGAAAGTGCAATGAATCGATGGGGTAAACCAGAGGAAGTTGCGAGAATAGCTGTGTGTTTGGCCAATGATTCATTTTCATATGCCACAGGAAATACGATTATCGTTGACGGAGGGTCAATAGCGAACTAGGCTCGGTGATTTTTACTTGCGTGAGAAACAAGAAAATAATTTTACTTCCAAATCCGAAGAAAAGAAGGGACTGCGGACAGGATTTACAACTGGAACATGTGCCGCAGCTGCGACAAAGTTGGCATTAGCCGCGCTCTTAGAAAATTCTAAACATGAAAAAACCACTATAAACTTACCAAAAGGTGGTTCTGTAGAATTGAAATCTGCATGGATAAAGATCGAGAACAATAAAGCTACAGCTTCTGTAATAAAGGATGCGGGGGACGACCCAGACGTCACTAACGGTGCAGAAATATGTGCTACCGTTACATTGCTTCAATCAACAAATGATATTATAATCGATGGAGGTAATGGTGTAGGTAGAGTAACGAAGCCAGGATTGGGATTAGAGATCGGAAAGGCGGCAATTAATCCAATCCCTATGAAGATGATCAAACAGGCGGTCCAAGAGATAATTGGCACCGGCGACAAAGATTTTGGAATATTGGTCTTAATTTCTGTTCCTCGGGGAGACGAAATAGCTAAAAAGACGGACAACCCTAGGCTAGGAATAGTTGGGGGGATTTCAATTTTGGGAACTTCAGGTATTGTAATACCTTATTCGACTTCATCATTTGCAGCTTCTATCCGACAATCGATAGACGTGTCAGCGGCTATGAATTCAACCACTGTAATACTCACTACAGGAGGCAGAAGTGAAGAATTTACCCGTCGGCTGTTTGATGATAAAGTTCCAGAGCATGCATACATACAAGTGGGCGATTTCGTAGGCTATGCTATAAGACAATGTTCGACTAAAAAAATTCAAACCGCTATCATAGGAGGCTTTATCGGAAAATTAACAAAAATGGCAACGGGCGTAAAACAAACCCATGTCAAGGGATCCCACGTGGATATGGAATTCATGGCTGATGCAGCATTTAGTTGCGGGTCTACCGATGAGATCGCGTCTAGGATAAGGCACGCAAACACTGCTAGACACGTTGCTGAGATAATAGATACAAATAAAATAAAGGGATTTTATGATTTACTATGCAAAAAAGTGTGTACTCAGTTATCCGAATACTGTGATTACAAGGTTGCAATTTTTGTCGTAATGTTTGATTTCAACGGAAAAGTCGTTGGTAAATACCCAAGAACTTTTAACTGCAGTTAAGCTTGATTTGGGTTTTCTGAATAGAATTGTCTGCTAAACTATTCCCTTCAAAAGCCCATCTTTTTCAAGTTTCTCCGCATGCGCTGAGATATATCTCCAAACGATATCTGCTTTTTCAGACTGAAAATCCCAAGGTGCAATTAGGACGATATCGTGTTCTCTTATCCACATCCTTCTTTTTATCTTTCCTCGAATCCTGCAGGTCCTCACTTTTCCGTCAGTGCATCTAACAATGATATTGTCGCCCCCGACTAGCTTTATTACACGTCCTAATAGCTCTCCCTTTTGGGGCATGACTAACTCTTTAAGATCAGATTCGCTGAGTACTTTTCTCTTACCTAAATCTAAAACCTCGTGTAAATTCAAATTAAGCAAAATAAAAATGTAATGATTTGTTAATGAGTAACCATAAAATAACCTTAATGTGACTTCCTAGCAAAGATCCTGGAGTCTATCTTTAGCATCCCTTCTCCCATTAAGCACAATGACGTACCTCTTATTGCAATTGTCACTTTTTTGTCGCTAAATGATCCTTTTGAAAAGTAATTCAATAAATGTAAAGGTTATTCATGGTTAGGAAGACAGGCGGATTTTTTGGCTGAGGGAATAATTTAAAATTGTCAAAATTGTTAAATCTAAATTATGAAAGTAGGGATAGCGGGGACTGGTTTGATGGGGACACAGATTGTAGAAAGATTACTTGATATTGGTTACGGTGTTTTTGTGTATAATCGAAATAAAAGGAAGACTCGTTCTTTACTCAAAAAAGGAGGAATCTGGGTTGCTAGCCCTAGGGATCTTGGCAATAAGTGTCAGTTTCTAATGTTATGTGTGTGACGGACGGAGCGGCTACTAAAGAGGTCTGTCTGGCCAAAGACGGGTTGATTTACTCCGCCAACAGAAATTTAGTCGTTGGTAGCTTGAGCACAATCTCGCCTGCAGAATCTGCTGAAATAGCAGTGAAAATGAAAAGGAACGGAATTCAATTCTTTCAGATGCCTGTTATGGGAGGGCCTAACCTAGCTAGGACTGGGGAATTAATTACGATATTATCCGGTGACAAAGATTGCATAGACAGGAACATGAATGTAATTCAAAAGATAGCAAAATCTACATTTTATGTAGGCAGATCAGATGGTCTGGCAAATTACATCAAGCTTGCACTAAATTTGAATATTGCCTTGATCGGGATTGCGCTCTCAGAGTCTCTCATATATATTCGAAAGGCAGGACTAGATCCTCGTATGTTTGTTAAAATTCTTAATGCTACTTATTTCAAAACTAGCCTCAGCGAAAAAAAAGGACCGAAAATGGCCGAAAATAATTTTGAACCCCGTTTTCACCTTAGAAATATGCTCAAAGATCTCCGACTACTGATTGATTCTACCAGGACTTTAGGAATTAGTCTTCCATTTTCGAACCTTTCGGAACAAATGTATTTAGCAGCAAATAATAGAGGATATTCTGAACTTGATTACACAGCAATATTGGCTTTTCTGCAAGACCTGAACAGGGATGCAAGATAAGTAGACAGTAATGAAACATCTAGAGCACAAGAAATAATGCATAAGGTGAAAATTGGATATATTAAATAGTAAACGTCGACATAAAAGATCTTAGATGTATAGCGTACAATAAATATTTGTAGACCCTAGCGAACAGTAGCTCCTAATGCTGCTTCGCCATCGATCGTCAAAAATAATGGTTTACCATTTTCTCCCTCCGCCGCCAACAGCATCCCATTTGAAGTAACGTTACCAATTGTTCTTGGTTCAAGATTAGTACAGACAACCACAATTTTGCCAATAAGCTCTTCTGGACTATAAAACTCCGCGGCTCCGACGACAATTTCCCTTAGTCCCGATCCTATATCTACTACAACTTTCAGAACCTTTTGTTTGTCAGGTATTTTCTCAGCCGAAACTAACTTGCCAATACATAAGTCTATTTTGAGAAATTCGTCAAATGTAACCATTTTTTTATCACGCGACGGAAGAACCTCAGCAAAAGTCACTTATATAGTGCTTTCTGAAAAACCTTACACAGCTTGTAAAAAATCGTATGCTAATAAGAAGCACAAGAACTACACCCGCACGTGTTTTGACAATCGCATTTCAAAATCTAGCTTGTTCGATATACCAAATCAATTGTCTTTTAAGTCGACAATTTCAATTCATTAGCTTATCTGCATTAATTAACCCATCTTTTTATCTTAATACTTCAATAGCAAAAGGGAATTGTCAAATGTCCCAGAACTCGGACTCGCCGCAATGTACAGAATAATGAAGAAATCTGGAGCAGAGAGAGTGAGTGACGAAGCTGCAGAGGAGCTACGGAAGATTATAGAAGAACTGGCTGTAAGAATAGCACACCAAGCCGTTGATTTGAGTAATCATGCGGGCAGAAGGACAATAAAATCCGGAGATATCCATCTGGCCGCAAAAAATTTGCTAAACCTGCAGTTTTAGATTTTCTGACCTCAATAAAATAGGTTGAGCATTTTCTAGAATTATCACCACACTCGTGGGACGCGGGACCACATATGCAATTAGCGTTAGTACGATGCGTTGTTGTTTATTGTAGCATGAACCGTGAAAATTCCGCCTCTTCCGATCCTATCCGTTGCGTCGCCGGACCGTGTCTTACAGGCTACAGTCAAATTATATCCACATTCAATTAACTTACCATACTTGGACCTGTTTCTGCAAACCTATAGCTACATTTCTCACATCCATAAAAACGGATAATTTCTGAATGTGATTTAACTTCGCTCACTGGTTTTAGATGACCTTTCTTGCAATAAGGGCAAAGTCTGTTCATTCTTAATTCTAATTATTATTTCGTTTATTAATAGACTAAACTATCTTTTATAACGAAAAGATTAATCTTTTTGATATCATCAAACCCAATCGTGCGGAATAAGAAAACTGAATACTTCGTTATGTGATGACTTTAACGATAAGCAATAGGGCCCCATTTTTAGACTGTGCTTTAGTCGTTTTATTATCTATTATGTCTACTACCAGGATATATGCCACCTAGATTTTTATTTCAAAAATTTTTATGTTCCCATAATAATAACATGTCTTATCTGCTAAAAAATGTCTTACAGCGTGTTGATAATAGGCCTTACCGGAATGCCTGGTGCTGGTAAAACTACATTAGCAAGGTCGTTATCTAAGGCAGGCTTTCCTGTAGTAGTTATGGGGGACGCCGTTCGGGAAGCAGCCAAGAATGCAAATTTGGAGCTAAATGACAGCAATCTGGGATCTATTATGATCAATCTGAGGAAAGAGGGAGGATCCGGGGCTATAGCGCATCTCATCCTTGATAATATAAAAGCAATTGCAACCAGAGAGACCCCGCCTAAAGCTTTAGTAGTTGACGGCATTAGGAATATTGAAGAAGTGAAAGTATTAGAATCTGTAGGACCTGTCAAATTGCTTGCAGTTCACGGATCAACTTTCACCAGATTCGAGCATGTGAAGTCAAGAGGTAGGACCGACGTACCAACTAC
>Ga0137374_10007697_pt1 | contig 12791 bp, 10 predicted proteins | sample SagtaG_20_FD_104811 | JGI IMG/M metagenome (GOLD analysis project Ga0137374, IMG submission 104811) | Vadose zone soil microbial communities from Sagehorn Ranch, Mendocino, California, USA - Sage1_R_100_16 metaG | ecosystem: Environmental > Terrestrial > Soil > Vadose zone | place: USA...
CATCGGCTGCGTCACGTTCACCGGCTCGCTCATCGCCTCGGCCAAGCTCCAGGGGCTCATCGCGGGCAGGCCGATCCAGGTGCCGGGCGGGCGGCTGGTCACCGCCGGGCTGGCCGCGATCGCGACGGCCGGGGCCATCTTCCTGTTCGCCGGCAACGTCAGCGTGCCCGTCCTGTTCGTCATCATCGCGGCCGGCCTCGTGTTCGGCGTCACGATGGTCCTGCCGATCGGCGGCGCCGACATGCCGGTCGTCATCTCGCTCCTCAACTCGTTCACCGGCACGGCGGTGGCGATGGCCGGCTTCGTGATCGGCAACTCGGTGCTCATCATCGCCGGCGCCCTGGTCGGCGCCTCGGGCGCCATCCTCACCAAGCTCATGGCCGACGCGATGAACCGGTCCGTTCTGAACATCATCGCCGGCGGGTTCGGCGGCGGCGAGGGCACGGTCGCAGAGGCGGGCGGTGCCGGTGGCTCGGTGCGCGAGATCACCGCCGACGACGCGGCGATCCAGCTTGCCTACGCCCAGCATGTCATCGTCGTGCCCGGTTACGGCCTGGCGGTGGCCCAGGCTCAGCACCAGGTGCGCGAGCTGGCCGAGCTGCTCGAATCGCGCGGGGTGGACGTGAAGTACGCGATCCACCCGGTTGCGGGCCGGATGCCGGGGCACATGAACGTCCTCCTGGCCGAGGCCAACGTGCCCTACCCGCAGCTCAAGGAGATGGAGGAGATCAACCCCGAGTTCGATCGGGCGGACGTCGCCCTGGTCATCGGCGCCAATGACGTGACCAACCCGGCCGCCCGGCGCCCCGGATCGCCCGTGTCGGGGATGCCGATCCTGGACGTCGACCACGCCAGGTCCATCGTCGTGATCAAGCGCTCGATGGGCCGCGGCTACGCCGGCATCGACAACGAGCTGTACACGGATCCCAAGACCGGGATGCTGTTTGCCGACGCGAAGGACGGCCTGGCCTCGCTGATCTCGGCGGTCAAGGCGGTCTGAGCCGTCGTTGCCGGGCCACCGGCGAGCGATCGATGCCCGGGACCTACTCGCGCCGGCCGGATTCGAGAATGTCGACGTCGGCCAGCGATCCCAACGCCAGGACGAACGATTCGAGGCTGGTCGCGGATCGCACACGCAGCTGCAGTGCAACCTCGTAGCGGCCCTTGGCGAGGCGCTGCGTGTCGATCGACACGAGGTCGAGACGATGCGTTCGGGCGGCATCCGAGATCCGCCCGATCGCGTCGAGGCGGCGGAGCTCCAGGCGCATGTTGGCGATCTCCGCGGCGGGTCCGTGGATCCTGTCCTCGACCCAGTTGAGCGGCCACAGGCTGAACACCACGATCGCGGTCCCCACGACCGCCAGGACGTAGTCGGCGGCACCGGCGGCCATCCCGATCGCGGCCGCCGTCCACAGACTGGCCGCCGTCGTCAGGCCCCGGACCGTTGTGCCGAACTTGAGAATGGCCCCGGCGCCGAGGAACCCGATGCCGGTCACGACCTGGGCGGCGACTCGCGAGGGATCTACCGGGGTGCTCTGCCCAGCGCCGAGCACGCCCACGAAGCCGAAGATGGAGATCACCGTGAACAGCGCAGAGCCCAGCGCCACCAGGAGGTGGGTCCGCATTCCCGCCGGATGATCGTGGATCTCGCGCTCCAGGCCGATCGCCGCGCCGAGCAGCGCGGCGACGAGCAGGCGGGCCGCGACGTCCAGCTCGTGGCCCACGTCGGCCGGCATCGGTCAGTCTCCGAGCTCGATCCGGATGCGCTTGTTGCTACGGCCCTTGGACTCGTAGCCGGTCACCCGGATCGTGCCCACCTCGCGGGTGTTGGCGACATGCGTGCCGCCGTCCGCCTGGAGATCGAGACCGACGATCTCGATCGTTCGGACTTCGCTGATTCCGGCGGGCAGGAGGTTGATCTTGGTCCGAATGAGATCGGGGATCGCGAAGGCCTCGTCGCGCGGCAGGATGGCCACGCGGACGTCGCGAGCCGCGAGCAGCTCGCGGTTCACCTTCTCCTCGATCTCGCCGACGAGCTCGCCGCCCATCCGCTCGAACTCGAAATCCATCCGTCCGGCGCCTGGCTCCATGTTGCCGCCAGTGACGAGTGCCCCGTAGTCGCGCCAGACGACGCCGCACAGCCCGTGGAGGGCCGTGTGCGTTCGCATGAGCATGAGCCGGCGCGCCCAGTCGAGCTCGACCTCGACCGCGTCGCCCGCCCGCGGCGGCTCCGAGTCCCCCAGCTCGAGCTGGTGGACGATGTCCTCGCCGGCGCGCCTCGCGCCGGCGACTGTCCAGCGACGGCCGTCCGCGCTGCGCAGGAACAGGCCCTTGTCAGACGGCTGGCCGCCACCTCCGGGATAGAAGACCGTCCGATCGAGCACGACGAGCGAGGGATCGCTCGGGTCGACCGACAGGATCCGCGCGCCCACCGACCGCGCGTAGGCGTCGACGTAGCAGATGTTGTCACTCATCGGACAGACCCCTGGCCATCCGGCGCCGACCGGCGAGCGGAGCGACCGCTACTTCACCTCCAGCGTGCCGGTCATCGTCGGATGGACGGTGCAGGTGAAGGTGTAGTTGCCTGCCTGAAGGGCGGGCACGTCGTACGTCTTCTGAGCGACGCCAGTCACGAGGTCGCCCTTGAAGACTTCCTTCCCGCTGCCGTCCTTGATCTGGACGTCGTGCATCGTGGCGTTGTCCTGGTTGTCGAATGCGATCTGGAAGGCTACGCCCGGCGGCGCGGTCAGGCTCTTGGGGTCGAAGGCGATGTTCTGTGCCTTGAGGTTGACGACCGTCCCGGTGGCGCCGGACGCCGCGGCGCTCGAGGCGGCCGACGGCGATGCCGCGGGCGAGCCGCTGGGGCCGGCCGACCCGCTCACCGATGGCGCGGCGCTCGATGGCGGCGGCGGCACGAACGTCCAGCCTGGTGAGGCCGTGCTGACGCAGGCGGCCGCCACACAGGCCATGATGGCGACCAGAACGGGTACCGCGGCGATGCGGACGAGGCGCACCGAACGTGGTGGACGCATGCGGCTGACCTCACGCGGAAGCGCGTCCGGGAGCCGATCGGCTCCCGGTCGACGCGGGTGTTGGGGATGGTGGTCGAACTCTACCGCCGGGCGACCGAACGCGCCGGGCGTTTGGCGACGAACGCGGGCCCAGGGCCCGGACTAGTACTCGACTAGTACGATCGTCCGATTGCGCGATAGTGCTCTCGGCGGCAGATTCGGCCTCCTGATCGGCTTCGCGGTCGCGAAGGTGAAGGACAGGAGGGGCATCGCCCGTTATGCGCACACAGCTCGCTACCCAGTACCGATTGATCGCGCCGCTGCTCAGCTCCGCATGCGCGTTCATCCTGATCTTCGGCTGGCGCTGGTAGCCCATTCGGCAATCGACCACGGCGAGCCGGGCCGGCCCTGGCCGGGCACGCCGAACGGCCCTCGCAGCACGAGACCCGGGTGTTCCTCCACCCGGGTCTCGTCACGTCCGGCGGTCAGCGTTTCTCGGTCAGGCCCAGGCGGATGGCGACCGTGGCCGCCTCCACCCGGCCCGAGACGTCGAGCTTGGCCAGGATGTTGCCGACGTGGACGCCGACGGTCTTCTGGCTGATGAACAGCCGTTCGCCGATCTCGCGATTCGTCCGGCCCTGGGCGATGAGGAAGAGGACCTCCTTCTCGCGCGGGCTCAGGCCGAACGGATCGGTTCTTCGAGGCGCGGGCTCTCCCACGAAGCCACGGACCAGGTCGGAGGCTGGCGCGTTCGGACCATCGCCGTCGATCCGGTGGCCGTTGCCCGCCTCCAGTCCCGTTCCCCACTCGCCGGGGCCCACGGCGACGCCGGCCTCGACCGGGACGCGCGCTGGGCGCGCGGCCGGCCGCTCGGCATCGGGCAGCGCGATCAGCGCGCGACCGGCAAGCTCGCGCAGCTCGCGGAGGAGGGGCCCGGCCCCCAGGTCGAGGCCGAGTGCGTACGCCTCGAGCAGCGGACCCCGCGCGACGGCCCGCCCGGCTCGCGCATCGTTCGTCGACGTCAGTGCCGCCTCGGCCTGGTGCCAGCGCGCACGGGCGACCTGGTAGCGATCGTCCAGGCCGGCCCAGCGGTCGGCCAGCTGCGCCCACAGAGCCGGGTCGTCACGGCCGTCGATCCGGGCACGGAACGCGCGTCCTGTTGCCAGCGCGGCGTCGGCGGCGGCACGGGAGCCGACGGTCGCGTCGACGCCCGACCGGGCAACGGCCTCTTCGGCCTCGGCCAGGATGGCGGCGGATCGCTCACGGGCCGCGGCGACGGCCGATAGATCCCGCCGCTCGCGGGCGTCCGCCACGATCGCGGAATCCACCTGGAGGGCCGTCGCGGCCATCCGGGCCACCAGGACCCAGTCCTCGGTCTGTCGAGCCGCCTCCCAGCCGAGGCCGGATGCCCGGCTGGCATCTGCCAGGTCGGACCGCCACAGCGCGTACGAGGTCGCCGCCTCGTAGATCGGGACGGCGAACTGGGCATCCGGGACGGCCTCCACCTCGAGGAGGATCTGGCCCAGCAGGCGGCCGGCCAACTCGCCGGCGGCTGATTCGATCTCGACCGTCGCGAGGTTGACGACGGGGCCGACGAAGCTCAGTCCGGCCGGGCTCCACTCCAGTGCGCGCTCGGACAGCTCGCGACACTCTGCCCAGCGGCCGAGCAGGAACAATGATCCCGCCGCGTTGGCCCGAAGGAAGCTGCCGTACACGGCCTCCAGGCCGACCCGGCGCGCCTCGGCGATGCCCTCGTAGGCGATCTCGACGGCCTCCGCCCGGCGACCGATGACGTCGAGCACGGTCGTCAGGTTGGCGAGCACTCGGAACAGCTCGTCGAGCGATCCGCGCTCCTCGGCCACCTCGCGCGCCTCGCGCAACAGCGCGACGGCGGATTCCGGATCGTCGCCCCAGCCGCGGATCACGGCCAGCGTGGTCAGTGCGTGGGCCTCCTCTTCGCGGGCGCTCTCGCCGACCGCCCGCGCCACCTGGAGCGCTTCCTCGCCGTAGCGCTCCGCCTCCGAGAACGTCCCGGCGAGCATCTTGACCTGGGCCAGCGAGGCCAGGGCGAGGGCTCGCTCGCGCGACGGCTCCCGGGGAATCAGCTCGACCGCCCGGTGGTGGGCGGCGAGCGCGGCGTCCGAATCGCCGGCCGCCCGGCGGTACCGGCCGAGCCGCTCATACAGGAGACCCAGCCGGACCCGCTCGCGTCGCTCGTCCAGGCGGGCGATGGCCGACTCGACGTAGGCCGCCGCCCGGAGCGGCCGGCCGGCCGCAAAGGACGCCTCGGCGGCGCGCACCTGGAGGTCCGGCAGGCCCTCCGCCGCGGTGGACCCGGTCGAGAGGTCGACGGTGGAGCTGACGGGATCGGACAGCTCCAGCACGCGATCGAGGTGATCGAGCGCGTCCTGGGGTGCATCGACGGCCTCCGCCCGCCGGGCGGCCTCGAGGGCGGAGGCTCGTGCCCGGCCCACGTCATAGGCCGCCAGCCAGCAGCGAGCCGCCGCCGCCGGCGCATCCGCGAGTGCCGTCGCCACCGCCGCCAGATGGCGTCGCCGCTGGAGCGGCAGCAGATCGGCGGCCACCGCCCGGCCGATGAGCTCGTGGCGGAAGGCAACGGATTGGTGGCCGTCCGAGCCGGCCGTCTCGACGACCCAGCCATGCTCGATCGCTTCGGCAATCCCGGCCGCGAGGTCCGGCTCCAGCTCCCTGTCAGCCCGGCGCGGCCCGCTGGCCGACCGCGGCGGCCGGCGGACGGTGCCTTCCTCCAGGGACGCGGCGACGGCCGCCAGCTCGGCCCGGCGGAGGGGGCCGTCTGCCGCTGCCAGCAGCCGCAGCAACCGCCGGCACTCGGGCGATCGGTGGGTCAGCCTGGCAAGCACCAGGGCCACCAGCGAGCCGGACAGAAGCGCGCCACCCTCCTCGCGCCGCGCGGCCACCAGCTGCTCGGCCACGAGCGGGTTGCCGTGCGATCGCTCCGCAACCAGCAGCAGGAGGGACGCGGATGGCCGCTCACCCTCGATCCCCTCCACCAGGTCCGCCAGCTCATCCCGGCCGAGCGGGCCCAGGTCCAGGCGCTCGGCCGGCCGCGGGATGTCGGCCATGGCCGCGAGATCTCCATGGAACGGATGCCCGCGAGTCATCTCGTCGGGCTGGTAGGTGCCAACGATGGCCAGGCGTTGCGGGCGGGAGATGCGGACGAGGAATGTGACCAGCGCCCGCGTGGCCGCGTCCACGGCGTGGAGATCCTCCACCGCGAGGAGCACGGGACGGCGCTCGCCGAGCGCCGCGAGGACTCCCAGCACGCGCTCCAGCACGCGTGCCTGGCGCCGCTCCGGGGCCGTCACGGCCGGGCGGGTCCGGCCGGCGTCCAGGCCGGCGATCCGCGGCTGGAGGGTTGGGAACAGCTGGGCCAGCTCCGCGGCGCCCGTGCCCAGCACGCCCGCCAGGTCGGAGTCGGGGATTGCCGCCAGGACGGGCGCGAGGCCGGCCACGATCGGACCGTAGGGACTGGCTCGTTCGGCGGCGGTGGCCAGGCAGCGAATCATCGTGAATGGCTCGCTGAGACCAGCCAGCCGGCGCTCGGTCTCCGTCAGCAACCGTGACGCGCCCAGGCCGCCCGTGCCGGCAACCAGGAGGGTCGTCGATCGACCGCCGGCGGCCTGGTCCAGGGCGACCGCGAGCCTCGCCAGCTCCCGCTCGCGTCCGACGAATCGCGCGCTCGTAAAGCCCGCGGGCATGAGCCATTCTAGGGCGGCCGTACTGCCGGATCGACCCACGTTCCGATTCATCCGGATGAACGGGTCATGCGTATCACCCGACGAGAGGGTCGGGCGCAAGCGGCCCTCATCCGCGTCTCCGAATCTCCCAACGGACCCCCGGCGCCCTCACCGGGGGTCCGTCCCTCCTCCGGGGCCCGGCAGTCGCCCCCGCACCGGGCCCCGGCGGCAAGCCACCGGCGCCGGACGCGGTAGGCTGAGGCCCAATGACCGACGGTCGGCGCGCGCCCCATCCAGCCAACACCCTCAACGAGCTGTCCGGCGAGGAGTGGCTGTACTTCACCAAATCCGTGTGGCAGACGGCCTACCCGTCCGAGCTGGCACATGCCGCGCGGCGCGCCCACGGCGCCAACAAGCCGCCGCGTCTCATGGCCCGTCTCATCGAGTTCTTCAGCCGGACGGGCGAGCTGGTCCTCGACCCGTTCGCCGGCGTGGGCGGCACGCTCCTGGGTGCCGCCATCGCGCGGGGACCGCGGCGCGCAATCGGGATCGAGCTCGAGCCGCGCTGGGTGGCGATCTACGAGCGGCTCGTGGGCGATCTCTCAGCCGAGCGGGACGGTGCGGGTCCTGTCCTGGTCGACCTGGGGCCCAGCGATCCAGGCGGGCCCCGCGGTTTCGAGCCATCGGGCTGCGAGCTGCGCCTGGGCGATGCCCTGGCGCTCCTGCCCCAGCTCCCGGACGGCTCGGTCGATTTCGTCGCAACGGACCCGCCCTACAACGTCCAGCTTCGCCTGACGATGGCCGGCGGCCCGCTTGCCCGGGCCCATGCCAACCGCCGGACCGACTACGCGATGGTGACCCAGGACCCGGCAGATCTCGCCAACAGCCCGGACTACCCGGCATTCCTCGACCGGATGACCGCGGTGCTGGCCGAGCTCCGGCGAGTGCTTCGTCCGGGACGGTACGCCTGCATCATCGTCCGCGACGCATACCAGGACGGGCGCTACGTGTTCACCGGGTCGGACCTGGCCGCCCGGGCGGCAGCGGTCGGCCTCGTCCCGAAGGGCGACCTCGTCTGGTACCAGGCAGGCACGCGCCTGCGACCCTACGGATATCCGAAGGGCTTCGTGCCCAACATCGCCCACCAGCACATCCTGGTCCTGCGCCGCGAGGACGCCTGACGAGGGCTCGTCAGGGAATGCCCTTCACCCGGAGGTAGGCCGCCAGGACATCGGAGTCGATGTCGTCGGTCGCGTCCGCAAACGGCCGGTCGGGCCGTCCGCCGGCGCTCGGGTCCACGATGTCGCCCAGCGTCATCCGATGAACCCAGCCCTGGCTCCCGTCGGGGCAGTGCACGCGCCAGAACGACCCCGATCGCTCGAGCAGCTGGACTTCGTCGCCCTCGTCGAGCACGCCGATCTCGTGCGATCGCAGCTCGTCCGGGGCGTCCAGCAGGCGAACCACCCGGTACTTGATCCGCCGCCGCTCGTGGCCTTCGAGGGCGTCGACCGCGCCGTCGTCGAAGCTGAGCTTCACGGCAGTTGACTCGGCGCGGAGCGGGTCGGACTTGCGGGCCGCCATGAGCGACGGTCGGCGCCAACGAGGCATGCCGGATTCGTCGGGCTCGCCGCTGGGTGGCAGGCCGCCCTCCGGCTGCGCGACGCTGGCGGTGGGCACGGCCGTCATCAGGGCCGCGCTCGTTGCGAGCACCTCGTCGGGTGCCGGCGGCTCGCCGTCGCGGCGGCGCTTGCCGAAAATGAGGAAGGCCATCGCGGCCACGGACGTCGTCGTCGTGGAGATGGCCGTGACCAGCATGCGCTGCTCGGCGTTGAGTCCTCCGGCCGCGCCCAGAATCGCGAGGCCGGCCGTTGCCGGTGGATCCTTCGTGAGACCAACAGCTCCCGGGCCTCCGCCGTCGGCGTCGGTCGGGCCGGCAGGGTCGCCCGAGGTCTGGCCGGCTGCCGGGGCGAACGTGCCCGACGGCGCGGTTGGGACGCCGGTGTCGCCGCCGGATGGCCGCGGCTCGTAGGCGCCGATGTCGCCGAACCGCCGATCGGCATCGCCCGCCGCCCCGCCGGACGAGGAGCCGGCACCTCCCGTCGAGCCGGCGCTTCCCGTCGAGCCGTCAGGCGGGCTCGATCCCGACGGAGTGGCCGTTGGTCCTGCCGATCCACCCGATCCGCCGCCCGCGTCGCCGCCCGAGGACGACTGGACGATCGTGACCGTTCCGGCCTGGACGGTGTCGCTGAACTTCCGGGCGTCCGATGCCGTGAAGCCGATCTGGTGCTTGCCGAGCGCCAGCGTCGTGACCAGGCGGTAGCGAACGCCACCGTGGTAATCGAGCTGGCTGTCGGCCACCCGCATGCTGCGGGCCACGCCGTCGATGAGCACCCGGACGTAGACCGGAGCGTCGCCGTAGCGGTTGCGGTAGGAGACCGTGAACGTGATCGAGGTCGTCGGCGAGCCCGTTCGCGGCGAGACTCCGGCGCTCAGCAGCTTGGTGGGACCGCTGACCGCCGTGGCCGAGCTCACCAGCGTGACCAGGAGCAGCGTGATCGCCGCCGAGGAGGCGGCCAGCCACGACCGGCTCCCGATTCGGGGCGAGGATGAACGGACGAATGACAAGGATGATGCCTCCGCGCCGGGCCCACGGTCCGACGATGAGCCGGAGCATGGCTGGCGGGCGGGCGGGCCCGCAATGGTACGGGTTTCCCCCTAACGCTCCCCAAGGTCCGGGCGTTGCCCACGGGAACCGTGGCTCTCGCCGCGAGCTCGACGCCGCGGCCACTGGGCCCCTCGTCCTGCCAGGACTACCCCGAAGTGGTCATGGCGCCCCGGAGCGCCGGCGGCAATCCTTCAGGGATGAAGGTGCTCTCGTCGCGGCGCGGCCGCCGTCATCAGCCCGCCAATGTCGTCCGGATCCTCGTCGGTGGCCTGGTTGGGGCGGTTCTCCTCGTCGCTGGGCTCGCCCTGGGATGGCTTGCCTACGCCAGTCCGGTCCTCCGATCGATCGACATCCCGGTCCGTGCCACGCCGGGCCAGATCGCCTTTGGGACGGCCGCCTGGGCACTAGCGCTCACCGCGCCGGCAGCGTTCGTCCTCATGGGTCTGGCGCGCCTGGCCGGAACCACCGAGAAGATGGCCCGCATGCGTCGCCGCCCCAGGACCGTCGCCGTCTCCCGGAAGCTCGGCGAAGGCTATGTGGCCGCGGCCAACGTTCGCCTGCCCGACGGCCGGTCGATCCCCGAGATCGTCATCGGGCCGCACGGCGTGGCGATCATCCAGCCCGGCCCGCCGTCGGCCGCCACTCGTCACCAGGGCAGCCGCTGGGAAGTCCGGCTCGATGGGAAGTGGGTCCCGCTGGAGAACCCACTGGAGCGCGCGACGCGGGACCTCGAGGCCGTTCGCCGGTGGCTCGCCGCCAACGATCAGGATTTCCTGGTCAGGGTTCACACCGCACTCGTCACGACCGACCGATCCGTGGAGCGATCGTCGACCTGTGCCGTCCTCGGTCCCGATCAGGTGCCCGGCTGGCTGACGGCCCTGCCGCCACAGCGAAGCCTCACCGACAGCCGGCGAACGTGGCTGGTCGAGCTGGTCCACGAGGCCGTCTGAGGCTTCCGGCGGTCAGGCCACCAGCCGCACGGCCTTTCCGGCAGCCGCCAGGTCGGCCACCAGCATTGCCAGCTCCCTGTCCCGCGAGTCCGGATCTGCGCGCAGGATCGACGATGGATGAACCGTCGCCATGACCCGGACGGCGAGCGGCGAGGGGATGACGCGGCCGTGCTCGACGGAGACGCGGAAGGCGGGCCCCAGGATCGCCTGAGCCGCCGTTGCGCCCATGAGAACGAGCAGGTCCGGCCTGACCAGGCCGAGCTCGGCCTCCAGCCAGGGCCGGCAGGCACGGACCTCCGCCCGATTGGGTCGCTCGTGAAGGCGGCGCTTGCCGCTGGGCCGCCACTTGAAGTGCTTGACGACGTTCGTCACGAAGACCCGCTCTCGATCGATCCCGGCCTCTCGCAGGGCCGTGTTCAGGATCTGGCCGGCCGGCCCCACGAACGGCTCCCCGGCAAGATCCTCCCGGTCGCCGGGCTGCTCTCCCACGAGCATCAGGGGTGCCGGTATGGAACCTGATCCGAAGACGGTCTGGGTGGCTCGTTCCCAGAGGTCGCAGCCGTGGCACGATGCAGCGGCGGCGCGCAAGGCGGAGAGCGTCCGGCGGGTGGGGAGGTAGGCGGCTGCTCCCTCCTCGACCGCCGCCGTCTTGGTCATCTGCCGCACCTCCTGGCCGTCCAGACTAGCCGAGGCCGGCCGCGAGGTGCGCGCCGAGATGCCGGCCGGGCATTGCAGCTCGGAGACATCCGGGCCGGAACCGATTGGTCGTCCCCCGCGTCTCCTGCCTGCGGCCCCACGGCCCGGACCGTGGCATCGGCCTCTCACTGATCCAACCACGCCAACCGGAGTCCGACGTCCATGGCCCGACCGACTGCCATCGCAGTGTGTCTCACCGCTCTGCTTATCGCCTCGTGCAGCGCGGGCGCCTCCGGCTCCCCGTCCGGCTCCCCAGCCGAGACGCGGAACCCGCCTCGAGGCGCCGGCGAGCTCGTTCTTCGCTACGAGACGGTCGGCGGATTCGCCCCTCAGGAGTTCTTCCTGAGCCGGTACCCCACGATCTCGGTGTACGGCGATGGGACCGTCATCACGGAGGGTCCGCAGATCGCGATCTACCCCGGTCCGGCCCTGCCGAACCTGATCGCGACAAAGATCACTGCGGCGGGTCTGCAGCGACTGCTCGCCCTGGCCGCGGACGCAGGTCTCCTGGGTCCGGATGCCCAATACGACGCCATCGGGATCGCCGACGCCGGCACCGCCCGGTTCACGGTCGTGACCGATGGCCAGCGTCACACGATCTCGGCCTATGCCCTCCAGGAGTCCCAGGACCGAGGCCTGGACCGCGCGGTCGCCGCCCAGCGTGCCAGGCTGCGCGCCTTCGTCTCTCGCCTGGGCGATCTGCGCGGCTCACTCGGTCCGGGGCAGGTCGGAGCGGAGGTGCCCTACCGATTCACGGCCGTCCGGCTCTTCGTGCAACCGGCGGTCGCGCCCGCCGACGGGCTCGTCCAGCCCGTTGTCGCATGGCCTCTTGCGACGCCACTGGCATCGTTCGGCGAGTCGATCCAACCCGGCGAGGGGAACGCGCTTCGCTGCGGTGTCGTGTCCGGATCCGAGCTGGAGATGCTCCGACCGCTGCTGACGAAGGCCAACCAGGCGACGCGGTGGCAAAGCGACGGCCGCAACTTCTCACTGACGCCTCGGGTGCTTCTGCCCGACGAGTCGGGTTGCCCCGGAGTCGAATGACCGGTCGAGTCACCTGCGCCTGGTGCCCGGGCGAGTGGCCGGTCGAATGACCCGGGCCGAGTGCGGTCAGCCGCCGAGCAGCTTGCCGGCGAGAGCGCGGAGGCGGAGGGGTCGAATCGGCAGCCCGGGCAGGCGATGGCCGCCGGAGCCCTTCGAATCGCCGTCGTGTGCGAGTGCGCCGACCTGCACGGCCAACTGGCGCTCCTCGTCGGTCATCTCGGCGATGATGGGCAGGTCGTCGGGATCGAACGGCCGCGATGCGACGTCAACCGGCCGCGTCGGACGCGCGTAGGCCGGCTGGCCCATCAGCTTCGGGAGCGCCATGTGGTGCTCTTCTAGGTTCACCAACGACCTCGACGGCGGAGTGTCCTCTTGGGGGCCCGGTCTGGCCCACGAGGGATGATAGCGGCCGCAGGACACCGTGGAATGGTACGAATGGGCTACTCGTCTTCCGTTCGGCTCGCACGACCTGGTGCCCGCACGCCCCGCCCGCTGGACGTTCGTACTACCTGAGCGCGGCAGTCCCGGCCGGAGTTCGTTGGTTCAGACCAGGAGCGGTTTGAGGATCTGCGCCTCCACGACGAGCACGAGGTAGGCGATCGGCAGTGCGGCCAACAGTCCCAGTGCCGCGCCCCACGGCGAGCGCCGACGCCGGGTCCCGGACCCGGAAGGCTGGGGTACCACGAGGTAGGTGATCACGCTGCCG
>Ga0137374_10007699_pt1 | contig 12789 bp, 14 predicted proteins | sample SagtaG_20_FD_104811 | JGI IMG/M metagenome (GOLD analysis project Ga0137374, IMG submission 104811) | Vadose zone soil microbial communities from Sagehorn Ranch, Mendocino, California, USA - Sage1_R_100_16 metaG | ecosystem: Environmental > Terrestrial > Soil > Vadose zone | place: USA...
GGGGGGGGGGAGGGGGGGGGGGGGGGGGGGGGGGGGGGGGGGGGGGGGGGGGGGGGGGGGAGGGGGGGGGCGCGACGTCGCGCAGCGCGCACCCGGCGACATGGCTAGCTTGCTGTCGGATTTCGTGCGACAGCTCGAGACCGAGGCAGCACAACTGAAGCAGTCTACCGGAAGGAGCAGGTGATGCGGATCGTGACCCCGAGCGAAGTCGCCACGCAGACCCAGAACAAGTACCTGGGGGTTCTGGTGGCTGCCAAGTTCGCCCGTTTCGTGAACGAGTTCCCGCGCGACCGCTCGGTGGACTTCGAGGAGAAGCTCACCACGCGGGCGCTGGACGAGCTGGTCCGCGGCCGGCTGACCTACAAGCTGGTGCGGCGGCGGCGCCAGGAAGGCTGATGGCGTTCGCCGGCCGGCACGTCGTCCTCGGCGTGTCGGGCGGGATCGCGTGCTACAAGAGCTGCACGCTCGCCCGGCGGCTCACCGAGGCTGGAGCGGCGGTGGACGTGGTGCTCACCGCTTCCGCCGCCGAGTTCGTGCGACCGGTCACGTTCGAGGCGCTCACCGGGCGCCCGGTCCTCACCTCCCTGTGGGAGCGCGACCGGGCGCTCGCGCACATCGGGCTCGCGCGAGAGCCGGATCTCGCGATCGTCGCACCCGCCACCGCGAACGTGCTGGCCCGCGCCGCGATGGGCCTCGCCGACGACATGCTCACGGCGTTGTTGCTCGCCCGGACCGGGCCGGTGCTCGCGGCGCCCGCGATGAACGACGCGATGTACGCTCATCCCGCGACGCGCGCCAACGTGAAGACGCTCGCCGCGCGCGGCTGGCACTTCGTGGGCCCCGAGACGGGCCCGCTGGCGGAAGGACCGAGCGAGCGGCCGGGCCGGATGAGCGAGCCCGAAGCGATCCTCGCGGCGGCGGAGCGGCTGCTGCGGCAGCGCGCGCCGTGGCAGGGCAAGAGCGTCGTCGTCACCGCGGGCCCCACCCGCGAGCATCTCGACCCCGTGCGCGTCGTCACGAACCCGTCGAGCGGCCGCATGGGCTACGCGCTCGCGGAGGCCGCCTACGCCCGCGGCGCGGACGTCGTCTTGGTCTCGGGACCGAGCGACCTGCCGCTGCCGTTCGGGGTGACCGCGCATCGCGTCGAAACCACCGCCGAGATGCAGCGCGCCGCGCAGGCGCTCGTGAAGCGCGCGGCGCTCCTGATCATGGCCGCGGCGCCGGCCGACTATCGTCCGGCCAAGCCGGTCCCCGCGAAGCGGCCCCGCGCCAACGGCGGGCTCACGGTCGAGCTCGAGGCGACGCCCGACATCCTCGCCTCGCTCACGCGCCCGAAGGGATGTGTGGTGGTGGGGTTCGCACTCGAGACCGGGGGTGACGGCGTTGCCAACGCGCGCAAGAAGTTGCAAGATAAGGTCCTCGATTTCGTGGTTTTGAATGACGCGCTCGAGCCCGGCGCGGGATTCGAAGTGAGCACGAATCGCGTCACGATCATCGGGAAGGGCGAGGAGCTGATCGAGCTCCCGCTGCTTCCCAAGCGCGACGTGGCGGAACGAATCCTCGACGCGGTGGAACGAGCTCTGACGTGAGCGACGGGCGGGCACTGGCGCGCGAATTCCTGGCACAGCAGCAGCTGCTCGGCGGCGATTCGGTCATCCTCCCCGAAGACCCGCGACCCCGAGCGGACCGGCGGACAGGCGGTCAGGCGGACGGAAACACACCGTCTCGGTCCGCCAGTCCGGCCGTCCGCCCGTCCGCCCCCGCCACGGACCTTCCACCTCCGGGCATTTCCTACGATCCCCCCGGCGGCGATCTCTTCTCGAACGACCCGGTGCCGCAAGCGGTCTCGCTCGAGGCGATCGCGCAGCTCGTGGCGAGCTGCACCAAGTGCCGGCTGTGCGAGGGCCGGCGACACACGGTCCCCGGGGAAGGGGCGGCGGCGGCCCGCCTGGTCGTGGTGGGCGAAGGGCCGGGACGCGTGGAAGACGAAACCGGACGACCGTTCGTCGGACCGGCCGGCGAGCTGCTCACGAAGATCCTCGGCGCGATCGATCTGCCGCGCGAGCGGGTCTTCATCTGCAACGTGGTCAAATGCCGGCCGCCCGAGAACCGCTTACCGCAATTCGACGAGATCGCCGCGTGCGTGCCATACCTGTTCCGCCAGATCGACATCGTGAAGCCGAGCGTGATCCTCGCGATGGGCGGGACGGCCGCGCAGACCCTGCTCAACACCAGGCAGTCGCTGGGGGCGCTGCGGAACTTGGTGCACCGGTTCCGCGGTATTCCCGTGATCGTGACCTATCATCCGGCCGCCCTGCTCCGCAACCCGAACTGGAAGAAACCGACCTGGGATGACGTCCGCATCGCCCGCCGTCTCATCGGCTGAGCGCACCTCCGACTTCGCCGGTCGCCAGACTCCGTGGAGCAACGAAGCGGAGCAGGCGGTGCTCGGCGCCATGCTGCTCGACCAGGACGCGGCCCTCAAGTCCGCCGAGCTGCTCGACGACACGATGTTCTACCGCGAGGGGCACCGCCTGCTGTTCCGCTCGATGATCGCGCTCACCGAGCGGGGCGACGTGATCGATCCCGTCACTCTGCGCGACGAGCTGCTGCGGCGGGGGGACCTGGATCGCGCCGGGGGGATGGAGTACCTCGGGGGCCTCATCGACGTGGTCCCGACCGCCGCGAACGTCGAGTATCACGCTAAGATCGTCCGCGACAAGGCGGTGCTGCGGCGGCTAATCGAGGCGGCGACGGCGATCATCCAGGACGCCTACGAGGGCCGCTCCACATCCATCGAAGTGCTCGACAACGCCGAGCACCGCGTGTTCCAGGTCGCCCAGTTCCGGCGCGCCGAGGAGTTCGTCCGGCTGAAGGAGCTGATCTGGCCGACGATGGAGCGCATCGAGCAGCTGCATACGAGCCAGGGCGCGCTCACCGGCGTGGCGACCGGCTTCACGGACCTGGACCGGCTGACCGCCGGGTTTCAGCGCGGCGACCTGGTGATCGTCGCGGCGCGGCCGTCCATGGGGAAGACGGCGCTCGCGCTCAACGTCGTGCAGCACGCCGCCATCGAGCACAACGTAGGGATCGCGGTCTTCTCCCTCGAGATGTCGAAGGAGCAGCTGGTGCAACGGCTGCTCTGCTCCGAGGGCCTGGTGGATGCGCAGCGACTGCGTCGCGGCCAGCTACGCGACGACGACTACCCGAAGCTCGCCCGCGCCGCCGGCCTCTTGGGCACGGCGCCGATCTGGATCGACGATTCGGCGATGCTATCACCCCTCGCCATGCGTTCCAAGGCGCGCCGCCTCAAGGCGGAGCACGACGTCGGTCTGGTGGTGGTCGACTACCTGCAGATGATGCAGGGCCCCACCGACTCCGAGAGCCGGCAACAGGAGATCTCGTTCATTTCCCGCTCGCTCAAGGCCCTGGCCAAGGAGCTGGATGTACCCGTGGTGGCGTTGTCCCAGCTCTCGCGCGCCCCCGAGCAGCGCGGCGGCGAGCACCGGCGCCCCCAGCTCTCGGACCTGCGGGAGTCCGGCGCGATCGAGCAGGACGCCGACGTCGTGTGCTTCATCTATCGCCAGGAGTTCTACGACGGCCCCACGGACCCCAAGACGAACGACAGCATCGAGGGGCTGGCGGAGCTCATCGTGGGCAAGCAGCGCAACGGGCCCACGGGGACCGTCAAGCTGGTCTTCAAAAAGGAATACACGCGCTTCGACAATTACACGCCGCGCCAATCTCCCCCAGAGGCCGCCCGTGGCTAAGGGGGGCTCGGTGTTCCGCTGCACGGACTGCGGCGCGGACCAGCCCAAGTGGGGCGGACGCTGCGAGGCGTGCGGGGCGTGGAATACGCTGGTAGAAGAGGCGGTCGGGCGGACGAGCGGACGGGCGGACAGGGGGAAGAGGTCTCCGTCCGACCGACCGCCGGTCCGCCTGTCCGCCCTGGGGGCGGGGCAGGGCGTGGAGCGGTGGCAAACGGGCCTCCGCGAGTTCGATTTCGTCTTGGGAGGTGGGATCGTTCCGGGATCAGTCGTCTTGGTGGGGGGAGAGCCCGGCATCGGGAAGTCCACGCTGCTGCTACAGTGCGCGGCGCGGCTCGAACAGGCGGGCGTTCCCACGCTGTACGTGTCCGGCGAGGAGTCGCCCGATCAGATCCGGTTGCGGGCCGAGCGGCTGACGGTCGACGCCGGCGCGGTGCACGTGCTGGGCGAGACGCGGCTCGAGGCGATCACCTATCACGCGCACGCGCTCGGCGCCCGCGTCGTGTTCGTCGACTCGATTCAGACCACGTACACCGACGAGCTCGAAGGCGCGCCGGGGAACGTGGGCCAGGTGCGGGAGTGCGCGGCCCGGCTCATGCGCTTCGCGAAGGAGGCGGGGCCCGCGGTGCTGCTCGTCGGGCACGTGACGAAGGGCGGCGGCATCGCGGGCCCCAAGACCCTCGAGCACATCGTGGACACCGTTCTCTACTTCGAGGGCGAGAGCACGCTGGACCACCGGATCCTGCGCGCCGTGAAGAACCGCTTCGGCTCCGTGGACGAGATCGGCGTGTTCGAAATGACGGGGGCCGGTCTCGAGCCGGTGGCGGACCCGGCCGCGGCGTTCCTGGCGGGGCGCACCACGGGTGTCTCCGGCTCCGCCGTGACCGCGCTGATGGAGGGCACGCGCCCGCTCCTGGTCGAGATCCAAGCGCTCGCGGCGAAAAGCGGCTTCGGCACACCACAGCGCGTGGCCACAGGACTCGACCATCGTCGCCTGGCGGTGCTGCTCGCCGTCCTCGAGCGCCGCGGCGGCCTGCCGTTCGGCGAGCGGGATGTGTTCGTGAACGTGACGGGCGGCGTGCGGCTGGTCGAGCCCTCGACCGATCTCGCCGTCGTGGCGGCGCTCGTCTCGAGCGTGAACGACCGGCCGCTCCCGGCGGACGCCGTGTTCCTGGGCGAGGTCGGCCTGGGCGGTGAGATCCGACCCGTGGCGGCCGTCGAGCGGCGCCTCGGCGAAGCGGCGCGCCAGGGGTTCCGCCGCGTCTTTCTGTCCGCCCGCTCGCGGGTGAGCCTGCCCGGGCTCGATCTGGTCGGCATGGACGGCATTGGTGAGCTCGCCCGGCGACTCGCGGCCTGACGTGGGCGTCGTGGTCGTGGCGGCCGGGGCCGGGGTGCGTGCCGGCCCCGGCGAGCCGAAGCAGTTCCGGCCGATCCTCGGCGTCCCGATGCTGTTGCGCGCGCTGCGGCCGTTCACGTCCCACCCCGACGTCGGGCAGGTGGTCGTCGTCGTGCCCGCCGGATTCGAAGCGCGACCCCCCGAGTGGCTGGGCAAACTCGTGGGCGACCGGTTGGGGCTCGTCGCCGGCGGGGCCACACGGGCCCAATCGGTGCGGGCCGGCCTCGGGGCGCTGCTGCCGCACGCCGCCGTGGTGCTGCTCCACGACGCCGCCCGCCCGTTCGTGACCCGGGAGACGATCGACGGGGTGGTCACCAAGGCACGCCTGGGGGTTGGGGCCGTCGCGGCGATTCCGGTTTCGGACACCGTCAAAGACGTCGAGCAGGATCGTATCACGAGAACCGTCCCGAGAGAGCGTCTGTGGCGGGCGCAGACGCCGCAGGGGTTCCCGCGCGCGATGATCGAGCGAGCGTACGCGGGGCTCGCGAACGGCGATCCCGCGCCGACCGACGACGCGGAGCTGTGCGAGCGCGCGGGCTTCCCCGTGGAGGTCGTTCCCGATTCGCCGTATAACCTCAAGGTCACGACCGCCGACGATTTCCGGGTCGCCGAGGCCCTGGCGCGTGAGCTGCGGTGAGGGGCGTCCTCTTCCGGACGGACGAGGAAGTGACGGCCGCGCTCCCTCGGGTGGTCGCGCATCTCACCGCGGGCGGGCTGATCGCGTATCCGACGGAGACGGTGTATGGCCTGGGCTCACGGGCGCGGGGCCCGGAGGTGCAGGCCGTCGCGCGCCTCAAGGGCCGGCGGCCCGGCAAGCCGTTCCTGTTGCTGGTCGCCGACCGGGACATGGCGGAAGGGCAGGGCCTTGCGTTCAGCGAGTCCGCGAGTGCGCTGGCGCGGGCCTTCTGGCCCGGGCCGCTCACACTGGTACTCCCGGGGGGGAGCGGCCGGCTGCCGGACGTGCTGCGCGGCCCGGAAGGCGGGATCGCCGTGCGCTGGACGTCTCATCGCGGGATGGCCAGGCTGGTGCGCGAGCTGGGGGAGCCGGTGACGTCCACTTCGGCTAACTTGCCGGGGAGTCCGCCGGCGCCGGGCGCCGAAGCCATCGTGCGGGACTTCGCGCCGGCGGTCGAGGCGGGGACGTTGCTCGTACTGGACGGCGGCGTCCTGGGAAACTCACCTCCGTCCACCGTCGTTGACTGCACGCAGCCGACGCCCCGGCTGATCCGGGAAGGGGCGCTGACGCTCGGCGAGCTGCGACGCGCCGCGGGACGGCTCGCTCCATGACCGAGGAAGCGAACACGAAACGGATCCTGCTGGTCTGCACCGGCAACATCTGCCGCAGCCCGCTCGCGGCGGCGTTGCTCGAGCGCGCCCTGGTGGAGCGCGGGATCGAGGGAATCGCGGTCGCCTCGGCCGGCACCGGGGCCTGGGATGGCGCCCCGGTCTCCGAGGGAGCCTATCTCGTGGCGCTCGAGCGCGGGCTCGATTTGTCGGCCCACCGGGCGCGCCTCCTGACACGCGAGCTGGTCGACGGCGCCGACTTGATCCTCACCATGGCGCGGCACCACCGGGCGCGCGTGGACGAGCTGGGCGGCGAGGGTCACGTGTTCGTACTCGGTGAGTACGCCGGCCGCGAGGGGGACGACGCCGAGGTGAGCGACCCCTTCGGCGGCGACCTCGATGTGTATCGCGACACCTGCGCCGAGCTCGAGGCCCTCCTCCAGACCGCGGTGGAGCGCATCGTCAAAGAGTTCGCGAGTGGAAGTCAGCGCTAGCACGCGTTTGCTGGCGGTGGTCGGCGATCCGGTCGCCCATTCGCTTTCCCCCTCCATGCACAACGCCGCGATTCGCGTCGTGGGTCTGGACGCCGTGTACGTCGCGCTGCGCACACCCGCCTCCGCGCTGGCGACGGTGCTCGCCGGGCTCGCCAGCGTCGGGGGGGCGGGGAACGTGACCGTGCCGCACAAGGAAGCGGCGGAACGATGCGTGGCGCGCAAAACCGATGTGTGCGCTCGCGTCGGAGCGTGTAATACGTTCTGGACGGAGCACGGAGCGCTCGTGGGCGACAATACCGACGTTGCGGGAATCACCGCCGCCCTGCGCCAGCTCGGCGCCGACGGTGCCGGAAGCTGGCTCGTGGTCGGCACGGGCGGCGCGGCGCGCGCCGTGGCGGTGGCGGCGGCCGCGGCGAAGGCCGACCTGCACGTGCTGTCGCGCGACGCCGCGCGGGCGCGCGACTTCGCCGACTGGGCCCGCGGGCAGGGGACCCGCGCAGAGGCCGCGCGAGGCAAACTCGAGCCCGATATCGCCATCAACGCGACGCCCGCCGGTTTGAAGGCCTCCGATCCCTTGCCGCTCGACCCGGACAGCGCGGCACGGCTGCATGCCGCCCTCGACCTCGTGTACGCCCCTGGCGGCACGCGTTGGGTGCGCACGCTGACCGCGGCGGGCGTGCGGGCGCAGGACGGCCGCGAGGTGCTGGTGCACCAAGGAGCGGCGGCGTTCAGCCGCTTCTTCCCCGAGCAGGCGGCGCCGCTCGAGGTGATGCGCGCCGCCGTGAACCGCGCCCTTGGTGCGTGAGGCGGTCGAGCAGCTCCTCCTCCCGGCCGAGTGCCTGCTGTGCCGCGCCCTCCTCTCGTTCCGCGATGCCGCCCGGCTGGTGTGCGACGTGTGCCGTCACCGCTGGCGCCCCGTGCGACCGCCGTGGTGCGCCCGCTGCGGGCAGCCCGAGCCGTTGTTCGGCCGCTGCCGGCTGTGCGCCGAGTGGCCGGCGGCGTTCGGGCTGGCGCGCTCCGCTGTGTGGCTCGACGCAGGCGCGCGCGACGCGGTCCACGCGCTCAAATACGGCGGCCTGCCGCGCATTGCCATGGACCTCGCCGCCGCAATGGTCGGGCTCGACGTGCCGGGACGGGACTCAGGGCTCCTCGTCCCGGTGCCGCTCGGGCGCGCGCGCTTCCGGGACCGCGGCTACAATCAGAGCGAGCGCCTGGCGCGCGCCCTGGGTCGCCGCTGGCAGCGCCCGGTGGTCGACCTGCTGGTCCGCACTCGGGACACCGCCGCGCAAACGGCGTTGACACCCGAGGCGCGGCTGGCGAACGTGGCGGGGGCGTTCCAATTGCGGATTGGCGATTGCGGATTGCGGATTGAGAGCGGGAAACTCCAATCCACAATCCGCAATCCGAAATCCGCAATGGAGCGGCCCCTCGTTCTGGTAGACGATGTCTTTACGACCGGCGCGACCCTGGCCCAGGCGGCTCGAGCCCTGGACCGGGCCGGGGCCCACACGGTTTCGGCCGTGACCTTCGGCCGGGCGGTCGTGCCGGATTTCACCTAGGGGAGAGCCATGGCGGTGCGTGTCGGGATCAACGGGTTCGGTCGCATCGGGCGCAACGTGCTACGGGCCGCGGTGCTCATGAAGCAGCAGGCGCTCGAGTTCGTGGCGGTGAACGACATCACCGACACCAAGACGCTCGCGCATCTCCTGACGTACGACTCCGTCCACCGCCGTTTCCCGGGGACGATCGAGGCGCAGGGCGACGCGCTGGTCGTCAACGGCAAGCCCATTAAAGTGTCGGCGATCAAGGAGCCCGAGAAACTGCCGTGGAAGGCGTTGGGCGTGGATCTGGTGCTCGAGAGCACCGGGCGGTTCACCGACCGGCCCGACGCCGACAAGCACCTCGCGGCCGGCGCGAAGAAAGTCGTGATCTCGGCGCCCGCCAAGGGCGAGGACATCACGATCGTGATGGGGGTGAACCACCAGAAGTACGACCCGGCGAAGCATCACGTCGTCTCGAACGCCTCGTGCACCACGAATTGTCTCGTGCCGGTCGTGAAGGTCGTGCTCGACACCTGGGGCTTCCGGCACGGCTTCATGACGACGATCCACAGCTATACGAACGATCAACAGATCCTCGACCTGCCGCACAAGGACCTCCGCCGCGCCCGGGCGGCCGCGCTGAGCATCATCCCGACGACGACCGGCGCCGCCAAGGCGACCGGCCTCGTGATTCCCGAAGTGAAGGGGAAAATCGACGGCATCTCGCTGCGGGTGCCCACCCCCGACGTATCCGTGGTCGAGCTGACGGCGGAAGTCGAGAAGAAGACGACCATCGAGGACGTGAACGCCGCCTTCAAGCAGGCGGCCCGCTCGAGCCTCCAGGGCATCCTCGACGTGAGCGACGAGCCGCTCGTCTCGATGGACTACATCGGCAACTTTTATTCGAGCGTGGTGGACGCGCTCTCGACCAACGTAATCGACGGCACCTTCCTGCACGTGTCGTCGTGGTACGACAACGAAATGGGGTATTCCGCGCGCTGCGTCGACCTGCTCGCGCACCTCGCCCGCAAGTGAGAAAACGCAGCCTGCGCGATCTGCCGCCCGCGGCGCTGGACGGCAGACGGGCTCTCGTCCGCGTGGATTTCAACGTGCCGTTCAAGGACGGCGCCGTCAGCGACGACACCCGCATCCGCGCCGCGGTTCCCACGATCGCCTACCTGCGGGAGAAGGGTGCGCGGGTCGTGCTGCTCTCACACTTCGGCCGCCCCAAGGGCCCCGACCCGAAGGCGTCGCTCCAACAGATCGTGCGCGACGTCGAGCGTATCCTCGGAACGCCCGTCGAGTTCATCCCCGATCCGGCGACCGGCGTCGCGGCCAGCCGCCGCCTCCCGCGAGGCGGCGTGGCGCTGGTCGAGAACACGCGCTTCTGGCAAGGGGAAGAGGCGAATGACGCCGCGTTTGCCCAGACGCTCGCCGCGCTGGGCGACGTCTACGTGAACGACGCATTCGGCTCGGCCCACCGCGCACACGCCTCCACCGAAGCCGTTGCGCGCCTGCTTCGGCCCGCCGTGACCGGCTTTCTAATGGAGAAGGAGCTTCGCTACCTCGGTGAGGCGCTCGACCAGCCCAAGCGCCCGTTTGTCGCGGTGCTCGGAGGGGCGAAGATCTCGGGGAAGATCGACGTCATCCAGGCGCTGGTTCCCAAGGTGGACGAGATCCTCATCGGCGGGGCGATGGCCAACACCTTCTTCCTCGCGATTGGATTCCAGGTGGGCGGCTCCCTCGTCGAACGCGACAAAGAGGACCTCGCGAAGGAGCTCCTCGCCAAGGCCGGCGCCAAATTGATCCTGCCCCGGGGTGCGGTGGTGGCGCCGAGTCTCGCGCGCGCCACCGAACGACGGGAGGTGTCGAGCGATCGCGTTCCCGCGGACTGCGCCATCTTCGACATCGATCGGTCCACCCGCCTCGATTTCCGCGCCCGGATCCTGAAGGCCAAGACCGTTTTCTGGAACGGCCCCATGGGCGTGTTCGAGACGCCGCCGTTCGACGAGGGGACCCGCGCCATCGGGGAAGCGTTGGTCGAGGCCGGGAAGCGCGGCGCCACGACGGTCGTGGGGGGCGGGGATTCGGCCGCGGCCGTGGCCGGGCTCGAGGGCAAGCTCACCCACGTCTCCACGGGGGGCGGCGCCGCGCTCGAGCTCCTGGAAGGAAGGCCGCTCCCCGGCGTCGCCGCCCTCGAGGACGCGTGAGACGGCTGCTGTTCGCCGCCAACTGGAAAATGCACATCGGGCCGGATGAAGCGCGCGCGTACTTGCAGGTGTTCCGCGCCCGCTACCATCCCCGTGCGGACCGCGAGGTGTGGTTCTTCCCGCCCGCAGTGTCGGTCGAAGCCGCCGCCCAGACGGCGCGCGACCGCGGCGATCTGCTGGTGGGCATCCAGGACGTCTACTGGGAGCCGAAAGGCGCATTCACCGGCGCGGTCTCCGCCCCGCTCGCCCTCCAGGCGGGAGCCCGCGCCACGCTGATCGGCCATTCCGAGCGACGCCACGTTTTCGGCGAGGCCGACGAGGACACCCGTCGCAAGATGGAGGCGGCGCTGGCGGCGGGACTGCTGCCGGTGTTGTGCGTCGGGGAAACGCTCGCCGAGCGCGAGGCGGGGCACACGCTGGCGGTTGTCGTGCGCCAGCTCGCCGCCGCGCTCAGCGCTCTGGATGGCGCGGCGCTGTCCCGCGTCGTGGTCGCCTACGAGCCGGTGTGGGCGATCGGCACCGGCCGCAACGCGACCCCCCAGGACGCCAGCGCAGTGCATCGCGAGATCCGCGGCTGGCTCGAGAGCCGCGGCGCCCCACCTCCCGCGCCCCGCGTCCTGTACGGCGGCAGCGTGAACGCGAAGAACGCCGCCGCGCTCCTCGCCGAGCGCGAGCTCGACGGCGTGCTGGTGGGCGGCGCCTCGCTCGATCCCGAAGGCTGGGCGCAACTTGTGCAGACCGGCGCCGCGTAGGTATTTTCCCCGGCGCGATGTACAACCTGCTGCTGTTCCTCTTGGCCCTCGACGCGTTGATCCTCACCGCCGCGGTCCTGCTGCAGGCGGGGCAGGGCGGTGGACTGGCGTCACTCGGCGGCGGCGCCGGTACGGAACAGTTCATGGGTGGCCGCCAGGCGACGACCTTGCTCACCAAGATCACCTGGTGGTGTGCGGGTATCTTCCTGTTCGTCTCGCTGATCCTCGCGGTTCTGTCGGCGCACAGCGCGGCGCCGCGCTCGGTGCTCGAGGGAGGCGCTCCCGCCCCGGCTCCCGTGCAGCCCACGCCCCTGCCGCTCCCCGCGACCGAAGCGCCGCAGAACACGCCGCCGCCGCAACCCTCCAACCAGAGTCCACCGCCCCATCGCTGACCGTCACCCCGCCTACGTGCTCCTCGAGGACGGAGCGTGGTTCCCCGGCACCGCGCCCATACCGTTCGAGCCCACGTATGCCGAGGTCGTCTTCACCACCAATCTGTCCGGCTATCAGGAGGTCTTCACCGACCCGTCCTATCTCGGCCAGATCGTCGTGATGACGGCGCCGATGATCGGCAACTACGGCATCAATCCGGACGACATCGAGTCCGACCGCCCGCGGGTCGCGGGCGTCGTAGTGCGCGAGCTCTCGGTGCAGCCGTCGAACTGGCGCGCCACAGGGGCCCTCGCAGATTGGCTCGCCGCCGCGCGCGTCCCCCTCATCGCCGACGTCGACACGCGTCAGCTCACGCGCCACATCCGCTCGAAGGGCGCAATGCGCGGCGCCGTGGCGTTGGGCGACCAGCCGAGCGACGCCGTGTGTACCGCACTTGCCGCGAGCCCGTCGATGGACGGTCTCGATCTCGCCACCCAGGCGACCATCGGCGCCGAGTACACCGCAGGGCCGCCCGACGCGCACCGCCACATCGTGGCGTACGACTACGGGATGAAGCGCAACATCGTGCGGTTGTTTCTCAAGAACGGCTGCCGCGTGACCGTCGTCCCCGCCGCCACGCCGGCGGCCCGCGTCCGCGAGCTCGAGCCCGACGGGCTGTTCCTCTCCAACGGTCCGGGGGATCCGGCGGCGGTGTCCTACGCAATCGCCACGCTGCGCGATCTGGCGGACGGCTCACTCCCGATCTTCGGGATCTGCCTCGGTCACCAGTTGCTCGGATTGGCGCTCGGTGGGGAAACGGTCAAACTCCCGTACGGGCATCGGGGGGGGAACCATCCGGTACGGGATCTTGCGACCGGACAAGTACTTATCACCTCACAAAACCACGGCTTCGCAGTCCGGGGCGATCCGGGAGGCGTCCCCGGTGCTAAGGCGCTTGAGGTCACGCACCTTA
>Ga0137374_10007715_pt1 | contig 12777 bp, 9 predicted proteins | sample SagtaG_20_FD_104811 | JGI IMG/M metagenome (GOLD analysis project Ga0137374, IMG submission 104811) | Vadose zone soil microbial communities from Sagehorn Ranch, Mendocino, California, USA - Sage1_R_100_16 metaG | ecosystem: Environmental > Terrestrial > Soil > Vadose zone | place: USA...
GGCAGCGCAGAACGAGCTTGGCCCTCATCGCCGCCGTCGGGAGCAACGGCGTGATCGGCAACGACAACGACCTTGTCTGGCGCGACCGCGACGACCTGCAGCGCTTCAAGCGCCTCACCCTCGGCCACGTGCTCGTGATGGGCCGCCGCACCTACGACTCGATCGGCCGCCCGCTGCCCGGCCGCACCACGATCGTGGTGACGCGCGACCCCGGCTGGTCCGTCGACGGCGTCCTCGTCGCCCACTCCTTCGACGACGCGCTCAAGCTCGCCGGGGACCAGGACGTGTACGTCGCAGGCGGCGGCGAGATCTACGCCCTCGCCCTCCCCGTGGCGGACGAGCTTGTGCTCACGGAGATCGACGCCGATCTGGACGGCGACGTGACCTTCCCACCCGTCGACTGGTCCCAGTGGCGCGAGCTGGCCCGCGAACCCCGCGACGGCTACGCCTGGGTCACCTACGAACGCCGACCCGGCTGACACTGTTGCCTCCGGACACGCATCGGACCCCACCTGCGTGTCCGGAGGCAACACTCATGGGCCTGTTCGGTGGGTGAGGCCGGGGACACCTGGACTTACTTGATGCGCTGCGGCGATGAACGTCGCCGTCGACCGCGTCGCCGTCGCCGACACGGTCGAGGTCGATCACCTGCTCCAGATACACACAGCGTTGATGGAACACTCCGACCGTCCGGAGGTCGGCGGCGTGGAGCGCACACGCCAGAACTGGATCGGCGGCAACGACTTCAACCCCTGTTACGCGGCTTACGTACCTCCCCCGCCAGAGCAGGTGCCGGCTCTGATGGAGGATCTGTGCGCATTCGTCAACCGCGACGATCTTCCCGGCACTGTTCAGGCAGGGATGGCCCACGCGCAGTTCGAGACGATCCATCCGTTCGCGGACGGCAACGGACGCACCGGCAGGGCGTTGATCCACGTCGTCCTCAAGCGCCGCGAACTCGCGACCGGGTTCGTGCCACCGATCAGCCTTGCGCTGGCGACCCGCGCGTCGTCGTACATCGACGGACTCACCAGGTTCCGCTACGAAGGATCGCCAGACTCGGTCGAGGCCCGCGATGGTCTGCGCGACTGGCTCGAGGTGTTTCTGGTTGCTACGCGCCGAGCGACAGCCGACGCAGGCGAGTTGCGTGCCCGGTTGCAGCAAGTGGAGACGACGTGGCGGGAGGTACTGAGGCCGCGCCGGGACAGTGCGGCAGCAACGCTTCTGCCCATGCTGATCGCACATCCGGTGGTGGCTGCCGATGACGTCCAGGCGTTGACCGGCGCGAGTCGTGCGGCTGCCTTCAACGCTATCGAGGCGTGCGTGTCGGCCGGCATTCTTCGTCAGATCGGTCGTCAACAGCGCAACCGGCTCTTCGAGGCCGGCGAGGTCTTCGAGGTCTTGACCGGATATGAACGCGCGATGGCGACAGCGTCGGGAGACACGCGCCACGAACGTCCGAATCGCCCGGTGCCGTACCGGTGACGGCGCGCTTCCCGGTTGGGACCGGGAACCGCGTAGATTGGCTGCGCATCTGTACAGGCGTCATGACGGGTGTCGCGAGGGGGACGTCCGCGGCGCCGTCCAGGGGTCGACCATGAGGGGCCAGGCACACTATGAGGGGACGAACGATGACCGAAGCGAACCAGAGCCAACCGGCCCCGCTGCAGCCGCCCACGGCGACCGAGCCGGTGCTGACGCTGACCGCGCCCGAACCGGTCCGGGCCGTGGCCACCACGGCCGCGCCCACGATGGCGCCGGCCGTGGATCAGGCCGCGCTGCCGGGGCTGGATGCGAAGGTCGACACGTTCATGACGTCGCTGCTCGCCGCCGCGCCGCGCTCGCCGGAGTTCGCGGCGAAGGCGACCGACGTGCGGAGCATGGGTGACGCCGACATCCGCTCCGCGGCGGAGACGTCGAACCGGCTGCTGAACTCGCCGGTCCGGGCACTGCAGGAAGGCGGGCTGTCCGAGGGCAGCAGGGTCGGCGGCACGCTGCTCGAGCTCAGGAAGACCGTCGAGAACCTGGACCCCAAGGAGGCGTCCGGGGTCAAGAAGCTGCTCGGCATGATCCCGTTCGGCGACAAGCTCGAGGACTACTTCCGCAAGTACCAGTCGGCGCAGAGCCACCTGGACGCGATCCTGCACGCGCTGCGCGACGGGCAGGACGAGCTGGCCAAGGACAACGCCGCGCTGAACCTGGAGAAGTCGCAGCTGTGGGAGGCGATGACCCGGCTGAACCAGTACGTGTACGTCGCCGAGCGGCTCGACGCGCGGCTGGCCGCGGCGGTCGCGCAGACCGAGGCGACCGACCCGGAGAAGGCGAAGGCGCTGCGCGAGGACGTGCTCTTCTACGTCCGGCAGAAGCACCAGGACCTGCTCACCCAGCTCGCGGTGTCGATCCAGAACTACCTGGCGATCGACATCGTGATCAAGAACAACATCGAGCTGATCAAGGGCGTCGACCGCGCCTCGACGACGACTGTCTCGGCCCTGCGTACGGCGGTGATCGTGGCGCAGGCGCTCGGCAACCAGAAGCTGGTGCTGGACCAGATCAGCGCGCTGAACACGACCACGTCGGGGATGATCGAGCGCACCTCGCAGATGCTGAAGGACAACTCGGTCGCGATCCAGCAGCAGGCCGCGTCGGCGACGATCGGGCTGCCGCAGCTGCAGGCGGCGTTCGCGAACATCTACGCCACGATGGACGCGATCGACACCTTCAAGGTGCAGGCGCTGGACTCGATGGCGGCGACGATCGGGACCCTGGAGACCGAGGTCACCAAGTCGCGCGCGTACCTGGACCGGGTGCAGAACCAGAACCAGCAGGTCACGCACGGCTCGCTCGAACTCGACCTCGGTCGCTGATCGGGAGCGGCTGGGGAACGGACGTCGATGGGTTTCTGGTCACGGCTCACCGGGCGGCGCGAGGAAGAGGCGCCGGCCGTCCTCGTTCCGCGGCCGCCGACGAGTGACGACCTGCTCGCGTCGCTGGACCGGGTCGCCGAGATGGTCAAGGTCGGCGCCGTGCCCGCGGTGGTGTCGTCGCGCGTCGAACGCGTCTCGCGCACGGTGCGCGACACGATCCCGCGGCTGGCGAACCTCGGCGCCGGCAGCCCGCAGGCGTACTCGGTGATGGCGACCGCGACCGACTACCTGCCCGAGGCCGTCGGCGGCTACCTGCGGCTCCCCCGCCAGTGGGCCGACAGCCGGCCGGTCGACCGCGGCAAGACCCCGCTGATGCTGCTGATCGACCAGCTCGACCTGCTCGGCGCCACCATGGACAAGGTGTACGACGCGGTGAACCGCGCCGACGCCGCCGCCCTGATCGCCCACGGCCGATTCCTCGAGGAGAAGTTCGGCCACGCCGGTTCCGGTGGCGCCCTCAACTTGTCAGGCGGATCCAGCGCCACAGCGCGAGATGTGCCTGGCGACTCGGGGCGGCTGCGGCCGCCGGACGCGGGGAGTGCGGGATGACCTCGAGTACGACGCTCGGCGAGGCGATCGACGCGCTGCTGGTCGTCGCCCAGCGCGCGGGGATCGCCCCGGACACCGCGCGGGCGGAGGCACTCGCGCTCGCCGCGGCCGTCGCTGAGTCCGCGCCCCGCGCGGCCGACGACTGGTCCGCAGCCGTGCCCGGCGCGACGGTGCAGGACTTCTTCGACGCGGCCAGTCGCGGGCGACGCTGGCGTGGCGCGCCGACCGCCGTACTGACCGAGCTGGTCGCGCAGGGCTCGCCGGAGAAGGCCGCGTACGCCGAAGCGCTGGCGGAGGTCGCCAGCGCGGCCTGCGGCCTCGGGGAGCCGACGATGCGGGTGATCGGGAACGCGTCCGTCGCCGCCGCGGCCCAGCTCCAGGCCGCCGGGGCGAAGCAGCTCACTCCGCAGCCCGGCACGCCCGGCGGGTCGCCGGACCCGACCCCAGGACTCAACCTGCCGGACGGGCTCGGGGTGCTTGGCCAGCTCGGCGTGCTGGAGAGAATTCGCGCGCTCGGCGGGTTCGGCACGCCCAGCCCTACGCCCACCGACACTCCCCCGGAGCACGGATCCGCCGCGCCGCAGGCCGTCGTACAGGCAGAGGAGCCGGAGGCTCAGCCGAAGCGGTCGCTGGAGGAACTGCTGGCGGAGCTGGACGAGCTGACCGGGTTGAAGCGGGTCAAGCGCGAGGTGCACCGGCAGGTGGCGCTTCTGAAGGTGGAGAAGCTGCGCACCGAGGCGGGGCTGAAGAGCCCGACGATCACCCGGCACCTGGTGTTCACCGGCAACCCCGGCACGGGGAAGACCACGGTGGCGCGGCTGGTGAGCGGGATCTACGCCGCGCTCGGGCTGCTGTCGAAGGGACAGCTCATCGAGGTGGACCGGTCCGAGCTGGTCGCCGGGTACCTGGGCCAGACCGCCGCCAAGACCGCCGAGGTGGTGGCGTCGGCGGTCGGCGGGGTGCTGTTCATCGACGAGGCGTACAGCCTGACCGGTGACCAGTACGGCGAGGAGGCGGTCGACACGCTCGTCAAGGAGATGGAGGACCGCCGCGACGACCTGGTCGTCATCGTGGCCGGGTACCCGCTCCCGATGATCGCGTTCGTCGCTCAGAATCCGGGGCTGGCGAGCCGGTTCCGGACCACGATCGAGTTCGACGACTACACCGACGACGAGCTGACCGGGATCCTGACCGGGCTGGCGGCGGATGCCGACTACGAGGTGACCCCGCCGGCGGCGGACCGGTTCCGCGAGATCCTCGCGGGCACGGTGCGGGACAGCTCGTTCGGGAACGGCCGGTTCGCGCGGAACCTGCTCGAGGCCGCGATCGGACGGCACGCGTGGCGCCTCCGCGACGTCCAATCCCCCAGCACCGACCAACTCCGGCAACTGCTGCCCGAGGACTTCACCGAGGAGTCCGAGGAGCCGCCGACCGAAGGCACAGACACCGACGCGCCGCGGGCCGGCGAGCTCGACCTAGCCGAGACGACAGACGAAGGGGGTACGCCGTGAGCGCGACCAGCACAGCGCCGCAACCCGCGCCGCAACCGGCGCCGCAGCCAGCACCCGGCCAGGAGCCGCAGCAGGCCGCACAGCCGGCCGGTCCGGCAGTCGCCGGTGCCCGCGCGCGCCTGGTGGCCGGGATCCGGCGCGGGCTGGCCGGAACACCGGGCACGATGCGGCTGCTGCTGCTGCTCGCCGCGACCGTCTCGGTCGTGTTCGGGATCGCGGCCGCGCAGGGCTTCGCCGAAGCGAGCGGCGCCCTGGACCGGGCCGACGCGAACACCGCCCAGCTGGTCCGGCTGCAGGCGATCCAGAACAACCTGGTGCGCGCCGACGCGGACGCCACGAACGCGTTCCTGGTCGGCGGCCTGGAGCCGGCGGCCCAACGGCAGGACTACCAGAACTCTGTGAACGAGGCGAGCCGGCTGATCGCGGACGCGGCCCGCTCCCAGCCCGCGGACAACGCGGCCCTGGCCGCGCTCAACGCCGAGGTCCTGGAGTACTCCGGCCTGGTCGAGCAGGCCCGGACCAACAACCGCCAGGGCCTCCCGGTCGGCGCGCAGTACCTGCGCGACGCCAGCTCAGGCCTGCGCGCGAACGCGCTGCCGCTACTGGTGAACCTGGTCAAGGCGAACGAGGACCGGGTGACGCTGGAGTTCGACGGGATCGACCGCGGCTACGTCTGGCTGTCGGTCGCCGGGCTGCTCGCCCTAGTGGTGATCGGCTTCACCCTCTTCTGGCTGGCCCGCAGCACGCACCGCTACGTCAACGTCCCGCTGGCGGTCGGCGGCATTGCGATCCTGATCGCCACGTTCGGCGGCGCGACCGCGCTGGCCAACGCCGGCTCGAAGGTGGACGACATCAGGCACCGCCCGTACGAGGCCACGCTGGCGCTCGCGCAGGCCCGGATCGCGGCGTTCGACGCGAAGTCCAACGAGAGTCTCACGCTGATCTCACGAGGCTCCGGTGCCGCGTTCGAGAAGGCCTGGAAGGCCGCGTCCGACCGCGTGAACGAACGACTCGCCACGGCCGGCGACCTGTACGGCGACGCCGACGCGCTGGCCGCCCAGTGGGGCGGGTACACCACGATCCACCGGTCGATCCGCCAGGCCGACGACACCGGCAAGTGGGAGGATGCGGTCGGGCAGGCGATCGGCACCACGGACAACACGTCGAACACGTCGAACACGTCGAACAAGGCGTTCGGCGCCTTCGACCGCAGCTCGGCGCAGCTGCTGAGCACGACCGTAGAGCAGACCCGCTCGCAGCTGTCCGACGCCGGCGGCCCGCTGCCCTTCGCGCGCTGGCTGATGCTGGCCGCTGGCCTGCTGGCCGCGGTATGTGCCTGGCTAGGTGTGTCGCAGCGACTGGAGGAGTACCGATGAGCCGCCTGAAGCTCACCGCGCTGGTCGCGGGCGTCCTGCTGCTGGCCGGCTGCGGCTCCGGCCAGTACGACGCCACGCCGCTGCCCGGCACGACGTCGTCCGCCCCGTCGGGTGGCTCGACCAGCGCGCCGAGCACGCCCCCGACCTGCGCGAACCCGCTGGCGTCGTACGCCCCCACCGGACCGAACCCGGCCCCCGGCGCCATGGATGCCGGCACCTACATGAAGACCATCCAGGATCGCCGCCGGCTGATCGCCGGGGTGTCCGCGGACACCCTGCTGCTCGGCGCGCGCAACCCGGTCTCCGACCAGATCGAGGGCTTCGACATCGACATGCTGAAGCTGGTCTCGACCGCGATCTTCGGCACTCCCGACCGGATCGAGTTCAGGGTGATCACCGCGGCACAGCGGATCCCGGCCCTCACCGAGGGCACCGTCGACATCGTCCCGCGGAACATGACGATCAACTGCGCGCGCTGGGAGCAGATCGCCTTCTCCGCCGAGTACTACCGCTCCGGGCAGAAGGTGCTGGTGCCGTCCACCTCCCCGGCCGAGACGCTGGACGACCTGGCCGGCAAGCGGGTCTGCGCGCCGAACTCATCCACCAGCATGGACAAGCTCAAGCAGTTCAAGAAGGTGATCCCGGTCGGCGCCGACACGCACACCGGGTGCCTGGTGATGTTCCAGCAGGGCAAGGTCGATGCGATCACCGGTGACGACACCGTGCTGGCCGGCCTGGCCGCGCAGGACCCGTACGCCAAAGTGACGAAGGCCAGGTTCACCGAGGAGCCGTACGGCCTCGGCATGTCCAAGCAGCACCCGGAGTTCGTCAGGTTCGTCAACAAGGTGCTGGAGCAGGCCAAGGCCGACGGGCAGTGGAAGGCGGCGTACAACCGCTGGTTGGCGGCCGCGCTCGGCCCGGCCCCGGCGCCGCCGAAGCCGGTCTACGGGCGGCCGGAGTGATCACCACCGGGACCAGCGCGGTCGCTCCGGAGGCGCCGGGCCGGATGGGTACGGCGCTGTCGCCGGAGGAGGCGCTGCGCTACCTCGACGCGCTCGGCCGGTGGCGGGACCAGCGCCGTCTCGAGCTGGACGAGCTGGACGCAGCCGCGCTGCAGGCCGAGGACACGGACCAGTTGACCGGTGACGTGATGCTGTCGATGGCGCTCTGGAAGGCGGTCGCGGACCGGCACGACCTGCTGCTCGCCACCTGGGACTCCGGCCGGGTCGGCGTCGCCGAGCGCGAACGGATAGCCACGCTGATCTGGGGCCGGCTGGACACCGGCAACGCCGGCGCCGTCTCGGTGTCGTTGCCCGAGGCATGCAAGTTGTCGGACGCGCTGGCCGGCTCGCTGCGGACCCGGCTGTCGCTCTCCCCCGGCGACGCGGACGTGGCCGCCCGGGCCAAGCAGCTCCGCGCGACCGTCGAGCGGATCCGCGACCAGGTGACCCGGGAGCCGGCCAGCACCCGCGACAAGGCCGCGAAGGAGCTCGCCGTGCTGGACCGCCGGGTCACCGACCTGGTCGACCGCGCCAAGCGCGGCGCGGACGTCGGCGGCCTGATCGGCCCGCTGGAGGCCAACGTCGCACGCACCGAGCGGGACCTGATCGTGGCGTCCGCCCAGCGCCGCGAGGACGCGGCGGACGCCGCCCGGGCGAAGACCATGCGGGCCGAGCTGAAGGCGCGCGGCGACGCCGTCCGCGACCTGGCCGCGCGGTGCGTGGCAGCGGTGACACCCGCGCCGCGGCTCGCCGTACCCGATGTCACCGCGCTGGGGCCGGTGCCGGAGGCAGCGGCCGACGTCGACGCGTACCTGGCGCGGCTGGAGACCGTGTCGCGCGCGCTGACGCAGGCCCAGACGACGTATTCCGCCGCGCTGGAGCGGCGCGACGAGCTCGCCGGCCTGCTGGACGCCTACAAGGTCAAGGCCAACAAGGCGAGGGCCGGCCGCGGCAATGACGACCTCACGATGCTCTCCGACCGGGCCGCGCAGGTGCTTGCCACCGAGCCCGTCGACCTCGCCCGGCTGGCGGCCCTGGTCGCCGCGTACCAGGCCTATCTCGCGATCCAGGGAGGGACCGCATGACCACGATCCCCTGCAGCCAGCCCGGCTGCACCGGCTCCATCCTGGACGGCTACTGCGACATCTGCGGCTCGCCCGGTGGCGCCCCCGCCGCCGAGGAGAACCAGGCGGCGCAGACGATGTCGACCGTGTCGCGGGCCTCGAACCGGCTCGCGTCCGCGCCGATCGGGTCGGCCCGGACAACGGCCGGCACGAAGCTCACGAGACGGGTCGGCACGTCGTCCACCCGGCTGCGCGGTGCGCGGCTCGGCGCCGGCCTGACCACGGTGCCGCCGATCCCGGCGATCGACGCCGGGGACGCGATCATGACCGACCCGCAGGTGCCGGAGGAGCGCCGGTTCTGCCCGTCCTGCGGCAACCCGGTCGGCCGGTCCCGCGCGGGTCACCCGGGCCGCAGCGACGGCTTCTGCCCGAAGTGCCGCAACCCGTTCTCGTTCTCGCCGAAGCTGAAGCCGGGCGACCTGGTCGCGGGCCAGTACGAGGTGGCCGGCTGCCTGGCGCACGGCGGCCTGGGCTGGATCTACGTGGCCCGGGACAAGAACGTGTCCGACCGCTGGGTGGTGCTGAAGGGCCTGCTGAACTCCGAGGACCCGGACGCCGTCGAGGCCGCGATCGCGGAGCGGCAGTTCCTGGCCCGGGTCGAGCACCCGCTGGTGGTCGAGATCTACAACTTCGTCCAGCACGACGGCGCCGGCTACATCGTGATGGAGTACGTCGGCGGCACCTCGCTCAAGTCGTTGCTCAAGTCCCGGATGCAGGCCAACAACGGCGTCTACAACCCGCTGCCGGTGGACCAGGCGCTCGCCTACATGCTGGAGATCCTGCCCGCGTTCCAGTACCTGCACGACCTCGGGCTGGTCTACTGCGACTTCAAGCCGGACAACATCATCCAGGTCGGCGACGCGGCCAAGCTGATCGACCTCGGCGGTGTCCGGCAGATCGACAACCGCGAGGGCGCGATCTACGGCACCACCGGCTACCAGGCGCCCGAGGTGCCGGACGTCGGACCGTCCGTCGCGTCCGACATCTACACGATCGGGCGCACTCTGACGGTGCTGACGATGGAGTTCCGCGGCTACCAGTCGACGTACGTCGCGTCGCTGCCGCCGGTCGCGGACATCCCGCTGTTCCAGCGGTACGACTCGCTGTACCGGCTGCTCGCCAAGGCCTGCGCACCCGACCCCGCGGACCGGTTCGTGTCCGCGGACGAGCTGCGCGTCCAGCTGCTCGGCGTGCTGCGCGAGGTGGTGGCGGAGAAGCCCGAGTCGAAGGCGTACACGAACTCGGCCTCGTCGCTGCTGTTCAAGGCGCCGACGGTGGCCGACGCGGACCTGGACTGGCGGGACCTGCCGCTGCTGCGCGCCGACGAGCACGACCCGATGGAGGGCTGGCTGCACACGCTCGGCACGGACGATCCGGCCGAGTGGCTCACCCAGCTCGGCCACGCCCCGCAGGAGACGCCCGAGGTCCGGCTCGCAGCCGCGCGCGCCGCGCTGGAGGCGGGACAGCCGCAGGCGCTCGAGGGCGCCGTCTCCGCGCTGCTGACCGACGACCCGTGGGAGTGGCGGGCGGTCTGGATGTCCGGGTTGGCCGCGCTCGCCGCCGGTGACGCGAGGAACGCCCAGGCCTCGTTCAACGCCGTCTACGGCCAGGTGCCCGGCGAGCTGGCGCCGAAGCTCGCGCTCGCCCTGGCCTGCGAGGCCAGCGGCGAGCTGGACGTCGCCGAGGGGCTCTACACGACCTGCTCGCGCACCGACGCGAACTTCGTCGCGCCCGCCGCCTTCGGGCTCACCCGCGTCCGGATGGCCCGGGGTGACGTCGACGGCGCGGTCGCCGCGCTCGACCTGGTGCCGCGCACCAGCGGCGCGTACGTCACCGCCCGCCGGCAGCGCGCGTCCGTGCTCGCCGCCTCAGGTGGCGGCCTGCCCGCGCTGGCCGCCGCGATGAGCAGCGTCGAGGCGCTCACCATCGACCCGGTGGACCGTGCCACCCTGTCGGTCGACGTGTACGGCGCGGCGCTGCGTGAGGTGATCGCGAACGGCCCGCGCGACGACGTCGTGATCGGTGGCCACCCGGCGGCCGAGGAGCCGCTGCGCACCGGCCTCGAGGCCGCCTACCGCGACCTAGCCGGGCACACCCCTGACCGCGCCGAACGCATCCGGCTGGTCGACCTCGCGAACGGAGTACGAGCGTGGACCATCCGATGACGGGTACGACGACCGGCGCGGCCGAGTCCGTGACGTGTCCGGCGTGCCACGCGTCGATCGCGCCGGGCTGGCAGTTCTGCGAGGCCTGCGGCGCGGACCTCCCCGCGGACGTGGCGCACGACGCCGGCGACGCGACCGTGGAGATCCCGGTTGCCCCTGCCGCGGCACTGGGCGCCGTACCCACGACGTGCTCGTGCGGCGGGAAGTTCGCCGCCGACGGGTACTGCGAGACCTGCGGGTCGCGCGCCCCGAACCCGCGGGACCACTTCACCGAGCAGCCCGCGGCGTGGGTGGCCGCGGTCTGCGACAAGGGCATCCGGCACGCCCGCAACGAGGACGCGATGGCGCTCGCGGCGGACGACCAGCCCGGCAGCCGCGCCGTACTGGTGGTGTGCGACGGCGTGACCACCGCGACGGACTCCGACATCGCCAGCCTGGCCGCGGCCCGGGCCGCGCGCGACGTGCTGGACACCTCGCACGCGCAGGGGCTCGGCACCCCGTCGTCGCGGGTCAGCGCGGTCGTCGCCCGGCTGAACGCCGCTACCGACGCCGCCAACGACGCGGTGATCGCGAGCAGCCGCGACGACGCGGCCGCCAACCCTCCGTCCTGCACGTTCGTCGCCGCGGTGGTCGAGAACGGGCTGGTGGTGGCCGGGAACGTCGGTGACAGCCGCGCCTACTGGGTGCCGGACACCGGCGAGGCCGTGATGCTCACCCGGGACGACTCGTTCGCCGCCGAGCAGATCGCCGCCGGGGTGCCGCGCGAGCAGGCCGAGCACGGGCCGCAGGCGCACGCGATCACCCGCTGGCTCGGCAGCGACGCTCCCCCGCACGCGCCGCGGACCACCTCGTTCGAGCCTGGCGGGCCCGGCTGGTTGCTGCTGTGCTCCGACGGGCTGTGGAACTACTCGTCCGAGCCCGCCGAACTCGCCGCGCTGGTCCGCCGTACCGCGGCCGAGAACGGCGGCCGGCCACTCGCGACCGCCGAGGGCCTGGTCGCGTTCGCGAACGCCGCCGGCGGCCAGGACAACATCACCGCAGCACTCGCACGTATCGAGACAACTCAGGAAGGTGCCGTCTGATGGCAGAGTTCACCGCTTCCGTGTTCCAGAACGAGTTCCTGCCCGACGGCGGCACCGACGTGCACGCGATCGTCACGGTCACCTGCTCCGGCGCCGGCCAGGCCGGCCAGTCCGGCGGCGACGTCGGCGAGATCGTCATCGTCGACACGTCCGGCTCGATGGGCACCGACAAGATCCAGGCCGCCCGGGTGGCCGCCGCCGCGGCGATCGACCAGGTCCTGGACGGCACCTGGTTCGCCGTCATCTCCGGCAACCATGAGGCGAAGCTGGCGTTCCCGGTGAGCTACGAGCCGGTGATGGTGCGGATGGACCCGCAGGTGCGCGCGCAGGCCAAGCGGGCGGTGGCGCAGTTCTACTCCGACGGTGGCACCGCGATGGGCACCTGGCTGGAGCTCGCCGGGCGGGTCTTCTCCTCGGTGCCGTCACTGGCGCAGAAGCACGCGATCCTGCTCACCGACGGCGAGAACCAGCACGAGTCCCCGGAGCAGCTCACCGCGCGGATCGACGCGGTCCGCGGCCAGTTCCAGGCCGACTGCCGCGGCGTCGGCGTCGACTGGGTGGTCGACGAGGTACGACGGATCGCCACCGCGCTGCTCGGCACCGTCGACATCATCCCGAGCGCGAACGAGATGGAGTCCGAGTTCGCCGCGATCATGCGGCAGGCGATGAGCCGCGGTGTCGCGAACGCGCAGCTGCGTGTGTGGGCGCCGCAGGGCGCGCAGGTGCTGTTCGTCCGCCAGGTCGCCCCGACGGTCGAGGACCTCACCACCCGGCGGCAGGAGCTCAACCCACTCACCGGCGCGTACCCGACCGGCGCCTGGGGCGACGAGTCCCGCGACTACCACGTCGCCGTCCGGCTGGCCGCGAAGGCCGTCGGCCAGGAGCAGCTCGCGGCGCGGGTCCAGCTCGCGGTCGGCGACCAGACGGTGGCGCAGGGCCTGGTCAAGGCGCAGTGGTCGAACGACGACACGCTGACCACCCGGATCAGCCCGGAGGTCGCGCACTACACCGGCCAGACCGAGCTGGCCGAGGCGATCCAGGA
>Ga0137374_10007722_pt1 | contig 12771 bp, 9 predicted proteins | sample SagtaG_20_FD_104811 | JGI IMG/M metagenome (GOLD analysis project Ga0137374, IMG submission 104811) | Vadose zone soil microbial communities from Sagehorn Ranch, Mendocino, California, USA - Sage1_R_100_16 metaG | ecosystem: Environmental > Terrestrial > Soil > Vadose zone | place: USA...
CGGCGCCCCGGTTCACCCTGCAGCAGGTGCTGCGCCCGTTCGCGGTGGGCCTCCTCATCGGCCTGGTGCTGGATGCCCTGGACGCGCTGGCCAGCCTGGTCATGCCGGCGCTGGTCCGGGGGGGCATCGATCACGGCGTGGAGACGAAGGTCACCGGCGCCGTGCTGCTGATCGCCGGGGTTGCGCTGGCTGTGGTCCTCGCCGACTGGGTCGTCAACGCGGTGCAGACCGTGGTCGTCGGGCGCAACGGGGAACGGGTCCTGTACTCGCTGCGGGTCAAGATCTTCGCCCAGCTGCAGCGGCTCGGCCTCGACTTCTACGAGCACGAGATGTCCGGGCGCATCATGACCCGGATGACCACGGACGTGGACGCGCTGTCGTCCTTCCTGCAGACCGGATTGATCACCATGGTCAACTCGGCCCTGTCGTTCGCTGGCGTCATGATCGCCTTGCTGATCATCAACCTCCGGCTGGGGCTGACCGTGCTGACCCTGGTTCCCGTGCTCGCGGTGGCGACGCTGGTGTTCCGGGCCAAGTCCTCCCGGGCCTACGGCGAGGCCCGGGAGAAGGTCGCCGCCGTCAACGCCGACCTCCAGGAGAACGTGGCCGGCCTGCGGGTAGCGCAGGCCTACCGGCGGGAGGACCGCAACCGGGCCAGGTTCGCCGACCTGAGCAACTCGTACCGGACGTCCCGGCTGCGCGCGCAGCGCTACATCGCGCTGTATTTCCCGTTCGTCCAGCTGCTGTCGACCGTCGCCGGTGCGCTGGTCCTCTTCGTGGCCGCCGGGGAGGTGCACAGCGGCGCGCTGACAGCGGGCGGGCTCATCGCGTACCTGCTCTATATCGATCTTCTCTTTGCCCCCATACAGCAGCTGTCGCAGGTCTTCGACGGGTATCAGCAGGCGGCTGTCGGGCTGCGGCGGATCAAGGACCTGCTGCGCACGCCGAGCTCGACCCCGGCCGCCGAGCGTCCGCGGCGGGCCGGGCGGGCCCGCGGCCAGATCGAGTTCAGGGACGTGCACTTCAGCTACGCCGGCCAGCCCGAGGAGGCGCTGGCCGGGGTGAGCCTGGTGGTGGCGCCCGGGGAGACCGTGGCTCTGGTCGGCCAGACCGGCGCCGGCAAGTCCACCATGGTGAAGCTGGTCGCCCGCTTCTACGACGTCACGTCCGGCAGCCTGCTCGTTGACGGCGTGGACATCCGCGACCTCGACCTGGCCAGTTACCGGCACGGCCTCGGCGTGGTCCCGCAGGAGCCCTACCTATTCCCCGGCACCGTGCGTGACGCGATCGCGTACGGGCGGCCCGATGCGTCCGATGCCGAGGTGGAGGCTGCCGCCAGGGCCGTCGGCGCGCTCGCCATGATCGGGCGGCTGCCCGGCGGATTCTGGCACGAGGTGGCCGAGCGGGGCAGGAACCTGTCGTCCGGGCAGCGGCAGCTGCTCGCGCTGGCCCGCGCGTACCTGGTGGATCCGGGCATCCTGCTGCTCGACGAGGCCACCGCCGCGCTCGACCTGGCGACCGAGGCCGCGGTCATCCGCGCGACCGACAGGCTCACCGCGCAGCGCACGACGCTGGTGGTGGCGCACCGGCTCACCACGGCAGCGCGGGCGGACCGGATCGTGGTGATGGAACTCGGCCGGATCGCCGAGACCGGCACCCACGAGGAACTGCTCGCAGCGGGCGGCGTCTACGCGGGCCTGTGGTCGGCCTTCATCGGCCACGCCGAGCTCGTCGCCTGACCGGCAGCGCCCCGGCGCGGCGCACCGTCCGGCGGCCGGCCGCCCGGTAGCCCGCCGGGGCCGGGCTGCGCTAGCACCGCGCCCCGCCGCCCACCAGGTCGCCGGCCAGCTCCGGCAGCTCGCCCGGCCACCGGGCTCCGGATGGCTGGTCGTCCGACCGCATGGCGCGCACGTCGTGCGGGATGAGCGCCAGCGCGGTCGCCACGATGATCAGCGCGGCCGCGCCGTACTGGGTGACCGACACCCCGATCACGGCGGCGAGCGGGCCGGCGACCAGCGCGCCGACCGGCATCGCCATCACCGAGCCGAGTGCGTCATACGACGAGACCCTGGCCAGCCGCTCCGGCGAGATCCGCCTGGCCAGCGTGACGGTCCACAGGACCATCATCATCTCCATCGCGATGCCCAGGCTGAATGACGTCAGGCAGACCACGGGCAGCGGCCAGAGCATCGCCAGCGACAACGGCGAGACCGCGATCGCGCCGCCGATCAGCACGACGAAGAGCATCGGCCGCCGCGGGGCGAACCGCAGCGACACGAGGCCGCCGACGATCAGGCCGACGGACTCCGCCGCCGTGATGGCACCCCAGGCGGCAGGGCCGCCCAGGTCTGTCTTGGCGACGACCGGGCCGAGCACCTGGAACCCGCCGTACCAGGCCATCAGGATGACGCCGAACTGCGCCACGATCGCCCAGAGCCACGTATGCGACCGGAACTCGGACCACCCGTCGCGCAGGTCCTTGAGCATGCCCGAGTGATCGGCGCGCTGGATCGCCACCGCGGCGATCCGCAGCAGCGGCGGGACCGTGCCGATCATGCCGATGCCGCAGGCGGCCAGCGCCCAGCCCGGGCCGACCGCCGCGACGCAGAGCCCGGCGGCCACGGCACCGCCCATCTGGCCCGCGTTCATCGCGATCCGGCTCAGCGCGCTGGCCTCCTGCAGGACGTCAGCGGAGACCACCCGCGGCAGCAGGGCCTGCGAGGCTGGGTAGAAGATCGCCATGCCGGTACCGGTGATCGCCTCCAGCAGGATCATCTGCCACAGCACCGGATGGCCCGCCAGCACGAGTATCCCGAAGGCCCCCTCGCCGACCGCGATCATGAGGTTTGCCGCGATGATCACCCGCTGCGGCGGCAGCCGGTCCGCGACCACCCCGCCGACCAGCGTGAACACCAGCGATGGCGCGATCTGCGCGGCCAGCACGTAGGAGAGCTCCGCGGTCGACCCGGTGGCGTACAGCACCGCGAACGAGACCCCGACCAGCGAGAATCCGAACGCGGCCGGCGCCAGCAGGCGCTCGGCGAACAGCAGCCGGAAATCACGGAATCCGAACACGGGAAAACGGCGCACCAGCGCACGCGCCAACATGACTGACGTCCGATCTGTCTCAGGGCCGGGGCCAACTGTCTCAGGGCCGGGCCGGGGTCCGATGCTAGCCAGGCAGGCGCCGGGGCAGCAAAGGGTTTAGCCCGGGACACAGGGTCCAGCCCGGGACTGCGGCCGTTCCCGGGCTGGATGGATCCGTGTCCGGCCAGCGCCGGTGAGCAGCGCCCGCCGGCCCGCGTTGATTCCCGCGGCACCGGCCTGCCTGCCCTGGTTTCTTGATCGCGGGCCCGTGCCAGCCGCCGCCATCGCGTCCGGGCGGGCGGAACTTGTGGGGAACGTGTGCCGGACAGGAATGGTTTGTCCCCGTGGGGAAACCAGCTGACGACGACCGTCCCGCGGAGGAGTGATCGGATGGCCGAGCAGGCAGAAGCGCCCCGGGATGAGCTGTTCCTTGAGCCGGCCGCGCCCGTGCTGCTGCGCGGCCTGACCATCACTCCCACCCGGGCCAGGCACGACGACTTCGATCTCACGCTGGACGACGACGCCGAGATCAACCCGGTGCTGCTGCACAAGCTCGCCAGCGTGTACGGCGCGGCTACGGAGGAACTCGCCGAGGTGCCGGGCGAGAAGACCAACGAGCTGCTGAGCCGGGCGGCCGACGCCGCAGAGGTCCCCGGCTTCGAGATCGCGGACCGGATGGTGATCGGCACCTTCACCTACGCCAAGCTGCCCATGGTCAGGGACCTGCAGGCGGCCACTGAGCTGCTGGGCGACAGTGACATAGTCGCCGCGATTGCCGGTCAGGTCGAGGCCCAGGAGCTGCTGGGCCCCCGCCGGTCACCCCGGCGTCCCTGGCCACGATCTGGACACGACCAGGCCCGCCCGGAACGGTCGTCAGGCCAGACGCTGGGCTCCCCTGACCCGGGCGGAGGCTCCCAGGGAAGTCCGGTGCGCCCGCGGTCGGGACCAGAATCGCGTGCCGAAGGCCGCGTAAGCTAGCGCGCCGCCGAGCTGACGCGCTCGCTGGCAGTTTGTTCCGTTTCGGTCGCCGGCTTGCCTTGCCGCAGCCCGGGGAACCGCATGCCGGTCCGGGCGGGCTTCGCGTCGGCGGGCTTTCCCGTTTCGGCCGCCGGCCTGCCTTGCCGCAGCCCGGGGAACCGCGTGCCGGTCCGGGCGACCTTCGCGTCGGCGGGCTTCTCCTCGGCTGGCTCGGCTCGCGTCGTCTTGGCGTGTGCGGCCAGCTCCGTGTCCCTGATGCTGACCACCGAGAGGCGCCCGAGCGTCAGCGTCGCGAAGAATACGATGGCAATGCCCAGGCCGGTGAAGAAGCCGAGCTGCTCGGCCGCGCGCAGCACGGTTCCGCCAACGGGCTGCCCTGTGGTCATGCCCATCCTGGTCCAGGTCGGGCCAAGCAGGCTACCGACCGCGAACCAGGCGCCGCTGAACGCGGCCAGCCACGCGCCGAGCAGCGCGACCGGCCGGTATGAGCTAATGAGCACGATGAGGCCGCCCACCAGCGTCCCGGCTCCCGGCAGGATCTCCAGCCAGAATCGGCCGGTTGTGTAAGTCCAGCCCGTGTCCGGGGTGTAGGCATAGTGAAAGTACGGGCCGACAAAGGGAATCAGCGCGCCCCACAAGCCGAGCAGGATCAGTGCTACGCCGCTGACCGCGCCGCGGCTTCGGGGGACCCGTAGCATGCCATTCACGTGAATCACTTCCCTCGTGCAGGCGCAGGGATTGGAAGCCTGCGGCGACCCATTACCCTGATGCCGGGACTTCATGTAAACGCCCGGCAATATCCGGCGGTCAGACCGGGGCCTGGCATCTCCCGGGTGCACGTAAGGGCTGCTGGCCGGGCCGCCGCGGCCGGGTGACGTGGATGCCACGGAACCGGCCGACCGGCAGTCACGTGACCTGCGCTCATCCTGGGTGCTCGCTGGTGACCGGTGGTCAGCAGACCAGGCGGCTGGAAGCTGTGCCGCCCGGGGCATCGCCGGCGTACCAGAATGCTCATCATGACCATGAGCGCGGACCGCGTGCCAGCCGCGAGCCGCGGCCTGCCGCCGGAATTGAGCGCCGCGCTGGCCGCGTTGCGCGACCGCCCGATTCCCGGCACGAGCAAGGGGTTCGGCCGGATCGCCACGGACCGCAGCGGCGACGGCGCCGTGACCTCGGCCAGCCTGGCCGCCCGCCGCCCTTACCTGCTCGGCCCGGACTTCATGCTGCCGATCCTGGTGCTGCGCGAGGCGGCGCTGCGGCAGAACATCGGCGCGATGGCCAGCTACTGCGCCGCGGCTGGCGTCGGGCTCGCGCCGCACGGCAAGACCAGCATGGCGCCGCAGATCATCGCCAGGCAGCTCGCGGCGGGCGCCTGGGGGGTGACCGCGGCGACCATCGCCCAGGTGCAGGTCTTCCGGGCCTTCGGGGTGCCGAGGATCCTGATCGCCAACGAGCTCGCCGACCGCAACGGGATCGAGTGGCTGGCCGGCGAGCTGGCGGCCGATCCCGGCTTCGAGTGCCACGCCTACGTGGACAGCGTCCAGGGCGTGCGGCTGCTGGACCGCGCGATGCGCGCGGCCGGCGCCGCCCGGCCGCTGCCGGTGCTGGTGGAACTCGGCCAGCCCGGCGACCGCACCGGCTGCCGCAGCGTCGATGAGGCGCTCGCGGTCGCCGCCGCCGCCGGTCAGGCACGCCAGCTGAGGCTGGCCGGCGCGGCCGGCTTCGAGGGCAGCATCAGCGCAGGCAGCGGCGCCGCCACCCTGGCCGCCGTCGAGACCTTCTGCCGGGAACTGCGCACGCTCGGCGACCTGCTGCCCGCCGACCCGGCCGGAAGGCCGCATCTGCTGTCGGCCGGCGGCAGCGCGTACTTCGACGTGGTGACGCGGGAGCTGACCGCCGCCCGGCCCGGCCGACCGCGACCGGAGGTGCTGCTCCGCAGCGGGGCATACGTAACTCACGATCACGGCCATTACGCAGCCGTCGCCCCCGGTCCCGGCCAGCCCGGCCGGTCCGGCCCGTGGCTGGTGCCGGCGCTCGAGCTGTGGGCGCCGGTGCTGTCAAGGCCCGAGCCTGACCTCGCCGTGGCCAGCGCGGGCCGCCGGGACGTGGCCTTCGACCTGGGGTTGCCCGTGCCGCTCCGGATCCGGAAGGCCGACGGAACGGAAGCGCCGGCCGGCCGGCTGCGGGTCACTCGGCTGGATGATCAGCATGCTTACCTGAGCGTGCCGGCCGAGTCGCTGCTGGCTCCCGGCGACCTGCTCTGCCTGGGCATCTCGCACCCGTGCACGACCATGGACAAATGGCGGGTCATTCCGGTGACCGACGAGCAATACCAGGTCATCGACGCGGTTCACACGTTCTTCTGATCTGCCAGGCCAGGCGGCCATGCGCTGGCCGGACCGTCTGCTCCGGTGGCCGGCCTGCGGCAGCGGGCACCCCCGCCAGCGGCCGGCCTCACATCACGGCGAGCTGCCCGCCGTCGATCACCAGGCCGGCCCCGTGGATAAAGGAAGCGTCGTCAGAGGCGAGGAAGGCATACGCGGCGGCGACCTCCTCAGCCCGGCCGACCCGGCCGAGCGGTATCCGGTCCCTGGCGTAGGCAGCCTCGAACGCACCGCCGCCTATCCCGGCCGTGATGGCGGCGTTCAGCGGCGTGCGGATGTAGCCGGGGCACAGCGCGTTCACCCGGATGCCGTGGCAGCCAAGCTCCACCGCCATCGTCTTGGTCAGCAGCAGGACCCCGCCCTTGGACGCGTTGTAGTGCGCGTAGTCTTCCTCGCCCGCGATGCCATTGGTCGAGCACATGTTCACGATGGCGCCGCCGGTGCCCTGCTGCTTCAGCAGCCTGCTCACCGCCTGGGCGACCAGGAACATGCCCCGCAGGTTCACCGCGATGATGCGATCCCACTCCCCCGGCGTGATGTCAAGGAAGGCAGCGCGGCGCGCCGTCCCGGCGTTGTTGATCAGGACATCCAGCCCGCCGAGCGCTTCGCAGGCCGCCACGGTGATCCGGTTGACGCTGCTACGACATGCTCGACCTGCGGGCGCTGATCCACCCACTGCTCGCCCGGCTGGCCAGGGAACTGCGGGAGACCACGCACATGGCCGTACTCGACGGGGCCGAGGCGTCTATCACGACAAGATCCAGGCCTCGCACACGATCACGATGTCGCCGTGCTGGGGGCACGGGCGCAGGCCGGCCGCCTGACCGAGATCGGCGAATTCCTGCGCCGAACGGTCGCCGACTGGTCCGACGGCCGCGCACCCGCCGGGCCGTCGTGACGTGCTGACGAGCATTGACATGGGGCTGGCCGGCCTGACATCGTCCGGGCTAGGAAACGCCGTTCCGGCACATGGAACACGCCCCCGGAGGGATGACCATCCATGGCCAATCGCGCCGTCGACGGCAGTGAGCCGGTTCAGCTACCAGTGCCCGTGGCCGAGCTTGGCGAGGGCCCGCACTGGGATGCCGGGAGCGGCGCCCTGTACTGGGTCGACGCGCCGGCCGGCCTGGTGCACCGGCTAGCCGAGGACGGCACGCACACCAGCTGGGGCGCCGGGCAGCCGGTCGGCGCGGTGGTCCCGAGGGCCAGCGGCGGCCTGGTGCTGACAGCCAGGGACGGCTTCCTCGCGCTCGACACCAGCACCGGCGTGGTGACTCCGCTGGTCGCCGTCGAGGCGGACCTGCCGGACAACCGGATGAACGACGGCTCCTGCGACCGGGCCGGCCGGTTCTACGCGGGTACCATGGCCGCCGACGAGTCGCCTGGAGCGGGCTCGCTGTACCGGCTGGATCCTGACCTGCAGCTGACCCGGCTCTTCGATGGCGTCGGCATCTCCAACGGGATCGGCTGGAGCCCGGACGAGACGCGGATGTACTACGTGGACTCGCTCGCCTACCGGGTCGACGTCATGGACTACGACCCAGCGACCGGCGAGATCGGCCCCCGCCGGCTCCTCGCCGCGCTCGGCCATGGCGATGTCGTCCCTGATGGCCTCACCGTGGACGCCGAGGGTTACATCTGGGTCGCGGTATGGGGCGGCGGCGCGGTGCAACGGTACCGCCCGGACGGCCGGCTGAAGCAGATCATCAAGCTGCCTGCCGCGCACGTCACCAGCTGCGCCTTCGGCGGCGCCGACCTGGACGTGCTGTACATCAGCACCGCCGCCGGGCCGGGCACGTCGGCCGGGGCGCTGTTCGCGTGCCGGCCCGGCGTCACCGGCCAGGAGTGTCATCCCTTCCGCGGCTGAGCTGAGGGTCCCGGGTAGATGGAGCCCAGGTAATGACGTCTCAGGTGATGGAGGTTCCCTGGTGAAGGCGCTGGTGTTCACCGGCCCTGGCATGCTCGAGCTGCACGACGTCCCCGAGCCCGAGGTATCCGACGGCGAAGTCCTCGTGCACGTGCGCGCGGTCGGCATCTGCGGCAGCGAGCTGCACGGGGCCCGCCATCCTGGCTTCAGGAAGCCGCCGCTGATCATGGGGCACGAGTTCGCCGGGACCAGCGCGGACGGTGCGCGGGTGGTCATCAACCCGATGCTGTCCTGCGGCCAGTGCGAGCTCTGCCGGGGCGGCCTCCGGCAGGTCTGCCGGGAACGGCAGATCATCGGCGTGCACCGCTCCGGCGGCTTCGCCGAGCACGTGGCCGTGCCACGCTCCGCGCTGCGCCCGCTGCCGGACTGGCTCGGCTGGGAGGCCGCGGCGATGGTCGAGCCGGCCGCCAACGCGGTGCATGCCTGGAGCCTCGCCCGGGCCGGCGCCGGCGCCAGGGTGGGCGTGCTCGGCTGCGGCGCCATCGGCCTGCTCTGCCTGATGACCGCGGTGGCCGGCGGGGCCGGCCGGGTGGACGTGACCGACCTGGATTCCGGCAGGCTCGCCCAGGCCCGGCGGCTCGGCGCCGCCGCCGCCGGGGCTGAGCTCGACGGCGAGTACGACGTGATCTTCGATGCGGTCGGCTCGCCGGTCACCCGCGGCCGCTCGGTCCGGCAGCTACGGCCCGGCGGCACCGCGGTGTGGCTTGGCCTGCTGGACGAGGCCGCCGGGTTCGACGGGAACGCGCTGATCCGCGCGGAAAAGCGGGTACAAGGCTCGTTCGCCTACAGCGACGAGGAGTTCGGCCAGGCCGCTGGGCTGCTGCGGGACTGGGACCTGAGCTGGACATCGCAGTATCCGCTGACGGCGGGCGCGGAGATCTTCACCGGGCTGATGAACGGGGGCCTGGAGCCGGTCAAGGCGCTGCTCGTCCCCTGACAGGCTGGGCCGCCTGCGGGATGGCGGGATCGTGCGCGCCAGCGGGCTGCGCTGGCGGCCAGGCCGGCTGCGGCACGGCGAGCGGCTGCTCAGCTTCAAGGTCAGCTACCGGTGGCGGGCCTGCCGGCATCGCCGGGGCAGGTGCAGGCGCGCGGCGGAATCGGCGGCAACCCCGTTCGCGGCCAGCCGCTATCACGTTGGCCACGCCGACACCGGAAGACGCCTCCGGCTGACCGAGACGGCAGCCGAAGTGGTGCGGACCGGCGGGGCCGGATTCTCGTTTCAGATAATCCGTGCTTCCGCTTCGGTCACGACTGTCCGGGCGGTGCGGGCCTTCCGCCGCGGCCGGCCGCCTGTCAGCGAGTTCGTCAATGGCCTGCCCGAGCGGCGCACCGGGTACCAGCAGGACAAGTTCGTCTGCAGCCCGGGCAGGCACTGCCAGCGGAAGCGCGAGTTCGGCACGTACTGCCGCCAGGTGTACTCGCCGGCTCGCGGGTTCGCCGCGGTCAAGTTCAGCGCCGACCTGGACGGGAGGCTGTTCTACCCGTGCCCGAAGGGGACATGAGCAGTGGTCTCCCGGGCGGACGCCCCGGCCCCGCTGACCTGGTTTGACCGGCCGGACCGCTGACCGGCATGATCACGTTTGGACAATGATGGCCGGACGCGAGGGGAGCAATCGGCGTGAGCATCCTGGGCACCCGGGTCCTGCGGATCGAGGACCCGCGCTTCCTGACCACGGGCGGCGTCTACACCGAGGACGTGGTCGACGAGCGGCTCGCGGGCGCCTGCCACGTCTTCTTCGTCCGGTCACCGCTGGCGCACGGGCGGATCCTGGGCATCGACGCCAGCGCAGCCCTGGCGGCACCCGGCGTGATCGCGGTGTTCACCGGCGCCGACCTGGCCGACCTGCCGGATATCGGCCCGATGATGGCGGGGCTGACCAACGAGCGGATGCGCCGGCAGCTGCTGGCGACCGACGTGGTCCGCTTTGTCGGTGACACGATGGCCGTCGTGGTGACCGAGGAGCCCTACCAGGGCGAGGACGCCGTCGACCTGGTCGAGGTCGAGTACGAGCCGCTGCCGGCCGTGGTCGACCTGGCTGCCGCCGCATCCGACGAGACCGTGCTGTTCGAGCAGGCCGGCACCAACGTCGCGGCCACCTTCGGTGACCCGGCCACGCTCGATGAGCACCTGTTCGACGGGTGCGATGCCGTCGTGCGGCACACGATCATGAACCAGCGCGTCGCCCCGGCGCCGATGGAGACCCGCGCCGCCGCCGCGGCCTGGGGCGAGGACGGGCGGCTGACCGCCTGGATACCGAACCAGGGAGCGCAGGGCACGCGGGGCGGCCTGGCCGGCCTGCTCGGCCTGGAGCCCGCGCAGGTGCGGGTCATCACCCCGGACGTCGGCGGTGCCTTCGGCGCGAAGTTCGGCGCCGACCCGGAGCACGCCGTCGTGGCCTGGGTGGCCAGGCGGCTGGGCCGTCCGGCGCGGTGGACGGAGACCAGGTACGAGAACCTGATCGCGATGACGCACGGGCGGGCGCAGCAGCAGACGGTGACGATCGGCGGCAGCAGGGACGGGACGGTCCAGGCCTACCGGCTGGAGATCGTCCAGGACGCCGGCGCCTACCCCAGGATCGGCGCCATCCTGCCGTTCCTGACCATCTTGATGACGCCAGGGCCCTACGCGCTCGGCAAGGCCGAGGCGGTCGCGAAGACGGTGGTCACGACCACCACGCCGCTGGGCGCTTACCGCGGCGCTGGCAGGCCCGAGGCCACTGCCGCCGTCGAGCGGGCGATGGACCTGTTTGCCGCCGAGATCGGCGCCGATCCGGCCGACGTCCGGCGGCGTAACCTGCTGCCGCCGTTCACCGAGCCGCACCGGACCGCGTTCGGCGCGCTCTATGACAGCGGAAACTACGCCGCCGGGCTGGACAAGGCGCTGGCCGCGGCCGACTACCCCGCCCTGCGCCGGGAGCAGGCCAGGCGCAGGGAACGCGGCGACACGCTGCAGCTCGGGATCGGCCTTTCCTGCTACGTCGAGATCACCGGCATGGGTGACGGCGAGGAGTCCCCGCCGGAGGAGAACGCCACCGTCGAGGTCCATCCCGACGGCAGCGCCACCATCCTCACCGGCACATCGCCGCACGGCCAGGGGCACGCGACCGCCTGGGCCATGCTGGCCAGCGACAAGCTCGGCATCCCGGTGGACAAGATCACGCTGAAGTGGGGCGACACCGACCTGATCCCTGAGGGCGGCGGCACCGGCGGCTCGCGCAGCCTGCAGCAGGGCGGGCTGGCGGTGCAGCAGGCCTCTGTCGAGCTGATCGAGCTGGCCAGGGAGCGGGCCGCCGCGGCGCTCGAGGCCAGCGCGGCCGACCTGATCTTCGACGTCGAGCGCAGCGCGTTCGCCGTGGCCGGCGACCCGGAGGCGTCGGTGCCGCTGGCGAGCCTCGCGGAGGCCGAGCGACTGGCCGTCCGCACCGTGTTCTCGGCGCCCGGCGCCACCTTCCCGTTCGGGACGCACGTCGCTGTGGTCGAGGTGGACACCGAGACCGGCAAGGTAACGCTCCGCCAGATGGTGACGGTGGACGACGCCGGGGTCGTGCTCAACCCGCTGCTGGCCGAGGGCCAGCGGCACGGCGGCATCGCCCAGGGCGCGGCGCAGGCATTCCTCGAGGAGTTCGTGTACGACGCCGACGGCAACCCGCTCACGACGAGCCTGGCTGACTATCCGTTCCTGTCGGCCACCGAGGTGCCCAGCTTCGATCTTGTCGACATGGCGACGCCGACCACCTACAACCCGCTCGGGGTCAAGGGAATCGGCGAGGCCGGCACGATCGGCGCCACGCCCGCCGTGCAGAACGCCGTCGTCGACGCGGTCGCCCACCTGGGCGTGCGGCACATTGACATGCCAGCCTCGCCGCAGCGGGTCTGGCGGGCCTTGCAGGCGGCACGAGCGGAACAGCCGGCGCGAACGGGTGGTGCATGATGCGGGTGGAACTCACGGTGAACGGCCAGCGGCGGTCCGACGACGTCGAGCCACGGCTGCTGCTCGCGCACTATCTCCGCGAGACCTGCGGCCTGCGCGCCGCCAACATCGGCTGCGATACCACCTCGCGCGGTGCGTGCACGGTTATTTTCAACGGGTCTTCGGTGAAGTCCTGCACGATGCTGACGGTCCAGGCCACCGGCGGCGAGGTGACGACCGCCGAGGGACTCGCCGCACCGGACGGGGAACTGCATCCGGTGCAGCGGGCGTTCCGCCAGGAGCACGGCCTGCAATGCGGTTTCTGCACCCCGGGGATGGTGATGGCGGCCGTCGGCCTGCTCGCCGAGAACCCGAAGCCGACCGAGGAGCAGGTGCGGGAGGGGCTTGAGGGCAACCTGTGCCGGTGCACGGGCTATCACAACATCGTCCGGGCAGTGCTCGCTGCCGCGGGCGAGGCTGGTGCC
>Ga0137374_10007724_pt1 | contig 12769 bp, 11 predicted proteins | sample SagtaG_20_FD_104811 | JGI IMG/M metagenome (GOLD analysis project Ga0137374, IMG submission 104811) | Vadose zone soil microbial communities from Sagehorn Ranch, Mendocino, California, USA - Sage1_R_100_16 metaG | ecosystem: Environmental > Terrestrial > Soil > Vadose zone | place: USA...
CACGATCGCCTGCCGGCGGAACCCCACCGTCCTGTGGGCCCGGAGCGACGAGCTCGCCCGCGAGGTCAACGAGAAGCACCGGAATTCCCGGTACCTGGAGGGATTCGAGCTCCCCGAGCGGCTCCAGGGGACCTCGGACCTCGAGGAAGCGGTGTCCGATGCGGACGTCCTGGTCGTTGGCATCCCCTCCCACGGGTTCCGGGAGGTGGTGGAGAAGGCGGCGGCGCACATCCGGCCGTGGGTTCCCGTGGTCAGCCTGACCAAGGGCTTCGAGCGAGGGTCGCTGCTCCGGATGACGGAGGTCATCAAGGACGTGCTGCCGGGCCGGCCGGCCGCGGCCCTCACCGGCCCGAACATCGCCAAGGAGATCATGGGCGGGTTCGCCGCGGCCAGCGTCATCGCGACCGACGACCTGTCGGTGGCGGCAGCGCTCCAGGGCGTGCTGCGGCGGGGCCTCTTTCGCATCTACACCAACCACGACGTCGTGGGGTGCGAGGTCGGGGGCGCGCTCAAGAACGTGGTCGCCATCGCGGCCGGGATGGCCCAGGGCCTGGGGGTCGGCGACAACACGCGAGCCATGGTCATCACCAGGGGGCTGGCCGAGCTCAGCAGGCTGGGCATCGCCATGGGCGGCGAGCCCCAGACGTTCGCCGGCCTGGCGGGCATGGGCGACCTCATGGTGACGTGTATCAGCCCCCACAGCCGGAACCGCTTCGTGGGCGAGCAGCTCGGCAAGGGCCGGCCCCTGGACGAGATCCTGGGCGACATGACCCAGGTGGCCGAAGGCGTGAAGACGGCCTCGCTGGTGATGGAGCTGGCCGAGCGCTTCGGCGGGGTGGAGCTCCCCATCTGCTCGAGGATCGAGGGCGTGGTCACCGGCCGCCTCTCGGTGCTCGACGCCTACGAGGGCCTGATGCGGACGGCCCCCGGCCACGAGGCGGAACCGGGCTGATCCCGCGGAGCCGGCCCCCGGAATAGTTGCCGCCGCAACTGCGTTGTGAGCGGCAGGAGGAAACCATGCCAGCGATCACCGTGGACGACCTGACCACACTGGACCGCGTCCCCGTCCTCGACCCCGCCGCCGCGCGGCAGCGGAGGGTCCGGACGGTGACGACGGCCCCGAGCGGACTGGAGGGAGAGGGCTTCCCGGTCCGTCGCGCCTTCATGGGCGTGGACCTGGCCGAGCTCGACCCCTTCGTGCACATGGACCAGATGGGCGAGGTCGAGTACGCGCCCGGCGAGCCGAAGGGAACGCCGTGGCACCCCCACCGCGGGTTCGAGACCGTCACGTACATCATCGACGGGATCTTCGAGCACCAGGACTCGAACGGCGGCGGGGGCGTCATCACGAACGGCGACACGCAGTGGATGACCGCGGGCGCCGGGATCCTGCACATCGAGAAGCCGCCGGAGCACCTCGTCGTGAGCGGGGGCCTGTTCCACGGCATCCAGCTGTGGGTGAACCTGCCGAGGTCGCAGAAGTGGGTCCCGCCCCGGTACCAGGACCTTCGGGCCCGGGAGGCCGGCCTGCTGGCCTCGGAGGACGGGGGCGCGCTGGTGCGCGTCATCGCCGGCGACGTCGGGGGCCACGTCGGCCCCGGCCAGACCTACACGCCGATGGCGATGGCGCACGCGACGATCGCCCCGGGGGCCCGGCTGGACCTCCCCTGGCCGGCCCAGTTCAACGGTCTGGCCTACGCCCTGTCGGGCGTGGGAACCGTGGGCGTGGAGCGCCATCCCGTCCGAGCGGGACAGCTCGCGGTGTTCGGCCCCGGCGATGCGCTGCGCATCGAGGCCGCGCCCGCAGGGGTCCAGGAGAGCCGCTCACCGCAGCTCGACGTCCTGATCCTGGGGGGCCGCCCCATCGGCGAGCCGGTCGCCTGGCTGGGCCCGTTCGTGATGAACACGCGCACCGAGGTCATCCAGGCCTACGAGGACTACAGGGCCGGACGGCTGGGCCAGATCCCGGCGGTCCACAACACCCCCACCGAGGTCGTGGAGTCCGACCCCGGCCGCGGCTAGAGGACCCGGCGCATCAGCCACCGCCGCAGCCTGGAGTACGGCGGGTACTGGACCGGTGGCTCGAACTTCGTGGGCTTGTCCAGCACGCTCTTGCGGTGGCTGAACGTGTCGAAGCCGTGCCGGCCGTGGTAGGCGCCCATCCCGCTCGCTCCCACGCCGCCGAACGGGAGCTCCGAGACGGCCAGCTGCACCACGCACGTGTTCACGCAGGCGCTGCCGGACGAGGTCCGCGCCAGGACGTGTCGAGCCCTGCCGCGATCCTTGGAGAACACGTACAGCGAGAGCGGCTTCGGGCGCGCGTTGACGAAGGCGACCGCGGCGTCCAGGTCCGCCACCGCCAGCACGGGCAGGATCGGACCGAAGATCTCGTCGTCCATCAGGGCCGAGTCCGGTGAGACGCCGCGGAGGATCGTGGGCGGGACGTACCGCTCGGCCTCATCGGCGTGAGCCGCTCCGCCCGCGACCACGCCGTCGAAGCCGCCGGCCTCCATGAGCCCCACCAGCCGCCGGAAGTGCTGCTGGTTGACGATGCGGGCGTAATCGGGACTGAGGCGGGGATCCGGCCCGTAGAACTCCTGCACCGACGCCGCCAGCGCGTCGAGCAGGGGCTGTTCCACCGACTCGTGCACGAGCACGTAGTCAGGCGCGACGCAGGTCTGGCCCCCGTTGATGAACTTGCCGAACGCGATCCGCCGGGCCGCGACGCCGACGTCCACCTCGCGGTCGACGATCGCGGGGCTCTTCCCGCCCAGCTCGAGCGTCACCGGCGTGAGGTGCTTCGCGGCCGCCTCCATCACGATCCGCCCCACGCGCCCGTTCCCCGTGTAGAAGATGTGGTCGAACCGCTGGTCCAGCAGGGCCTGGGTCTCGGGGACGCCCCCCTCCACGATGGCGACGCCGTCCGGGTCCATGTACTCGGCGACCAGACCGGCCATGGCCCGCGACGAGGCCGGCGAGATCTCGGACGGCTTCCCGACGACCGCGTTGCCTGCTGCGATGGCCGAGGCCATCGGCAGCAGCGTGAGCTGGATGGGGTAGTTCCACGGCCCGATGACCAGCGCGACGCCGAGGGGCTCGCGGATCACGAAGGCCCGGGCCGGCTGGAGCACCACGGGCACGTGAACGGGCTGAGGCCGCATCCACGCGTCCAGGTTCGCCAGCATGTGGTCGATCTCGCGCGACACGAACTGGATCTCGACCACCCACGTCTCGAAGGCCGATCTGCCGAGGTCGGAGCGCAGGGCGTTCCCCAGTTCCTTCTCGCCCTCGGACAGCAGGCGCTGCAACTGCCGGAGCTGCTGCCTTCGCCACGCCGCGGGCCGGGTGACCCCTGCGTCGAAGGAGCGCCGCATCCGACCGACCAGGTCCTGCGCGTGCCCGGACGGCGGCTCCCGCATCTCCACCACCGTGCGTTCCGGTTCGGCCATACCGATCGAGTATGGCACGGTGGCCCGCTGTGCTCGATGGCCTCCTCCAGGGTCGGCCGTGGCGTTTGTACCCGAGCCGGGACGCCTCGCACAGTGACTCCGACAGGGCTGGGGAGGAGGTCGGGTGGCACCGTATGAAGTCGAGACGATTTCAGTGGACCGCCGTACGACGGCCCTTGGCTCCGCCGGTACGTTCACCCTCGTCGTGGACCGCCCGGTCGAGGCCGGCGGTGGCGGGCGTCCCAACGCCGATTCACTACGAAGTGGAGCTCCAAGGCTAAGCACCAGAGGACGCCCTGCGCGAGCTTCTCGAGCGCGTTGACGAGATCGCCGAGATACCGAACTCGTTACGCCGCGGAACACAGGTGCGTCTGGCATCGATCCGGATCATCGGTTCGACCGTCGAGTGAACAGGAACGCAATGGTTCGCGGGTCGGCACTGCACATGCGCGAGCCGAACGTTATCGGGCCAGCTGTCAGTTTGCGCCCTCCAGTCATCAACTGGCCGAGGAGTCCGCCTGTTACTCACCTTGGGCGCCACCGTCGGGGCCCTTCTGCTGTCCATTGCCTCCGCCTCCGCCCAGATTCCTCCCCCCACCCTGACCGGCGAGACGCTGCTCGCCGGGCTCTTCGTCCCCCCTCCCGGAACGAGTTCCGTGGTCGTCACGTCGGCAAGCTGCAACCCATCCGGCACGTCGACGTTCACCTATCAGGCATCGGGTCCGGCCGCAGGACCATACCCCGGCACGTTCACAGAGACGGGGACAGTGAGCATGGGTCCTCAGAACATTCCTGGTACGCCTCCAAACGGGACCCTCACGAGCTGGACGGCGAGCTTCACCATCGCGTCGCCGGTGGGAAACGTACAGGGGACCAAGACCTTGGCGCCGAACGCCCCTTCTCTCCCTGGGATCTGCACGGGCGCCGACGCGCTCTTCCCGGCCCAGCGGTCCGCGGCGACCGGACTCCAGAACGTCCTCGCGTACACGGCCACCATCACGGTCCCGGGCGGTGCGCAGTTCACCGACCACGGAGGCTCGGAGGCGAGCGTGAACGAGTTCCCGGACTTCCCGCCCTTCAACAACTTCTTCGAGGACTTCACGTCCGAGCAGGCGACGACAACTCCGGTCTGCGACGAGGATTCCCAGACCGACCAGGACCAGATTCTCAATGACCAGGGCTGCCAGCACCCCTGATCGATACGGCTGGCCAGGCCCTCGCCGAGTTCGAATGGGCGGTCGAAAGTGGACCTGAGGGATGGCTCTCGAACCAAGGCGCCGCGGAAGGCCATCCGCCTGCTGCACGGGCGTGTCTACCGAGCGCCTGGCGAACGGAGCACGCTGGGAGCTGCGGCTCGTCAGCGAAGCTCACCGAGGCGCTCCGCGACCACATGAGCGTGCGGCAGGCGCGCCTCCGCGCCCTCGTGCATGAGCGCGAGAACGGAGGCGGCGAGAGCTGCCCGGAGCGCCCCAGGTTCGACCGCGCCGACGTGGGCATCCTCGAATCGAGCAAGGGTCTCAGCGGAAAGGTCGTCGTAGGCGCGCGCCTGCACTGGGGGCAGCCCCTGGCGGAGGCAGGCCAGCGAGAGCGCGTGGTCGCGCACGGCGCCGACGTAATGCTCGGCCTGCCAGACGCGCCCGCGCTCGATGCACGCGCGCGCGTGGAGCGCGTAGATGACGCCCCACCCGAAGATGTCCCCTGCCACCGGCGGCGTGGGAAGGAAGAGGTCCCCTGCGACCGGCGGCGTGGGAACCTCGGACTCCCCCGCAGCCGTCTCGCCGAACAGAAGCCGGAATCGTGGCCCGGCGGGACGGAACTGGGCTGCCGGCGTCATCGAGAGGTCGAGCTGCAGCGCGTCCGGCAGCAGGAACACGCGGTAGGTGGTCGGCCCGCGCTCGAGGTCGGCAAGCTGCACCGCGTCGAGCTCGTCGATGAGCGTGCGCGTCCAGTCGTCGAGCACGTCAGCGACCTGAACATGGTCGGCGACACCGAAGGTGAGGTCCACGTCGGAGAAGCGGTCGCCGCCGTCTACGGCGAGCGAGCCCACGGCGGCTCCGGCGACGACGCGCTCATCCTCCTCCGCGAGCCTTAGCAGGCGCTCGCGGAGAGCATCCCGCTGCGCAACGGTGAACACCGAAGTGCGATCCTATCTCTGCCTCTGATCGAGCGGCGTGTCGGGCTGACTGAGTGCCGCCGGCTCAGCTGGTCAGCCCAGCCAACACCGTAGAGGGCGAGTGAGACACCTCTCCTTAGGTGGGCGCACACGCGCGGGTTCTGACCGGCCCGAATGGGCCGTTCGCCGATCGCGATGGAGGTGAGGGGACGGTATTCAAACCCGGCGGAGATCCCTCGTCACCTCTCAGACGGCCCGATCAGACCATGGTCGCGATGATGTCCTGGATCGGCAGAAACAGATGAAGGGGATCCGTCGGCGAGGGCACGAAGTCGAAGCGCTCGTAGAACCGCCGAGCGTCCTCGTCCTTCGCGTGGACGAGTACGGCGCGAATGCCGATGCTCTCTGCGGCTGCAACCGCGCGGGTCAGCGCGTCCTTGAGCAGCGCCTTCCCCAAGCCGACACCCGCGTGCGCCGAGTCCACCGCAAGCCGAGCCAAGAGCGCGCACGGGATGGGGTGCCTGGGCAGGCGCCCTCGCTGCCTTCGAGGAACCTCCCCTCGCGTCACGGCGCTTGCCGCCAAGGCGTAGTAGCCCGTTACGGTCAAGTCGTCGTGTGCGACGAAGACCCGCGCGGTCCGAGCTACCTGCGCTTCCAGCGCGTGCTGCTTGAGCCATTGATCCAACGATGGCTTGCCGGAATCGAACGCCGTGAACAGGTGATCGGCCCGCAGGGGCTCAGGCCCGACGAGCAGGCTCCACCCCTGTCTCGAGGATGCTGGGCTCTCTGAGGAGGCGACGAAGCCGAGGTCGATCGATCGCCGGACGATCCAACGCTTCGGTAAAGGCGTCCCACTGCCTTGCCGTGAGACGGAAGGTGACGCGATCAGCGAGGACGTCTTGAGCAGCGACGAATGCCGCATCGCGCACGAACGCAGAAGGAGTCTTGTCTGATGCAGCCGCAGCTTGATCGATCAACTCTCGCTGCCCCGCACTCCAGCGAATGTTGAAACGATCGCCCTTCGTCTTCGTCGCCGGCACCTTCGCCACATTCGCCTCCTATTCTCCTCCATGGCAGAGTGTACGTACAATGTATGCACGCGTCAAGGTCAACGCCTCAACGCTCCAAGCCGTGCCGAACCCGAGCCGGAGTCGGCCGTCGGTTCGGATCCCGTCAGGTCTCGCCAATGGAACCGCTGGTCAGAAGAGGCGTGTACGTTGGTGGAGGTGGGGGGAGTCGAACCCCCGTCCCCAGGTGACCGGCTGGGTCTTCTACGAGCGTAGCCTGCGGTCAGGTCTCGCCTCGAGGCTCCCACAGGCGGAGGACCTCTCGGCTAGCCCGGCTTCGCTTTCCGACGGCGGCCACCGGGCCGAACTGCCGTCGTGAGCCTGCTGGTGACGTCCGACCCCCGGCCGCAGGCGGTCCGGGGCGGACGGCTACCTAGCTAACTAGGCAGCGAGCGCGTAGTTGTTGGCGCTTGTTGTTGTCCCGGCTTTTAACGAGGCATCCGGGGACCTCGGCCCGCTTCCCCCAGGCGGTAACCACCCAGGTCGAAGCCAATGCACCCCCGTATGGAGTTGTCAGGCGAAGCACCTCAAGTATAGCCGCCGCCTACCGCGCCCCCACGAGGGCCCGCAGGTGGTCCCGCAGCCCGATGCCGAAGTCCGTCGGCGTCCCGTGCTTCGCGTTGCTGATCAGCGATGGCCCCTTCCGGCAGTTCGTCACGTTCCACGACCACCCCAGGTAGGAGATGCCCCGCCGGTCGGCCCACGGCATGTACCGGTCGATGAAGCCGTGCGCACAGTCGTCCTCCCCCAGCTCGCCCGTGACCACGGGCACGTGCTTCGCGACGCCGCCGACCTGGACGCGCCAGCACTTCGGGTCGCACCCCCCGAAGTTGTACAGGTGGAAGCTCGCGACGAGCTGGCCGGACGGATCCTGGGGCGCGTGCTGCAGCCAGCCGTTCCCGAGGAGGCTCGACCAGTTCGGGCCCCCGATCATGAGGGGCTGGGTGGCGCCCGCGGAGCGGACCGCGTCGACGAGCTGCTGCATGCCGGCCGCCTTCCAGCCGTCCTTGGTCGTGCACCCGTTCAGCCAGCACGACCAGGAGATGCCGTGGGGCTCGTTGTACAGGTCGAACAGCACCGCGGGGTCGTCACGGAACCGGGCCGCCACGGAGGCCCAGAAATCCGGCGAGTGGTCCGCGTCGGCCATGCGCTGCTGATCGAGGGCCTTCTGATCACCCGGGGCGTTCCAGTGGAGGTCGAGGATCACGTATAGCCCCACGGAGTGCAGCCGGTGGACCAGCCCCTCGATCGCCGAGCGGTACCGCTCTCCTCCGTACCGCTTCTTCACGGCGTTGATGCCCAGCCAGCAGTCCTCGTTTAGCGGGACCCGCACCACGTTGATGGCCCACGTGGTCATGACGTGGATTGCCTTCGCGTCGCTCGGCCCGGCGAAGATGCCCCACCCCTGCGCGCACGCGTACTCGGCGCCGGAGAAGTTCACGCCCAGGATCCGGACCCGGTGTCCGGCGCCGTCGACCAGGTGGTTCCCGTGCACGCGGATGGCCAGCTCGGGCGCGGCGGGCGCCGCCGGTGCCGCCGGTGCCGCCGCCGGCCCGGCGAACGCGGCGAGCGTCGCCGCCGCCGCCACCAGCGCGATCCGACTCATGCTCCCTTTCGTCTCGACGACGCGGCCCGCTCCATCTCCCGGCGGTGCTCCCGTTCCAGCGTGGCCTGGCGCTTCTCGTACGCGCGCTTGCCGCGGCCGACGCCGATCTCGACCTTGGCCAGGCCGTGCGTGAAGTACACGCGGATCGGCACCAGGGCGAGGCCCTTCTCCGCTGTCTTCCCCACCAGCCGGTCGATCTCGGACCGGCGCAGCAGCAGCTTGCGGGGGCGCTTCGGGTCGTAGCCGCGCTTGACACCCTGCTCGTACGGCGGGATGTGGAAGTTCTCCAGCCACAGCTCGCCGTCCTGGACCCGGGCGAACGCCTCGGTCAGCGAGCCCCGCCCCTGGCGGAGGGACTTCACCTCGGAGCCGGTCAGCACCATGCCCGCCTCCAGGCGCTCCTGGATCTCGTAGTCGAACCGCGCTCGGCGATTGGTGGCGACGGTCCGCTGTCCGGTGTCAGCGCCCTTCGGCACGGACGGCGGTCAGACTTCCAGGAACCGGCGCATGGCCAGGCCGCTCGCGGCAAGCGCCACCAGGACGGCCACTCCCAGGAGCAGCGGGATCACCGCAAACAGGTCCTGGGTCTGCACGACCGGCAGGAACGCGATGGTCTCGTGGATCGAGTTGAAGAACACCCGCCGCAGGACGGCCAGGGCCGAGATGGCCAGGATGGCCCCGACGAGGCCCTCCACCAGGCCCTCGATGAGGAACGGGATGCGGATGAACATGTTCGTCGCCCCCACCAGGCGCATGATCCCGATCTCCTTGCGCCGGGCGAACACGGCCATGCGCACGGTGTTCGCGATCAGGGCGATCGAGGACACCAGCATCACCGCGGTGGCGATGTACGCGCCCAGCTTGAGGATGCGCGAGACGGAGAACAGCCTGTTCAGCACGGCGCGCTGGTCGATGACGGTCTCCACCCCGGGCTGGCCGCGGATCTGCGCGTCGATGACCGCGAACTGGGACGGGTCCTTGAGCTTCACGCGGAACGACGCGGGCAGCGCGTCGGGCGACACGTTGTTCACCAGGTCGGGCTGGTTCGCGAACAGCTCCCGGAATCGCTTGTAGGCCTGCTGCTTCGACTCGTATCGGACGTAGGAGACCTCCGGCATCCCCTGGAGCTTGTTGAGGATGCGGTCGGAGTCGGCCTGGCTGATGTTGTCGGTGAGGTACACGGCGACTTCCACGCGCTCGGTCTGCTGGTCGATGACGAGCGCGATCTGACGCCCGATGAGCTGCGCGCCGCCCAGCAGGAACAGCGAGATGAACATGGTGGAGACGGCCGCCAACGCCACCAGCCCGTTCCGGCGAAGCCCCGAGATCGTCTCGCGGAAGTAGTAGTCGACCCTACGTGCCATAGCCGTACACCCCCCGCGACTGGTCGCGGACCACCTTCCCGGAGTCGAGCTCGATGACCCGCCGGCGCATGGCGTCGACGATGGCGTTGTCGTGGGTCGCCATGATCACCGTCGTGCCGATCCGGTTGATCCGGTCCAGCAGCTTCATGATCTCCACCGACGTGGCCGGGTCGAGGTTCCCCGTGGGCTCGTCGGCCAGCAGGATGAGCGGGCGGTTCACGAAGGCTCGGGCGATCGACACTCGCTGCTGCTCGCCCCCGGACAGCTCGTCGGGATAGTTGTTCAGCTTCTCCCCCAGGCCGACCAGCTCGAGGATCTCCGGGACGCGCTGGTCCACGATGTGCTTGGGCTTGCCGATGACCTCGAGGGCGAACGACACGTTCTGGAACACCGTGCGGTTGGGGAGCAGCTTGAAGTCCTGGAACACCGTCCCGATGTTGCGCCGGAGCTCGGGCACCTTCCACCGGGAGAGCCTGCCGATGTTCTTGCCCGCCACGTAGATGTCCCCGGAGGTGGGCTCCTCCTCCTTCAGCATCAGGCGGATGAACGTGGACTTGCCGGAGCCGGACGGCCCCACGATGAAGACGAACTCACCCTTGTTGATCTCGAGGGTGACGTCCTGGAGTGCAGCGACGGAGTCCTTGTAGACCTTGGTGACCTGTTCGCACTTGATCATGAGAGAGCAACGCAGACGTTGGGGACGGCGGCGAGTCTAGCAGGGCACTCCCCCATTCGAAACCATCCCGGCCTTTCGGCCCGGGCGTCGTCAGACGACCTTCAGCGCCTTTCGGACGGCGTTCTCGATGTGGGGGGCCGACAGGCCGTACTCGTCGTACAGCTCCTCGGGCGACCCGGACTGCCCGTAGTCCTTCGTCCCCAGCGCGGTGAGGCGGGCATCGATCCCGGCCTCTGCCATGACCTCGGCCACCGCGGATCCCAGGCCGCCGGCCACGTTGTGGTCCTCCACCGTGATCACGTGCCCGCACTCGCCGGCCGCCTCCAGGATGGTCTGCTTGTCGATCGGCTTGATGGTGTGCACGTTGACCACCCGCGCCGAGATGCCGTCGCCCCCCAGCGCGTCGGCCGCCCGCATGGCCTCCTGCACCGTGCCCCCGGTGGCCACGAGCGCCACGTCCGAGCCCTCGCGCAGCACCACGGCCGTGCCGAACTCGAACCGGTAGTCGGCCGGATTCACGTCGGCGACCTTCTGGCGGGTCAGGCGGAGGTACGCGGGACCCTCGTGCTCCATCAGGTACTCCACGGCGCGCTCGGTCTCCACGGCGTCGGCCGGCTGGATCACGGCCATGTTCGGCAGGGCCCGCATGGCCGCGACGTCCTCCAGCGCCATCTGCGAGGCCCCGTCGTCGCCGATCCCGACCCCGGCGTGCGTGCCGGCCAGGCGGACGTTCGCCTCGTTGTAGCCGACGGACATCCGGATGACCTCGAGGCGCCCGGCCAGGAAGCAGGCGAACGAGGAGGCGAATGCGATCTTGCCCGAGAGGGCCAGCCCGGCGGCGACGCCGACCATGTTGCTCTCGGCGATGCCCACCTCGAAGAACCGCTCCGGGTACGCCTCCTTGAACAGGTAGGTGAAGTTCGACTTCATGAGGTCGCCGTCGAGGACGACGACGCGGGGGTCCTTCCCGACGCGGACGAGCGCCTCGCCGAACGCCTCCCGGGTCGCCTTGGCCATCAGTGCTCCTTCCTGAGGGTCGGTCGTGCACCGAGGGGGCGACTGAGCCCGGAGCGCAAGGCGGGAGGAGCGCCGCCTACCGAATGGTACGCAAGCGACGAGCAACGCGGCGATCCGGGATGCAGGCACCCCCGAATGCCGACCGAATCCGCAGGAGGGAGCACTAGTGACCACCTCCCGACGACAGGGCCTCGAAGCGTCTCCGCGATTCCTCGGCGTCGATCGTGCCCTCGAGCTCCGCGATGGCGATCTCGGCCTGCTTCTGGTCGGGGGCCTTGCCGTGCCAGTCCGGGTTCAGCTCCATCCACGACACGCCCTTGCCCTTGACGGTGTGCGCCACGATCATCGTGGCCTGTTCCTTCACCGAGTCCACCTCGTCCAGCGCGTCGAGGATCTCCTCCATGTCGTGGCCGTTGATCTCGCGGACGTGCCAGCCGAACGCGCGCCACTTGGCCACCACGGGATCGATGTCGAGGATCTCGACGACCTTCGCGCTCTGCTGGACCTGGTTCTGGTCCAGGATGGCGGTGAGGTTCGAAAGGCCGTGCTTGCCGGCCAGCATCCCGGCCTCCCACACCTGGCCGGCCTGCGACTCCCCGTCGCCGAGCATGCAGTACACGCGCCACGACGCGCCGTCCAGCTTGCCCGCGAACGCCATGCCCACGGCCATGGACAGCCCCTGCCCCAGCGAGCCCGTGGCGGCCTCGATCCCCGGGCACCGCACCCGGTCGGGGTGGCCCTGGAGCGGAGACCCCAGCTTGCGGAGGGTCCACAGCCAGTCCTCGGGGAAGTAGCCGACTCGGGCCAGCGCCGCGTACACGATCGGGATGCAGTGGCCCTTCGAGAGCACGAACCGGTCCCGGTCCGGCCAGTGGGGCTCGTTCGGGCGAAGCCGCATGCGATGCAGGTACAGGGCGGCGATCAGGTCGGCCGAGGAGAGGGTGCCCCCCGGATGGCCCGACCCCGCCTTCTCCAGCATCTTGATGTCGGTGATCCGAAGCTGCCTGGCCTCCTCGGTCAGCCGGTCGACCAGCGCTTGGCGATCCTCGACGGACGTCATCTGCTCCATGGCCACTCCTCGGGCGGACGCTCGGGCGGCGCAGGCGCCGCCGGCCGCCCCTCATCGCGGACGGAGGCGTTTCATCCTGCCTGCCGCCGGGAAACTCGGGCACGTACACCGACGAACGAACTTCGGGGCCAGTCTACGCCCGGCCGATGTCGGGGGTTTCCGAAGGTACAGCGGCGGCCGGTCGTCGCGGGGGTTCGCGGCCCCGGTCGGTAAGATTTTTCCCGACCTCGCGGGAGCCCGAGCCTGCGGGAACGGGACGGACGGCGGCGAGGTACTGGATGTCGAGGCGAGTCAACAGGTGATCGAGCGGTGCGAGCCGTCCTGACCCGGCCGCCCGAGACGCCGGGCGTTCCCGAGCGACCGCCCCGACGCGGATCCCGGGAGGTCCTCGAGGCCGTCGCGGGGCCC
>Ga0137374_10007727_pt1 | contig 12763 bp, 16 predicted proteins | sample SagtaG_20_FD_104811 | JGI IMG/M metagenome (GOLD analysis project Ga0137374, IMG submission 104811) | Vadose zone soil microbial communities from Sagehorn Ranch, Mendocino, California, USA - Sage1_R_100_16 metaG | ecosystem: Environmental > Terrestrial > Soil > Vadose zone | place: USA...
CGGGGGCGGCCGGGGTGGTGAAAACGGGGGAGGCTGAGGCGGCGGTGGCGGCGGTGGCGGAGGTGGCGGAGGTGGTGGCGGAGGCGGGGGCGGCGGAGGCGGCGCCGCTCCGTAGTGGTTGCGGTGCTGCGCGTCGCCACCGAACTGCCCCCACTCGATGCCCCCGTACGTCGCACCGTGCAGGTCGTACGCCCACACCTTGTCGTACTGCCCCTGCTGGCCGGCCCAGGCGCTTCCCACCACCACAAGCTCGTTACGGCTATCTCGGTCGATATCCGCGATGGCAGGCACGCCACCCGGGCCGATCATGAGCGCCTTCGGGAAGTGCGGGTGCAGTAGGCCGTTACGGTTGTAGAGCCGCACGTCGCCGTTCGTAGACGAGCCCGAAACGTGCGTCGTGATCGCGATGTCCGGCAGGTTGTCGCCGTCCACGTCGCCGATCACGGGAGCCGAGTAGCCCTGCCCGCTGCCGAACTGAGGCCACCCCGGGAAGGTGGTGCCGTCCCCCTTCCATACGTCGAGAGCACCCTCGGTCTGCACGACGATCTCGGGCACTCCGTCTCCGTCCAGGTCGCCGAGGGCGGGAGCGGTGCCGTAGGAAGCGTCGCTCGGCGCGGTCATGGTGCGCTCGAGGGTGCCGTTGGCGGCGAGCACTTTGACCCTGGTGGTGTAGTCCTCTAAATCGTATGCGACCACCACGATCTCTTGAGCGCCGTCGCCGTCTACGTCTCCTATCGCGGCGAACGTGTCCGGGTAGCCAGTGTCCACGCTTACCAGCACGGGAAAACCGGCGACCGATGTGCCATCGTGGTGGTACGCGCACAGGTAGACGCCCGGAGTACCGGAGCCGGAAGCCGTCACGATCTCCAGGTCGCCGTCGCCGTCAAGGTCGGCGATAGCAGGCGTATGCACCTCCTGCCCCCCGTCGCACCAGGCAGGCCAGCCGGGGAGAACCGAGCCGTTCGCCCTGTAGGCATGCAGCCGCCAGTCCTCCTCTTCGATGAATACCTCGTCAAGGCCATCGCCGTCCACGTCAGCCAGGGCCGGCGGGGTGGCTACGTAGTTGGCGTTGTTGCGCGGCCAGCCGGGCAGGGTCGAACCAGCCCCGTTGTAGGCGTCCAGGAGGGTCCCAAAGTACCCGGAGAAGACCTCGAAGCCGGGAAAGGAGGTAGAGAGCTGGCCCAATGCCGGGTAGCCGGCGCCCGCGATGCCCACCGGCCAGCCCGGCTCCGGTGAACCGTCCGAGTTCCACGCGTAGAGCGGACCCGGGGCAAGCGCGGTCACCAGAATCTCCAGAGTGGGATCGTCGTCAATGTTGCCGACGAGGGCGTGGATGGCCGGCCCCCCGTGGAAGCCGCCTGCTCTCTCGTAGGTCCTTACGGGGAAGCCAGGCTCAAGATCGGGGTCGCGTGGCGGTGGCGGCGGGGGCGGCGGTGGAGGCGGCGGCGGTCGAGGCGGGTTGGCTGCTGAAGCGTCTTCTCCAATCGCCGTCTGATAGTGCAGCGAACTGACGATCGGGGGAGGCCGCTTCGCGATGCGCGACGAGTCAGACCCGAGAACGGCGGAAGCGTCTCCGGCACCGACTGCGCCTGCTGCCGTAAGCGTGGCGAGTAGAGCGACCCAAGCTCTCACGGCGACTCCCCTACTGGATGCGCTGAGTCTACCGCCCCGACGGATAAGGTCTATGACCCGCAGGACGACCGGTTTACGAACCACCGCCTGCCTCGTAGCGTCCCGGCCTGCGCTTTTTGCAGCGCTCGGCCGGGTCGCTAGGCCGGCGGGGGCAGGCGGATCTCGTGATGCCTGAGAGCTTGACTTAGCGATGCTCACGGACCTCGTAATCGCGCCGGGGGGCGGGGCGTACCTCGGCTACTTTCAGAGGCGTGAAGCTCGCGGAGGAAGTTGTGGCCTGGCTCTTCGCGCTGTGCTCGCAGGAGCTGTCTTCGTCGCAATCGGAGTAGCGGTGCGAGAGCCGATCCGCGAGTGGCGCCAGGGTCACCATAAAGGACGCCCTCTGGATCGCCCTCGCAGTCGGTTGCGGGTTGTTTTTCCTCTTCGCCCTATCGCAGATCATTCCCTTGACTGCCAATTCGCCAATCGAGAAATCCTTCCGCGTAAAGCTGGACTCGCCAGGATCTGTGACAGCCGCAGCCGGCCACATTGACGGTCGGGGTACAGCCGTGGTGAATCTCCGCGTCCACCCCGGGCGCAGACCCGCACGCGATAAGTCCAGTTTTGGACGTTTCCGCGGAGGGCGCCGTGAGCCCGACCGAGGGGTGCATGGGCCTGTGGCGCATGTGCCCTCGCACCCCGCGCGCAGACACGAACGGCGCCCCCCAAAGGGGCGCCGCCCGCGTGGCCATTTGACAGACCGAAGCCGCGAAGGCACCCAACTGGGTGCCGGACGCCAGCGACTCCCGGTCGCGCCGAGTCTACGCTCTTCCTTCTAGCGGGCCCGGCCGGTACGGGCTACGAGGCGCTGTGCCCCCGGGCCTTGAGGAGCTCGCGGCCAGCGACGATCAGGACGACCGCCGCCAGGACGACGGCAGCCATCTGGCCCTGCCCGTACGGGCCGCCGTTGAAGGAGAACCCTCCGGCAGCAGACCGGACAACGACGAAAGCGGCCCAGACGACGGCGACGGCGGCGACGATGGTGCGTCTACGCATCGAGGCCGCCCGCATAGGCGGCCTTCTTCCTCGGGATGACGGCCGCGACGATGATGGCGAGGATGCCGAGGAACAATCCCAGGAAGGCGAAGAGCGCGAAGCTGTACCCCTTGCGCTCGGCGATCCAGCCGCTGCCAACAGCGAAGCCAACCATCAGCGCGAAGGGAAGACGATGGGAAGGACAGTTTCCATGAGAACGCTCCGTTCGATTGCGGCTGCCACCTCCGCTATCGGTTCTGGGGTAGAAGCGCCCTGTCCCCCACAAGGGGGCCAGGACGCTTAGAGCGTCAGACCTGCGGTCGCACGTTTCGGAGCTGTGTTCCGCTCGCCGTGTAAGCCATAGAGTTTGGGGCGGTGTCCCCGTCCGAGAAGGCCACGCGCGAGAGGGAGCGCCGCGATGCCTGAGCCTTCGCCTCCGAAGAGCTGGATGCTGCTCGCCGGCGTGTGTTGCGCAGTGGTTTTGACCGCCGCGCTCCTGCTCTTCGATTGGAACAGCTCACCCGAGAGCGAGAGTTTCGTCAAGAACGTCCCGTTCCTGATTTGGGCCGTTCTCCTCTGCAGCCAGACCGCGCTCTGGACGCTGCTCGCCATCCCCCTCTGGAGGTCTCTCCGCGGCCTGGTCGCCGACTATCGCTTCGACAGGGGCATCGCGGCGCGGCTCGCGATCTCAGTCGCCGTTGTCGCCTTTCTTGTCGCTGTCTTCGTAGGGTTCTCAGTTCCGGTCGTTCCCGACTACCCCTTCGCCCACCACCGCGCCAAGATCCTCACGCTCACAGCCGGCGGATTCCTCGTCGCCCTCGTCGCGATGATCGGAATCTGGCTCGTCGAGGCTGCTTCGACGCAGCTTCTGCTTGCGCCCCGCGAGCGGCAGCTTCCGGAGTACTTGCGCCTGCGCGCGGATCTTCGCCGCTTCCTCGGGGCGGCGGCGGCCATCATCGGCGCGGCAACGCTCAGTACCGGCGGGCTTCGCAGCGCGATCCTCTCGAACGTGAAGGGCGTGGAGTTCCCGGCCGAGTACGTCCTCTACTACGGGGCCTACTTCTCGGTCGTGCTCCTGCTCGCCTACGCCCCGGCATATCTCGCCTTCCGCGACGTCGGCCGCCATTTGCTCGAGTCGCTCCTTCCTATCCCCAGCGACGCTCCAGACTCGTGGGCCGACTGGTACGCAGACCGGAAGGCGCTCGAAGGGCTGCTTGAGCTCGACGTGGCGACCAGCAAGGCCCTTCAAAGCGGACTTGCGATCGCGACCCCCTTCGTCGGCAGCGCAATCGGAGTGCTGCTCGGAACGCGCGGCTGAACCGCAGCGTTGATCGGTGGTGGCGAGGTCTGGTCGCCGCCAGCGGAGAGGCGGCCGGCCGCTCCTGCATTGCCTCAAGCGCGGACTGACCCCGGGCGAGGCCGCTGAACATCCATCCAGCCTGAATGAATCGAGTACGCCGTTGATCCAGCGGCGCTGAGAAGAACCACGACATCGCGTACGTAGACTCGCGCTGATGCCCGATCGCATCACGTTTGCGCTCGTTGGTGATCCAGCCAACCCCGGGGCCCACATCGACGATGCCGAGTGGGAGCGCTTGTGGTCGCAGCGCCTCACGGTTGAGCTTGAGGTCGACGAGCGCGAGACATTGGGCTCCCTCGTGGCTCGGGCGCTACCAGCGTTCGGCGTCGTGGGTCTCCCTCAGCGGATGGATCCCGCGACGTTCGTCGATTTGGGCCTCTACGAGGAAGAGGAGGCAGGAGCAAAGGTCTGGCACCTCGCCCTTCTCGACGAAGGCGGAAGGGCGACCTGGACCAGTCACGATCTTCGCCTCATCCCCTACTCGGAGCTTGTCCGATCGGCTGAGGTCGACGCCGTTACCGGAGACCCACGCCGCCTCTACCTGATCCTGCGCGAGCCAACCGGGAACGGCTTGGGGATCGATTGGCCGACAATCCTGCACGCTTGGGAGCTCATCGACGAAGTCGTCGGCCGAGTCGGCGCCTATGGAGGGGCAGCGGCCACTATCGTCGCGGCCGGCCACTACCTTCGCGCACGCCTTGCCCGCGGCCGCGAGGCCGTCGACCGAAACGTTCACCGCTGGTCGCAGCGAGGAGCTTGGCCATACACGCTCTTTCGCTTCCTCGATCGGCCTCGGTGGTCGGCCTCCAGGCTCGCCGAACTCCTCGGCTGCTCGGACGAAGATGCAGAGGCCGTGCTAGCGCTGTTCGGCTTCGCCTACAGCGAGGAGGAAGACGTCTGGCGCCGGCGCGGAGACGACGCTGGGCGCATCCTGAGCCAAGCGTTCGAGGAGGCCGCTGAAGCGGACATCGAACTCTCCGACCATAAGAGGCAGGTATTCGAGGAGAGGATCGATCAGCTGGTGCGGAGCGGCGTCCGCCCGCCGGAACGTGAGTATCCGGCCGAGGACTTCCCCTCGTGGGAGGAGATCGAGCGTTGGCAGCGCATCCGCGGTACGTTGCTCACCGGCGGCATCGCCACGGGCGCGTTTGTGGCTGGTCTCATCTTCGGACGCCGTCGCGATCATTACGCCTAGCGGCAGACCGCCGAACTCTCGACTCGGGGTACGTACGTCCGTGGCGATCTCGCCCGCCCACCCCGGGCGCGGCCCGCGCGCCCTTTTCCCAGCGCCGGGAAAACCCAGAGCGAGGTCTGCTTGCGAGCACTCCGGCGGCTACGGTCGAGGGGTACATACACCCGTGGGCGACTCGCCTCCGCACCCCCCGGGCGCAGGCCCGCGCGGAGTTCTGGCGGGACCGCCGAAACTCGGAAAGGCCGCTTTGCAGGTGTTTCCTGCGTGAGATCAGCGCGAAAATGCGAGCACGCCGCCCAGACGCGCCAGTTCTGCGCAGGGTCGATATCCCCCGGTCTCGCGACGAGGCGATGCGCACGCCTACGAACCCGGCTCTGCGGTCGCGCGCCGGCTGCGGCGGTGGCGGGCGACGCGAGCGCGGCCCGAGCCGTGCGCGGCGCAGTAGCGCCGCCGCCCGTGCGCGAGACGCGAGATCGTCCCTTCACAGTCCGGCTCGGCGCAGATGCGCTGCTCCCGCCCGCGCCGCTGCCTCATCCGGTAGGCGATCGCGGAGTTCGTCAGGTCCTTGCCGAAGAGCTCGATCCGGGCCTGCTTGATCGCGGCGTGCACCTCGACCGGCGAGACCCACGGCTCGGCGAGATCGGCGGCGCTGAGCGGCTCCTCCAGGGGCTCGCCGGCGAGCGCCGCGGCTGAGCGCTCGCGCGCGTCTTCCGCGAACGAGCGTGCGTAGCTAACGCCGTCGGCCGATCGCCTCGAGAGCGCCCGCAGCTCCGGGTCGCCGGACTTGAGCTCGAGCGCCCAGGAGTGTCGGCGTCGACGTTTTGTCACTCGAGACCTTTACAGAATCCTTACAGGAATAGTAACGAAAACTTGAACTCACGCTCGCCCCGGCTCCGATAGGCGCTGTCGCCATCGAGCAAAGGAGCGAGTGATGTCGAGACCGAGCAAGCACCAAACGACCGCCGCCGTCCGCCGGCGCACCCACGAGCTCTCGCCGCACCGCGAGGCGGAGCTGATCCCGGTCATGCCCGAAAAGGAGTACGAGGCCTTCCGACTCGATGTCGCCGCTCGTGGCATCCAGGTCCCGATCGAGATCACCGCCGGAGACGTCGTTCTCGACGGACGGCAGCGCCTGCGCGCCGCACGCGAACTCGGCCTGGAGACCGTTCCGGTCCGGGTCGTCGAGGTCGAGGACGAGCTCGACTACATGTTCCGGGCGGCGATCTTGCGCCGCCAGCTGACGGCCTCACAGCGCGCGGCGCTCGTCGTCGAGCGCGACGAATACCGCGAGCTGCAGGCGGGCGCACGCGAACGGCAACGGGCGAACCTCGCGCAGGCGACCGAGGGGGCGACGTCGCCACCTCGGGGGAAGACACGCGAGCTCGGCGCCCGCCTGGCGAGCGCCGGGGGTCGCACCGTGCAGGACGTTGTGACCGTCCGGAAGCACGACCCCGAGCTCTTCGAGCGGATCAAGCACGGACGGGTCTCGGCCCCGGTCGCCGCCCGCCAGGTCCGACGCAGGCTGCGGGACGCCAAGCTGCCGCCAGCGCCGCCGCTGCCGGAGGGACCCTTCGAGCTCATCTACGCCGATCCGCCCTGGCAGCTCGGCCATCCCGACAGCCCGCACGCACCTGAGAACCACTACCCGACGATCGAGCTCGACTCGATCAAGGCAATCGAAGTCCCGGCGGCGGAGGATGCGGTCCTCTTCCTGTGGGCGGTCAGCTCACAGCTCGAAGGGGCGCTGCAGGTGATCAGGGCCTGGGGCTTCGAGTGCAAGACGACGCTCTGCTGGGTCAAGCCCTGGATCGGACCGGGCGTCTGGGTGCGGAACCGCCACGAGCTGCTCCTCCTCGCCCGCCGCGGGGACCACCCGCCGCCCGACCCGGAGGATCGCGTCGACTCGGTGCTCGAAGCGCCACGCGGCCGACACTCCGAGAAGCCGGAGCGGGTCTACGAGCTTCTCGAGCGCATGTATCCGCAGGCGAGCAAGCTCGAGCTCTTCGCGCGCTCGCGACGGCCGGGCTGGAGCGCTTGGGGGAACGAGGTGTCGCCGTGAGCGAGCGCCTGCTGACCGCCAAAGAAGTCGCCGAGCTTCTCGCCGTACCCGAGTCGTGGGTGCGGGAGGCAACGCGCGCGGGCCGTCTCCCCTACCTCGCGCTCGGACGCTACCGCCGCTACGAGCGAGGGGCGATCGAGGCCTGGCTCGCCGACCAGCGCGGCGACCCGAGTCGCGGCCTCCCGGTGCGGCAGATCGAGGACTTGCGCTGAGCGTGGAAACGAGCTTGTGATGGACGGGATGGGAACCGAACGAGCCGGCAAATGGGGCCGCGTCTGGCGCTACGAAGGCAAGCGCGGAGTCGTCTGGCGGATCCGCTACCGCGACGCGAGCGGCCGGCGTGTGCTCGAGACGCTCGGCCGTGAGCCGGAGTGGAACCGAAAGCGGGCGGAGAGCGAGCTCCGGAGGCGCCTCGTCGACGTCGAGCGGGAGGGCTACCGAAAGCCGGAGCGGCTCAGCTTTGCCGAGTTTTCCGAGCGCTGGTTGACCGAGCACCTGCCCGGGCGAGGCCTCAAGTTGACGACGACGGAGGGCTACCGGCAGACGCTGAGGAACCACCTGCTTCCCTTCTTCGGCCACCGCGATCTTCGCGAACTCGAGATCCGGCCAGAGCTTGTCGATCGCTACATCGCCGAGAAGATGCAGGCAGGCCTCGCGCCGAAGACGGTCACGAACCACCTGCTGGTGCTGCAAGTGATGCTCAAGTGCGCTCTGCGCTGGCGGCTCATTCACCGGAACCCAGTCTCTGATGCCGAGCGGCCGCGGGTCGAGCAGGCCGAGATGCAGGTACTGAGCGAGGTGCAGATCGCTCGGCTCTGGACGGCCTACGGCGAGCTTGAGCAGAATGCGCCCGAGCGGGAGCAGCTGTGGTGGCGTCTCGCCCGCTCGCTCACCTTCTTCGCCCTCGGCACGGCGATGCGCCGAGGCGAGCTGCTCGCCCTACGCTGGCGCGACGTCCAGCTTCTCGCGGGTCTCGTCAGCGTGCGCGAGGCGCTCGTCAAGGGCCGCTTCACGACGCCCAAGTCGCGCTCGTCGCGGCGGTTGATCGAACTCGGTCCGCGCACAGGCGAGCTTCTTGGGAAGCACTGGAGGCAGAGCGCCTTCCAGGCCGAGGAAGATCTTGTCTTCTGCCATCCGCACAAGGGAACGCCGCTTGACCCGGGCCGCCTCGCGCGCGTGTACCTGAAGCGAGCGCTCGAGCAGGCAGGTATCGAGGGGCGGTTTCGTCCCTTCCACGACCTGAGGCACACAGCGCTCACGCACGAGGCCGCGGCTGGAAACCCGATGGCGTACGTGCAGCTGAAAGCGGGCCACTCGCAGAGCGCAATCACCGAGCGCTACATCCACGCCGCCCAGGTCCTGTTTCCGGGCGCAGCCGCTCGCGGTGAGGGCCGCATCTTTGCTGCAGCAGACCTCTCAAGCTGATTCACGGCGCCGATGTACAGAGGGCCAAGCTTCGTCCTACGATGCCGGCTCCACTACGCGCGTCATCTCGGCTTTCGCTCCCAGTTGGCGAACCGCACGCAGGAGGTCGTTGGCCAAGGCGTAGTCGTCGCCGAGCACCCCGATGCGCTCGAATCCTCCTTCGCTTCGCAGCACCTCCGCGCGCGGTGCAAGCGTCTCCTCGACGCTGGACAGATCGAGGGTGGGCGCGTCGCGGATCAGGATCAGCCGACGTCCCATGAGTTCACCCGCGGCTCCAGCATCTGCTGCACGGCGCACCTGCGCGACTAGCCGCCGCCCCTTCGCGGTTGCTCTGACACCGTCGGCCGTGGGCTTGATCAGTTTCTCGCGTGTGAGGGAATCGATTACTCGCTGGGCGTTGTGCTCGAGACGCCGAAGCTCAGTCAGCCGCTGTGCACTCAGTCCGCCACTCAGAGCCGCCTCTCTCAGCACCAGGTAGGGCTGCTTGCTCCGCACGATCGGTCGAAGCGCCTGGATCAGATCGAGTTCTACCGCGACGTCGTCCGGGGTCGAGCCTACGCTCATATATGAGATTTATTATCTCACTTCTGAGAACACACATTGCCCAGGCGACGACACCTGTCTTCACTCCCAGAGCTTCCGCCAGCAGCGCCGCGACTACCGCTAGGTCGGCGCCCGGGCGAACGGCGCGAGCCGTTGCACATCGACGTCATCCCCGACGCGTTTGTCGCGGCAACAGCCGCGCATGGGCTCTCGGTTGCCTGCAGCGTCGAGATCACGCTCGAGCTCGAGCTGGTGCGCCGCGACCTCGCGGCTCTGCGCCGGGAGCTCGGACTCGAGCGACTGCTCAAGCAGGCAGAGAGTGAACGGTTCGGCGGCGCGGTCGCCGCGCCGCTCGCCCACTACTTGCGGCAGCTGTGGAGGACGCGGCCCCGCTCGCTCGACCCACTCGAGCTCGAAGAGCCGATCGATGTGCCGCTTCGATTCTTCCCGCGCGTGTTGAGCGTGGATACGACGGAGGCACTTATCCCCGAGCGCCTAGAGCAGGCACTCGTTCTGGAACGGGCCGCCGTCAGCGCAGGCCGGACGATGACCGAGTACGCCCTCGTTCACGCCGCGGCGCTCTAGTCGGTGCCAGTGCGGGCGGCTAGCTCGGGTGGCAAGGTCGCCAACATCGCCGCGTAGAAAGGCGTTGCGGGGTCGTTGATCACCCGGCTCGACTCGCTCGCCACAGCAACCATTCGACGAAACTGGGCGCCTGTCTGCGCGGGCGCTCCGGCAGACGAACGCAGCGCTTGCTCCCGATGCCATGAGAAGCCGTGCAGCTTCTTCTCGCGGTTATTTCGAGGCGGCGTCTCCGGGTCGTGATGGCCACAGCCGCTACACGGGTACCGATGCGCGGCCAAGAGACCCTTCCGGGCTCGCGTGCCGCGCAGCTGGAAGTTCCGCAGCAGGACCTGGTTGTAGGAGACGAAGGCGAAGCCCTCGCTCGCATCAGCATCACGGGCGCGATAGGTCACCGGCGGGAAGCTAACGAACTCGGGTGCCCCCGTGCCGACGCAGTAGCCGGCGATTCCTCCGGCGAGGAGGCCAAGACCGAATCCTCCCAGGCGGTCAGTAACAACGGGCCGCTCCGACCGCTCTTGGAGCGGGTAGGCGAAGTCGCGCACGGACTCGAGCGTGACCGCGTTGGAGCTGCTGTTTACGCCGGGGACCTGCAACCAATAGCCGTAGAGGCCGTCCGAGCGGTCAAGCAGTTCGTCAAAGAGCCTTTGCACGAAGCGCTTCTCCCGGAGCAAGCGCGCATGGATGGTGACGCCGGCGAGAAGCTGGCGGGGCATCGCGAACTGGGCTTCGTCAGAGGCTGGGTGGGCTAAGAACTCGAATCACAATGACGGTCGGAGCCTCCTGAAGCAGACGAGGCAGCAGGCGAGCGCGAGGAACGCTTCGTGGATCTCGTGGCGGCGGTCGTAGCGGACGAGCAGCCGCTTGAAGTGGTGGAGCCAGGCGAAGGTGCGTTCGACGACCCAGCGGGCGCGACCGAGCCCGGAGCCGTGTTCGGTTTGGCGGCGGGCGATCTCCGGTGTGATCCGGCGCCGCCGCAGCTCGCGCCGGTAGGTGTCGTGGTCGTAGCCGCGGTCAGCGGTGACGCGCACAGGCCGCTTCCGCGGCCGGCCGACCCGCCCGCGCACCGGCGGGATCCGCTCGACGAGCGGGATCAGCTGAGTGACGTCGTTGCGGTTACCGCCCGTGACCGTCCACGCGAGCGGGATCCCAGTGGCGTCGACCAAGAGGTGCTGCTTGGAACCGTTTCTGGCTCTATCAACCGGGCTCGGGCCCGTCTCGGAGCCCCCTTTTTCGCTTGCACATGGCTGGAATCCGCGACCGCCCGCGACCACTCGAGCTCACCGGCGGCCCGCAACTCGGCAAGCAGCAGCGCGTGCAGCCGCTCCCAGACGCCCGCCCGCTGCCACTCATCCAAACGGCGGTAGCAGGTCGAGCCTCCGCCGAAGCCGAGCTCGAGCGGCAGATGTCGCCAGGCGATCCCCGTGTGCAGCACGAACAAGATCCCCTGCAGCGCCTGCCGATCAGGCAACCGCTTCCGGCCCGGATAGCGGAAGCGGCGCTCCACCTTCGGCAACAGCGGCTCGATCCGCTCCCACAGCCCGTCCGACACGATCCACGGCGCAACAGCCATCGGCACCCCTCCCAGCTTGACGACAGATGCCGACGGCGTTCGTCGTCAGGGAACGGGTCCCTTCATTTCGGTTCGAGTTCTAAGCGTTCTTCCTCGAACTCCGCGATCGATCCGTCCAGCAGCGCGAGATTGTTCGCCAGCAGGCGCGGGGAAGGCTCGTCGTACATGAGCGAGCCCGAGATGAGCGCCGTGCCGAGAGCGCTGATCGCAAGCTGGAGGAGCGATGCGCTCGCCTCGCGTGCCTGGCGACGACTCAGGGAGACGTTGCGAATATCGATATCGCCGAGCGCTTCGACGAGGAGGGCGCGCTGCACCTGGAGCTTTGCCCGGTACCTCTCAGCGCGCGTGTCGATGAAATCATCAGCTAGCTGTAGGAGCTCGAGTTGGGGATGGAGCGCCCACCCAAGGCCAAGAGTGTTCCTGACCCATTCGCGAAGCGCGCGGGAGAAGTGTGCGTCGTGTAACGAACTGGCGGCCATCATGAGCTCTGGAGACAAGAGCTCGACGCCCGAGAGGAGGTCTCGGTCGTTGAGCGCAAACCAGGGCACAAACTGACGGCGCTCGATGCTTGGAGCGCGCGTTAATGGTGCCTCGCCAAGGATCAGAGACACGACCTGGATTGTGGCGACGGGATCGGATGGTGGGTGTCAGGCCTTCCCCCATTCGGGTTACCAAGGTGAAGCTTTTTTCGGTGCGCTGTCGATACTTCGGTCACATGGGCATGCCAGTCCCGGACCCCCTCGTTGCGGCGGCGAGCACTCTTTTCTTTGTGCTCGTTGCGCTGCAAATAGCTCTTCGACGAGTCGAGGAGATTCTGCTAAGCGGACTCCGCCTCAAGCGGATCGCTAAGGCACTGCGGGATTGTCCAACGGACAGACGCAGTGGCGTTGAACGCAGGGTGGCGCAGATTCCCTTTGGCGGCCAGGATCGTCGCTCCCACCGCGATCGGCGCTCAGTCACGGCAGCCGCGTAAGTTCTAGAGGACTGGGTCATGCGCAACCGCTCTTTGCGGCCATGTCAGCCCGTTGCATCGCCCAAACGAGCGCGAGGGGGATCGGCTGGAGTTCAGGCGTAGGGCGGCACGCGGGAGGTCGGGCGGATAGGGCGCCGAGTTAGCGGGCGTAATACGATCGCCCCGCCAAACGCGCGCGGGCTTGACAGGAGACCAGCTTGAGATCGTCGCATGCACGCGCAACTTAAATCTGGCCGTTCGCCACATTCGTCACGATACGGAGGGCGTTGGCTAGGAGGGTCTAGCGGAACGGCTAGCGAAACGGCGTAGGGTTCCGCCGTGGATCGTAAAGGGCGGGTGGTGTTCAAGTACGAGGACGAAGAACCGGACGGAACGCCGGTCGGGCCGGTCTGGATCGACTATTTCGGCAC
>Ga0137374_10007732_pt1 | contig 12759 bp, 11 predicted proteins | sample SagtaG_20_FD_104811 | JGI IMG/M metagenome (GOLD analysis project Ga0137374, IMG submission 104811) | Vadose zone soil microbial communities from Sagehorn Ranch, Mendocino, California, USA - Sage1_R_100_16 metaG | ecosystem: Environmental > Terrestrial > Soil > Vadose zone | place: USA...
CCGCAGGCGATTCTTTCCGATTTCTCGATGCCGCGCTTCGACGGCGTCGATGCGCTGCGCCTGGCGAAGGAACTCGCCCCGGGCGTTCCGTTCATCTTCCTGTCGGGCACGATCGGCGAGGAGCGGGCGATCGAGGCGATCCGGCTCGGCGCGACCGATTATGTCCTGAAGAACAACATGCGGCGGCTCAGCACGGTCGTGAGACGCGCCCTGTCGGAGGCGAGCGAACGCGAACGCATCCGCATCGCGGAGGAGGAGCGCGCGCGCCTGGTGCAGATCCTGGAGGCGACCAGCGACTATGTCTGCATGACCGACCCCGCAGGAACGATCACCTATCTGAACGCCGCCGGGCGCAAATTGATCGGCGCGCCGGAATCGCAAGGGGCAGGCAAGTCGGCGAGCGAAATCTATCCCGCGTGGGCGCGCGAGCTGATCGAGCGCGAAGGAACGCCAGCCGCTTCGCGAGACGGCGTGTGGACCGGAGAGACGGCGATGCTGGGCGCCGACGGGACGCAAATCCCGGTCTCGCAGGTGATCATCGCCCACCGGGGGCCGGACGGGGAGATACGCTTCTTCTCGACGATCGCGCGCGACATACGGGAGCGGAAAGCCTACGAAGCGCGCCTGCAGTATCTGGCGAATTACGATCCGCTGACCGGCCTGCCGAACCGCGACCTGCTCGGCGATCGCACCTTGCAGGCGGTTGCGCACGCGCGGCGCGCGAGCCGGCCGGCGGCGCTGCTGGTCCTGAATCTGGATCGCTTCAAGCTGGTCAACGAGAGCCACAGCCACGGGGCGGGCGATGCGCTGCTGCGGATGGTCGCCGAGCGCCTGCGCGGCGCCGTGCGCGTAGGCGACAGCGTGGCGCGGCTCGGTGGAGACGCCTTTGCGGTGCTCGCGACCGATCTCGCGCGTCCGGACGACGTTGTCTCCGTGGCGCGCAAGATCCGCGAGGCGATGCGCTCGCCGTTCCGGCTCGAGGAACGCGATCTCCACGTCACGCTGAGCATCGGAGCGAGCATCTATCCGCGCGACGGCGAAGAATTCGACATGCTGTTTCGCAATGCCGACGCCGCGATGCACCGCGTCAAGGCCGACGGCCGCAACGGCTTCCAGTTCTACGCCGCCGCCATGACCCGGCAGGCCACCGACCGGGTCGAATTGGAGAACGAATTGCGGCTCGCGCTGGAGACGAACCGACTGGAAATTCACTACCAGCCTCAGGTCGTGCTCGCCGACGGGCGCATCGTCGGGGTGGAGGCCCTGATGCGCTGGAACCACCCGCAGCGCGGATGGATCCCCCCGGGGCAGTTCATCCCCGTCGCGGAGGATTCCGACCTGATCCATCCGCTCGGAGAATTCGCCCTCGCCGAGAGCTGCCGCCAGATCCGGGTCTGGGGCGAGGCCGGGCTCGCTGCGCTGCGGCTCGCCGTCAACGTTTCGGCGCAGCAGTTCCGCAGTCCCGGTTTCGTGCAGGCTGTCGAGCGCGCCTTGCGCGCATCGAACCTCGAGCCGCACAATCTCGAGCTCGAGCTCACCGAAGGCGTGCTGGTCGAGAGCCGCGACCGCACGGTCGCCGTCCTCACTGATCTGAAAGGGCTGGGCGTGCAGATCGCCGTGGACGACTTCGGTACGGGTTATTCGAACTTGAGCTATCTCTCGCGGCTGGCGATCGATTGCCTGAAGATCGACCGCTCGTTCGTAAGCAAGGCCCACCAGCACGGGCACGACGCGTCGATCACGCAGGCGGTGATCTCGCTCGCGCATTCGCTCGGGGTGCGGGTGATCGCGGAAGGAGTCGAGACCGTGGAGCAGCTGGAATTCCTGCGCATGCACCGTTGCGATCAGGCCCAGGGGTATCTGTTTTCCCCCGCCGTTCACCCCGAGGCGATGGCGCAGCTTCTGGCGGCCGGCTCGCTCAAGCCGTCCGCCGCGAAAATCAACTGAAGGCGCAGCCGGCGGCGCCAGGAGACGATGATGGAAAAGACGATCCTGCTCGTCGAAGACAATCCGAACGACGAGGAGCTGACGCTGCGCGCGCTGCGAAAGGCCAACATCGCGAACGAGGTTTTCGTCGCGCGGGACGGCCAGCAAGCGCTCGACTTCCTGTTCGGCACGGGCCAACACGCGGGGCGCGAGCCGCCGAAGATGCCCGCCGTGGTCCTGCTCGATCTCAAGCTTCCCAAGCTCAACGGCATCGACGTGCTGCAGCGAATGCGCGCCGACCCGCGCACCAAGCTCACCCCCGTGGTCGTCCTCACCTCCTCGAGCGAGGACGAGGACATGCTGCGCAGCTACCAGTCCGGCGCAAACAGCTACGTGCGCAAGCCGATCGAGTTCTCCGCCTTCGCCCACGCGGTCACGCAGCTCGGGATGTACTGGATCCTGATCAACCAAACTCCGCCGAGCCGCGGCTGATCCCGGCGCGCGGGCCGCGCGAGCGCTAACATGGCGAAATGAGCCGCTACGCGGTCCGCCGCAATCTACTGCTCGCACCGCTCGCCCAGCACAAGGGCAGGCTCGCCCTGTCGGTCCTCGCCATCGCGCTCGGCGTGGCTCTCGGCTACGCCGTCCGGCTCATCAACCAGGCGGCGCTCAACGAATTCGCCGCCGCCGTGCAGACGCTCTCCGGAGAGGCCGATCTCGCGGTGCGGGGCCCGCGGGCGGGGTTCGAGGAGTCGCTCTACCCGCGCCTCGCAAAGCTGCCCGAAGTGGCGGTGGCGAGTCCCGTGCTCGAAGTGGATGCGAAGCTCGTCGGCGGCCGCGAACCGCTGAAAATTCTCGGGCTCGATATCTTCCGCGCCGCGCGGATTCAATCCTTCCTGGCGGGCGTGGAGATTTCCGACCGGCTGGATTTTCTGCGTCCGGACCGGATTTTTCTTTCCGCCGGGGCCTCCGAGTCGCTCGGGCTTAAGAAAGGCGACGCGCTTTCCGTCCAGGTAGGTCTGCGCGTGCTTTCGCTGCAGGTCGCCGGAGTGCTGGGCGAGGCTCGCGGGCAGCAATTCGCGATCGTCGACATCGGCGCGGCGCAGGCGATTTTCCTGCGCTCGGGCTATTTGAACCGCATCGACCTGCGGCTGCGCCCGGGGGCCGATCCGGAGCGGGTGGCGGGGCGTCTGCGCGCCGAGATTCCGCCGGGCACTCTCATCGAGCGGCCCGACGCCGACCTCGAGCGAAGCGGCGCGCTGTCGCGCGCCTACCGCGTCAATCTCAACGTGCTGGCGCTGGTCGCGCTCTTCACCGGAGGGCTTCTGGTTTTTTCGGCGCAAGCTCTCGCCGTGGTGCGCCGGCGCGCGCAGCTCGCGCTGCTTCGCGTTCTGGGCATGACGCGAAAGGCGCTGGTTGCGATGCTCCTCGCCGAGGCCGCCGTGATCGGCGCGATGGGCGCGCTCGCTGGTATTGCCCTCGGCCATGCGGGTGCCGCCTTCGTGCTCGAGCGTTTCGGCGCAGAGCTCGGAGGGGGATATTTTCGCGGCCTCGAGCCGACGCTCGCGCTCGACTGGCCGGCGCTCGCGCTGTTCTTCTCGCTCGGGATCCTCGCAGCGGTGCTCGGCAGTCTTGCGCCGGCTCTGGAAGCCGCCGGCGCGGGGCTGGCGCCCGCCTTGAAGGCGGGCGATGAAGAGCGCGCGCTCGCGCGGCTGCAGCCGGCGTGGCCGGGACTTGCGGTGCTTCTCGCGGGCGCAGCCCTCACCCAGGCGGGGCCGGTGCGCGGGCTGCCCTTGTTCGGCTACGGCGCCATCGCGCTCCTTCTGATCGGCACGGTGATGCTGATGCCGCGCATCGCGGTGCTCGGGTTCCGCGTTGCCCCGCTCCTTGGGCAGGTATCGGCGCGGATCGGGCTCGCGCAGCTTCGCGGCGCTCCGGGACAGGCGGGGGTGAGCCTCGCCGCGATCGTCGCCAGCGTGAGCCTCATGGTGTCGATGGCGATCATGGTCGCCTCATTCCGCCAGTCGCTGGACGAGTGGCTGGAGCGCATGCTGCCCGCGGATCTGTATTTGCGCGCGGGACCGGGCTCCGACACGGCCTTCCTGTCGCTCGCCGACCAGCGGACGATTGCGGCGCTGCCCGGGGCCCGGCGCGTCGAGTTCCTGCGCAGCCAGCGCCTGATCGTCGCTCCCGACAGGCCGCCTCTCACGCTTCTCGCCCGCGCGGTCGAAGCCGAAGGCAGGGTTCCGCCGCTCCTCGGTGCGGCGCACGCGCTGAAAGCCGGCGAACCTCCCGCGGCATGGGTCAGCGAAGTCGCCTCCGATCTGTACGGGTGGCGGCCGGGTGCGGTCATCGAACTCCCCCTCGGCGGGCGGCACGCGCGCTTCACCGTCGCGGGCATCTGGCGCGACTACGCGCGCCAGCAGGGCGCGGTGCTGATCGAGCGCTACGAATACCTTCGCCATACCGGCGACGCCTACGCCAATGACGCGGCGCTGTGGCTCGCGCCCGGCGCGGACCCGGCGAGTCTGACGCGCGAAATCCAGGCGCGCGTCGCGGGCGGCGTGAACCTCGAGATCGCCGGACCCGGAGAGATCCGCGAAGGCTCGTTGAGAGTTTTCGACCGCACCTTCGCCGTGACCTATGCGCTCGAGGCGGTGGCCGTCGTGATCGGCCTCTTCGGACTTTCCTCGAGCTTCGGCGCGCTGGTGCTCTCGCGCAGGCGCGAGTTCGGCGTGCTGCGCCACATCGGAATGACGCGGCGACAGATCGGCGCCATGCTCGCCGCGCAGGGCCTCTTGGTGAGCGCTGTGGGTCTCGCCGTGGGCCTCACGCTCGGCTGGGTGATCAGCCTCGTGCTCATCCACGTCGTCAATCGCCATTCGTTCCACTGGGGGATGGAGCTGCACCTGCCCTGGCGGCTCCTGGCCGAATTCGTTGCGGTGATGCTCGTGCTGGCGACATTGACGGCGATCGCGAGCGGGCGGCAGGCGATGAGCGGCGACGCCGTGCGCGCGGTGAAGGAGGACTGGTGAGGTTCGCGCTCGCGCTCGCGCTCGCCTTGTGCCCCGTCTTGGTCCATGGGCAGGGTGAATATCCGCCGGTGCGCCAGGGCGTGGCGCTGCAGTTCCCGCGCGACCACGGCAGCCATCCGCAGTTCCGCAGCGAATGGTGCTACGTCACCGGCTGGCTCAAGGCGGCCGGCGGCAAGGAGCTCGGCGTGCAGATCACTTTTTTTCGCAACCGGCCGCGCGTCGCCGAAGACGTTTCGAGCCGGTTCGCACCGCGGCAGCTGCTCTTCGCGCATGCGGCGCTTGCCGATCCAGCGGCCGGAGGGCTGCTGCACGACCAGCGCGCCGCGCGCGCGGGGTTCGGGCTCGCCCGGGCCGAAGAGGGCCGCACCGAGGTCGCGATCGAAGACTGGTCGCTCAAGCAAACCGGGAGCGGCTACGCCGCGGAGGTCGCGGCGCGCGATTTCAAATACGCGCTCCGGTTCGAGGCGAAACATGCGGTGATGCTCCAGGGCGAGCGCGGCTTCAGCCGCAAAGGGCCGAACCCGGCGCAGGCGAGCTACTACTACAGCCTGCCCCATCTCGCGGTCACGGGGAGCGTGGTCATCGGAGGCCGCGAGCTGGAGGTCTCGGGCGAAGCCTGGCTCGATCACGAATGGTCGAGCGAGGCTTTGGCGGAAGGAGCGGACGGCTGGGACTGGATCGGAATCAATCTTGCCGACGGCGGGGCGCTGATGGCGTTTCGCATGCGGGGAAAGGACGGCGGCAGTTTCTGGGCGGGTGGAACCCTGCGGGGCGCCGACGGCCGCGTGCGCAGCTTCAAGCCGGGAGAGGTGCAATTCGAGCCGCTCAGGCGCTGGCGCTCGCCCCGGACCGGGACCGAGTATCCGGTTTCGGTGCGCGTGCAAGCCGGCGCCCTGACCGTGGAGATCGAGCCGCTCATGGAGGACCAGGAGCTCGATGCGCGCGCGAGCACCGGCACCGTCTACTGGGAAGGTGCGGTGCGCGCGCGGGCAGGGGAGAAGGAGGCCGGGCGCGGTTATCTCGAGCTGACCGGGTATTGGAAGCCCCTGAAACTCTGAGGATCTGCAGGCTTCGGATAGAATCATGTCCAGGAATCCCGCGCAGGAAAGACGCATTGCCCGCAGCTGAAGAAACTTCTTTCGTCACCGTCCAGGGCCGCAAGCTCGAAGTCCTCAGAATCGCCGGCGCCGATGCGCCCACGCTCGTGTTTCTCCACGAAGGGCTGGGCTCGGTCGCGATGTGGCGCGATTTCCCGCAGAAGGCGGCTGCGGCAACCGGCTGCGCCGCGGTGGTCTACTCGCGCCACGGCTACGGTCAATCCGAAGCGCTGCGCGGGCCGCGCGCGGTCGACTACATGCACGTCGAAGCGCTCGAGGTGCTGCCTGAGCTGCTCGAGCGGCTCGGCATCGAGGACCCTGTTCTCGTGGGCCATTCCGACGGAGGCTCGATCGCCCTCATCTACGCGGCGACGAGCGACAGCGTCAAGGGGCTGGTGGTCATGGCGCCCCATGTTTTCGTCGAAGACATCAGCGTGAGCAGCATCGCCGAGGCGAAGACGGCCTTCGAGCGCACGGACCTCGCGCAGAAGCTCGGCCGCTATCACGCCGACGCGGCGAAGACCTTCCGGGGGTGGAACGACATCTGGCTGCATCCGGACTTCAGGAGCTGGAACATCGAGGAGGTCCTGCCGCGGATACATTGCCCGGTGCTCGCGATCCAGGGCTTCGACGACGAATACGGGACGATGGCGCAACTGGAGGCCATCGCAAGGCAGACCGGCGGTCCGATCGAGCTGTTGCGCCTGGCCGACTGCCGGCACTCCCCGCACCGCGACCAGCCCGCAGTCGTGCTCGAGGCGATGGCCAGCTTCATCGACCGGCTCGAGGGCGGAGCCTAGTCGCGCGATCTGGAACGGACGGATTTCAGGCACAATCCCTTGCCCGCGAATCCCGAATCCATCCCCTTTGGGGCTCTCATGAACCCGAATCTCAAGCTCGACATCTTCCCGCACATCTTTCCACCGGCATTTTTCGAGCGGGTGAAGGCGATCGCGGAGGAGAGTCCCGCGCTTGCCGCGCAGATCAAGCGCTGGCTGCACATCCCGGTGCTGTGGGACCTGGAGGCGCGCCTGCGCATGATGGAGCGCTTTCCGGGTTACAAGCAGATCCTCACCTTGTCGCTTCCGGCGATCGAGTTCCTCGCGCCGCACGACAAAACGCCGGAGCTCGCGCGCCTGGCGAACGACGGCATGGCGGAGATCGTCGCCAGGCACCCGGACCATTTCCCGGCCTTCGTCGCGTCGCTCCCGATGAACAACGTCCCCGAGGCGCTGCGCGAGATGGACCGCGCGATCGGGATGCTCGGCGCGAAGGGCATCCAGATCTTCACGAACGTGAACGGCCGGCCGCTCGACGATCCCGAGTTCTACCCTATCTTCGAGCGCATGGCGAACCAGTACGACCTGCCCATCTGGGTGCACCCGACCCGCACGGCGAAATTCGCGGATTACGCGGGCGAGAGCAAATCCAAGTACGAGATCTACTGGCTGTTCGGCTGGCCCTACGAGACGAGCGCTTTCATGGCGCGCCTGGTGTTCTCGGGAATGATGGAGAAGCTCCCCGATCTCAAGATCATCACGCACCACCTGGGCGCGATGGCGCCGTTCTTCGACGCGCGGATCGGCTACGGCATGGACCAGCTCGGCAGCCGCACTTCGGACGAGGACTACACCGTCATCCTCAAGCGCATGGCCGGGCGCCCGGTCGATTACTTCAGGATGTTCTACGCGGACACCTCGGTGAACGGCTCGAAATCGGCGACGCGCTGCGGGCTGGACTTCTTCGGCGCGGATCATGTGCTCTTCGGCACCGACTGTCCCTTCGACCCGGAAGGCGGACCGCTCTTTATCCGGGAAATCATCAAAGCGATCGATTCGCTGAAGTTGAGGAACGGCGACCGGCGCAAGCTCTACTTCGGCAACGCGATGCGGATGCTGCGCCTCGATCTGCCCGGCGCACCGAAAGGCGAAGCGAAACCGAAATCGCGTCCGGCCGGCACCAAGAAGAAAGCCAAATGACGATCCCGCGGGACCGCGTCAGTTACTCGGCCATCGTCGACCGGCCGAAGCTCAAGCTTCCCGCCGGGAAGCGCATCGTCGTCTGGACCATCGTCAATCTCGAAGTCTGGGATATCGCGAAGCCGATGGCGCGGCAAGTGCTGCCTGCGCCGACCGGCGTCTCGCTCCTCCCGGACGTGCCCAACTGGAGCTGGCACGAATACGGCATGCGCGTGGGCTTCTGGCGCTTTCACGCGCTCTACGAGAAGCTGCGCATCAAGCCGACCCTCGCGATCAACGCGCGCGTGTGCGTCGATTACCCGCGCGTCGCGCAGGCGTGCCGCGACGCCGGCTGGGAATTCATGGGCCACAGCTACGAGCAGGGTCCGATCCACAACGAGAAAGACCAGCCGGCGATGATCAAGCGCTCGCTCGAAACCATCGAGAAGTTCACCGGCAAGCGGCCGGTCGGCTGGCTCGGGCCGGGACTCACCGAGACCTACGAGACGCCGGAGCATCTCACGGCGGCGGGCATCAAGTACATCGGCGACTGGGTGTACGACGACGAGCCCACCGAAATTTCAACTGCGAACGGCCCGCTCGTCACGCTGCCCTACACGGTGGAATGCAACGACATCCCGATGATGATCGTGCAGCACCATGAAGGCGCGTACTGGACGCGGAAGTGCATCGACTGCTTCGAGCGGCTCTACAAGGAAAGCGCCGAGCGGCCGAAGATCATGGCGATCGCCGTCCACCCCTACATCAGTGGGCAGCCGTTCCGCATCAAGTACCTCGAGCAGGTCTACGAGGCCATCGCCAAATTCAAGGGCGTGCTGCACTGGAACGGCGAGGAGATACTCGAGTGGTACTCGAAGGCGAGGCGGGAAGCAAAGTAGGGCGGGTCAGTCATTTCGCACGGGCGAACTGCGTCAGTCTCGCGCTCCTAACGGCCCACGACGATCAAGACGCCGGCCGCGATGGCGAGGATGTACATCACCGTGCCCAGTCCCGAGAAGCTGAGATGGAGCAGCGGTATCAGCCCGGTCAGGATGAGCCAGGCGGCCAGCAACAGCATTCCGAGGTTTCGTATCACTCTCATTGGCAGACTCCCTTGAACACTTGCTTGCGAAAATCATCTCTTCGACACTTCACTAGGCATGACTACTTGCCGCTCATGGTGATGTGGCCGGGCTGATTCCTGACGCGCTCAAGCCACGCCTCCACGGCAGGATAGCGCGAAAGCTCGAAGCCTCCTTCATGAGCTACATGCGTGTAGGCATAAAGCCCGATGTCGGCGATCGTGTAGCGCTCGGCTACGAAGAACCGGCGGCCGGCCAGATGCTTCTCCATGACCTCGAGCGCGGCGTACCCGGGACCCATCTTCTCCTGGAGCTTGGGCTCGTATTTCTCCGGGCGGCCGAGGTAACGAATGATATAGCGCGCCACCGCGATATAGGGCTCGTGGCTGTACTGCTCGAAGAAGAGCCATTGCAGGACCTGCGCGCGTAGGAGCCGCTCGGAAGGCAGGAAGGGCGTTCCCTCCGCCAGATAGTGGAGGATGGCATCGGACTCCGGCAGATAAACCCCTTCCTCGATCTCGAGAAGAGGAATCTTGCCGTTCGGGTTCTTCGAAAGAAAGGCCGGCGTCCGGGTTTGCTTTTCGAGAATGTTGACGTGCACCCACTCGTGCGGCCGCCCCAACTGGACGAGCAGTAACTTGATCTTGTAACAGTTCCCCGACTGCAGATCCCCGTAGACCTTTAACATCCGCGCGGTCCTGATCTTGTCGCCCTGACCTTCTTGATCACCGATATTCGCCGTCCAACGATAACGAGGTCGCGTTCAATGTCATCCAGCTCCGCCACCTTGGGCAGCACCCCCCAGCGCTGAAAACCGAATTTCTCGAATAACGCCAGGCTGGGCACGTTGTGGCCGAAGATGAACCCCAGCAGCGTATCGAGTTTGAGAGCGGGCGCGTGAGCCAGGGCTTCGGTGAGGAGGTACGAGCCGAGGCCTTGCTTTCGGTGTGCCTCGTCGACGTAGACGCTGATTTCCGCGGTCTTGTCGTAAGCGGGGCGCCCGTAGAAAGACGAGAAACTCAGCCATCCGGCAATGTGCGCGTGCGCCTCGACCACCCAGAGAGGACGAGAGTCTGCTGAATGCGCGTTGAACCAGCGAACCCGGCTTTCCACGGACACCGGCTCGGTGTCCGCAGTGACGAGGCGCGATGGTATCGTCGAGTTGTAGATGTCGACGATCTGCGGCAGATCCTCCCGCCTTGCGATTCTGTGTGCGAACAGCGCCGCGCCCTGCATGTGAGATGCTTTCAAAGAGCAACTCTCTGATTTACACGAAAGAGTTCAGATCGGTTCAAGCCTCCGTCGCGTCTTCCTGCAGGAACTGCAGCACCGCGACTTCGTCGCGCCTGAGCGCGGCGGTGGGATGCTCGCGGCGTGCCCGATTCGGCAGAGCGGCGGGGGCGAGCGGCGCGGTGAGGCCCTGGAGATAGGCGCGAACCAGTCCGGGGTGGACGTAGTACTTGCGGCACACGGCGCGCGTGTTGCCGAGGCGCTTCGCCACCGCGTCGATCGCGCGGATCATGTTGCGCTCGGCCTCGCGGTGGGTCTTCGCCGGCCCCAGCCGGAAGAGTTCCCTCGCCGCGAGCATCGTGCCTGCCCAGGTCCGGAAGTCCTTCGCCGTGATGTCGCGGCCGGTGATCTCGCGAAGATAGGCGTTCACGTCGTCCGACGAGATGGTCTGGCGCTTGCCGGAGGTGTCGATGTACTTGAACAGCTCCTGCCCGGGGAGGTCCTGGCACTGCTGGACGATGCGGGCGAGGCGCCGGTCGGTGATCGACACCGTGTGATCGACTCCGCTCTTGCCGCGGAAGCTGAAGAGCATTTTCGCGCCCTTGATCTCGACGTGACGGTCGCGCAGGGTGGTGAGGCCGAAGGAGCGGTTCTCGCGGACGTACTCGTCGTTGCCCACGCGGATCAGCGTCTTGTCGAGCAGCATCACCACGGTGGCGAGGATCTGGCGCCGCGTGAGATCGCGCGCACGCAGGTCGCGCTCGACGCGCTCGCGAATCTCCGGGAGGGTCTCGCTGAACTCGAGCATGCGCCCGAATTTCGACTTGTCGCGCGCTTCGCGGTACAGCGGATGGTAGCGGTACTGCTTGCGCCCGCGCGCGTCGCGCGCGGTCGCCTGGATGTGGCCGTCGGGGTCCGGAGAGATCCAGACGTCGGTCCAGGCGGGCGGAATCGCGAGGGAGTTGATTCGCTTGCGCTCAAGCTTGCTCGTGATGCGCGCGCCGTCGGGGGCGTAGAAAACCCAGCCCTTCCCCGCGCGCTCGCGCCGGATGCCGACGACGCCGTCTGTGACGTAGCTCAAGCCCGCGCGGAGGGCCGCCTGGCGATGCTCGTCGATCCGCGGCGAGACCACCCGGTCAGCCCTTCCCCGGGTGAAGGGCGCCGCATTTTCCGCAAGTGCGCAGAGCCTTGCTCGAATAAAACCGCTCGAACAGCGGCGGAAGGTCGCGCACGATGCTCTTCAGCTGCACCTCCACGCGGTGCAGGAGATGGTGGCATTTCAGGCAGTACCATTCGAAGCCGTCCTTCAGCCCTTGAGGCCGGGTGCGCTCGATCACCAGGCACAGGCTGTCCGCTTCGGGCCGCTGCGGAGAATGACGCAGGTGCGGCGGCATGAGGAAGATCGCGCCTTCCTTGAGGTCTATGCGTGCCGGCTTTCCGTCCTCGATGATATTGAGAAAGGCGTCGCCTTTCACTTGGTAGAAGAATTCCTCGTAGGGATCGTCGTGATAGTCAGTCCGGTGGTTGGGGCCGCCGACGATGGTCACGATGAAATCCGTGTCCTGCCAGATCTGCGCGTTGCCGACCGGCGGCTTGAGCAGATGCCGGTGCTCCTCGATCCATTTCGGGAAGTCGAGCGGTTTCAGCACGGCGGAGCGGCGTTCACAGTTTGATGCAGACGTTGGTCGGCTCGGAATAGAAATTCAGCGAGTGCAAGCCGCCTTCGCGGCCGATACCCGAGAGCTTGGCCCCGCCGAAGGGCGTGCGCAGGTCGCGCAGGAACCAGCAGTTCACCCAGGAGATGCCGACTTCCATCGCCTGCCCGACGCGGTGGCCGCGCGAAAGGTTGCTGGTCCAGACCGTGGAGGCGAGGCCGTAGGGCGTGTCGTTCGCCATGGCGACCGCTTCTTCCTCTTTGTCGAAAGGCGCGATGTGGGCGCAGGGACCGAAAATCTCCTCGCGCACGGTGCGCGCGGTCTCGGGCAGCCCGGTCCAGAGCGTCGGCTGGATCCAGGCGCCTGAGTCGCGCGCGTCGCCGAATTTCGGCACGCCCCCGCCGGTGACGACCTTCGCGCCTTCCTTCTTCGCGAGCTCGTAGTAGGAGAGCACCTTCTCGCGGTGCTGCCTGGAGATCAGCGGCCCCATGTTGGTGGCCTTGTCCTGCGGGAAGCCGAGCACCAGGGCTTCGGCCCTGGCCTTGAGCGCGGCGACGAAGCGCTCGAAGATCGGCCGCTCGACGTACACGCGCTCCGGCGCCAGGCACACCTGCCCGGTGTTGGAGAAGATCGCGTTCGACATGCCGGCGACCGCGGCGTCGAAGTCGCAGTCGGCGAAGACAATGCCGGGATTCTTGCCGCCCAGCTCGAAGGAGATCGGCTTCACCGTCGGCGCGACCGCTTTCATGATCGCGGCGCCCGTCGCCGTTTCTCCG
>Ga0137374_10007733_pt1 | contig 12757 bp, 15 predicted proteins | sample SagtaG_20_FD_104811 | JGI IMG/M metagenome (GOLD analysis project Ga0137374, IMG submission 104811) | Vadose zone soil microbial communities from Sagehorn Ranch, Mendocino, California, USA - Sage1_R_100_16 metaG | ecosystem: Environmental > Terrestrial > Soil > Vadose zone | place: USA...
CCTCGGAACAGCGCTACCGCGAGCTCGTCGAGGACGTCAACGACATCCTCTACACCGTCGATCGCGAAGGCCGGTTCGTATCGCTGAGCCGCAGCTTCGAGCCGACCACCGGCTATCGCGTCGAGGAGTGGATCGGCCGCCCGTTCGCGGAGCTCTTCAGCCCGCGCGCCGGCGGAGAGGGGGGAGCCATCCGCGAGTACGACCTGACGGCGCGGTCGGGAGCGATCGTCACGGTCGAGGTGTCGTCGCATCCGCGCTACGTCGACGGCGCCGCCGCCGGGACGATCGGCATGGCCCGCGACGTGACCGAACAGCGCACGACCGCCCGCAAGCTCGAAGAGTCCAAGCGGATGAGCAGCCTCGGGCAGGTGGCGGCGTCGCTGGCGCACGAGTTCAACAACGTGCTCATGGGCATCCAGCCCTTCGTGGAGGTCATCGCCCGCAACGTCTCTCCGACGCAGCGCGTCAACGACGCCCTCGGCCACATCACCCGCGCCATCGGCCGCGGCAAACGCGCCTCCCAGGAGATCCTCCGCTTCGCCAATCCGAAAGAGCCGCAGCTCTTCGCCATCGACGCGCAGGTCTGGATTCCGACGCTGCTCGGGCAACTCGTAGCGGCGATCCCTTCGACGATCGCCCTCGACAGCTCGATCGATCCCGACGTGCGGTTCATCCGCGGCGACCGCGAACATCTCGAACAGGTGATCGCGAACCTCGTCTTCAACGCGCGCGACGCCATCGCCGGCCCCGGAACGATCCACGTCGGCGTCGCGGCGGAGGGGAAGCTCGTGCGCATCTCCGTGCGCGACGACGGTCCCGGGATTCCGCCGCAGATCGTCGACCGTATCTTCGAGCCGCTCTTCACCACCAAGCGCAACGGCACGGGACTCGGCCTCGCCATCGCCCGCCGTCTGATGGAGGGGCAGGGAGGAGCGCTCACGGCCGAGAATCGTCCGGAAGGGGGATCGGTGTTTCATCTGCTCGTGCCGGCCGCGGAGCCGGCCTCTCCGGCGATCGAGTCGCTCGTCTGCGCGAAAACGGGGGTGAAGCGCATCCTCCTCGTCGAAGACGACGCGGCGGTGGGGAGCGGCCTGGAAGCGCTGCTTCAATCGGAAGGCTATGAGACGACGTGGGTGCGCGCCGGGGCGGAGGCCTGCGACGCGGCGCGCCGGACGCGGCCCGAGGTCGCCATCATCGACGTGAACCTTCCGGACGGCAGCGGCGTCGATCTCGTTCCGCTTCTGCGCGCGGAGCATGAGGACCTGCCGGTCGTTCTGTCGACCGGGCACGTCGAGCCGAACCTGTCCAACGAGAAGGTCCGGATTTTCTCGCTAATGAAGCCGTACGAGCTCGGCGCCTTGCTGGTGGCGATCGCCAGCGTGACCGCCGCGGCCGCTTGATTGATTTCCGGAGAACAGTTCAGCACGCGAGCGCGGGCTGAGGGGTGTCATCCCGAGCGCAGCGAGGGACCCCCCGAGGCGGGGGGCTGGTGGGACCGCCGTCGAGGGAATTCAATTTCGACATCGTGGCGTGAGGCGCTTACGGCTTCTTCTCGTCGTCGGCAGGTTCGCCGTTCTCCAGCTCCTCCATCCGCCGCTTGACGAAGTCGCGGGGCGATTCGGGGGTCTTGGTCTCGGGACGACCCTCTTCCACATCTGCGATGATTCGGCGCAGCCGCTTCGCCCGCTCGATCGATTCTTTGGTCATGGCGTCTTCTTCTTTTTCTTTTTCGTCAGTCGCGCGATCTGCTCCTGCAAACGCTTCGCCTTCGCAGCGCAGGCGATGTCGACCGTCGACCGCGCCGCCTGCACGAGCTGAACCTGATGCCCCTTGACCTTCGCGTACTCGTACGCCTCCGGCGTCATGGCATTGACCGTCGCGCGAAGCGATTCCTTACGGCCCGTCTGCCGGCTCAACGGTCCCAGATTCAAGAGCTCCGGCGCGTCGCCGAAGAAGCGCTGCTGGAACCAGTCGTTGGAGACCGGATCGTGCCAGGTCAGGTAGCCGCCGCGCAGCACCGTCCGAGGCTCGGTGATGGCGCCGCTGAAGCTGTAGCGGACGTTTTGCGCGGGCAAGGGATCGAAGAAGTGCGGCGTGTAGAAGTCGGAGACGGTGACGCCGTTGACCTGGTAAGCGAAGGCCGCGCCTTCGCACGGGTCGCAGACTTCGACGAGAAAATCGACGCGCCCCTGGCCGGCCTTCGGCGACTGGCCGGCCACGAGCCGGTTGCCGAAGGGATCGCCGAGCATCTCCAGGCATTCGTGGCTCAGCGTCAGGGACCACGTGTCCGATGCTTCGACGAGGGCGAAGGGCTGCCCGTTCTCGTCCTCGTGGACGCCGCCCGCCCCCGACTCCTTGATGTCGTCCTTGATGATGACGGCCCAGTAGTCGGTGGGCACGTCCTCGAGCGCTCCGAACGCCGCGACCGTGGCCCGCACGCTCCAGATCGGAGCGAAGTCGCGCATGACCTGCTTTTGCATCGCCGCCGCCGCCCGGGTGAGCTGGTGAAGCGAAACGCTGTCTGATTCGGACACGACGCCGACGTGGCGGATGAGCATGGGACCTCCTTCGCCGTGCGCCGAATTATCCCATTTCAGCCTTACTTCAAGTTCTTCAAGACTCGAATCGTTTCCGGATACAGATCGTCGAGCGTGCCGTAGAGGACTGCTTTGACGTTCCGGGGCTCGAGGCGGCTTACAGGGTCATCGCCCGAATCGGTAAACGTCAACGCGCCGGTTCCCGCCTTGAAATTCAGATTGGTCAGGCGCGACGTTGAGGTGAGGAAGTAGGCATCGTCGCAGCTCTTGCCGTCGATGCTCGGGATTTCCTTGTACAAGATGATCGGAAGGAAGTCGAGGGAGGCGATCGTATCGCCGGCTACTTCGGCGGTGGCGTGGATGATCTGCCGCCCGTTCCGGATGACTCGCGCGCGTACCTTTCCTCTCGCTTCCGTGATCTCGGTGTGCCCGATGACCGCCGGCCAGCCCTGTCCCTCGCGGTAGCAGGCCAGGCTGGCGTCGGTGCTTGTGTAAAGGTATGGAACGAACTGGCCGACGAAGTCTCCGTAGCGTACGGGGATGCAGGGCATCGTGAAGTTGTGCGGGCCGATGCCGGTGACGTCGGGACAGAGGAAGAAGCACAGTGCCACGGTGTTGCCGGGAAGTGGTTCGAGCTCCCGAGGCAAAACCTCGCGGATCGCTGCCTCGTCCGCCTCGTAGACGACGATCAGCACGACGTCGTCGGTGTATTGATACGGCGGCAGCCCGTAAAGCGGATTCAGAAACGGCAGCCCGCGCGGCTTGTCGGCGCTGAGCTCGATCTTGCCACCGGGATAGTCTCGCGTCAGGTCGCTCACTCGGACCTCCCTTGCAACCGACGTGAATACGTTCCTCTCGGGCTGGCGGATCTATTCTCCTGGACGTACGGGGTCCGAAGTGAACACTGTCACAGGGCCGCTTTCGCTTCCCACTTCGCGACGTCGACTCCCCTCGCCAGGAACCAGACGGTCATTGAGATTGCCGCGACGGACATCGGCAGAAGAAGGCCGTCGAATGCATATGCCGGGGCCAGGACCAGCGCGAAATTCCGCGTGACAAAGCCGAGGCCGGCGAGCGCCAGAAGAACGCCGAGAACCTTGGGAAGGTAGCCCGATCGAATGATCAAGTACCCCCGGAGAATGGAGGCGACGCCATAGAACACCATGAAGATCCCACCGCCGTATCCATACAATTTCAGCGAGAGGAGGGCGAGAGTATTCAATTGATCGGGCGAAAACGTCTTCAGATAGCCAGCCCCTCCCAAGATGATCGACGCCGCAAAATAAAAGAGCTCGGCGACGGCGAAAAGGGCGGTCGATACGAGCCCGAAGAACGCGGCGAGGAGGGCCAGATCCTTGCGGACGGGCCGGAGCAATATGTAAAAAATCAACGCCAGCGCAATGTCGCACACGGCTTCGACGAGGTAGCTGGCGAAGCCGACGCGGAACAGCCAGCCGGAATCGCGGATGTTCTTCGCCGTCGCGGCAGCATCGGCGGACACAATAAGCCTGGACGGAACGTAAAACTCACCGAAGCCGCCCGCGACGATGGTGAGCAGCAGCAGGACTCCTGCGATCCTCACCCACGTCTGGATCGAGCCGTGGCGGTCGTTCTGGATAGCGGTCATCGTGGGCGTCCTCCTTGCTTGTCCCAGCATGATACCCGGCACGTCCATAGGAAAGGACACGAGAGCTATGGTCAAGGCCATTTTCAAGCCGGACTACGAACGTTACGAAGGCGTCCGCCCGATCAACGTCTACCTCCTGCGGCTGCTCTTTCTGTTGGTGGTCGTTTTTGTCGCGAGCGACTCGTGGTCGGCCATTCTCAAGCATCAGGGACCGTAGGATCACGTGAAGGTCGCCGCGGTGTGCATGTGGGCGGCGTATTCGGTGCTGTCGGTTTTCGGACTGATCAATCCTCTCAGATGGCTTCCGATTGTGATGTTCGAGATCTTCTATAAGATCATCTGGCTCGCCATCGTGGCATATCCACTGTGGTCCAGAAATCAACTGGCAGGCACGCCGGCCGCAGAAATGACGTACGCGTTCGTATGGGTGATTCTGCCGATCGTGGCGATGCCGTGGGCTTATGCGTTCAGGACGTACATTTGGCCGGCGACGAAGAGCAGATGATGGCCAGGCACATGCCAGCTCGATCGTAATGATGTCTTGCTAGCTCATGATCCGACCACGTGTTGCTCGTAATAGGTCACCGTTCGCGCCAACATGCCGGGGGTGACCGCCGCCACACCGCGCGGTGCCCGCGTTCGTGGCCCTTGCGGCCGTACCGGCCGATCATTGCGGCGAAGGGAGACTTCTCATGCGCGTCGACGATGTCATGACCACAACCCCAATCTGCTGCCAGCCCACCGACGGCGTGGAGCGCGCCGCGACGCTGATGCGCGAGCACGACTGCGGCGCGATTCCCGTCTGCGCCGGGAACGAGCTCGTCGGCATCGTCACCGACCGCGACGTCGCCTGCCGCGCCGTGGCCGGCCGCAGGATGCTCGGCCCGGTGAGCGACGTGATGATGAAGCCGGTCTACACGGTCCGTGCGGACGACGACGTCCAGGTGGCCATCGATGTGATGGAGAAGAAGCAGGTGCGGCGGCTTCCCGTCGTCGACAACGACGGAAAGGTCGTCGGGATCATTGCCCGGTCGGATCTTGCCCCGATTTTTGCGTCGATGAACGTGGCGGATTTTCTGCCTCATCGTCGATCCGTCCAAGCGGCGACTGACCGTTCGACCGGAGTCGCCGTTCCTGCCGACGCTGAAAGCGAAGTAATCGCGCAAAGCGCCGACTACGCACGTGTCCGCCGCTTGTTTTCTCGCCGGCTTCGGTTTCGATTGCGGCCGGGAGCGGCTGTTGCGGCTGTGAGCGCTGCCCTCCTCGCGCGGCGTGGAATCATCAGGGGCGTATCGCAAGGAGCGATAGAACGTTTGCCACGAACGCCAGGCCTTGCAGCGATCCTCGGATACGCTGCCAGAACTGAAACCCCTCCAGGGATCTTTTCAGGACTGCGGCGTCATCTCCGGCATGGCGGACACGCAACATGTTCGGTGCCGCTCCGGTCGTGGCCAGTAGCCCCGCTGCCGAAAAGGCCGCTGCCGCACCCAGCCATGCGGAGGAGGAGCGCGATGACGTTTCGCCTCGCCCCTTCAACGCCGCGGCGAGACTCAGACCGGTCCCGATCATGGCCAGGCTGGGATACCAGAGGAACGCGCGATCGCCCAGGTCCGCCTTACGGCTGAAGGCGGCCCACGGAAGCGGGCCGACCTGACGGAACGCCGGAAGCTGAATCAACGTTCTGTCGAGGCTGGCCCCGGCGAGGACTCCGTCAATCAGAATCGCGCCTGTGACGAGGCGAGTGAGCGGTGAGATCATACGTTGTTGACGCCGCTGCAAGCGAGCTAATAAGGGTCCCTCCTTCGTGCGGCCGGCGGAGATCATCTTGACCTCACGGCTTCGATGCGTAGCCCCCAAAAGATGAGCCAGAAGGAAATCAGACCCGTGGCAGACGAATATGCCAAGACTTTGATCAGCATCTCCTGCGAGGCGCTCCCGTGCGCGATGCCTCCCGCGAGAGGCATCGTCTCGTTGCCGGCGCACCAGATTGCACCCATCACGTAAGCGGACAGAATAGCGAGGCCTGAGTAGATCAGAAACCAGAACGCGATCTGCGATGCCGTCGCGCCCAGATTCAAGTGTGTGATCCACACAAGACCCAGAGCCAGAAACAGAACGCCCTGCAACGCGCTCAGCTTGTGCGCCGACAGCGCGAGGTTTGGCGCGGCGAGATAGGGAATCGCAAAGCCTTCCAACGCCGAAAACAGAAGTAGACCGGCGCCAACCTGCAGCAGACGATGACCCTGACGAGCCAGCCCGGTCGATCCGTTCATTCACTTACTCGAATCTGTGAGCGAGCCGCTCCCACAGGGATGGTTTCGCGGCGGCAACGATCCGAGCTGCGGGAATGGTCGTCGCGGCGCCAACCAGCGCGAGCGTGAGTCCGGTCGCGCGGCGCTTTCGGTCGGACAGACGCCGGCTTGCGAGAAGCGCGACCCCAGCGCCCAAGGCGGCGCGCGTACCCACCACGAAAATGAGTTGAGGAATGGACAGCGAACGTTTCGTCATCTTTGGCCTCCTGCACGATTTCAGTGCAAGTCTCATGACGCCCATGGTGAAATGACGGCCACATGAGCAGAACCACTGTCAACCAGGCACAGGCGCAGCGGCACGCGCGTTGCCTCCCGTGACGCTATGAAGGTGATCCTCTTTGGAGCGACCGGTATGGTGGGCCAGGGCGTCTTGCGCGAGTGCCTCCGCGACGACGAGGTCGATGGAGTGCTCGCGATCGGACGAAGCTCTACGGGCTCGACGCATCCAAAGCTGCGCGAGCTCGTCCGCGGCGATCTGTTCGATGTCGACGGCGTGGACGCGGAGCTGCAGGGATACGACGCCTGCTTTTTCTGCCTCGGCGTTTCCGCCGCAGGCATGAGCGAGGCCGACTATACCCGCCTCACCTTCGATCTGACCCTCGGGTGGGCGCGGACGCTGGCGCGGATCAATCCGGCGATGACGTTCGTCTATGTCTCCGGCGCGGGCACCGGCGGCAAGGCGATGTGGGCGCAGGTCAAAGGCCGGACGGAGAACGCGCTGCTGGCCATGTTCCCATCCGCGTACATGTTTCGCCTCGCAATGCTGCGCCCGATGAACGGCGAAGTCTCGAAGACGCGATGGACGCGGATCAGCTATGCCGTCTTTCGTCCGCTGTTGCCTCTGCTGCGTGCCATCGTCCCCGGAGCGGTGATCACGACCGAGGAGCTGGGCCGTGCCATGATCCGCGTCGCGCGGCACGGAGCGCCGAAGCGGATATTGGAAAACCGCGAGCTGCGCGCGCTCGGGACGTGACGGCGGTACTCGCGGTTTGCATTCGTACGCTTACTGAAGGACGTTTCTCACCGGACGGCGGTCTCGGCCACGCGCAAAACTTTCAGAAGACCGTACGGCGGATCGTCCGGGCGTAGCGACGGACGCCCCGATTGAACGGAGCCCGTGAGACCACGGGCTTCGATTTTTCGTTCGTTCACTTCGGCAACTGCGGAATGAGTACCTGCGTAGCGCTCAGCGTCTGGTCCGCGCCGCGCCCGATCCCGTCTCCGCTCCCGTCACGGCAAACCATTTGTCCTCCGAGCCTGAGAGCACGAAAATGATCGGCGCGACACAACTTCCCGGCAGGCCGACGGTTGTGTTGATGTCGGAGTCGCCGCTGCGCGTCGCCGGGAATCCGCTGGTGATTATGTTGACCGTCGAGACTCTCTTGTGTCCCTCATCGGTCAGACAGCTCACCAGCGCGCGGAACGACGTCTCATCGTTGATGCCGCGCAATTCCGGCGGCACTTCGGGATCATTGGTAAAGACGAGCCCGCGAACCGAAATGCTGAGATGGCCATCGATCGTCAGCGAGCCGGTCGCGCTTGTCAGCGTCCATGGCAGCTCATCGCCGCGGACACCGCGAATGTCGGTGTGCTTCACGAAGCCTTCGTCGACGCCGTACATCGTTCCCCATGAGACGATGGTGTGCTGTGCCGACGCTTCGCGAGGAACCAGGGCCACGACGACTGCAACCGCTGCAAGGACGAGAATTCGTTTCATCATTACACCTCCGCGCGTGCGTAGTGCAAACGACGGGCACAATTCGCAAAGAAGAGCTTGCACTCTGCTGAGCAATTAACGAGCTGTTCAGAGCTGCCGAAGGCCGCGGTGCGCGTCGAGTCGCCGCAATGGCGCCTGCTGCGACACTCCGCTGTGAGCATGCCGGCGGCGCTGTGATAGCCCCTGACGACCTTGAGTGCAAAGCGCGACGCGCCGGCCGCCGCGACGAATGCAGACGCGGCAGGAGCGGACTCCGGCTGGCGTGACGCTGTGGAAGCTCGGGAGGACCATCACAGCGAACGGGGCCGCGTCGGCTTGAGCGAGGACTTAGGCCGCATCTTAGATGAATATTGCCGCGTCGCCCTGCAAAGACCAATTCAGGTAAGGCAGGCCAAATACTGCTATTAAGACGAGCCACCACAGGACCATAAATACCACTGACCAACGGGCCCTTTGTTGCCATGCGCAGATGACTGCGATGAGCAGAAGGAGCGTGAGTGCTACTGCGACTGTTGCACCTGGCAATTCCAAGACGAAGTGGCGGGCACGTTTCCCAGGTTCGGTAAGGAAGTAGCCATATTCGAGAAATCTGCGAGGGATTAGCAGGTTGAATGCCATTCGCTGCCATGCCCAACCGGCTAAGACAACGCCCGAAGCAGCGACGAATGAGTTTGACACGGCGAGTCCAGGAAAAAATGCGTTGCGAAGGAGAAGCGCAGACATCGCTAGCGCAAGCATGGCCACTGCGAGAGCAAGGTACGCATGGCCAACGACCGAACTGCTCGTCAGCATCCAACGCATTCCAAGAGCCGCAACCGCCAATGCTATGACCGGTGAAGATCCCGCAAGGACAAGCCGCCCGATGGGGCGAGTTGGGGAGGCCAAGGTAGCCATAAATTTGCAGTGACGTCTGGTAAATGAGTGCGCCGTTGGCCTTCGGATTCCGCCTATTGGGTCGGAAGTTGTTCGCCGGTCCACCGGTCCCGAATCGTCCAATACGGGCACTGCGGACAGACCTCGCCTTCCGGATAATCGATACCTTCTTCGTGCGGACAACCTATGATCCCCGGGCTCATCACAACGGTCTTCGCGCCGTGCTGTTGAACGAACTGCAAGATCTCGTTACTAACTGCCTGAGAACGCCGCACGTCGCCGGATTCGGCCGTCCAGCGACGCAGCTCGGCAACCTCTGCGTTTTCAGCCGGCACGATTCCGACAGACACTTTCGAAGCGCGTGATGCATCAGGCCCGTAGAAAGCAACGGTGGCGACTGGATAGCCGCGGTGTCCACGCCTTGCTTTCTTTTCAAGTCGAGTGGGCTCTCGTTTAGTCTTCATCGGTGCGGTAGAGGATACACCGACAACTTTGCGACGGCTGTCTCGAGCGATTTGGCATGTCCGGGCTCTCGGGGAGTTTCGTCCTGGTCGCTTTCGGACTTTCTGCTCTCGCAACTCAGCACGGAGATGCGCCGGTGCGAACGGTGGCCCTGAGGGAGGAAAAGAAACGATCCGATGCAGCTTCCCGTGAATCACACGAAGGAAAGTTCTGTGGGATCGTCGTTCACTTCAGCAGCGGCGGCGTACATTTCCGAACGGATCCCGAAGTGGGCCAGCAACAGGCCAAAGAAGTCCTGGCGAATCAAGTCCGATGATCTGAATCGACATGAACCCCCCTCGCGTTGTCGTGGTGAGACCGTCAATATGAAAGGGCGACGGCGAAAAGGCAGATCGAAAACCGGTTCACAAAATGCCTCCCCGATACGTCTTGACGCTGTCAGGAGAACGGCCATGGACGGCTTCGCCGGCGATCTCGTTTTCATGCTCAACGGCCGCGAGGTGCGGCTCGATCACGTCGATCCGACCACGCTCCTGGTCGACTACCTGCGGTCCGCCGAGGTCGGCCTGACCGGGACGAAGTGGGTCTGCCGGCAGGGCGGATGCGGCGCCTGCACGGTCATGCTGTCGCACAACCGCGGTCCGGGAAAGAGCGTGCACGCGGCGATCAACTCCTGCCTGCGGCCGCTCTGCTCCCTCGTCGGTATGGACGCGACGACCACCGAGGGCATCGGCAGCGCCGCGCGCGGCGGCAGCCTCGACGCGGTGCAGAAGTCGATCGCCGAGAACAACGGCTCGCAGTGCGGCTACTGCACGCCGGGGTGGGTGATGAACCTCTACTCCTTCCTCCGCGCGAACGAAGGACGGAGGCTCACCGAGGAGCAGATGGAGGCGATCTGCGACGGCAACCTCTGCCGCTGCACCGGCTATCGTCCGATTCTCAAGGCGTTCAAGAAATTCGCCCGCGAGCTCAGCGGCACGAGCATGGAGCCGGTCGTCGTCCGCGACACGAGCCCCATCGAGAACGATCCGGCGCAGAAGGCGGAGCGTCGCGCGGCCACGCTCCTTCATCCGGCGCCGTCGTCGTGGGCGCGCAAGGAGAGCGATCTGCCCGTCGTCACGCACTGCCTCGCCGACGCCAAGGTGGCCGCGGTGACGAACACCGTGGTCGCCGGCGGACAGATGCAGATCCGCTTCGACGACGAGGCCGCGGAGCTGCGCGAGGCGGAGACGGGCGTGCTGACCGCCGTGCTGGAGGCGGAGATCGAGCAGTTCCTCCGCGGCCTCGAGGTGAGCCTGCGCGACGTCACGGCGCCGCCCGGAGCGCGGCCGGTCTACTACACGAACGGCACGCACCACTGGTATCGCGCCGTGACGCTGGCGCAGCTCTACGAGATCCTCCGCAGCCACGACCGCGACGACGTCAAGCTCGTCGTCGGCAACACCTCCATCGGCGTCTACAACCGCCGGCTCGAGGACCCGCACGTCCTCGTCGACATCGCCCACATCCCCGAGCTGCACGAGACGTCGATCGGCCGCGGCGGCATCACCCTGGGCTCCGCGGTGACGTACAGCGACGCCGCGCAGCTCCTCGACGAAGCCCTCGGATCGCTTCCGGAGGAGCAGCTCTCCACGGTCCGCGCGGCGCGCACCATGGTTCGCCGCACCGCCGGCACGATCGTCCGCAACGCCGCCAGCCTCGGCGGCAATACGATGATGGTCACGTCGCATGTGAAGCACGGCGAGCCGTTCCCCTCCGACCTCTTCCCGGTCCTCTGCGCGTCCGGCGCGACGCTGACGGTCGGCCTTGCCTCCAGCGGCGACACCATCGATCTCGATCCGCTCGCCTTCGTGGCGCGCTGGAACGACGACGAGGAGTTCCGGGCCGAGGCCGTGCTCCTCCGCTACGTTCTGCCGCTCTCGAAGACCGGCGAATTCGTCGAACCGTACAAGGTCGCGCTGCGCGAAGTGAACGCGCACGCGCTCGTCAACGCCTGCTTCCGCGTGGCGCTCGACGGCCTCCGCGTCGCCGACTGCACGCTCGTCGTCAGCGGCACCGGGCCGCTCGCCTTCCGGGCCACGCGTGCGGAGAAAGCGCTCACCGGAAATGAATGGACGCGCAAGACGCTGAGTGCGGCGTTGGCGGCGCTCTCGAAGGACGTCCAGGAGAATATCGAGGACAGCCGCGAGCGGATGTCGGAGCTCCCCGACATCGGCATCACCGAGGAGTACCGGCGCGACGCGGCCACGGCCTTCTTCTACAAGTTCATCGTCGGCGTGTCGTCGCAGGTGAGCCCCGAGCTCGTCGACGATTGGATCAAGTCCGCCGGCATGCGCTTCGTCCGGCCGGTGTCGCATGGCACGCAGGTCTATCCCGAGCCGGTCGACACGCCGCCGCTCGGCCTTCCGGTGATCAAGCGCGCCGCGTTTCTGCAGGCCACCGGCGAAGCCACGTACACGGAGGAGATGCCGTTCCCGCAGAACGGCCTGCACGCCGTCATCGTCGTCAGTCCGAAAGCGCTGGCGACGTACGCCTACGTGCTGCCCGACGGATCGAAGTGCAGCGGCCGCGACGACTTCGTGGCCGCCCTGCGCGCGAAGTTCCCCGGCGTCCACGACTACGTCACGGCCGACGACGTCCCGGCCCAGGGCAGCAGGACGGGAGGAATGGCGAACGACGAGCCGTATCTCCTCCCGTTCGCGCCCGGGCAGGTGAACTGGTTCGGCCAGCCGCTCGGCGTCGTCCTCGCGAGAACCGCCGAGGAGGCCGAGGATGCGGCGTACTTCATCCGCACCCATTGCATTCAATTCAAGAACGCCGGCACGCCGATTCTCACGCTCGAAGAGGCCATCAAGCAGAAGAGCATCTTCCCCGATGCGCCGGCGACGGCGCCGTTCATCACGCATGCCTACGAGCTGATGCGCGCCGGCAGCGACATGAACTGGGCGGACGAAAAGGGCCGCCGCCCGAGCGTCCGCAAGGCGAAGGTGAACGGGAAGAACTGCGTCGTCGTCGCCGACACGATCTGGACGCCCGATCAGACCCACTTCTACATGCAGCCGAACGGCTGTTGGGTCGTGCCGGAGGAGGACGACACCTTCAGCGTCTACCCGGCCTCGCAGAGCCCGATGGAGATCCACACCACGGTGGCCAGCGCCCTCGGGCTGCCGTTCAACAAGGTGAAGGTGCAGATCACGCGGGTGGGCGGCGGCTTCGGCGGCAAGACGGA
>Ga0137374_10007735_pt1 | contig 12756 bp, 10 predicted proteins | sample SagtaG_20_FD_104811 | JGI IMG/M metagenome (GOLD analysis project Ga0137374, IMG submission 104811) | Vadose zone soil microbial communities from Sagehorn Ranch, Mendocino, California, USA - Sage1_R_100_16 metaG | ecosystem: Environmental > Terrestrial > Soil > Vadose zone | place: USA...
CAACTCCTCGCCGCCTGCGTAAGAGCTACGACGGCCGATGTTTCACATGAAACATCCGCCGCGAATCACCAAGTCGTTTTGTCGACAAATTCTCCTGTCGCCAGACCGAGGTATCTCCGTGTCAGTCTGGCCGCCGCCGAAGCCGAGATTCCTCTGTCAGCGCGATTCTGAGCGACCCACCACCAGCACTGCAGCGACCCCACATCACCGCACAGCCGCCCCATCCGCGCCACCGCCACCCGCGCCACCGCCACCCGCGTCACCGCGCCCACCACTCGGCTTCGCGCGCACGCAGCTCCCACCAGCCGGCCCGGATCAGTTGACCGCACTGGCTGTCTGCTCACCATCGGAATCTCTCGCGCGCGCCACCGTGATCCCTCCTGAGGACATGGCCCGCCCCTGCATCGGTGGAGCCGAGTGGACCTCGGCTTTCCATCCCGGCCACCACGCTCGCCACCAGCGGCCTCGGCCGTTGCGGACTATGGCGTGCATTGAGCTCGCCGATGTCCCGCAACGCAACACCGCTCGTCTCATGCACATCAGCCTGCGGACCGCCACCACCCGAAGCGTGACCGCCAATGGCTACCGGGACTCGGCCTTGGGCGTGCGCCCGGTCGTCGCCGCATCGGTCACCTGCTCGACACTCACGGGCTCATCCCTGCACCGTGATCAACGCCCGGCTCTTCCGGATGCCCCAACAGGTTCGGCGCGCATGGTGCTTGCCAGGTCCAACTAGCGTGGCCCTGCTACCGCGACCGAGCCAGTCGCATCAGCTACCGCGTCGGCGATGGTCCACGCCAATCCCTTCCACGCCCCACGGGGCACACCAGTCCACTCACGCGACGTGGTCTCTCGCCGACGCTCGCCGACCATTCACCCGCGACCGCAGCCCCTCGACGCGGGGTTCAGTTGGTCGGCGCGTTCGGGTCCATCAAGGTGACGATGCGTTCGAGGTCGTCGAGGGAGGCGAACTCGACGGTGATCCTGCCCTTGGTCTTCCCGAGGTCGACCTTGACGCGGGTTTCGAAGCGGTCGGAGAGACGGTCGGCGAGGTCGACCAGACGCGGAGCCACCGGCTTGTTGCGACGACGTTGGGTCGGCGCGGCGTCGTCGGTGTTCATGTCACCCAGGGCCACGATCTCTTCGACCGTACGGACCGAGAGCCCTTCGGCCACGATCCTCTGGGCGAGCCGCTCGATGGCGTCACCGCTCGGCAGGCCGAGAAGCGCACGGGCATGACCCGCAGACAAAACACCCGCAGCAACGCGACGCTGGACTGACGCCGGCAGCTTCAGCAGCCGAAGTGTGTTGGAGATCTGCGGCCGCGAGCGGCCGATGCGAGTGGCGAGCACCTCCTGGGTGCAGCCGAAGTCGTCGAGCATCTGCTGGTAAGCGGCCGCCTCTTCGAGAGGATTCAGCTGGCTGCGGTGGAGGTTCTCCAGCAACGCATCCCGCAGCATCATGTCGTCCGAGGTATCGCGCACGATTGCCGGGATGGTGGTCAGGCCGGCCTGCTGGGTCGCACGCCAACGACGCTCCCCCATCACCAGCTCGTACTTGTCCCGCTCCAGCCGACGTACGACGATCGGCTGCAGCAGCCCGATCTCCTTCACCGAGTGAACCAGCTCCTCCATCGCCTCCTCGTCGAAGACGGTGCGCGGCTGCTTCGGGTTCGGCGTGATCTTGTCGACCTCGATCTCGGCGAACTCCGCACCAGGTACGGCGGCCAAGTCCGGCGCTGCCCCGTTGATCGACATCGGTGGCGCACCGGGAATCGAACTGGACTTACTGCCGAGCGTGGTCGTGCTACCGGGAGCGGGCGAGCTAGGAATCAGCGCACCAAGTCCGCGTCCGAGTCGGGTGTTCATCGCGCTCCCTCGAGTTCGAATACCTGCTCATCTTCTCTTGCACACCTCTGCGCCACTGACTGCCACGCCCGCCGTTCCACGTGAAACGCCGTCCGCGCACCCACTGACGCAGAAGCTGCCTGGGCAACCGTAGCCGGTCCACTCCAGCACTTCGACTCACGCCCACCCAAACCGCCCCACCACCCCGTTCCACGTGAAACCAACCCGCCTGACCTCCGCCCCACCCGCGCACCCATCCACCGCACCAACGGACGACCCGTCACCCGAACTTCCGTCCGCCAACCACGCCACCGACCTGCCCGCCGACCTGACTCACAACTTGCCGCTGAACGAACGCCGCCCAAACCTGCAAACGCCAAAGACATCGACACCACGAGGCTCCTACAGAGTCTCCGCGCTCCGAGGCTGAGCGCCCTGTGCAGCCGCTGCCAAACGGCTGCTGGTCCCGACAGTCGTCCTCCGCCTTGCGTCCACCGATGACACCTGGGCCCCGCAGCCTCGCTCACCCCGTCAGCCCACCCACGGTCGTAGTCGGCAGCGCGGGTGTCGTGCCGGGTTGAGTAGGCGGTTTCACGTGGAACGACCTGCCCTACCGCCACCGCGCTCGAGGTAGATCAACCCTGGCAACCGTGCCCACCCGCCAAACACGCAGCGGTAGGTCACGCATCCCCGATCTGCCCCGACCTCGTCGGTCACCTGAACACCCTCCAGCCCGCACGCCAGAACTCGGCGTCATGCAGGCCGGCATCAATTCCGCGACGCGGGCTAGGCGTCCCCGTCAGCCCCGGGCCGGAGGAGTCGCTCCTGCACAGTTGGTCCGGCGCCTCCACCGACGCCTCTACCGACGATGCCTGCACGGGCCACCGCCGGACAGCCATCAGCGCCAGCGCCGGCCGTCCTAGGTGGAACTGTCAGCCCTCACCCTCGGCACGTGCCGCCGGCCTGGACCTTGCTCCTTAGCCGCCGCCCTGAATGCGGCCCTGTCCACATGCCCGTACAGGTCCGCTCGATGAAGCCTCGGCGCTAGCCTCCGCGCCGCGCGGATGATCCGTGCCGTCAGCCTCTGACCAACAAGCCGTGCTCGGCGGAGCTAGTCGCCCCACGCGACTACCCACGACACATTCGCCGATGTCTCGTCACACTCACAGCCACGACCAAGTCTCGGTGGAGTCGGCCCGGACCTGCCTGTCCCAATCCCTCACACGCTGAGCAGCACGACCGCCCCCAGCACCAGGTGGAGGCAGTCCCGACCGGGAACTCAGATGGGTACGACGCCCGAGTACACCTGTCCGCACAACACGCGTCCATCGAACTGCCCGGCCCTCGCTGTTTCACGTGAAACGCAGAAGCCTCCGTTCTCCGCGGCGCCGACAGGTATCGCATCGCACGCCGCCGACAGACCGCCGACCATCCGCAGGCAGTCCATCGACCGTCCGCAGCGACACACAGAGGCTTGCCCACGACCTACTTGTAGGGGCGATTGCCAGCAGGACGTCGTCGTGAGTCTCCACGCCCACCACGTCGGCACTGGCGCGATCCTCGGCGCTGCGCCGTGTAGCGACCACGCCGGCCAATGGCAGGCCGACTGCCGCGGCCTTGGGTTGTCCGGTCCGCACCGCCGACGATGCCACATCGACACAGCGTCGCCGCGCTACCGGCCAGACCCCCCAACTAGCGGCACCGACCTCGGACGGGCCCTGGTCCCTTGCGAGCACATCCCCGTCGCAAGCAGCAAGACCCCACCCAGTAGTCGCACCGCTCGGGACTCCATCCGGCCGTTGCGGGCTGCGGCCTGGCGGCTGCGAACTGACCAGCCTGGCGGGCGCCCGCCCAGTACGACCCACGCCGGTGTGCGTCCGGGCTCTGCAGGGTGAACGCGTATCCGAATCGCGCCGATCCCCGCTGTTTCACGTGAAACGCAAGACGGCCTCGGCTGCACCGCGAAGCGCTCACGAACCAGATGCCGCGGGGCCTCGAGGTTGGGCGGCGTCCTCTGTCTAGAGCGGTGCACCGACCGCCCGGCGACAGGGCGCACCGGCGCCCGCCTCCAATCACCGAGGCTTGCCGCTTGTCCTGACCGGTCGACCTGACGCCTTCGACTTGCTTGCCCAGAGCGTCTCGCGAACTGCTGCGCCGGCCGTGCGTGATCGACCAGAGCGCGCTGGGCGGGACCGACCTGCGCCGCCCGTGCGGGCCCAGGTCGCGGAACTCTTCGGGCGAAACCTGGTGGGAGTCGACCGAGTTCGCGATCCGCACCAAACCGAATCGGCGTCGAACACGCAGGCGATGAGCTCGGCGCTGATCGACTTGCCAGGAGCCGGCTGGAGGAGCGACGGGCGGACGAGGGGCGCGCCGGCCGAGTTCACATCCACCGCAGGCACACGCCAGGTCGGGGAGGTCGATGGGACCAGATCTGAGCGCACCGGAATCGACACCACAGCCGAACGCACCACATTGCGCGGACTTGGCGGGAATCGCCCGGACGACTGGGCGGCGACTAAGACCGACTTGGGACTACGCCCAACCTGGGGCGTACTGGTTGCCTTGGTCGAACTGGTGCGCTGGGTCGAACTGGCTCGTGGGTTACGGGTTGTTGCGCATGGCTATTTCTCGGGAGGCCTCGAGGTAGGAGAGGGCTCCGGCGGAGGCGGGGTCGTAGGCGAGGACTGTTTGGCCGTGGCTGGGAGCCTCGGAGATACGGACCGACCGGGGTACGGCGGTGCGGAGTACGGCGTCTCGGAAGTGACCGCGGACCTCGGCTGCGACTTCGCCGGCCAGCTTGGTGCGGGCGTCGTACATGGTGAGGAGGATGGTGGAGACGTCGAGCTCGGGGTTGAGGTGCGACTTCACCATGTCGATGTGGCGCAGGAGTTGCGAGAGGCCCTCGAGGGCGTAGTACTCGCTCTGGATCGGGACGAGGACCTCGCGGGCCGCGGTCAGCGCGTTCACGGTGAGCAGGCCGAGGGACGGCGGGCAGTCGATGAAGACGTAGTCGTACTTCTCGCCCGCAGCCTCGGTCTCGGCCAGGTGTGCGTCGAGGGCGCGCTTCAGGCGGCTCTCGCGGGCCACGATGCTGACCAGTTCGATCTCGGCGCCGGCCAGGTCGATGGTCGCCGGCACGACCATGATGCCGGGGTGCTCGGCACAGGGCTGGAGGAGCTTGCTCAGCGACTCGCCCTCGATGACCGCCTCGTAGACACCCGGGGTGCCTTCCGAGTGGTCGATGCCGAGCGCCGTCGAGGCGTTGCCCTGGGGGTCGAGGTCGATCACGAGGATGCGAGCGCCGTACAGCGCGAGGCCAGCGGCGACGTTGACGGTCGTCGTGGTCTTGCCGACACCACCCTTCTGGTTGGCGACGACGAAGACCCGGGTTTCGGCGGGCAGCGGGAACTCGCGGCCCATTGTGCGTCCTTCATTCACCAGCAGGGTCCGTTCGGTGGCGGCGGCGATCGGAGTCTCGAGAAGGCGTCGCTGAAGTTCGTCCGACGTGGCCCGCGCGGCGATCTGTGCGGCAGTCATAGCGCCCATTCCGATAGGTGCGGGACTTGGCCCGAAGAGGATGTCAGTAGGAGTCGGGGCGGGTCTGCCCCCAGCTCCGTCCACAGGCTTCTGTGGACGAATTCCCGTGTGCGGAGGCAGTTTCAGGGGGTCGTCATCCACAGGTCGTGGAGACTCGGAGAAGTCGTCGTCGGCGTCGACCAGCGACGCCGTTTCGCGTGAAACATCATGCCTGGCCGGCTCGCCAGTTTCACGTGAAACAGCTGCCGGATTGGTCGACAGGTCGAGATCGAGCCCGCTGGCCGCTACCACCCGCAGGGACGAGCTATCGACCGGTCGGTGTTGGTCACGGTCGGATGAGCCGAAGTCAGCAGGAGCCGGAAGCGATGATCGCTCGAAGGCCAGGGCTTCCGCTGAAGTCGGGGCCGGGGTCTCGGCTGAGGTCGGCGACGGGGTTACGGCGGCGGATGCAGTCGATGCCCCCGGGCCGACTGGCGCGACCGGGTGCGTCCCCTCAACCGAGTCAGAGCTCGCGAGCGGCTGAGGCTCGCGGTTTTCAACTGGTGTGGGAGCGGGGGTGCTAGGCGTTGCTTCTTGGGTGATCAGTCGGGTCGTGGTCTGGGGGTCTGATGGCCAGCCGATTGCTTGCGACTTCCTTGGCTCGCCGGTGCTTTTGTCCGGCCATCCGAGGGCACGACTCACCAACCCGATCACCTCCCGCGTCTTCCGTGCCGCGATCCCCTTGCAGCACGTCCGGCCACAATACTCACGACTGTCGTCGGCTGGGCCAGTTCATCCACGCCGAGTTGGTGAATGTGCCAGACCTCGGCGCCGAGGGACTCGAGTTCGCGTTCGGACGCGTCCAGTTCTTCCTCGGCGGACGACCCCTTCATCGCCAGCATCAGTCCCCCTTCGGCACACAACGGCAGGCACCACCTGGCCAGTTTGCCCAAGGGAGCGACAGCACGAGAAGTCACCACGTCGTACGACGCCCGCGGAAGATCCTCGGCACGGGAACGGACGACGGACGCGTTGCCGAGTTCCAGTCGCTCGACCGCCTCCTGGAGGAAGGTGGTACGCCGGAGCAGAGGCTCGACGAGCGCCACCTGAAGATCGGGACGGACCACAGCGAGCACGATCCCGGGCAGTCCGGCGCCGGTGCCAATGTCGGCAACCGTCGACCCTTCCGGGATCAACCGCTCCAGGACGGCGCAGTTCAACAGATGCCGGTCCCACAGCCGCGGCACCTCGCGTGGGCCGATCAGGCCGCGCACGGTCCCCTCAGTAGCGAGCAGTTCGGCGTAGGCCGCAAGCCGGTCCGCCGCTCGTGGAAACAACTTCTCCACGAGCGGCGGCGTTTCACGTGAAACGTGTTCGGTCACAAGCCAACCACTCCGGCGACCGGCTCGAGAACGACAAGGAGTGGCATGGCTGTCATGCGATCAGGACGGCTGTACGACGACGCGCCGACGGGGCTCCTCGCCCTCTGACTCGCTGGTCAGGCCGGCGGACGCGACGACGTCGTGGACGACCTTGCGCTCGAACGGCGTCATCGGGTCAAGGCGCACAGGAGCGCCGGTCGCCCTCGCCTCCTCGACCGCCTTGCGACCGACCTCTTCCAGTTCGGCCTTCCGGTTGGCCCGGTAGTTCGACACGTCCAGCATCAGCCGGGACCGCTCACCGGTCTCCCGGTACACAGCCAGCCGGGTCAATTCCTGCAGCGCCTCCAGCACCTTGCCGTTCTCGCCGACCAGGTTGCTGAGCTCCGCGCCCACGATCGACACCGCGGGCCGGTCGCCTTCGACATCCATGTCGATGTCGCCGTCCAGGTCGGCAATGTCCAGCAACTCCTCGAGGTAGTCGGCGGCGATGTCGCTCTCCGCCTCGAGTGCCTTGAGGCGCTCGTCCGAGGCGCTCGTCGTACCGGCGGACTGCTCCGCCGCCTCGGTGTTCTGCATGCCGTCGGTCACGGCTACTCCTTCACAATGTCGAGATCCGCCCCCACGGGGACCCAGGTAGTACAAGCAGGGTTACCGGCGCCAGCGCGGGCCGATCAGCGCGATCCGCCGCTCTTCTTCTGCGCCGCCTTCTTCTGCGCGGCCGACTTCGCCGCGGGCTGGCGCTTCGCCGTCGTACCCTTCTTGCCGGCCGGCTGCTTCTTGGCAGCGCCGGCCTGAGGCTTGTTGGCCGCACTCGGCTGGGCGTCCGAGGACGCCTGGCCGTTGCTCTCCGGGTTCGCACCACCGGTCGAAGCCTGCGTACCGCCACTTGCCGCGGAACCACTCCTGCGGTCGCTGCGGGACTGCCGCTTCGGCTGCTGCCGCTGCGCCGGACGACGGTCCTGGACGGTCTCCGTCGTACCCTCGGCGCCCGCCAGGCCCTCGTCGGCCGGCTTGCCGTGGCGCAGGTTGTGCTCGCGCTTGCGGGCCTCCATCGCGTCGTACGCCGGGGTCCCCGGAGCCGGGTTGCGACGGATCACGTAGAACTGCTGGCCCATCGTCCACACGTTCGAGACGAACCAGTAGATGAGCACACCGATCGGGAAGTTGAAGCCACCGATCAGGAAGAAGATCGGGAAGACGTACAGCATGATCTTCTGCATCTGGGCGGCCTGGCCCGTGAGGGCCTCCTTGGGCATGTTCTTGCGCATCAGCTGAAGCTGCGTGGTGAACATCGTCGCCGTCATCAGGATGATCAGCACCATCGCGACGACCTTGACGTTGCCGGCACCGTCGCCGCTCGCCTTCAGGAAGGTCTGCGAGATCTCCGCACCGAAGATCTTCGCGTGCTGCAGCGAGTCGACATGCGGCTTCATGATCTCGCTGTGCCACTTGCCCTTCGACGCGTAGTCGAGGACGCGGAACAGCGCCAGGAAGATCGGCGACTGGAGCAGCAGCGGAAGGCACGAGGAGAACGGGTTAGTACCCGTCTCCTTGTACAGCTTCATCATTTCCTGACCGAGCTTCTCCCGGTCGTGGCCGTACTTCTTCTGCAGCTCCTTCATCTTCGGCTGCAGCAGCTGCATGTTCCGGCTGGACCTGATCTGCCGGACGAACAGCGGGATCAGCAGGGTCCGGATGACGATCGTCAGGCCGGCGATGGACAACGCCCAGGCCCAGCCGCCGTTCGGGTCGAGCACCAGGCCGAGGAGCCAGTGCCACCCGACCAGCAGCGCCGACACGGCCCAGTACAGCGGGGTCATGATCGCGTTGAACACGCCTACGATCCCGTCCCACAACATGAGATCGGGGATGGCCAGAAGAGTCACTCAAGCACCTCGCTGCACAGGCCCGGCGTCGGCCGACGGTCCGGGCTGGTTGGCGGAGATCGAATCTCCGCGCTGGTCGACATCTTGGGGTGGAACGGGGTCGTAGCCGCCGGGGTTCCACGGGTGGCAGCGGGCGAGTCTCCTCGCCGCCAGCCAGCTACCGCGCACCGCACCGTGGCGCTCGACCGCCTCCAGGGCGTACGCCGAACAACTCGGGTAGAACCTGCACACCTGTCCGTACATCGGGCTGATGAAGGTCCGGTACAACTTCAGGAAACCAATGATCCCGCTCTTCACGGGATTGATCCTCATCGTGGCTCCAACAACCGGCGCAGCGCTCCGTCGACGTCTGCGACCAGTTCGTCGTACGACGACGATGCGGACGACGGGAGGGCGCGTACGACGGTCAGGCTGCCGGCCGGTAGATCAGGGAGCCGCGTGGCCATCACAGCACGCAGGCGGCGGTGGACCCGGTTCCGCAGAACCGCGTTGCCCACCGCCTTGTTCACCACGAATCCGACGCGAGCGGGCTCGACCACGGCGTGGTCCGCCAGGTCGTCCCGGAGCAACAGATGGACCACCACGGCGCGCCGACCCGCCCGCCGTCCGGAGCGGACGGCGCGGCGGAAGTCGTCGGACCGGCGCAACCGGTTCGACGCGGGCAACACGAGGTGGTCACCGTCGAGGACGTCGCTCAGGCCGCGAGGCGCTGACGACCCTTGCTACGGCGGGAGGCGATGATGGCGCGACCCGCACGGGTACGCATCCGAAGACGGAAGCCGTGCTTCTTGTGCCGGCGACGGTTGTTCGGCTGGAACGTCCGCTTGCTCACTGGAATGACTCCGGTTACTCGAGATCACGAAATGTCGACAAATCCACTGATAGATCTGCCGCTGGTGCAGTCCTGCACACCACTCAAGAACCAGTGTGGTCCCGCAGGGAGCGCAGCACGAAACGGCCGGCTCAACACCGACCGATCCACGGTACGTGGCCGCCTGTGGACAGGTCAAACCAGTGATCCCCAAGGTTTTCCACAGGCCTGTGGACAAAACAGCCGTCGCACAACCGGTCAACCGGTGGTCACCCACGGCTCTCACACCATGATCACGCTCCGGCGTCCACCCGACACGCCGGAGGTTGCCCCCAATTTTGGGTTCATAGCCTGTGGATGACGGCTTGAAGCAGGCTGGGCGGACTTGTTAGCGTCAGCAACTCACACCAGAGGTCCCGCACTCCGCAATCGGTAACCAACCTGCTCCACCCGTCGTTCACAACTGTGGACAACCGTGTGGACAGCACGGCGTGACGGTGTCGGGTCTAAAGGTCGCGCCGCCCGGGTCCGCCCGGAACGCGCCGGCCACCGCAGCGATGGATTCGGGGAGCAACGCGTGGTCGAGGACCATTCCGCCAGTGCGGAATACACAGGAGATGCCGAGCCGGACCTCGGCCCGGACGTCAAGCCGGGGATCACTCCGGAGCCGGCTCAAGGCGAGAGCCCCACACCGAATCACAACGCATCCACTCGCGAAGTTCGGCCGGAGTATCGGCTCGTGCCTCGCGGCCGGCTCGACGGCTTCAGCCTCCCCAGCGGCTACCGCTCCGACCTGGAACGGGCCGCCGCGTCCGACCTCTCCGCCGGCCCGGCGCCCGCACCTTCCTCTGGTACGGCGTTCTTCGGCGCAGCACCAGCCGTCGCCGGCAACCTCAGCCACGGCAGCGACAACCGGTTCGGCGACCGCCCATCCAGTGCGGAGCAGACAACCGGCGACGAGCGAGCAGACTCCGGCGGTGCTCCGAGCAGCCAATCCTCGGCGGACTTCGCCGGTGCGCAGCAGGCCTTCTCGTACGGCGCTGATGCGCAGCCCGCTCAGTACGGCGGCGATGTCCAACCGGCTGGGCACAGCCACGACGGCCGACCGGCTGAGTACAACGGCAACGACCGGGCTGCTGAGCACAGCCGCGACGCCCGGGCCTCTGAGTACAACCGGGATGGCCGACCGGCTGAGTACGGCGGGGATGGCCGACTTCGCGGGTATGCCGGATCCACGGGGTACGGCGCTGGCACGCGGCCAACTGCGGTTGAGCAGGCAGCCGGCCGAGCGGGTTTTGGCGGAGATCAGCAGATCGCAGGATTCGGCGGTGGGGACAGGGATGCCGACTGGGGTATGAGCACTGGCAGGGAACTTGCCGGCGCGATGCGGAGCGAGGGTGATGGGCGTGCGAATCCTGACGGCGGCAGCAATGACACCCCAGCTGAAACGGTCGGGCCGGTGACGAACCTCGGTGATGCCTGGACCCGGGTACTCGCGGGCCTCCCGCCGAACCAGCGCGCCTGGCTGACGAACTCCCGGCCGGTCACGCTGCACGAGAGTACGGCCATCGTCGCGGTGCCCGACGACTTCACCCGCGGCCAGCTCGAGACCCGGCTGCGCCCGGACCTCGAGCGGATCCTGACCGAGAGCTTCGGCCGCGACATCCGGATCGCCGTGACCGTCGACCCGTCGCTCGACCCCGAGGTGCGCGAACAGCAGCAGCCGCCGCAGCCCGTCGTACGCGAGCCACTGCGGACCGAGGGAGTGTTCCAGCCGACGATCCAGTCGGCGCTGACCGATCCCGACACCACCGGACAGCAGTTCGGGCCGCCCACGCGGCAGGAGCCGGCCGGGCACCACTTCGACCAGCCCGCCGGCGCGGCACCACAGCTCGGCGCGCCACAGCTCGGTGGACCGCGGCTTGGTGCACCGCAGCAACCGTTCGGGCAGCAGCTCGGTTCGGTCGCTCCGCTGCCGAACGGATCGGCGCCGACCCAGCCGGCCACCGAGGCACAGGGTGAAGCCCGGCTCAATCCGAAGTACACGTTCGAGACCTTCGTCATCGGCAGCTCGAACCGGTTCGCACACGCGGCGGCCGTCGCGGTGGCCGAGGCGCCTGGTAAGGCCTACAACCCTCAGCTGATCTACGGCGACTCGGGACTCGGCAAGACCCATCTGCTGCACGCGATCGGGCACTATGTCCGCAGCCTCTACACCGGGGCGCGGGTCCGGTACGTCTCCAGCGAAGAGTTCACCAACGACTTCATCAACGCGATCCGCGACGACAAGGCGTCCCAGTTCCAGCGCCGGTACCGCGACGTCGACGTACTGCTGATCGACGACATCCAGTTCCTCGAGGGCAAGATCCAGACCCAGGAGGAGTTCTTCCACACCTTCAACACCCTCCACAACGCGAACAAGCAGATCGTGATCAGCTCCGACCGGGCGCCGAAGCGTCTGGAGGCGCTGGAGGACCGGCTGCGGAACCGGTTCGAGTGGGGGCTCATCACCGACATCCAGCCGCCCGACCTGGAGACCCGGATCGCGATCCTGCGGAAGAAGGCGGCGACCGAGCGGCTGACCGCGCCGCCGGAGGTGCTGGAGTTCATCGCGTCGAAGGTGCAGACGAACATCCGTGAGCTCGAGGGCGCGCTGATCCGGGTCACGGCGTTCGCCAGCCTGAACCGGCAGCCGGTCGACCTCAGCCTGGCCGAGATCGTGCTGAAGGACCTGATCCCCGAAGGCAGCAAGCCCGAGGTGACGGCCAGCATGATCATGGGCCAGACCGCCTCGTACTTCGGCCTGTCGATCGACGACCTCTGTGGTTCCAGCCGGAGCCGGGTGCTGGTGACGGCGCGGCAGATCGCCATGTACCTGTGCCGCGAGCTCACCGATCTGTCGCTGCCGAAGATCGGCCAGCAGTTCGGTGGCCGTGACCACACCACCGTCATGCACGCCGAGCGGAAGATCCGTCAGCTGATGTCGGAGCGGCGGAGTGTCTTCAACCAGGTGACCGAACTGACCAACCGGATCAAGCACCAGGCCAAGCAGCAATGAGTTCCGCGACCGTGTCGAAAAGCATGTACGCCGAGTGCTACGACACGGTCACCGGAACCACACAGGCTGGGGATACTCCTGTGGATAACTGTGGGTATCCCGGTGGACACTTCAGCCGGTGTTGTGGATTCGCTGTGGGGACAGAATCGGTCATCACCAGGCGTCCCAAGCCAGACCGGGATTCGTCCACACACCGTCCCCAGCCCGATTCGGCACCTGACCTGCGGATTCGCCGCTTTTCCACAGTTTCCAC
>Ga0137374_10007741_pt1 | contig 12753 bp, 15 predicted proteins | sample SagtaG_20_FD_104811 | JGI IMG/M metagenome (GOLD analysis project Ga0137374, IMG submission 104811) | Vadose zone soil microbial communities from Sagehorn Ranch, Mendocino, California, USA - Sage1_R_100_16 metaG | ecosystem: Environmental > Terrestrial > Soil > Vadose zone | place: USA...
CATAGGTGACGTTGCCGCCCTTACCGATTAGTTCACCAGGAGTATTTTTGGGATGGCGGATAGCCATGGCGTGGAAGAACTTATCTTTATAGGCATCTACCAGTTCTTTGGACTGCTGCTCGACGCGCTCACCGCCGCGCTCTTCATAGGCCAGAATAAAGATTACCTGCTTCATGTTATATTCCGACGCCAGAATGGACTGGATTGTTGGTTCCAGCACTTCGCGAGCCTCATTATAAGTAGCCACGATAACTGCGTGGAGCACCTCGTCGGGCTTTATCTGCATTGGCTGGACGCTCAGGCGCAATAGGTTGTCGTAGTGCCAGCGCGGACGAATGGCCTGGGCATCGGCTACTTCGCCGGCCTGGAGTTCAGCATTTAGTTGGGTCCAGTCGAGTTTCTGATGTTTGCGGAGCACGCTGTAGCCGTGCAGAGCCCGGACAGCCGCCGCAACAGCCCGCGTAAAGTTAATCAGCAGATAAATGAGTACAAAGATGGCAGCCACTGTCACATTGATCAGGCTAAGCACCAGTGGCAAAAATAGAGCTGTCCAGCTTAGAACGCCCGGCAAAATCTCAAAGAAGCGGTAGCGTGGACCGCGGTCTTTGGCGTAGGGTATTTCGATATCTGTCATATTATTAATAGAGCGTCAGCAACGCATTACTTACGATCACTGCTAATAGCATAACTAATGCACCCAGTGACAGTAAAGATAATGCTAGAGCACGACGCAACGGGTAGACTTTAATACTAAGCAAAATGTTAATGCCAGCGGTAAGCAAGACAAAAAGCATGAAGCTGATAATCGGGAAGACGCCGCCCTTCTCGTAGGCGCTCAGGCCCAGGTTTTCGCGGAACTGTACGATGTAGCCATCGGGCCCTTGGCCGATCACGCCACCGCGTAGCAAGATAAGGATGATACACAGAAAGGCGAGGAAGACGTTGCTACTTGCCAGCAGAAGCGCAAACTTATCGTGGAGATATTTCTTTGGTATATGCATAATTTACTTTATTGTAAGCCGGAATGCGTATTTCGCATAGTTTGCAGTGGTGCGGGTAGAGAGAATCGAACTCTCCTCTCAACCTTGGGAAGGTTGCATATTAACCACTATACGATACCCGCCTGTGCGCCGAGCGCACGGTGTGTTTGGAGCCACCTTGGGGATTCGAACCCCAGACCCCCGCTTTACGAAAGCGGTGCTCTAGCCAACTGAGCTAAGGTGGCGAAAACAGGTGTATTATATCAGATTAGCCAGGCTTCCAGGGTTAATTGCCCTTCTTAATACGCCGAAAAAGAGTAATGAATAATAAATGTATTCTTTTCATGTGAAACTCGTGGCTGTTCTTTGACCGAAGTTACACATGTGCTTGAACAATAAAAATACGACTTTTGAGCTATAGCTGGTACGTATCAAGAAACGGCAGTGCTATTTCGGCGGCTGGTAGAAAATAGCATTCACTGCCGGCCCTGGGAGGGTATCTTTTCGAAATGCTCCACCGCGGGATACTCAGTTGCAGGGTTCATACACAGCCGCCATTTTTGTCGGCATCTTGGCGGAGACGCTGGGCCGCTGGAGTATGATAGTAGGATGAATACTTATGAAGAAACCCGACAGCAGTATCGGCCTGAGCATATCAAAGTACTGCTGATCGCCGAATCTCCTCCGCCTTCGGCCGAAGTTGGCGGCAGCCGCCACTTCTATCGGAGTGCGCCGGTTCGCAAGGATGACCGGCTGTTCGTGAATACCATCAAAGCACTCTACCCCGATGCAGCCGAACAAACCGAAACCCAGATTGAGCCGGATAAAGAACAGTGGCTCCGCCGGTTCCAGGCAGATGGGTGGTACATGATCGAAGCGCTGGAAGTCTCACAAGCGCATGAAATCACCAAACCGCAAAGACAAGAACGTATTAAGAAAGCTCTTCCCCGGCTTATCAAACGCATTGCCGAATTGGCCAGTCCGGACACCAAACTGGTCTTGATCAAATCTAATGTTTACGATGTGGCCACTGAACCATTACGCCAAGCCGGCTTTACCGTTTTGAACACAGAACTTGTTGATTACCCTGGTAGGTTTAACCAGCGAGACTACCGGGAAAAGCTGTCCGGTTTAGCACGGCTGGCGGCAAAAACTGCTCGCTAAGGGCTCTGCGGGCGCACTTTCTTATCCAGGTCTGCTATGTACCGGCGAGTGCGGTGAGGCAGCAGGATAGCCTCTTCGATAATGGTACCTACATGACCGAACGTACGGCGCTCAATAAGCTGCAAGTCGTTCCCGGCCGCCTGTTGGATAGCAATTTCCTGGCGCACGTCGTCCGGATCGATAAGTTTATCTCTGACCGGCAAAATCATAATCGCCTGTTTCCCCTTGAGGCTACTGAGGTTACTGTACATATTGATATCTTTCCATTGAGCTGCCAGCGCCTGGTAGGACTGAGGCCAAACCTGTGATCCATACAAACGTTGGGCAACTTTTACGATGTCGCCGCCGGTAATGAGTACAGCCTTATGGTAATGCGCTGAGCGACGCAGGATATTGAGCGATATCAGCGCGCCAAGGCTAACACCAACCAGTAAAATCGGCTGCTTAAGTTCTTCGGCTCTTGCCTCGGTCACGCGCACTACCTCGCTGATAAGCCGGGGCAAAAGCTCCGGGTCACCGGTGCTGAGGACCATCTGCGGAAAGTCCATGGCGGTAACGGTATAGCCGTCTCTATTTAAGACCGCAACCAGGCGGCGAAGCTGCCAAATACTGCCCCCGAACCCGCACAGCAAGAAAGCGTGCTTGGGATTGGGGGACTTGGCGGGAAAGATTTTGGTGGTACGGATCAGGCTCATTGTACGATTAACATAGCATAATCTTTGCAGGCAGGCACTAGCCTGCTAGGATAATTATATGCGTGCGTTTGAGGGAACAACTAAAATGGCAATGAGCGCCACCCTGCACTGCCTCACCGGTTGTGCTATCGGCGAGTCGGATACACCCTGTCTTCACTGCCCCCATTCGCGGCGGTATGAATCTTATGGGGCGGCTGTCCTGTTAATAAGTACCTGCTAGAGCGTGGCAAAGGACACGCGCTCACGCATGACCATCACTAGTCACATACCAGACTGGCTAAATGTGGTTCTTGTCTAAGCGCTTGATCGTAACACGATTCCCTACGGCTATCGTGGTATCACCGCGCAAGTGGGCAGCAGCCACCCGGTGACTACCGTCCTGGGTGGCGGCATAGAGTACCCGGCCATCCGGCTGCACTAGCGCCTTCACAAAACCTATCGGCGGCATTGGCTCACCTTTACGGGCGTATTCACGTATCTTCTGGCGGCTGGAAGCACCATAGGCATCGCCTTTAGGCCCTCCCCGGCCGTTGTTCCAATCTTGCAGGCCCGCAGCGCTGACGAAATTACGTACCGGCAGGTGTACAGGACTGTCCGGTTGGGCCTCGATAGCCAGTGCATTCGCCCCTTTGGCGCCTAATATATTTGGTATAAACAAGGGGCTGGCCAGCTTTGGGGAGTTATGAAAGTGGCTAAGTACATGTTGCGCTGCCGGGCTTTCAGGGTCGAGTAAAGTCAAGTCCTCTGTACCTTCATATAGTTTCATAAGGTCGTGGAGCGAGCCATCGCTCGGCGGATACTCGGGAACCTGCTCGACTCCATGTAAAAGCACGGCGGCCCGGCCAATAGCGCCATGAATCTGATCTATCCGGCTTGGCTGGTACTCTATCGGTGCGAGGTGCTCGGCAGGTTGTGGATTTTCTGTGTTAGACATTGCTTTTTGTAGTACGGTGTTTTAGGTTAAGCAGCTTTCTTAGAGAGGTACATTTGGCGGAGTTCCTCGGGTGTTGGCGATGGATTTTTTTCTCGATCTAAGCGCATCTTTACGGCGGCAAGCCGCTCACGAGCATTCGTGGGGGCGTGGCGCCTCTCTGCCGCGCGCTTGGCTTGCTGTTGCGACTTGGCGAGCTTACGCTCACGTCCTTCTGCCCCCTCTGTAGCAAGCACGGCAAGAGGGCTGCCTGGCTCAGCCTTCCTTACGGCAAGATTTGCAAAACCCCTCAGGGCTGCGATGCCCAAGCAAGCAACGACCATGGGCGGTGCTACTAGCGCTTCGGCAGCAATCTCTCTTGACCGTTCAGCCACGCCAACTTTCCCTGCAGCGTATCGATTATAACGGTTATCGTGTTGGCCCAGAAAACCCCTTACCGGTGCTTCGCCCAAATGCTTGTATAACTGGTTTTGAACAGTACGATTGTGTTTGGCAGGATCGTATTCTTCTCCTTTAAGGGTACTTCTAGCACGACCGACAGCACCGCTAAGCGCACCTTTGAGCCGTTGCCAACCACCCTGCAGCTGCCCCCATCGCTGGGTAATTTCCTCGCTGGTCATAGGTGGTGCTATTGCCGCTGGAGGAGTCATATCCAAAGTATCTCGAACCTCAGGTAATTGTTCGGTTTGGCCGAGGCCCTCGGAACCCTGGAAAAATGATACTTCAGCAGTAAGGCTACCCGGAATACCCTCGGAACCGCTCGGATAAGGTGGCTGTTCGATGGTTGGAGAGTGCTTCATTATACATAAACATTAGCATGTTACAGGATATATGTCAAGGTATTTTGTATGGTGTGCACCTCTGGGAATCTGGAGCTACTACGCTGTTTTACTATGTGCGTCAACTTCTGCGGCTAAGGCTAAGAGCTCGGTACGTTTAGTGTCGGAGATATTACCAAAGAAGTAAAGCCTTTGGGTTAGTGGCAGCTGACCCTTTCCAGCCTGACGGCCCTGTCGGGCTTGTTCGGTCATATCCAGCAGCTTCAGGGTCTCATCCATAATATCTTTGCGGCCGTTAATGCCGTGTGTGGTATCAGTTATTAGAATGTAGTCAACGTCGTTGGAAGATTGTAGCTGCTTCATAACTTTGTCGGGGCGCATCATGTCGTCTTCCAGTCCTAGCAAAAACGAAACACCTGGCGCGTTCTGGTCTGCACGTATTTCATGCAACAACGGAGCCTGGTACGAAAGCGCAACGGAAGGTGCGATAACCTTATCAGCGGCCGTACGCGGCTTAGTTCCGGACCTGAGATGGGCTTCATAATCGTTTTCAGGGGGGAGCTTTCTGACGGCTTGCCTACTTTTGACAGAGCTCACGGCAACACCAACAGACGCCTTGCTAATACGAGGCTGGCGGGCAATGCCTGCGGGAAAAGCCAGAATGATATTTCGGTAGCTGCCGGGGTTTTGGTGGACAGCTTGCAAGCCCATGAGTGCGTCCGCCGATTGGAAGATGGCGTCTACTTGGTCGTGGCCTTGAAGCTCGTGGTGCTCGTTTAGCTGCCTGGCTCTTCCCTCTTGGAACTTCGACTGACTATGGGTAACTGCTTCATCGCCGGCATACTTCATAGCGGCACGGGCCGAGACTACTCTTTGGACGCCGTGCTTGGCAATAACGTAGTCGTTGGACACTACTCCTGTAGGATCGGCTAGCGGTTCAACGGTAGGACGGCCGGTGGTTGCGATATAGTCAAGTGCCGCCATGTTGCGGGTCCGGTCATACCTGAAGCCTCCGTAATGAGCAACGGGTACTTGAGGCTGAGGTTCAAGGGGTGGTAGTTCTTGGGTGGTAGTCATTTTTTGGACCTCGCTGGTGTGCGTTCCATTTCACGTAGCTGCTTCAACGCGTTGTCGATTGCCAAACTGTTGGTGCCGATACCGTGGCCGCCTTTGTCATTCTCAACGAGTTGGACGTACCGGTCGGCCCCATTCTGTTTCAACGACTCTCTAACGTCTTCGGTGCGAAAACCCCTGTCTCCCTTATCACTACCAATTCTAATCTGGACATTGGTATTGGCTCCTACTTCTAGTAAGACGTTGCGCAGATTGGCGGCAGCAACTGACTTCTGTTCGATGCGGAGGTCTCGTAAGCTTCTCGGCGACCGCTGGCTGCGAGGGATCGACCCTACTATGGGTTGCACTGCGCTTCTTCCTAAAATTTTCTGGACTTTGCGGTGGCCGGCAAGCCGCAGAGCGTCAATGTAAGTTTGCCGGGGACTGCGATTGTTTATTCCGGCGATGTCGTCGGCGTAGGCGTTGCGAATAGCGTCGGGCCGCTTTCTGGCGGCCAGTAACATAGGCAAACCGCCCTTGGAGGAAGCAAGCGCATCAGATTTTTCTACACCAAGGAAATCAAGAGCCGCAAGGGCGTCGTCGGTATGCTCTATTTCAATTTCGGGTATAACTGACTTCTCGTCGTAGTCTTCATGGGTTGGCGGTATGGGTTTGGCCGTTAGCTGAAGCTTGCCAGTGTAGCGGATGCCAACAACCGGCCGCTTATCTCTTTCACCTAGAGCTTCCATCACGTGGGGTAAGCTATCGTCGCCATTGACTCCTTGAAAATATAGCAAAGGGATAACAGGCTCACCGGTGACATCGTCCAGCCGAGTCTCCGGAGGAGTGTATCGCAAAACTTGCCCGCGGCCAAAGTCGTATTCGACTGCCGTCTGTGCAGCGCCTTGGAAAGCTTCGTTTGGTTGGGACTGGCTGCCGCCTGTGAGTGGTGGCTCTGAGTTATGGAGCATACTTTTTCGCTGTTTTTATTTTTGTTTTAGTTCAATAAAGAAATATTACCATAAAAATAGCATTTTTACAAGGCAGATTATATCATGGCTATATACATCACGCAACCAGCCCCTGGACAGTAGGTTGAAGTAAAATAATCAACCTTTGGACACGCTCACCCCTGAAAAGTATACCTAATAGTAATACTAATAGTGCTATGGACTTCTCTTGGTCGTCATTGTAGAATCGCTCGGCAATGGAGTTAAACCTGTTAACGTTCCATTCTCGTTTTCCCGACGAGGATGCTTGCTACGGATATATCGTAAAGTGGCTCTGGCCTAATGGCGTGGTGTGTCCACACTGTGGCTCATTATCGGTCTATGCCTGTAAAACACGTCGTATATACAAGTGTAAGGACTGCCGTAGGCAGTTTAGCGCCCTTGGCCGCAGTATCTTTAAGGACACGCACCTGCCGTTCCGTGTGTGGGTTATGGCCCTGTACCTAGTCACCAGTGAGGGCGCTTCTAGCAATGACCTTAGCCGTAAGCTTGGCATAACCCAGAAGTCAGCCTGGTTTTTGTATCTGCGTATCCAAGAGGTTATGAAAGACAATGGTATCCAGCTATCCGGAAACGTACAAATAGATGAAACATACTATGGTGCCAAGTCACGCGGACGTAGTACCGCACGGTACAGCAAGAAGTTTGCGATTATTGGGGGTGTAGAAAGTCGTCTCTTTGGTAAAGCGGTATTTATGGTAGTCAAACAGCCAGATGCCACGGTCGCAATGCAGTTTATTAGGAACCACATTAAGCCTGGTACGGTCGTACAAACCGATGAAAGCCGTATTTACGGCAATCTCAGGTATCAGTACGAGCATGCCACCGTAAACCACAGTCAGCACCAATACGTGTCTGAGGACGTTACTAGTAATAAGATTGAGAACAACTGGATGCATGCCAAGCGCTTATTAAAAGGCCGTCATATCCGAGTAAGCGGTAAACATCTGTCTACCTACATATGCGGCGGCTTCCAGTTCCGGTATAACACGCGCGGCCTAACTGCCGAGCAGCGTATCGAACAGTGGTTTATACAAGCCAGGAGCACGCCGCCACTGACATACAGCCAGCTAAAGGCCAAACAAGCAGTTAAGCCGCTAGCTCTGCGGGGTTGGGCACGGAAACGTGCGGGGTTACCGGTGCAAACCAGTTTGTTTAGCTAGCATTACAGCCGATACATTCGCAGATGGTTCATGTTGTAGACACCACATCCCTCATCTTCAAGAAACTTCATACACTGCAAGTCCTGTGTCAGAACCAGGCACTTTTCGTTTTTGGCTGTTTCGATAATGGAAGAATCAGAAAAGCCTACCTTTGGTAAATGAGCTTTGTCTATGAGGTCTTTTTTATGTGCAGGAATTTCATGTGCAAGTTTAAAGAAGCTAATAGCATCTTTAATGTATCTTTGCGTCCTAACGTCTGGAAAGTCAGCAAAGGTTATGTTAGATACTTCCGTTAGTATGTGTGGCGTCACGATAAACTTCTTGACACCGTACTTGAGCAAAAAAGCCTTTATAACATCAAAGTCAGTCGCAAAGCAGACGATTCTGCCTTTTTGCTTCGAACCGGGCAGGAATCGTTCAATTTGTTTCGGGTCATGTAAACCAACCAGGTAGATTATTAGAAGGTTGCTATCAAGAATTACGCCCTTAGACGCGTAACGTCTAATCCGCGTATCATCGGTTTCTGCCCGCATTGTTTGTACTTGCTAGAGTTTCTTAATCTTCATGGACTTCACCTTGCCGTTTTCTGGGTCAATGATGAACTCTTTATAATCGCGAGTACTGGCTAAACCAAATATTGAGTCATCATCCTGCTGGGGGTAGCTCAAAGTAACGTGCCATGCTTCCTCATCTTGAACTATCTCTTCAAGGCGTAGCTTTTTGACATCAACCTTGTCTGTAACGCTTTTAAAATACTGTACAGCAGCCTTGACGATGTCTCGTGGGTTTTTTTGTTCTGGTGTTTTTGGTTTTGCATCCATAATATCTGCTCCTGGGAGTAGCTTATGCTTATACTACTCGTTCATTATGCCTTGATATATCTATCTTGTCCACCAGAAGATTACTTGACAAATATACATAAAAAGTTCGATACAAGCAACCATAAGCATTGCCTTGCATACGCCAAAGCACGCCCTAACCCTTATGCTTAGCTCTATCGTTGATTAATAGTAAATATAACTCGCTAGCCGTAAGGCCCACACGAGTACGTTAGGCTTGGTATTACTAACCGTTTCCCAGGTGTCATGGTCAGTTCGTACCCAAATGGAGCCGTCCCTAGCTTTAGCTAGTGTAAGCACAGGCTCTAAGGTGCTTTGCTGCTTGGTGGCAAACTTTACTTTATCCTGCTGCCACTATAACAATTGACTTAGCTTACGGGTAGCCACTCTTTGCCGAAAGTAGCAGCTATGGCATTTTCATCTACCAGCTGGTATACAGGGCCGCTACCGGCACGTATCTCGACATTATAATGCCAAGCCTGTTCGGTTTTGCCATGGTCTGCGTAATATGAACCACTTACTATTTTGCCAAAATAATGCGATTGGCCGCCATCTACGGTATATACCACCCACTGTTCGGGCTTGTATTTAGGTAATTGCATCAATTTCTCCTTTACTGCCAGCACTGGTTGTATGACTAATTATACTCCGATTAGGCCATAGCTATGCCATAATAAAAGGGTCTTAAGCTAACAGCAACAAATGTTGCCCATTATTGGGTACGGTTATGCAATTAAATGGCATCCGTACAAAAGAAGCAGTAGCGTAACCGCGGCTGTTGGCTTAAGACACCTATCGAGTAGTACGGGTGCCTTTTTTATTTGTGGCTCCCGTACCCGGCATAACAACTAAGGGTAAAGGAGAACACCCATAATGTCAGATAAAACCAACCGTAACTGGTTCGCCCGTCACAAAGTATTAACCGGGATAGCAGCCTTTATTGTGCTCATAGTCATTGTCAGTGTCGCTGGCGGCGGAAGCACTAAGAAGCCAGAGAATACCAGCAACGGGACTAAAGCAGCTGCCAGCAAAGCGACAACAGCTAAGATTGGCGAGCCTGTCCGTGATGGCCAGTTTGAGTTTGTTATTACCAGCAACAAGTGTGGCGAAACTACCGTTGGTACCAGCGAGTACGCCCAGGCCAAAGCCCAAGGCCAGTTCTGCCGCGTTAATATGACCATTAAGAACATTGGCGACAAGGCTCAGAGCCTGTTTGCCGACAACCAGAAGCTAGTAGACGCCAGCGGCAAAGAATACTCCTACGCCAGCACTGCGACCATTTACGCTGCACCTACTGGTGGTAGCACCTGGTACGACCAGATTAACCCCGGCAATACTGTTACCGGTGACGTTATCTTTGACGTACCAGCTGGCGTTACGCCGGTTACAGCCGTGCTGCATGACAGTTCGTTTAGCGGTGGGGTGAAGGTGAGTTTGTAGTAATTATCCTGCCGGCGGAGTCTGCCGGCAGGATTTTCGTCATTGACAATAAGCTTGTGCAACTCGTTACTGCCCGCTATAATGTCAATAAGCCTAAGCCGTCTAACGGCGGAGGCAGGAACAGAAAATGTTCAAAACCTTCTGGGTACAACAAAAAGGTCTTCATGTTTGCATGGAGGCTTTTTTGTAATTGTTGAGTATAGAAAAATAGGCGCTTTTTGCGCCTATTTTAACTTGCCCCTGTACTGGGGCGATAGATGAGAATCGAACTCACTCCTTCTGGGTACAAATCAGACGTGCTACCGTTGCACCACTATCGCCAAAAATTAAAAAATACCCGAGAGAGCGGTCGTGATTGACCTACTAACCACTGCGCTCTCGGGTACCCTCTAAAAAGTACGATGAGGTGAGTGCTGGGGTAGGCCACCCGCAAACTCTCTTGTACAGATAATTATAGCCGAGCTTTATATCTCTTGTCAACAGATAGACATAAGCTGATTGACAAGTAAGCCTAGTGATGTCTTACAATCAGTGCTAAGCTCGTAGTACCAGATGCGGCCCTGCACTCAAAAGTAGTGCATAACAGTAAAAAGCGGTAGAATGAGGATAATATGGCGAAAGCAACAGCTAAGAAGCAATCCAAGTACGACAAGGTAATGAAGCTCCCTATCTCTTTCGAGCAGGCAATGGCTCTTATGGCCAAATCAGGCCCAAAGCCACGAGCTAAACGCTCCCGCTAGGGGAGTTGGTTGGGTGAAGTATGTTGTTGCCGATTATATCCTCGTTTGCTCTACCCCGGTACCCCCAAAGTGCATCGAGGCCAGAGCACCGAGTGTGGTGATACCAGCGCCAAACCGAGCCATATCACGCTCGGTTCCGGTTGGCATACCCGCAAGTGCTTCGTCGAAGGCGCCGCTCAGCAGGTCCTGGGTTGCAAGTAAATCGTCGGCCGCAGTCCTGACGTTCTCCAGGGCTAAACGCTGGGTTCTGTACTGTGCGGCGAGTCGGATGCTGCCAACACCCATTTCCGGGAAGCCGCCTTCCGAAGCCTCATCGATTAGATGGAGTCCAAGGACCGCGCCGCGATTGAATGAGCGGGCATCTCCGCCGCTCTCCACTACGGTATCGCCGGCATTGCCAACAAGGTGGGAAAGCATGGGATTTCCTGCCGTGAGCCGGCGACTGGCAATATCGGAAAGCTGGTCTCGGGTAAGACCTTGCCCGCAGATATTCGACACTACCTCGCGTAATCGCTGCTCGTTCAAATATAGAGCATTACTTTTTGGCAGTAGGCCAAAAATTGTATATGGACGGGGTGTGGGAGAGGTATCGTAACTAGTCATAAGGTGGAAGTATACGACAGAAATGTCATTTTGTCCAGGTAGGAGGGGCTGGAATAGTGAGCCAAAGCCTGGAAACTACTTCGCGGTGGGCAGTTCGGTTTCTACCCACGCGTCATCGGCAACACATTGATAGGTCGTCTTATCATATTCCTTGAGGTCTTTTCCCTGTTGCCCGTTATTAGTGACACGCCAGGCAATCTTTTTCATTGGTTTCTTGCAGATTGGGCAATTCATGATTGTATTGTAGCAAAAATCTGTTAGGATTTAGCATCAGTTTGGCGGGCCCGACCGGAATAGCGGGCTTCGCCTTTTCCGTTACGGCGTGCTCGGAGTAAACTCCAGCGCGCGTCCTCGCTCCACGAACCAGCCCGTTCTCTAACACTCACTATTCGCCGGTTCCAGTCACGAGTTGAAACTCGTCCATACAAAAAGCCCCAGCGTTGCTGAGGCATTTTGTATGGCGGACCTTATCGGAACAGGTCTGGAACTATTTCGCCTTAGGTAAACCTGATTAAGCGGGCGTTCTAGTTGTCTGCCCGTTCCAAGTACTTTCAGTAACCTTAGGCTGCGTAATTTCTACGATGTCCTGGGGGTCGATCTTCCAGTAGGTATAGTGCTCGGCTCCTTCGGTCCACTTAGTATGGGTAGGTTCTGCCCCGTCAATCGAGACCTTCACGCCAGCATTTGGATTTCGCTCTGTTAAGGTTCGTAACATGTACGGCATTTTCAAGGCATGTTCTGTGTACGAGATAACATCAATGGCCGAAACTTTAAGTTGGAATAGATAAAGTTTCTTACCTTCTTCTCTGCTGCCGTATTGCCTGCCAACTGCGATTGCAATATCTTTATTCTCGCTTATCGACATAAAGGGTGTTTGCCCGTGTTCGTTATGGAAGTGCTTCTCTAGGGCTTCACTAGGAAGCGCCGAGAGCGCAGTGGCTTCAAATTGCTCGACCGGATGTTCGGACTCTGCAGTGGCTCTACTTAAGGACGACAATATGCCTTGCTCTTGCACAATTACTAGCTCTTGGTCGGTAAGAGTCATGCCGCGCCACACAGTCTTATCTCCCAACTTTTCTTTAAGCTGGGCACGAGCACCTACAAGATCAGTAGCAGTGATTTCTCCCTTGTCCAGCATGTCCATAAATGCAGGCAAATGGGTCATAAAACCAGGGTCAAGGCTAAGCGCCACAAACTCCGGATGCTCTTCTCGTAGTTTTCCGTATTCAGTAGTAACTTCTGGGGTACCCCATCCTCCACTGACTTTTTGCCAGTGTTCATCTCCGAATGCTTCACCAGAAAAGTTGGAAAATACACTATCAAGTAATTCATCGTGAGTGTGGTGGCCTGGGTCAA
>Ga0137374_10007744_pt1 | contig 12751 bp, 10 predicted proteins | sample SagtaG_20_FD_104811 | JGI IMG/M metagenome (GOLD analysis project Ga0137374, IMG submission 104811) | Vadose zone soil microbial communities from Sagehorn Ranch, Mendocino, California, USA - Sage1_R_100_16 metaG | ecosystem: Environmental > Terrestrial > Soil > Vadose zone | place: USA...
GACGTTCACCCTTGATCTCCCGCCGGGGAACTACGTGGCGGCCTGCTGGCAGACCGGCAAGGCCGGCGGCGGCACCGGCCCGCCGCACATCACCATCGGCATGGTCGCGCCGTTCACCGCCTCGTGAGCTGCCGATGATGCTGCACATGACGACGCCAGGGCCCCGGCGCCAGGGCCGCGGGCCCTGGCGTGGCGGCCTGCGCCTGGCGCTGCTGCTTGCGCTGCTGCTGGTCACGTCCGGCTGCGGCCTCGTGAAGCCGGGGCTCGACGCGAAGGCGCAGGACGTGCACGGGCTCTGGTACATCATCCTCTGGCTGGCGCTGCCCGTGTTCGTGTTCGTCTGGGGCATGCTCGCCATCGTCATCGTCCGGTTCCGCAGGCCGCGCGGGGACGAGTCCGAGCCGGTACAGACCCGTGGCCACCCCGCCGCCCTGACGACGTTCTTCGTCGCCCCGCTGGCCATCATCGTCGCGCTGCTCGCGGTCGGCGAGGTGACGGTGAACAGGGTCGACCACATCGACCCGCATCCAGTCGAGCGGCTGGTCGTCACCGGATCCCAGTGGCAGTGGTCGGCGAGATACGTCAAGGAAGGCCTGTCGGTCAGCGGGAAGACCGCCAGCGAGACCTTCCCCGGCAAGGCACTCACGATGGCACTGCCGGTCGGCCGGTCGGCGCAGATCACCCTGGAGTCCAGCGACGTGATCCACGGGTTCTTCGTGCCGGGCATGCTCTTCATGAAGAACGCCGTGCCGGGCCACCCGAACACGTTCACGTTCACGCCCACCAAGCCAGGCACCTACCTCGGCCAGTGCACGCAGTTCTGCGGCCTCTGGCACTCGAAGATGACGCTGGTGCTGAAGGTCCTGCCCGCGCCGCAGTTCCAGACCTGGGTGACGCAGCAGAGGCAAGGGCAATCCAAGGGCGGTTCCTGCGCCCCGAAGGGGTCGTCGATCACGCTGACGGCGCAGCACATCCAATGGGACAAGACCTGCATCGCGGCGGTCGCGGGCCAGCCGATAAAAGTTACGGTCATCAACAAGGACGCCGGCATCGCGCACAACTTCGCCATCTGGGTCGACTCCAGCCTCAAGAAGCGGCTCTTCCAGACGGGTAACCTCAGCGGCCCGGCGACCAAGACCTACACCGTCCCGCCGCTGCCGCCCGGGAAGTATTACTTCCAGTGCGACGTCCACGGCCCGGCGATGTCAGGAACTCTGGTCATCGGGAAGGCAGCGGGTTAGCGTGATGAAGGTAGCACCCAGGGTGAGTGGGAGACAGATCCGCCGCGAGCAACGGGAGGGTCGATCATGACGACGACAGGTGTGCTGGCGAGACCGGCCGCGCCGCGACCGCGACCAGCGCGGATACTCGATTGGCTGACGACGACCGATCACAAGAAGATCGGGATCATGTACCTCGTCAACTCCTTCACGTTCTTCGCGTTCGCCGGCGCATTGGCGATGCTGATGCGCACGCAGCTGGCGCAGCCCGGCAACACGGTCCTCTCGCCGCAGGCCTTCAACGAGGATTTCACCATGCACGGGACGATCATGATCTTCCTGGTGATCCTCCCGCTGCTGCAGGGGTTCGGGAACTATTTCGTGCCGCTGCAGATCGGCGCGCTCGACATGGCGTTCCCCCGGGTCAACGCGGCGTCCTTCTGGCTGCTGCCGGTCGGCGGGCTGACGATCGTGGCCGGGTACCTCACCCACGGCGGTGCGGCCGCCGCCGGGTGGACGAATTACGTGCCGCTGTCCCTGCAGGAGGGGACCGGTGAGGACCTGTGGATCCTCGGCCTGCTGATCGTCGGCACCAGCTCGCTCCTCGGCGCCATCAACTTCATCGTGACCGTGCTCCGGCTGCGCGCCCCGGGCATGAGCATGAGCCGGGTGCCGATCTTCACCTGGGCCACGACCACCACGTCGGTCCTGATCGTGCTGGCCGTGCCCTCGCTGACCGCCGGGCTGCTCATGCTGCTCTCCGACCGCCACCTCGGGACAGTGTTCTTTGACCCGTCGCACGGCGGCAGCGTCGCCAATTACCTGAACACGTTCTGGTTCTTCGGGCACCCCGAGGTCTACATGCTCATCATGGGCGCCTGGGGAGTCGTGTCGGAGATCGTCCCGGTGTTCAGCCGGAAGCCGCTGTACGGGTACAGATTCGTGATCCTGGCCCTGATGCTCATCATGGCGCTCTCGTTCACGGTGTGGGGCCACCACATGTACACCACGGGCCTCGTCAACGACTTGTTCTTCTCGGTGACCACCGAGCTGATCTCCGTCCCCACCGGGCTGCTGGTCCTCGCCTGGCTGTTCACGCTGTGGAAAGGGAAAATCAGGTTCGAGCCGCCGATGCTGTTCGCGCTGGGCATGATCGCGATGTTCGTCATCGGCGGGATCGACGGCGTGTGGATGGCCTCCCCCGCAGCGGACTTCTCCATCCACGACACGTACTTCGTGGTCTCGCACATCCATTACGTGCTGATCGGCGGGAGCCTGTTCGGGATCTTCGCCGCGATGTACTACTGGTTCCCCAAGATGACCGGCCGGATGCTCAACCGGAAGCTCGGCATCTGGCAGTTCTGGCTGCTGATCATCTCGTTCAACGTGACGTTCTTCCCGCAGCACTTCCTGGGCCTGATGGGCATGCCGCGCCGGGTGGCGACCTATCCCGTCAGTTCCGGGTGGGGGATGCTGAACCTCATCGAGACGATCTCCGCGTACGTGATCACGGTGTCGATGCTCGTGGGGCTGTGGAACATCCTCACCACGCTGCGTAAGCCGCGTAACGCGCCCGCCGACCCGTGGGGCGGGAACTCGCTGGAGTGGGCGACGGTGTCGCCGCCGCCGCCGCACAACTTCGACGCCCTGCCCGAGATCCGCTCCGAACGCCCGGTCCGCGACCTGCGGCTCGCCATCAGCGCGGCGGCGAAAGCAGCGGGACCGGAGGAGGCGGCGGGACCGGAGGAGGCGGTGGGACCGGGCGGAGCGGCCCCGGAGGCGGCACAATGACCGCAAGCGAGCACGTGCCCGGCCACACGGCCGGTCGTCACCCCGCCGCCGAGCTCATCGACCGGCAGGCCGTCCGCAGCGCGAGCAGCTCGGTGACCGGCATGGTGCTTCTCGTCGCGTCGGAGGCGGTCTTCTTCGCTGCCTTCCTGGGCATCTACGCGGTATCGTACACGGCCGCCCGGGTGTGGCCCCCGGCCGGAATCCCCACCCCGTCGATCGGGGTGCCGACCGTCGGGGTCGTGGTACTGCTGGCCAGCGGCGCTGCCATGGCGGCGGCCATGCGCCGCGCCCACGCCCCGGAGTACCCGCGCGGCATCATGCGCTGGCTGACCGCGGCGCTGGCCTTGGCCGTCGCCTTCGGCGTGCTGACGGCGATCGGCTACGCCGCCATCCCGTTCGGCGTGGGCCAGGGGATCTACGAGTCGCTGTTTTACATGATCATCGGGCTCGAGCTCGGGCACGTCGTAGGGGGGGCGGTGCTGCTCGGCGTGGTCATGGCCCGGACGTGGACGGGCGAACTCACCCTTCGCCGCGATCCTGTGCAGGCGGCGGCGATCTACTGGTACTTCGTCGTTGTTCTCGGCGTCGTGATCTACGTGGTTCTTTACCTGGCGGGGAGCTGATGAGCCCGCAGCAGGGCCGACGGCCCGGAAGAGGAGGTGGCCGCGGATGACGCTGTTCTCGAGGATCGCCATGGGCGTCGGCTCGTTCCTCATCGTGATGGGTATCGTCTACGGGCTGGTCACGGGGGAGTACGAGGGCACCGTCGAGATGCTGACCGTGGCCGGCGGTGCCCTCCTGGTGGGCGCTTACCTCACCCGCGCGGTCCAGCGGGCCCGGGAGGCGGTCGCCGCGCAGGCGGCCGGCGCCGGAGGCGGCACCGAGGACACCGAGCCGCACGTGGCGCCCACGATCTGGCCGCTGGTGTTTGCCTTGTCCATGATCGGTGTGGTGCTCGGGGCGGTGGGGCCCCGCTGGGCGCTGGCCGCGGGCGCGGTCCTTCTCGTCGTCTCGCTGGCCGGCTGGAGCCTTGACGTGCGCCGGCAGTGGCGTCATCATGATCACGCTGTGGGTACGGGGGCAGCTCATGGCGAGGCACACCCGGGGACGGACCACTGATGTCCCCGAAGGGAATGGCGGCCATGAGGCGGCGCTCGTACGACCAGTGCATGCGCTGCGGCAACGCGACCTCATATGGCCGGTCGGTGTGCGGGGACTGCAACCCGGCCGGACTGCCCGAGCCGAGCCCCGCGCAGTATCACGCGACCGTCTTCGTCGCAGTCCTGGTGACACTGGCCGTGCTGGGCCTCCTTGCCCTCGTGCTGCACTGAGCTCCCGGCGCAGTGCAGCGCGTAAGGTGATGCTCTCCTGCCGGGTCCCGCGAGCAAGCGGCGGCTGGGCGGCGCGGCTGGGCGGCCTTATCCTGGCGTCGGCTGCCTTGCTGCTGGTTCTCCCGGCCACTGCCTCCGCGCACGCGGTGCCGGTCTCCGCCACGCCGGCGCCGGGTGCTCGCCTTGGTACAGCGCCGGGCGCGGTTGTCATCGTGTTCGACGAGCCGCTGGTGTCCCGGCTGTCGGGTACCACCGTCATCGACCCGGCCGGCCGGCGGTTCACCGGCGAGGTGTCCGGCAAGACCATACGGGTACCGCTTTCCACCAATGCGCCTGGCATCTACCAGGTGAACTGGAAGACCGTCAGCGTGATCGACGGGCACACGATCACCGGGACGTTCAGGTTCGGCGTGGGGGTATCACCCGGCGTGGCGACCGCGTCCCCCGGGGCCACCGTGCAGGGGCCGACGGCACCGGACGTGATCGTTGCCGTTCTTCGCGGGGTGGAGTACGCCCTGCTGCTGCTCGCCTGCGGGCTCGCCGTGGCGAGCGTGCTGGGCCGCGGCCTGCCGCTGCGGCTGCCAGCCATCCCTGTCGCGGCCGCGCTCCTGGTGAGCGGAGTGGCCGTGGTCACCGCCGAGGCGGTGCTGGCCAGTTCCGGCGCGGTGGCCGGGATCATTGACTACCTGACGAGCGGAGTCACCGGCTGGGCCCGGGTGGCGCGGCTCGTGCTGGAGGCGGCGGTGCTGGAGGTGGCCGTCGTCCGGGCGCGCCTCTCGCCGGCGCTGCTCGCCGGCGTCGTCGTCGCGGTCGCGGTCGCCGGCCACGGCGCGGACGTCGAGCCCGCGTGGCAGGGCATCGCGGTGAACGCGGTCCATCTCGCCGCGGCCGGCATGTGGGCTGGCGGGATCATGGCGCTGGCGCTGCTCCGGGTGACCGGTCGCTGGCAGGCCGCGGGACGCGACCTGCTGCCGCGGTTCTCCCGGGTCGCGCCATGGGCCTTTCTCGTGTCGGTGGGCCTGGGGGCGGTGCAGGCGGTGCAGCTCCTCGGCGGCCCGGGCCAGGTGCTGACCACGGCGTACGGGCTCACGCTGGTGGCGAAGGCCCTCGCCGTGGCCGCGATGGTCCCGCTCTCGGTGCTCGCCTGGCGGCGAGTCCGGGCGAGCGTGCGGGCGGAGGCGGCGATTGCCCTGGTGGTGATCGCGGCCGCCGCTGCCCTGGCCGCATACCCGGTGGTGCCGAAGGAAGCTCGCGAGGTGGCGGAGGAACCCGTGGCTTCCGGCTCCGCAGCGGCCCGGGCCTCGCCGTTTCCCCAGCCCGGTGATCTCACCATGGGAGGCCGGGCCGGCCAGGTCATGGTCGGGCTCACCGTGCACCCCGGCCGGCCAGGGGTCAATACGGTCCGTGCCTACCTGGCCAGCCCGGCGACATCGGCGTCCACGGCACGCATTCAGGTGCGAGGCCGGTGGCGTGTTCTGTCCTCCTGCGGCGGGCCGTGCCGCACCGCCACCGTGGACCTGCATGGCGGGGAACGGCTGGCGGTGGCCGTCGCAGGACCGGTCGGCGGGACGGCGGCCTTCGATCTGCCACCCCTGCCCGCCAAGGACGGAACCACGCTGGCCCAGTCAGCGGTCGCGCATATGAACCGGCTGCACAGCTACCGGGTGGCCGAGGTGCTGTCGGGCATCCGCAGCGCGTACGCGTACGCGCGCCCGCACCAGATGTGGCTGCGGATCTGGTATGGAGACGGCGTGCAGCAGACACTCTGGCTCGGCAGATCGGTCTACGGGCGGTCGGGCCCGAGTGGATCGTGGCGGCTGAAGTCTAGGGGTGTCCTTGCCCCGGTGCCGTACTTTCCGTGGAAGCCCTTCCAGCCGTTCGTCGACGCCCGCATCCTGGGAACCAGGACCGTATCGGGCGCACCGGTCACGGTGGTGTCGTTCTTCGGCGGTCACGGCAGCGACCCGGACAGTGTGTGGTTCACGCTCTGGGTGGACCGGGAGACCGACCGCGTGCTGCGGTCCCAGATGTGGGTGCCCACCCACTTCATGGACGACCGCTACTACGCATTCAACCAGCCGGCCGGCATCCCCCGGCCCGGGGCGGGGTGAGCGGCCCGTCCGGACCGGGTGCGGGCACGGCCGCGGTAAACGGGCACGCCGACGCCACCGCGCCGGTAAAGAAGGCCCGCGACCTACGGGGCGGCGCTCGTCGGCACCATCTCGGCCGCGGCAGACTCGCGCCCGATGGCCTGCAGCGGAAGCCGCAACTCGACGACGGCTCCGCCACCAGGCCGGTCGCGCACCCTGACCGAGCCGCCATGAGCCTCCGTGATCGCCTTCACGATGGCGAGCCCGAGACGTGCCCCGCGCTTGCGGTTGCCATCGGCACGCGCGAACCGGTCGAAGATCGGCTTTTTGTCATCCTCCCGGATTCCGGGGCCACGGTCGGCGACCGCGACCACCTCGCAGCCGTCCTCATGCCGCGCGGAGACCTCAATGGGCGCCCCCGGAGGAGCCTCAGCGACGGCGTTGCCGCTCCGCTCGTCCAGGGCTTCCAGGAGACGGTCAGCGTCGAGCCGGACGACAGCGTCGTCGACCTTTCCCAGGCGAACCAGCGCGTCCTTCGCCGACCACCGGTCACAGGTGTCCGTCAGGACCTCGCAGAGCGAGGTGGCCACCGGGCGCACGAAGTCGGGCTGGTGGCTCGTGGCGAGCTCAAGCAGCCGGTCGGTGATCTCCTTCAGCTGCATGAGTTCATCGATCACAACCTGCGCGTCGCTAGCGGCAACCACGTCATCCGTCGTGCGCTGGAGAATTTCCGCGTGCCCCAGGGCAATGGTGAGCGGGGTGCGCACGATGTGCGAAGCATGCCGGATAAGGTGGCGCGCGTACTGCAGCAGCACCACATTGTGCTCGTAGACCCGGCTGATCTCCTCCCGGGCCGTCACGCTCCGCCGTACGAACAGCACCATGGCCGCGAACACCGCCGACATCAGCGGGATCTCGGTTAGCTCATCGGCCGCCTGGTCGCCAGACATGACATCGGCGCCCAGGCTGAAACCCGTGACGATGATGATCGTCGCCAGCGCTACCGAGGTGGCGCGCGTTGTCCAGACCCGCCACCCGTACAACAAGGACAGGCTGATCCAAATAAAATGGAATGGCACGGTGGCCCATTCTCGGAATATCAGGATCCCGGCCACATTGAGCAGAACGAAGACCCACCAGCCGATCTCGACCCGGTACTGCCGCCAGAACCAGCCGATCCGCTCAGCCAAGGTCAATCCTGTAGCCCACGCCGCGGACGGTGGAAATCACGTCCGGTTCCAGCTTCGCCCGCAGCCGCCGGACGTAGACGTCGACCACGTTCGACTCCGGGTAGAAGCTGTAGCCCCAGACCGACGATAGGAGGCGCTCCTTGGAAACCGTGCTGCCCGCATGCTGCATGAGCTCGGCCAGGAGCATCGACTCCCGCCGTGTCAGCCTCACGGGCCCGGTCCCGGTGTCCGCCTCCTGGCGGACCGGGTCGAGTACGATCTTGGGGGTGGTGAAGGTATGCGGATTCGGCAGTTCCCGGTCCCGGATCCGCGCCTTGATCCGGGCCAGCAGTTCGTCCAGCACGAACGGCTTGGGCAGGTAGTCTTGGGCACCGATTTCGAAGCAATGCACCTTCGACGCGGTGTCGGTAAGGCAGGAGAGCACGATGACTGCCTGGCCTGGCCGGAGACGCATCAGCCGACGCAGTACGGTCATGCCGTCGGTGCCTGGCATCAGCAGGTCGAGGACCACGACCTCATAGGAACCCGTGAGTGCCAGCCGCAGGCCCTCTTCCCCGTTGGTGGCAGTGTCGGTCTCTAGGCCCTCGCTGCGCAAGGCCCGGGCGACGAGGCGGAGCACCCCCGGCTCGTCGTCTATCGCAAGAACACGATCGCTCATCTACGGGTCCCGAGTTGAACTTATATTTTGCCATAACTATAACTTCTGTTTAAGGTTCTGGGGGAACTTTGCCGTCGGTTGGACCGGCAGGTCGCGGACGGAAGGCATGGCGGGCGCGCGGCCGTCGCTGGGTGGCGGAAGGAGTCCGGGAGGGGGATGGCCGAAGGTCCCCGGCCCTGCTGGCCGGGCCGCGGCGCCGGCGGGTTTCATCCCACTCGGCGCCGGCCTGCGGTCGGCAGCATCCCGCAGTGCGGACGGCGGCAGCCCGGCGGGCTCCGGCCTGGAGACTCGCCAGCGGGGACTGAGCGGGAGCGGCCGGCGAGCGCGAATACTGACCTTCCAGGCGTCATATCCGGTACCCCGTGCCGCACGTTGGCCGTTCCGCCCGTACGGTGATAGACAGCCGACGGGAAGGGACACATGCCCGCAATCATGACACTGGAGCAATCGCTCGCCACATGGCTGCCAGCCCAGCGCTGGTATCCGGGCGGCAGCGCCGCCGTCGAGCTCGCGATCATCGCTGACACCCCGCTCGCCAGCGGCGATCCGGAGCTGCGGCACCTCGTCGTCGGCGTGTCCAGTGGCGGTGACGCGGTCAGGTACCAGGTGCTGGCCGGCGTCAGGGCGGAAGTGCCCAAGGCGCTGCAGCACGCGGTCATCGGGCCGGACGGCCGCGGCGGGACGGCGTACGACGCGCTGCACGACCCCGAGCTGACCCGCGTGCTGCTGCTCGGCATCGCCAGCGAGCGGGCGGCCGGACCGCTGCGGTTCGTCGCCGAGCCCGGCGCGCCGATCGACACGACCGCGGGCAGCCTGGTGCTGTCCGCCGAGCAGAGCAACACGAGCCTGATCTTCGGCGAGTCCGCCATCCTCAAGGTGTTCCGCCGGGTGTTTCCCGGCCAGAACCCTGACCTTGAGGTCACGCGTGCGCTGGCACGGCTCGGCTCGCAGCATGTGGCCGCGCCGTTCGGCTGGATCCAGGCCACGCTGGACGACGGCAACGGCGGCAGCGACGGCAACGGCGACGGTCATCATCACGGGGAGCCTGCGCTGCTCGCCCTGCTGTCGGAATACCTGCGCGGCGCCTGCGACGGCTGGTCGCTCGCCGAGACCAGCCTGCGCGACCTGTACGCCGCCGAGACCAGCCGCGCGGCCGAGGCCGGCGGCGACTTCGCCGGCGAGGCGCACCGGCTCGGCGCCGCCACCGCCAGCGTGCACGCCGACCTGGCCGCCGCCTTCGGCACCAGCGTGCTGGAGCCCGACGCCATGGCCGGGCTCGCCGCGCAGATGACCAGCAAGCTCATGGCGGCCAGCGCCGAGGTGCCCGCGCTGGCCCGGCTGGCGAGCAGGGCCGAGTCGGCCTTCGCCAGGCTGGCCAGCCTGGGCGAGCCGGTGCCCGTGCAGCGGATACACGGTGACTATCACCTCGGCCAGGTGATGCGGACCCAGACCGGCTGGGTCGCGCTCGACTTCGAGGGCGAGCCCGCCGCCCCGCTCGACCGCCGCCGCGCCCGGTCCTCAGCGCTGCAGGACGTGGCCGGGATGCTGCGGTCGTTCGACTACGCGGCGCGCCACCAGCTGCTCGGCCACCCGGATGAGGCACGCCTGTCGGCCGCGGCCAGGGACTGGGTGACCAGGAACCAGGCGGCGTTCTGCGCGGGCTATGCGGAGGTCAGCGGGGCCGACCCGCGGGCCCGCGGTGTGCTGCTGCGCGCGCTGATGCTCGACAAGGCGGTGTACGAAGTGATCTACGAGGTCAGGCACCGGCCGTCCTGGCAGTCCATCCCGCTCAGCGCGATCGCCGGGATGCAGCCGTGACCGCCGCGAACTCCAGCGCCACCCAGGTCAGCCTCAGCGAGATCGACAGGGTCGTGGCCGGTACCCATCACGACCCGCACGCCGTCCTCGGCGCGCACCCGGTCACCGGCGGAATCGCCGTCCGCGTGCTGCGCCCGCTGGCCACCTCGGTGACCGTGGTGCTCGCTGACGGGCGCCGGTTCCCGGCCGGCCATCTGCACCAGGGCGTGTTCGCCGTGACGCTGCCGCTGACCGAGATCCCCGACTACCGGCTGGCGGTGACCTACCCGGGCGCCAGAGACGGCCAGCCGGACGCAGGGAGCGACGGCCAGCCGGGCGAGATCCTGGCCGACGACCCGTACCGGCACCTGCCCACTCTGGGCGAGGTCGACCTGCACCTGATCGGTGAGGGCCGGCACGAGCAACTGTGGCGGGTGCTCGGCGCGCATATCCGGCAGTACCCCGACGACGCCCCTGACGCGGCGCCGGCGGCAGCAGGCACCGCGGGCGGAGCGGCCGGCGAAAACTCGTTTTCCATGGGCTTTGGCCTGGTCACCGGCACGGCATTCGCGGTGTGGGCGCCGAACGCCCGGGGCGTGCGGGTGATCGGGGATTTCAACTTCTGGGACGGGCACGCGCACCCGATGCGGTCGCTCGGCGGGTCGGGGGTGTGGGAGATCTTCGTGCCCGGGGTCGGCGAGGGCACCAGGTACAAGTTCGAGATCTGCGGGCCGGACGGCTCGTGGCACCGCAAGGCCGACCCGATGGCCGCGCTCGCGCAGCGGCCGCCGGACACCGCGTCGGTGGTGTGCAGGTCCCAGTACCAGTGGGGCGACGGTGACTGGCTGGCCGAGCGGGACGCGCGGGACGCGCTGCGCCAGCCGATGAGCGTGTACGAGGTGCACCTCGGCTCGTGGCGCCCCGGGCTGTCCTACACGGAGCTGGCCGACCAGCTCACGCACTACGTCAGCGAACTCGGCTTCACGCACGTGGAGTTCCTGCCGGTGGCCGAGCACCCGTACGGCGGATCCTGGGGCTACCAGGTCACGTCGTATTACGCGCCGTCGTCCAGGTTCGGGTCGCCGGATGAGTTCCGGCTGCTGGTGGACCGGCTGCATCAGGCCGGCATCGGGGTGCTGGTCGACTGGGTGCCTGCGCACTTCCCCCGGGATACATGGGCGCTGGCGCGGTTCGACGGCACGCCGCTGTACGAGAACGCTGACCCGCAGCGCGGCGAGCACCCGGACTGGGGCACGCTGATCTTCGACTACGGCCGCAAGGAAGTGCGCAACTTCCTGGTCGCCAACGCCATCTACTGGCTCGAGGAGTTTCACATCGACGGACTGCGGGTGGACGCCGTCGCCTCGATGCTCTACCTGGACTACTCACGCAAGGACGGCGAGTGGTCGCCGAACGCGGCCGGGGGCCGGGAGAACCTGGATGCCGTCGCCTTCCTCCGCGAGGTGAACGCGACCTGCTACCGGCGGGTGCCCGGCATCACGATGATCGCGGAGGAGTCGACCGCGTGGCCGGGGGTGACCCAGCCGGTGCACCTGGGCGGGCTCGGGTTCGGCCTGAAATGGAACCTCGGCTGGATGCATGACACGCTGGCCTACCTGTCGCACGACCCGCTGTTCCGGCATTATCACCACAACGAGCTGACGTTCTCGATGATGTACGCGTACTCGGAGAACTTCGTCCTGCCGCTGTCGCACGACGAAGTCGTACATGGCAAGGGCTCGCTGCTCGGCAAGATGCCCGGGGACCAGTGGCGGAAGTTCGCCGGCCTGCGGGCCCTGCTGGCTTACATGTGGGCGCACCCGGGCAAGCAACTGCTGTTCATGGGCTCGGAGTTCGGGCAGGCGGCCGAGTGGTCGCAGGAGGCTGGCCTGGACTGGGCGGCGCTCGGCGGCCCGATGGAGGCCGGCTTGCAGCGACTCGTCATCGACCTGAACGCGGCCTACCGCGCCGATCCGGCGCTATGGACGGCTGACTTCTCGCAAGATGGATTCGGCTGGATCGACGCGAACGACTCGGCCGGCAACGTCGTGTCGTTCCTGCGGTTCTCCGGCGGCGCGGCGGGCGATGCTGAGGCAGCTGGCGCCGCGGCGGGCGAGGCTGGCGTGATCGCCTGCGTGGCCAACTTCGCCGGGGAGCCGCATATCGGCTACCGGATCGGGCTGCCGCAGGCCGGCCGGTGGCGCGAGGTGATCAACACCGACGCGGCTGTCTACGGCGGCAGCGGGGTCGGCAACATGGGGGTCATCGATGCGGTCGAAGAGCCGTGGCACGGCCGGCCGGCGTCGGCGGTGCTGGCCGTTCCGCCGCTCGGCGTGCTCTGGCTGGCCCCCGAGCCCGCCGGGTAGGGACCGGGTGAGGAGCAGCCTGCCGGGGTCAGAACATGCCGAGTAGCCAGCGCGGGCCGGTCACCGCCGCCCCGGCGGCGGCGCAGCGGGAACGCAGTTCCCGGTCGGCGGTCACTACGATCCGCTGGCCTCCTGGCCGCGCGGCAAGATCGGCAATCAGGTCGTCGCCTGAGCCGGCCGCGGCGATCGCGCTGACCCTTCGTCCCGCGGCCGCCGGCAGCCCGCTCAGCGCCGCGCGCGCCGCGCCTTCCAGGACCAGCACGAAGCCAGGGAACCAGCGCTCGAGGGCCGGCGCGGCCAGCTTGTCA
>Ga0137374_10007746_pt1 | contig 12749 bp, 10 predicted proteins | sample SagtaG_20_FD_104811 | JGI IMG/M metagenome (GOLD analysis project Ga0137374, IMG submission 104811) | Vadose zone soil microbial communities from Sagehorn Ranch, Mendocino, California, USA - Sage1_R_100_16 metaG | ecosystem: Environmental > Terrestrial > Soil > Vadose zone | place: USA...
AAGCGTCCAGTACCTCGCGTTGCCCGTCGGATACCTCCAGCGCGTCAGCGGCACGTCCCATGACTACATACTACACATATGTAATGCTATTTGCGAGACACAACACTAGAGACAGGCGAGAAACCCCACGACCACCTCGGGTCGAACGAGAGCCGCCCGCGGCGTACGCCTCAGGTCGTAGGCGGGCCTACCAGAGGGTGACTCGACTCCGGGACGAGGCGGCGCCGACCGAGAGGATCGGGAGAACACACCAGCTCCGACCCGGGGCGGCGTCCAGACGCCGGTCGACGGTCGCCACACGACAGCAGCGGACCGATCCTGTCCGCAGGTTCGATCATCGCGAGACACATCAGCTTCGCGGCTGTTCCCCATCTACATCCCGCTCATGGCCGCGAGGCGGGCGGTCATGCCGATCAGGGAGCGCCTGCCGGTCGCTTGCCGAGCTGGATCCACGCCGTCGGCAGTCGGGCGTTGCGGGGACCGGGCTAGGAACCTTTGGTCGCGGTCAATGACAAGTTGGTCGGTGAGTCGGGGGGCGTCGGCTCAGGCGAAGTCGGCCTCGGTGATGCCGTCGGCATGGCCGGCCGGCCACTGGACCAGCTCGATCCGGTAACCGTCCGGGTCGGTGAGCCAACTGGTCCGCGGCCCGTCCGCGCCGTCGGGAAGCCCGGGCGGCTCGGCCACGACCCCCTTGACAGCAAGATCGGCGAGGGTTGCGTCCAGCGACTCGATCTGGATGACGAGGTGGTCGATGCCGGTGCCGAGGTCGACCTCACCCTTCGCCGGGTCGTGGACCAGCTCGATGGTGACGAAGTCGTCGCCCGGCAGCCGCAGCATGGTCAGGCTGCCGAACGCCGTCCCCTCGACGGTCCCGACGACCGCGTAGCCCACAGCGGTGTAGAACCCGAGTGACCGATCGAGATCGCTGACCCGCAGACCGACGTGCAGGGTGCGCATAACGGGCACCCTAACCTGCGCATCCAACCCCACGCATCCGCTCCACCCCGGACGAAGATCCGGTGCACTGATGTCATGCCGCTGGTCGCGCGCTACGAGGTGACCGGGTGGGTCATGTTTCGCGGCCGGTTGCGCTTCGGAAGTCGGGCATGCCGAGCTTGGTGGGGCCGTGTCGAGTGCTGAGTTGTTCCATGGTGTGTAGCTTCTGCTCGGCGGCGGCGAGGGTGGCTTCGAGCCCAGCGATCTCACCGAGCCAGCCCTCGCGTTGGGCCTCGGCGATACGGTCTTGGAGGTTGTCGCGGATCTCGACCAGACGCGGCCGCTGGTCGGGGTCGGGCCGTAGGAGTGGGCATCGTATGCAGCTGTGCTCGTGCGCACAGGGGGTGCCGAAGTCGCGGGTGCATACGCCGAGAGCGACCTTGCGCAGCTCGAAGTGGTGCAGGAACTGGTCCCACTCCTCGGAGGTGAGGGCGCGGTACTCCTCGGCGGGGCGCTGGCTGCGGCGGCGGGCGATGAACGCGCGGTGGTGGGCGATGACGTCTTCGGGATAGATGGCGGCGTATCCCATCATCGTTCCAACAGTATGGCCGAGGATCTTCGCCGCGATGTGTGGCGGCAGCCCGCTGCGCAGGGCGTCGGTGGCGAACAGTCTGCGGAAGTCGTGGGGCGAGAACGACAGCGGCGCGCGGGCGGCGTCGGTGAGCCCGGAGACGGCCAGGGTGTGGTTGAGGAACCGGCGTAGGGTGCCGGCGTCCAGGGCGGCGTGGCGGGGGCCGCGGGGCCGCTGGAACAGCAGCGGGCATGGGGTGGTTCCAGACCCGTTCGTGCCGGTCGTAGCCGCGCACCAGCGGCAGGACCGCCTGCCCGCCGCGGACGCGGTGGATGAGCTCGGCGAGGACCTCACCCAGCTCGGGTGCGACGAGTAGGAGCCGTTCGGTGTCGGTTTTGGACGGGGCGATCTGCAGCATCGGTACGACCTCGCCGGTGGACGGCAGGGTGTAGGCGACGAAGCTGTGGTGGCTGAGCTCTTGCAGTTCCTCGATGCGGATGCCGGTGTGGCGCAGCACTTCGATGGTGGCCCAGGCCCAGAACGCCCGTTCGTCTTCGAACGTGAGGTCGCGGCGGGCGCCGGTGGCCAGGTCGGTGGCGTTAGACCCGGTCGGTGCGGCTGGGCCGGCGTCGGAAGGCGTGCCCGGCGACGGTGAACGTCGCGCCGACCGCGACGGCACGGGCGGCGTCCAGCCGCTGGCGAGCGGCTCGACGGCACGGGCGGCGTCCAGCCGCTGGCGAGCGGCGCGGCGTTCGACCTCGGCGGTGCGCACCAGCGCGGGCAGTACCGGCAGGCGGGCCCGGGTGCGCTGGTCCATGGCTGCCTTGCGGTGCTTGTTCTCCTTCGTGGTGGAGCACTCGGCGGCGGTGATCGGGCACGGGGCGACCCACGGGCCCCAGCGGGCCGGATCCTCGGCGGCCCACGCGGCCAGGTCGAGGTAGAACGACCGGACGATCAGCAACTGGGCGCGGACCCGGGTGCGGTCGCGCACCACCCGTCCGTCCTCGTCGCGGATGTGGCGCAGCTTTTTCCACGCCTGCGCGACTTCGGGTGCCAGGCGCAGCGAGTCGATACCGGGGTGGTGGCGTTCCAGGTCGCGCCAGAACAGGCCGCAGATGGTGTACGCCCGGTGCAGCAGCGAGCTGTGGTCGAGGGTGGTGGCCCGCTCGGTGAGGTAGTCGACGAGCAGGGCGCGCACCGCCGCGCATGCGATGCCGTACCGGTCGACGATCGCGGCGGCGCCGCGCGGCCCCGGCATCCGGGCCGCGCGCAGCAAGGGCGGCGCGTCGGCGGGCAGGACGCCGGTCTCGGCGAGCAGGGTGTAGAACAGCGGCGCGAGGCTGTAGTCGCTGCGCTGGTAGCGGCGTTGTTCTGTGTCCAGTTCGACGCAGTCGCCGACGGTGATGTCGGCGACGCGGCCGCCCTTGGCCAGCAGGATCCAGGTGATCCGGTTCAGCGCCCGGTTCCGATCCGTCGGGTTGCGGCGGCCGGTGGCGTCCATGTGAGCGACCAGCCGAGCGAACCCGGCCGGGTCGATCAGTGCACGAGCCTCCTGCAGCAGCACAGTCGGCCGGTACCGCAGCAGCCACCGGTAGCTGGGGCGGATCACCTGGCCGCACAGCAGCAGCCGCATCGCCATCAGCTCCTGCCGCAGGTTGGCGGGAGGCCGAGCCGCGAGCGTCGGCACGTGCCGCGACGGCAGGTCGAGCCAGTCGGGGCCGGCCTGGTCGGCGCCGCTGGCCGTCCACCGCTGCTGCCAGGTGGCGCCGGGCTGGGTCTGCAGCCAGTCCAGCAGCCCGGCCAGCCCGCGCGCCACCCACCGCCGAACTGCGGCGCTGGAGGGCAGGAACGGCGCGGCCAGCAGCCGGTCGAGCACCGCCTGGCGGGACTGGGCGGTCTGCGGCCAGGTCGCCGGCAGAACCCGCGGCGGGTACGTGTCCGGCCACGCCGCACCGGGTGTGGTCTCGATCGCGGCGTCCCCACCCGCCGTGTCGATGCGCTGCGCCGCGACCATGTCAGTGGTCACGACGTCGCGCCGGGCGCCGGCGGGGTGCCGAACAGCGCCGCCAGTACCTCGGGCCGGTAGCCCGGCGCCGGCGGCGGTGGCGTGGCGGGCCGCGCGGCCTGCCGGGCGTGATGGGCCAGCACGTGGGCGACGACCTCGTCCGGGTCAGGCTCCAGATAGATTTCGGTCGTCGTAATGTGCGCGTGGCCGGCCACCCACTGCACATCGGTCAGGCTCATGTGCGGGTCGCGGGCCATGCGTTTGAGCGCGGTGTGCCGTACGTCGTGCAGCGACCAGTTCGAGCCCAGCGCCCGCTGCGCGCGGGTGAACATCATCCGGGCCGCGTCGTAGGCCAGCGGCCGCAGCGGGCGGCGCAGCGTCCACCACACCGGCTCCTCCGGACCCACCGGCATGCGATCGCCGAGTTGGTGGTGGTAGAGCCGTAGCCACACGAACGCGTCCGGCGAGGCGGGCAGCATCTGCACCGCCCGGCTGCCCTTGCGCACCACCCCGATCAGCTGGCTGGTACGGCGCTGGCCGGGTCGGGGTAAACGGCCGCATCGGGTTGTGTCCGACGTGAGGCCGATCGTTACCCGTGCCCGACCGGGAGGCTGGAAACGGGTTGAGCAACGGCCGGCCGTGCTCGTTGCGGTGGTACTCGTAGAAGGCGTGCACCACCGCGCGGGCGTGCCGGCGGGTGGCCGCCGCGTACCCCTCGCCCGGGTACGCCTTGCCCGTGACCGGGTTAACCGTGCCCGGCGTCGGCGAATCCGGCCGCCGTGGACGCGGCGGCTTGCGGGCCTGCCTCAACCACAACGCGTAGTCGCGGGCCTCGGCCCGCCCGGCCCGGTCCCAGGCCACCCCGACCGTCCACAGGAACCGCAGCCAGCCCAGCAACTCGAACGCGTACGAGCGCAACGTCGCCAACGACACGTCGCACGCCGCCATATCGGCCAGGAACTCAGTCACCGCCGCGACCTCTACCCCGTCCACGTCCTCGACCCGCCACGGCACCCCACCGTCAGCGGCCGGCCGTACCCGGCCCACGCGCGCCAACACCAGCTCGCCGACATCGCGTGCCTGCCCCGCCGCCTGCACCTGCGCCCCTCCCGGAGTCGTCCGTCCAACGATCCGAGATCACAGCACAACAACGGCCCACACGGGGTCAGCCTCAGCGCGGGCGGACCGCGCGCCAATCACGCACAGCGACGACGAGATCGGCCGTGGAACGGCCCCGCACCCCCGGTAGTTCGGTCAAGCAGCTGTGCTCGTGCACGCATGGGGTACCGAAGTCGCGGGTGCAGACGCCGAGCGCGACCTTGCGCAACTCGAAGTGGTGCAGGAACTGGTCCCATTCTTCGGGGGTGAGGTCTCGGTACTCGTCGCCGGGTCGAAGTGCCCGTCGGCGGGCGATGAACGCCCGGTGGTGGGCGATGACGTCCTCGGGGTAGATCGCGGCGTACCCCATCGTGGTGCTTATGGAGTGGCCGAGGATCTTGGCGGCAATGTGCGGTGGGAGCCCGGAGCGAAGGGCATCGGTGGCGAACAGCCGCCGAAAATCGTGCGGGGTGAATGCCAAGGGCTGGTTGGCGGCGTCGGTCAGGCCGGAGACGGCCAGGGCGTGGCTGAGGTAGCGGCGCAGGGTGCCGCGGGAGATGGCCGAGTGTTCGGGCCCGCGTGGGCGTTGGAACAGGTGCGGCATGGGTGGCCCCCAGACGCGCTCGTGTATGTCGTAGGCGGACACCAGCGGCAGCAGTTCCCGCCCGCCGCGGACGCGGTGGATGATCGCGGCGAGGACCTCGCCGAGTTCGGGTGAGACGAGCAGTAGCCGCTCGGAATCTGTCTTCGAGGGCGCCACCTGAAGCATCGGTACGACCTCGCCGGTGGTCGGCAGCGTGTATGCGACGAAGCTGTGGTGGGTCAGCTCAACCAGTTCCTCGATGCGGATCCCGGTGTGGCGTAACACTTCCACGGTCGCCCACGCCCAGAAGCTGCGTTCCTCTTCGAAGGTCAGGTCCCGGCGCGCACCGGTGGCCACGTCGGTGGCGAAGATGCGTCCGGCCTGTGTGGGCAGCCGTCGGAGCGAGACGCCGCTGGTTTGGAAGATTTCACCGGGTGCGGCGCGTAGCGCGGCCTGCAACCGGGCCCGGGCGGCGTCGCGTTCGGTCTCTGCGGTGCGTACCAGTGTGGGGAGGACCGGTAGGCGGGCTCGGGTGCGCTGGTCCATGGCGGCCTTGCGCTGCTTGTTCTCCTTCAGCAGGGAACATTCGGCGGCTTTGATCGGGCACGGTGCAACCCATGGCCCCCAGCGGGATGGTTCCTCGGCGGCCCAGCGGGCGAGGTCCAGGTAGAACGCTCTGACGATCAGCAGTTGGCTGCGCGGGCTGCCTCGCTTGCCGATCGGCCGACCGTGCTTGTCGTGCACCAGCCTGAGCCGTTCCTTCCAGGCCACGGCCACCTGCGGATCCAGGTGGAGCGAGTCGATGCCGGGGTGGTGGCGTTCCAGGTCACGCCAGAACAGTCCGCACAGGGCGTTGGCCACGTGGATCGAGGAGGTGTTGTCAAGGTCGGCGGCTCGCTCGCTGAGATAGTCGATGAGCAGCCCTCGGATGGACGGGGACTGGATGCCGTACTTGTCGACCAGTTCCGCGGCGCTGCGCTGGCCCGGCATCCGCACGGCGTGCAGTTTGGGCGGCGAGTCGGGTGGCAATACTCCGATTTCGCGCAGCAGGGTGTAGGACAGCGGTCGACGGTTGTCCCTACCGCGTTGGTGTTCGCACAGCGCGGTGTCGAGCTCGATGCAGTCGCCGACGGTGATGTCGCGGATCTGGCCGCCCTTGTTGAGCAGGATCCAGGTGATGCGGTTGAACGCGTTGCGGTGGTCGTCCGGGTTGCGCCGCCCGGTGGCCTGGCAGTGGGTCCACAGACGGGCGAACCCGGCCGGGTCCAGGTGCCGGCGGGCTTCGTCCAGCAGGTATGTGGGCCGGTAACGCAGCAGCCACCGGTAGCCGGGACGGATGACTTGGCCGAGCAGCAGCAGGCGTACCCCGCCCAGCAGCTCGGCACGCATCCGCGGCGCCACTCCATCGGGTCCGGCGCGGTGCTGAGTGGGTAGGTTGATCCAGTCCCGGCCTGCGGTGTCGGCGCCGCTGGCCAGCCAGCGGTCCTGCCAGGTGTCACCGGGTTGGCGCTCCAGCCATTCCAGCAATGCGGTCAGGCCACGTTGGTTGATCCCGCGGACCTGCCGGTTGGCCGACTGGAACGGCGGTGCCAGCAGCCGTTCGCAGACGGCCTCACGACGCTGCTCGGTCTGCTGCCAGGTGGCCGCCGGTGTTCGCGGCTGGTACTCCACACCGGAGGCACCTGCACCATCGGGGGCGGTCACCGCCTTGCGTTGCAGCACCGCGGTCACGACGTCTTACCCCCGGCCTGGTTGGGCGATCTGCCCAACAGCGCCTGCAGAACCTCCGGACGGTAGCCGGGAGCCGGCACGGCGGGCCGCCCGGCGGTCTCATCCCGGCGGGCGTGTCCCGTCCGAGTGAGAGTGGCGGATGGGGTGGTCGTTGAGCTGGGCTCCGCCGTGTAGTCCTGGACGGATCGTTGGCCGAGTGTCCAGGTTTAGTTGGCGGATTCGGCTGATCTTGGTTGTGGGTCGGTTGTGTCGGAGTTGGGTGGCTGCCGGTGGGCGAGGTTGGCGATGAAGGCGGGAGATGACGCTGTCGAGCCCGGTTAGTGAGCGGGCCGCGTCGGCGATGGTCTCGTCCAGGTGAGCCGTGGTGGGGTCGTCGGCGAGGTGTGTCTGAGTAAATGCACCAGAGCGGGGGTATAAAACCCAACCAGCCGGGGGCGGTCACGGGTGATCCTGTCGTAGTTGACGCCGGGCCGCAAGCCTGGCCTCGTGGGCGTGTTGCAGTCCGGCGCGGCGGGCGGCGCGGATCGCCGCGCCGCGGCCGGTGTGTTCGTCTTCGGGCGTGACGTAGCCGACGCCTTGGTGGAGCCTGACTGTGTTGTAGAACGGTCGGATGCGGTCGAGCTCTCGCTCAAGCTCGCCGGGATCGACGATCTTCTCCAGGTGCGGGTGCTCGGTCTTGACGTGTCCGAACAGGCTCTCGATCCAGGCTTGGTCGTTGGGCGTGCTGGGTCGGCCGAAGTGGGTCGCGATGCGGGCGCCGGCCAGGAATGCCTTGGTGGACTTGGATGTCATCTGCGGTCCGTTGTCGGACAGGGCGAGCAGCACGGGCAGCTCATCGGCGTCGGGCACGACGCCGGATCGCAGTTCGTCGAGCAGGTCGCCGTCGAGGAGGTGGTCCTTGCCGTCGGCGCACAGGGCGCGGGTGAACGCGACCACGACCTGGGTGGACGACTCCTCGGCCGAGACCACTGTGGACAGCCAGTATCGGGACACGACGTCGAGGACCGCGACCGCACAGCGTTTCGCGGCGGTGAAGTGGGTGAGTCGTAAATCCAGATCACGCCGGGCACCAGCTCGGCCCATTCCGGCCACGGCCGGGCCGGGCGCCTCTCCCGGGCGGCCGCGCCGGGCAGGCGCATCCCGGCCGCGTCCAGTACCCGCAGCACGGTGGACTCCGAGACGTAGACGCGGTCCAGGCGCGAGCCGCGATGGGCCAACTTGCGATGTGACCGGTCGACCTCGCCCCACTCCTCGGCCAGCGCGAGGATCGCCTCGCGCTCCCATGCCAACAGCGCGTGCAACGCCTCAGCCGGGCCGGGCTTGGCGTCGGCCAAGCGATCCAGGGCGGCGCGGGTCTGCCAGCGCAGCAGCCGCACGTGGTCGAGGCCGAGGGTGGCCGCCGCTCGGCGCAGCGACCAGCCCCCTTCGCCCATCGCGTGCTCAACGAGGTCGAGCAGGCCGGCCTTGACCTCGGCGTCCACCCGCGGTGGGACCAGGCCGGCGGTCAGTCCCAATGCGATTTTCCCTGGTGCAGGTGCAGCGCCACGGCCTGTTCGGTCACCGTGGCCCGCAGCCGTTCGATCTCCTCCCGCGCCGCCAGCAGCTCGGCCTGCTCGGGCGACTGGCCCGGCCGACCCGGCACCGACGCCGCGAGCGCGTCCAGCGCGCCCTGCTTCGCCGTCCGGCAGATGTGCACCACAGTGGACCGGTCGACACCGAAGCGCTCGGCCGCCTCGCGCTGGGTGGCCTGCTGTGTGAGAACCTGAACGAAGATCTCGTACTTCTCGCTCGGCGCGAGTCGCTTGCGGGGCTTGCGGGCAGGGGTTGGTCTCGGGTTGGGCATGATCGATAGCCTCCTGAAGAGTGATCAACTTACCCTCCAGGTGGTTGGGTATTAAAACCCGATCATGGTTCATGAACTCAGACGCGGGGGGGTCGGCGTCGAGGTGTCGGCGAGTTCGGCGCGGAGCTGGTTGATCGTGATTCGGGTTTGGAACAGGTCGGCTTGCAGGCTGCCGAGGGCTTGGTGTTGCACTCGCTGGGCGGGGGCGGTGTGCAGGTTGCGGCCGACGTCGAGGGCGGCTTGGGCGCAGAAGCCGGTCAGGGTCAGCCCGGCCTTGTCGGCGGCGGCGGCGAGTTCGGCGTACTCGTCGTGGATGAAGCGGACGTTGACCGCCCGGGGGCGCCGACGCTAGGGCGGGGCGCTCCCGGGCGCCAACTGCCGATCGGGCGGCCGCGGCGATGTTCACGAAGTGTTCACGTGTAGAGCGTGCCGTCCGCGACGAAGCACAACTCGTTGCCCCACGGGTCGGTCGCGTAGAACGAGCGCTCCCCCCAGGGCCGCTCGATCACGTCGCCCGCCGGCTGCCCGTGCACCCGGAACGGCGCCAGCACCCCGAGTGCCTTCGCCCGCGCGTGCACGTCGTCGATGTCCGCCACCGCGAAGTAGATCGACTTGGGCGCGGGCCTCGGCCGGATGCCACCCTCGGTCGGGTCGAGCACCTCCAGGATGACCCCACCGCAGTCGAAGTAGTGGCGTGCGCCGGGGTGCCGCTGCCCGGGTACGCCGAGCAGTTCGGCGTAGAAGCCGGCGGCGGCGTCCAGGTCGCCGACCTCGATGGTGATGCGGAAGATCTTCGGAGCCGTCATTGCGGGTTTTCCTTTCTCGGCTGTCGCTTGTTCTGCTGTGTGTTCTTCTGTGCTTCGTCTGGCTGTTCGCGGTCTGGCTGTTCGCGGTCCGGCTGTTTGCCGCCGGGTCCGGCGTCGGGTGCGGTGCCGATCCCGCGCCAGGCCAGCGCCGAGGTCGACCTCGGTCCGGATGGGGTCCACCGCTGTCCCGGGTCGGCTGGTTCGAGGTGGCTCAGCCAGCCGGTGACCACGCCGTTCAGGCGTTCCCGGTTGAGCCGGTAGTTGCTGCTGCGGCGCTGCCGCCGTACCTCCACGAGGCCCGCCTCCTCGAGCACCTTGAGGTGGCGGCTGGTGGTGGGCCAGCTATGCGGGAACCGGGCGGCCAGGTAGCCGGACGGCAGCTCGCCGCCGTACTGGCCGAGCATGATCAGCATCTGCCGGCGCGCCTCGTGCGCCAGCGCCAGGAACACGCGGTCTACGTCCTCCAGCGACGGCGGCTGCCCAGAATCGCTTAGTGCCACGGCTGATTATTAGCACGTCGGGTAATAACTGCCAAGCGCCGCACGCCTCAGCACATCCGGAACACCGGCCCGCGCGGGGTGAACGGCAGCTATGCGCCCTCCGGTACCAGGAACGCGTGTTCCCGCCGGATCCGGACCGGGTCGCACCGAGCGTCGGTGATGACCAGGATCGGCGCGCCAACTCTTCCGGCAGGTACCACCCGGGTCGCCGGATGCCCGGGGTGGCCGCCTGGCGCCGGGACGGCCGGGCGCACGTGCGGCGTTGCTCCACCACCGGCGCGTACTCCTCGAACTACCGGCCCAGCCGGGCGTCCCAGAACAGCGGCGGCTGATCCAGCGCCCGAATCTCCTCGACCAGCCCGGCCGGCAGCAGACCCGTGGCCCAAGGACATCGTGCTCGCGTCGAGGGTGGTCAAGGACTGGCCGGGCGCCAAAGAGCCGGGGGGAGAGCCACGACCCGACCGCGGCGCGCCGCCAGAAGATGCGGCCGCCGGGCGTACCGGACCGAACGAGTGGGGACTGCTGGCCGGCCACCCCGGGACCGCGCCGCGGCGCCACCCGCTGGGCCGTCGCCTGCCGTGGCGCCGCCCGCCGCTGCGCCGGCGTCCGCCGCTGCCTTGCCGCCCGCCTGGCCGACAGCGACGTCACGCCGAGCATTCTTGGCGATCAGCACCCCATAGACGCGCATGACTCGCCAACTAAATCTGGACGCCGCCAGGTCATCCGCCACCTTGACCTGGACGCCGCCACTTCGGCGCGGACAGGACAGCCGCTGTCCCGTCCACTTGAGAGTGACGTATGGCGAGGCGCTGACCTGGCGTCCGCCGTGTTGAAGTGGACGAGCCGACAGTCCGTTGTCCGGGTCAAGTTGGCGGATTCGGTGGATCTTGGGGCGGGTCAGAACGGGTGAAACTGCTCGAAGGGCGGCTCGACCAAGGAGTCGGGAAGCCGGAGGGCGCGGCAGCGGGGCACCGTCTCGGCTGCGGGGTCGTCGCCGATGTTCCGCGGGGTTCCGCCGGCGAAGGCGTCGGGAATCGCCGTCCAGCCCAGGTTCTTCTCGTAGTACCGCACCGCGGTGCGCACCGACGGTGTCCAGTCGTCGTCCATCACGATCAGCCCGCCCGGCCGGACGATCTTGCGCAGGAAGTAGAGGTCCACGAAGACCTCGTGGAAACGGTGGCTGCCGTCCACGAACGCCGCGTCGGCGACGAGACCTTCGGTGACAAGTTCGGGGAGCGCGATGGAGGACCACGCGCGTATGAGCCTGGCGATCGAGTCCAGTCCCGCAGCGTGCAGTAGATCCCAGCCGACGTTGGAATACGCGTGGTCTTGGAAGGGATCGATGATGACGTGCGGGGGTGTGGCGGGTCGACCGTGATCAGTGCCTCTCCGACTGCGAGGGCAGAGCTGGCGTATGCAAGCCCGACCTCGACGACTGTCTCGACCCTCTCGGAGATCAAGAGATCTCGAAGCAGATCGCAGTCCCGCTCCGGCATCGTGACCGTCTCGAAGTCCCGCTCGTGATGTCGCGTCCACGGCGGACCGTCCTGCACAAGTTGGCGGCGTACCTCCCGAACTCGTGCCCCGCGTTCGTCCATCTGCATCCCGCCAGTTTGGACCAGCTTCATTGCCGGGCCGGCAGCGCACCGAGTGAATCATTCTCGATGCGCTCGGTCGGTGGATCTTGGTAGTCCGAGCCGGTGGTGGATGCGGGCAATGGCACTGTCGAGGTCGGCGAGCGCGTGGTCGGCGCGGGTGACCGTCTTGTCTAAATCATCAGTGGTGGCTCGGGTGTCGTTGCGGGTGTGTTCGAGTTCGGCCCGGAGCTGGTTGAGCGTGACGCGGGCTTGGAACAGCTGGGCTTGGAGGTTGCCCAGGGCCTCGTACTCCATCCGTTCGGTGGTGCCGGTGTGGAGGTGGCGTGCGGCGTCGAGGGCAGCGTGGGCGCAGAAGCCGGTTGGTGTGAGCCCGAGTTGGTTGGCGGCATTGACGATTTCGGCGTCCTCGCCGTCGGTGACGCGGATGGACAGGCGTTTCTGTCGGCCGGGGAACACATAGGTGCGGCGGCGCCCGGCGGGTGAGTCGGTGCTCATGGCGACCAGCGGCGACGCAGGTTGGGCAGGCTGAGGTCGGCGGCAAGGGTCGATCCGCTGTACCAGATGGTGTCTCCGGCGGCGTTGTGGTCGTCGGGTAGCGCGACGGCGTACCCGGCGAGCTGGCTGGGGTTGGTGGTGTTGGCGCGGGGTCGCACGAGCAGCCCGCTGGCGCGGAGCCGGTCGACGAAGTCGTGTTCGTTGGCGGCGGTGCCGGCGGCGGCGTGGACCAGGCGGCGGAGGCGGTGGCGGGGTACTTCGTCGCGCTGTTGGCGGATGGTCTTGTTCAGCTCGGCGGGCTTGGGGTAGCGCTCGGAGGCGCGCCGGCCGCCGACGCGGTGCAGTCCGTAGTGCTTTTTCCAGTTCGCGGCAGCAGGCTTGCGCGCGGCGGTAGTCCTGCCAGAGCCAGACGGCGCGACGGTCTTGCCGGGCGAGAGTGGCGACGATGTGGATGTGGTTGTCGGCGTGGCGGATACCGATCCACCTGACGGCGGACAGGTCGCCGCGCGGGGCGAGACCGACCGCCGCGGCGATCTCGGTGGCGATGTGGCTCCACTGCTGGTCGGTCAGGATCGGGTCGTCG